>OIZF01000003.1_pt1 | contig 175228 bp, 167 predicted proteins | sample 1588471 | NCBI WGS metagenome assembly OIZF01 (sample SAMN03283279) | human gut metagenome | biome: human-associated habitat; material: feces | host: Homo sapiens | place: Peru | collected 2012
AAGCAAATGTCACGTTGGTTAGTGAGGCCATACCTTCAAAAGCACCATGGTTGGTGTTAGTAGCTTGACTTGCTCCATTTGGATGTGTCACATTCACATACCCAGTAATTGCTTTGACGCTGGCTGGAATGACAATGTTAGCGAAACCACCGGAGAAGTCGTTATTTTAGTAATAGTTAGTTTCTTCCCATTCTTATTTATTAAAGGAGGCAAATTTGAACCACAGCTCAATGGAAAAGTTCAAAAAATTTACTTGGTGATAGAAGAAGGTTATTATCTACTAAAATCAAGCAAGACTTTTAGTTAAAGAATATTAGCCATAATGTTAATTAATAAAAGAATTGTTCTGTGATGATGGGTTAGGTGAAGTTCTTTATTTGTGGATAAATTATCTTACACCCTATGTTATTAAAGCCACTAGATTCTCTATAGTGGTTAAGGAATTTCTAACATTTTAAGTTAAAATTATCAATTATTTGTGTTTTAAAGAATGCATACCTACAGATTGCTTATCCTCCTATAGGTTTGTATTTTGACAAAATAGTTTTAAAGCACAATTTACAAATTTATTGAGTTTTTGTTTGAAAGTTAGTTAATTATGGTTCACAGAGGTTTATTTATAACATTTGAAGGACCTGAAGGTAGTGGCAAAACTACATTGATTCAATTTTTAAATAAAAAAATAAATTATTGCATCAACAATGGTGAAATTAAATACTCTGGCACATTGACTACCCGTGAACCAGGTGGGGAAAACAATTTATTAGCCGAAGAAATTAGAAATATCCTGCTTAATAAAAAAGATGCTTGCAATATACCGAATATTACAGAGGCACTTTTATTTGCTGCTAGTCGATCTGCACATGTAATTCAAACAATAAGACCAGCTTTAGAAAACAATAAAATTGTATTATGCGATAGATACTTAGATTCTTCCATTGTTTATCAAGGTTATGTTAGAGGATTAGGTGTAGAGTTAGTCACCAAAATTAATGAATTTGCCATTCAAGGATTATTACCTGATATAACTTTTTATCTAGACGTTGACCCCCAAGTTGGTTTGGATAGAATTAAAAATAATAATCGTCACACAAACCGATTTGATGATGAAAATTTAAATTTTCATTTCCAAATAGCAAAATCTTACAAAGAATACTTTGCTAATAAATCAAATGTAATTAGATTGGATGCTAATTTATCGATTGATACACTTGTAGATAAGTGCATTGAAGTTATTAAACACTACGAGAATAAACATGAATAATTCTGAAATTATTAATAATATTGACTCTTTTAGTAGTTCAGTTATTTTGGTTTTGAATAACAATAGTAATCCAGATGCAATTGTAAAAAGCTTGATTGAAAAGTTAGCTACAATTAGTCTACATAATTTACAAAATTATTTAGATTTAATAATCTTTGACGGCTACAAAAAAAATATCAAAAAAGATGATGTACTATCCATTATTAAACAATTCAGTCATTCAAACATAACTGATAATAATGCTAAGTTTTACTATCTAAAGAATTTCCAATATGCAAGTAATGAAGCATACAATTGCCTATTGAAATTTATTGAAGAACCAGGTGATAATACAATGGGTATTTTTACTACTAATTCAATAAATGAGTTACCAATAACTATTGTTAGTAGATGTAAAGTATTTTATTTAGAACCAGATGAGGTCGCTCTAGAAGAATTAAAAAAAGAATTTAAATTAGACAAACATCATTGAATAACTCAATTATTCAATGATGTTGAAGCATTAAAAGAATTTTGTAATAGTGAAAACTTCATTAAATTAAAAGCAACGCATGATTTTTTAATGAAACCAAACTTTGAGAATTACAAATCCCAATTTAATGAATTTAAAAATTGAGAATTTCATGAAATCAAGATTTTAATAAAAAGTTTGATATTAGTAGGTAATTTGTCTCAACAAAACCAATTATTAGAAATAATGGAAAACATTAGTGTTAACCCAGTAAGGCCATTACTGTTTCTTAAGCTTTATCAAATTATGACAGGATTGTAATGTTTAAAACTACTATTTGTGCATTGGCTACTGCTAGAATGAATTGTGCTATTCATTTGATTCGTATGTCAGGACCCAATGCTTATCATATTATCAATTTAATTACAGATAAAACTATTGATAAAAAGGGTTACAAAATCACACATGCTAATATTGTGGATAATAACCAAGTTATTGATAATGTTTTAATTAATTGTTTTGTTGCTCCCAACAGTTATACTGGTGAAGATATTGTAGAAATCAATTGTCATGGGGGAGTATTGATTGCTGATAAAATTTTGAGTTTACTAATTAAATATGGTGCACAACTAGCAACTAAAGGTGAATTCACTAAGCGCGCAATGATGAATAAAAAAATTGACCTTTCTCAAACTGAAGCTATTAACAATTTAATTCATGCTCAAAACGAATTAGCAATTAAAGGATCAATTAATGCATTGAGTGGCAAAACTAGTGAGGTGCTAAAAAAAATTAGAAACGCATTATTCAATTTAATTGGCCAAATTGAAGTCAATATTGACTATCCAGAATATGATGATGTAGAGCAAGTTACATCAAATTATGCACACGAAATTACAAATAACTTGATTAAACAGTTAAAGGAGTTATTGAATAACTCTAAGCGATTCATTCCTTTAAATGAAGGAATAAAAATTCTTATTTTAGGTGCACCTAATGCAGGTAAATCCACACTACTTAATACTTTAACTAAGAGTGACAAAGCAATTGTTAGTCATATTCCTGGAACGACTAGAGATATTATTGAAGCCAGCATTAATATTGATGATATTACCTTAAAGCTTTTTGATACAGCAGGAATTAGAACAACAAATGATGAAGTTGAACAATTAGGTATTAACAAAGCAAAGGAATATCTAAAACAAGTAGATTTAGTACTCTTATTACAACCAATAAATGAATTGGATTCTAGTTGAAAACAGCAATACAATGATATTTTGCAACACAAACATATTATTGTTTATACAAAATCAGATTTGTCTAAATCCAAAATTGATTTAGCTTCAAATGAAGTTGTCATTAGTGCAATAAACAATGAAATTGATGATTTAATTCATAAAATTAAAAAATTATTCGAAGTAGAAGATTTTAGTAATTCAGATATGAATGTTTTGCAATCACAAAGACAAATTAACTTATTAGAACAAGCTATTCACTACTTGGAACAATCAATTAGTCAATTAAATAATAATGTTCCATTAGATTTAGTAATTGAATCTTACAATAGTAGTTTAGATAGTCTAAACAAAGTTTTAGGTTTAGATTATGAATATGACTTTTTGGATGAATTGTTTAAAAACTTTTGTTTAGGAAAATAATAATGAAATATTTTGATACACATACACATACTAATTACGAACCATTAAGTTCAGAATTATCTGATATAGTTGCTGAATTAAAATCATTAGAAATGGGCATAAATATTGTTGGTTGCGATAAGAATAGTTCACAATTAGCAGTTGAGCAAGCTCAACAATATGATCATCTATTTTGTTCCATTGGTATTCATCCAGAAGATGCAATAAATCATCAAAATATGATTGAAATAAGAGAATTTTTGGTTAATTTGTATCATCAATCTCCTGAAAAAATTTTGTGTATTGGTGAATGTGGTTTGGATTACTACTATTGTCAAGATGAAAAAGTTAAGGCACAACAAAAGTTAGTTTTTCAAACCCAAATTTTAGTAGCTCATGAATTAGGTCTACCAGTCATGATGCATATTCGTGATGCCCATGATGATGCAATTGAAATTATTAAGCAAAATTTGCATCTTAATTTAACTTGAATTGTGCACTGCTTTAGTGGTAATGCAACTGAAGTGCAAAAATATATTGACTTAAATTGTTATATTTCTATTCCAGGAATAATTACATTTAAAAATGCTAATTATTTACGGGAAGCTATTAAAATCATCCCTTTAAATTTGTTGTTAACTGAAACCGATGCACCTTTTTTAACACCAGTTCCATTTAGAGGCAAAACGAATTATCCACAATATCTGGTGCACACAAACAAATTTATTAGTGAAATTTTACAAATAAATCTTGAGACATTAAACAAGCAATTGTTATCAAATGCTTTTAAAGCATTAAATATAAATGCTAAAATATAGGGATATTATTTCAATTTATGGATATATAGGTTGTTATAAATGGAAAATAAGAAGAAAACTAGTAAAACCCCAAAATCTTCCCCTATTCACGAAGAAATTATGGTCACAAAAAAACCATCTTTAGAAGATAAGATCAATGATAGAAATTTAAAAATTAAACAAAAAAAAGAATTTAGAAATTTAACAAGAGACAAGAAAAAAGAACTTAAAAGTTTTGCCAAAGAAATCAATAAATTAAATCAACCACATAAAGGTGAAAAAATAATTTCTTTCAAGCATAATGATGACATCATTGAATTAAAGAATGTTACTAAATATTATACTAATGGTTATATTGTTACTCAAATTTTAAAGGGTGTTAATTTGAATATCAAAAGAGGTGACTTTGTAGTTATTTTAGGACCATCAGGTTCTGGTAAAACAACTTTGATGAACATCATTTCAGGATTGGATCGTGCTACAGATGGTGTTACAAATGTTTGTGGCCAAAATTTAATCAATTTAAAGGATAGTGAATTAACAAAATTTAGACAAATTAATGTTGGTTATGTTTTTCAACAATATGGATTACTTCCAAATTTAACTGTAAAAGAAAATGTTGAAATTGGTGCTGATTTACAAACTGATAAGTCTAAAAAAATTAATCCAGAAGAAGTTTTAGAATCATTTGGAATGTTAGAACATAAAAATAAATTTCCTCATCAATTGTCAGGAGGACAACAACAAAGGGTATCAATTGCTAGAGCATTTGCTAAGAACCCAACTATTCTTTTTGGTGATGAACCAACAGGTGCAATTGATGAAGAGATGTCTAAATTGGTGATGAAAGAGTTTGTTGATATCAACAAAAAGTACGGCACTATAGTCATCATTGTTACCCACAACCCAATATTTGAAGGTTTAGGGACACTAGTTATTAAATTTAAAGATGGTGCAGTTTCTTCTATTTCTAGAAATGAAAATCCAAAATCAGTTGATGAATTACCTTGAGGACAAGAATAATGCGTTTTACATTCACTGACCGTGTTAATCCAGCATCAAGAATTTTAAAAAAAGCTGATAGTATTGCAGAAAAAGTTCTATTTCGGGAAAATGAATTTAGAAACTTATCAATAGATGAGTTGAAAGTGAGAACTCAAACATTTATTGATGATGTTGTAAATAATAAAACAACTCTTGATGATATTTTGGTTGAGGCTTTGTGTGTAATTAGAGAAGCATTTTATAAAACCTACAACATGCTTGCATACAAAGTGCAATTAATTGGGGCAATTGTTGTTTATTTAGGTGACTTTGCTGAAATGATGACTGGTGAAGGTAAAACCTTAACATTAGTTTTAGCATCATATGTTGCAGCATTGACTAAAAAGGGTGTTCATATTGTTTCTGTCAATGAATACTTGGTACAACGGGATGCAGAATTCTCTGCAGGTGTATTGAACCAATTAGGTTTAACAGTTGGTTATATAAAAGCAGCAATGAACGCCAATGAAAAGAGAGTTAATTATGGTTGCGATGTCACATATTGTTCAAATTCAGAATTAGGATTTGATTATTTAAGGGATAACATGGTGATGGATTACAATGACAAAGTTCAACGTTCATTGAACTTTGCTATTGTTGATGAGGCTGATTCAATACTTATTGATGAAGCTAGAACACCATTAATTATTTCTGGATCACCATCATCTGACATTATGGATTACATTCATGTTGATAGTTTTGTAAAAACATTACAAGAAGGTGATTATTTAATTGATCAAGAATCATATTCTGTTACTTTGACTGATTCTGGTAGTGAAAAAGCAGAAGATTTTTTTAGAACAGATAATATTTATGATGTAGAAAATAGTGATTTAGTACACAAAATTTTAAATGCCTTAAAAGCAGTCTATTTGTTTTCTAATGGAAAAGAATATATTGTAAGACCAAATGCTCAAGGTGAAGAGGAAATTGTTTTAGTTGATCAATTTACTGGTCGGATTATGGAAGGTAGAAGTTACAGTGCAGGGTTGCAACAAGCACTACAAGCAAAAGAATATTTAAGCATCAAACCAGAAAATATTACTATCGCTACTATTACTTATCAATCACTATTTCGTTTATATAGTAGATTAGCTGGTGTATCAGGTACAGCTGCTACTGAGAGTGAAGAGCTATTAAATATCTATAATATGGTTGTGGTCAAAATTCCTACTAATAGACCAATTCAGAGAATTGATCAATCTGATTACATTTTTGGGGATAAAAAAACCAAATGGAAATTTATTGTTGCTGAAATCATCAAACGGCATGACAAGGGGCAACCAATTTTGATTGGTACAGCCGCTGTTGAAGAATCTGAAATTTTACATTTATTATTAAATCGTGTGGGAATTCCCCATCAACTTTTAAATGCCAAAAATCATGCTCAAGAAGCAGAGATTATTAAAAATGCAGGTCAAAAAGGCCAAGTTACAATTGCAACATACATGGCAGGCCGTGGAACAGACATAAAAATAACTGATGAAGTGAAAGAATTAGGTGGTTTGTATGTCATTGGAACAGAACGGAATGAATCTAGAAGAATTGATAATCAACTAAGAGGTAGAGCTGGTCGTCAAGGTGATCCAGGTGAATCAAGATTTTTTATTAGTTTACAAGATTCATTATTTAAAAGATTTGCTGGAGACAAGTATGAGAAAGCTAATGATAAAATGGCTGACACATACATGGATTTGAGATTTTTTTCAAGTTTGTTAAATAATACTCAAAAAAGAGTCGAAGCGCTTAATTTTGATACAAGAAAAAATTTAATTGATTATGATACTGTGTTAAGCTCTCAAAGGGAGTTGATTTATAAACAAAGAGATAAAGTTTTATTGTCAAAAGATTTAACTAATTTGGTTAAAAGAATGAGCAAAACTTTAATTAGTGAAATTGTTAATAATCATAGAAACGAATTTAATAATGACGTCTTTGATATTGAACCTTTGGTTGAATCATTAAATAATAATGTGTTTGAAGAAAATCAAATTACCAATGAAATGTTATCAGATTTGGACGAAAAAGAAATTATTAATAAAGTTCAATTAATCTTTAATGATTTTTTGGATCAAAAAATTGCTGATGTAACTAGTGAAATTTTTAATGATTTTGCTAGAAGAGTTATTTTGGTAAATATTGATAAAGGTTGAACAAGACACTTGGAATTGATTAGCAAAGTTAGAGAATCAGTTAATTTAAGAGCATATGAGCAAAAATCACCACTTAATATTTATATTGAAGAGGTTGACAAAATGTTTCAAACATTAAAGCATATTATTGCTCATCGATCAATGATTGAAATTGTATCCTTCTTAAAACAACATGGTTTAGGTAATAATCAAGATTATGTTAATGTAGAAATTAATAATATTAATACATCTGAAAGTTCATCAGACCAAATTAATTTAGAAAATGCCAAATATGACATTTATTTATTTAATGAGAATGAAAAACAAATGTTGTGAAATTTTGTTTTTGCTGATAACTCAAATATTAGTAGTTGAAAACAATTAACAGAATTGGTTAGTGATTTTACACTAAGTAATAATGTTGAGAAAGATTAAAAATGAAAAATCATTTTCAACTTGTGTCAGAATTTAAGCCGCAAGGTGACCAAATTCAGGCAATTGAAAAATTGGTTATTAATTATGAAAGTAACATTAAGCATCAAGTTTTACTAGGTGCTACTGGGACTGGTAAAACATTTACATTTGCTAATGTAATTCAACAATTGCAGAAAAAAACATTAGTAATGGTGCACAATAAAACATTGGCAGCTCAAATTTATTTGGAACTAAAAGAACTATTTCCTCATAATAAAGTTGAGTATTTTGTGTCTTACTTTGACTATTATCAACCTGAGGCTTATTTACCCAAGACCGATTCTTATATTGAGAAATCATCACAAATAAATAGTGAAATTGAAATGTTAAGATTATCAACATTAACTTCACTCTATAACCATGAAGATGTTATCGTGGTAGCTAGTGTGGCAGCAATTTATGCCTCTGTGTCACCTCAAAGCTTTGGTAAGTATGTCTTCCCCATTAGTGTTAATCAGAATATTAGTATTAAAGAATTTCGCCAGGCTTTAGTTAATTTAAATTACAGAAGAAATGAAATTAGTTTAACACCTAAGAACTTTAGGTCCAAGGGTGATGTTATTGAAATTGCATTAGGGTATACAGATAAATTTATTTTGAGAGTAAGTTTTTTTGGTGATGAAATTGAAAGTATTTCCAAAGTTGATCCTCTTACAGGCACAAAGTTGGAAAGTTTAAATTTCTTTAATATTACAACTGCAGATGAATACATTGCCGATAAAGATAAACTAGATTTATCTTTACAAAGAATTGAATCAGAGTTAAGCGAAAGAATTCAGTTTTTTAATAAGGAAAATAAATTATTAGAAGCACAAAGAATTCAACAAAGAACTCAATATGATTTAGAAGCAATCAAAGAATTTGGCTTTTGTAGTGGCATTGAAAATTATGCAGCTCATTTAGAATTAAGAGCACCAGGATCTACACCGTTTACCATTTTTGATTACCTAAATAATCAAAATGATTGATTGTTAATTATTGATGAAAGTCATATCACTTTACCACAAATTAGAGGAATGTATAATACTGATAGATCTCGAAAACAAACATTGGTGGAATATGGGTTTAGACTTCCCAGTGCATTAGATAATAGACCATTAGAATATAATGAGTTTCTTGATAAAATTGACAAGGCGCTTTTTGTGTCTGCAACACCTAATGAGTGAGAAATAGACTATAGCAATCATAATATTATAGAACAAATTGTTAGACCAACAGGACTACTAGATCCTCTAGTTGAAGTGAGACCAACAAAATACCAATTAGATGATTTATTGGGTGAATTACATCTTCAAAAACAAAAAAATGAACGGACATTTGTAACTGTCATGACAATTAGAATAGCTGAGGAATTAACTCATTTTTTACAACAAAAAAATATTAAGTGTGCATATTTACATAATGAATTAAAGACCCTAGAACGTTCCAAAATCATCAATAATATGCGTAGAGGTTTATATGATGTTGTGGTTGGTATTAACTTGTTAAGAGAAGGATTAGATGTGCCAGAAGTGAGTTTAGTTGCAATCTTTGATGCAGATAAACCAGGTTTTTTTAGAAGTGAAAAATCACTAATTCAAATAATTGGTCGGGCTGCCAGAAATGCTAATGGTAGGGTAATTATGTATGGTGATGAAATAACAAGTGCTATGCGTTATGCAATTGATGAAACTAATCGTCGTCGTGAAATTCAAGAAAAGTATAATCATGAGCACAATATTATTCCTCATACAATTATTAAACCCATCCATGAAGATATTCAATTTGACATAAAGAATAAAAAATCTTTATCTCATGATGTTGATTCTTTTAAAAAATTACAAACAGCGGAGCAAGAAAATGTTTTAAAGCAATTACATAAACAAATGTTAAAGGCAGCAAAACAAAAAAATTATGAACAAGCTGCCCAATATCGTGACATTATTTTGGAATTAGAAGCTCATGGTAAAAAATAAATTAGCACTTTACATATTTCAGTGCTAATTATTGTTTTATAATGATAATACCATCTTAAGAAGAGAGGTATTAATTTATGGATATTAAACAAACTGGCGGACAAGGTTTCAACCCTTTGGAAGCATATGGAAGAAATATTAATCAAGAAGTACAAAATAATAAAATTGATCCAATTATTGGTAGAGATGATGAAATTAGACGAGTGATTGAAATTTTGTCAAGAAAAACCAAAAATAATCCAGTTTTAATAGGTGAGCCCGGTGTTGGTAAAACTGCTATTGTTGAAGGGTTAGCACAAAGAATTGTGCATCGTGATGTTCCTGATAACTTATTAGATAAAGAAATTTGGGAACTTAATTTATCTTCATTAATTGCAGGTGCCAGCTATCAAGGTCAATTTGAAGAGCGTTTAAATCAAGTTATTAAAGAAATAAAAAATTCAAATTCCCAAATCATTTTATTTATTGATGAAATTCACCAATTAGTTGGCATGGGTAAAACTGGTGGAGCAATGGATGCTGCTAACATTTTGAAACCAATGATGGCTAGAGGGGAATTAAAATTAATTGGAGCAACAACATTAAATGAGTATCGTCAATATATTGAAAGTGATGCAGCTTTAGAAAGAAGAATGACCAAAGTTTTAGTTAGTGAACCAACTAAAACTGAAGCTTTGACAATTATGCGTGGCTTAAAAGAAAAATGAGAAGTTTTTCATGGTGTAAAAATCACTGACAATGCATTAGTTTCAGCAGTTAATTTGTCAGAACGTTATATTTCTGATCGTTTTTTACCTGATAAAGCAATTGATTTAGTTGATGAAGCATGTGCTAAGGTGCAAACAGAAATGCATTCTATGCCCCAAGAACTTGACGATATTAAAAGAGAAATTATTAATTTAAAAACAGAAAAAGTTTCTTTAGAAAAAGATCAAGATGAAAAATCACAAGAAAGATTAAAAGAAATTAATGATAAGTTAGATAAATTAGCTAAACAAGATGAATCATTAACTGCTGTTTGAACTAAAGAAAAACAACAGGCAGATGAAATTATTGCATTGAAAACTAAAATTGACAACGCAAGAGTAATGATTGAACAATATCAAGCTATTGGTGAATATGCAAAAGCATCAAAACTTTTATATTCAGAAATACCAACTCTTGAACAACAAAAACAACAAGCAGAAGATAAATTAAAAGAATCATCTAATCGGATGATTAAAGATACAGTTACAGAAAATGAAATTAGTGAAGTAATTGCAAAAGCAACTGGAATTCCAATTAATAAAATTCTAGAATCTGAAAAAGAAAAACTTTTACACTTAAATGAAGAATTACAACAAAGAGTCAAAGGGCAAGATGATGCAGTTAAGTTGGTGTCTGATGCAGTATTAAGAGGTAGAGCGGGTATTAATGATCCAAATAAACCAATTGGCTCATTCCTATTTTTAGGACCAACTGGAGTAGGTAAGACTGAATTAGCTAAAGCATTAGCTTTTAGTTTGTTTGATTCAGAAAAATCAATGATTAGATTTGATATGTCTGAATTTATGGAAAAGCATTCAGTTTCTAAATTAATTGGAGCACCACCTGGGTATATTGGTTATGACCAAGCCGGCGCATTGACAGAAGCTGTTAGAAGAAATCCATATAGTGTTTTACTGTTTGACGAAATTGAAAAGGCACATAGTGATGTTTTAAACTTGTTCTTACAAATTTTAGATGAAGGAAGTTTGAAAGATTCACAAGGTCACAATGTTAATTTTAAAAATACAATCATCATTATGACATCTAACATTGGTTCTCAACTAATATTAGAAGATAAAAAAGATAAAGTAATGAGTGAATTATTAGTATATTTAAAACCAGAATTGGTAAATAGAATTGATGAAGTAATTATTTTTAATCCATTAGATGAAGATGTTGTCAAAGATATTGCTAACAAATTGCTAAATGACCTAAGTATTAGATTGAAAAACGAAGACTATTTGGTTAGATTTGATGCAAAAATTGCATCAATAATTTCTAGTCGTGCCTTTAGTAATGAATTTGGTGCCAGACCATTAAAAAGATGAATTCAAAATAACATTGAAAACAAATTAGCAGAACTAATTATCGCTAATAAATTAATGAAAAATCATCAGATTGAAATTTCCTTTGATGACAAAACTGACAATTTAGAAATAAATTAAATTTTAGAAATATAAATATACTTTATTTATGTATAATAATTAAAAATTGTTTTAACTATTGGATAAGCTTGGATGATTAGAAGGAAATTGTTAATTGGTGCTTTATCAACAATAGGAGTAGCAAGTGTTGCAACTCTTGTTGGTGTTGGTTATGCAATTAATGGCAATTCTAATCGTTACCAGGCATACGCTTCGGGTCCAATATCAACAAGTATAACTGACTTAATTCAATCTTATTTTTCAGCTGCAGTTAATGGCTCTAAGTTGCTTTACCTTGCAAGTTATTCTCACACTACGCCATTAAACAAGGCTCTTAATATCAGTGAATCAAGTAATAAACCAATTTATGAATATTTAGGAAAAACAGGGTACATACTGCTAGATGATCAGTATGGTCTCCCTGTTTTTTCTAATAATGTATTTAATGAAGTAATAGATCAACCAATTTGGTCAACAAATGTGGCAGCAGCCCAATTTAGATCAGACCTAGGCTCATTTATCACAGGGATTGCCATTGGACAATTCCTTAATGAAAATATAAGTTATTTTGTTGGCACCGACCAAGATAGAGAGCTAACTTGAGCAACATATGGTGGAGCGCCATATTCCTCAGTAACATCATTTATGGGTGGTTTGCAACAAGGCATTCAATGATTCAATAAAGAGATTGTGCCCAAAAAGATAGGTTTCAAAAAACTAAAGCAAATATTTTTAGGTCCTGAGACCTCACAAAATTTTGCTATGAGTTTTGATCCTTCTGCTGGCAATGCATTAATTACAGAATTTTTAGGAAGAAATGTTGATGCTTTAATCCCAATTGCTGGTCCTCAAGCAATTCAAGCAGTTAGACTTGTTAAGCAAATGAATAAGAAAACAATCATAATTGGTGTTGATTCTGCCATCGAAGAAGATGACACAATTAATTTACCATTACCAAATTTAGGTTCTAAACAAGACATTGGGAACAACAAAGTTATTCAATTTAGTAGTGTGAAGAATCTAGATGTTATATCAAATAAAATTACTCAATCAATTAATGATCCAGATTTGTTAACTGTTAATGCAAATAATCCAGAATGAAGTGATTTAGGTGGATTGGGTTACAGTTCAGTTGGCACAGTAAAAAATAATGGTGTAGGTGTTAGTAAAGCGGGTCAACCTTATTTTGTTGATGCAATGAAAATATATGATCCCAACCTTAATATTAATGATTCAGCAAGCATTGATGAAAAGTACATCGTTGCAGCAAATGCATTGGGTAATTTAAAAATATTTAATGATTTAAATTTACCTGAAAATAAGGCATATAAGGTTGAGGGCGGAGGAACACTTAGTTATGCAGATATTGCAAATACAGGGTTTAAGATGCTACCAATTACTGGAAGTAAATCAGATATTGATAAATGATATGCGAATCAATATAAGAATGATGAGTCAATGCTAAAAAATAAGGACGGAGAGACAGGTAATGTTAATTTAATTTGGAAATGAATTGAGAAAAATAGATCAACAATTGACAAAAGAAAATCAGCAATGGACAATCTTCACGGTTATTTTACTAAACCGAATTATGAAAAAAATAAGAGCTTAATTAAAATAATTTATCAATCCCCATCAAATATCCTCTTTGACCATAGCTTCTTAGAGTCATGTTATAGAGGTTTATCAGCATATTGAGCAACTCAAAAAGTAAAATTACCAGATCCACCCAATACTAATTAAATTGCTTCTAACCCATAATTTTAGTTAAAGGATATTCATAATGCACAATAAAACTCATCTACCACCTGCTGTTGAAATGATTGATATTACCAAAACGTTTTTAAATGGTAAGGTTATTGCCAATGACAAAATGAACTTAATAGTTGAACAAAATGAAGTTCATGCAATAATAGGTGAAAATGGTGCTGGCAAATCCACTTTAATGAGTATGTTGTTTGGTGTTTATTCACCAGATTCTGGCATTATTAAGATTAATGGTAAACAAGTTAATTTTGAATCTGCTAAGGATGCAAGTGATGCTGGGTTAGGGATGGTACATCAACATTTCAAGTTGGTAGATGAATTTACTGTGTGAGAAAACGTCATCCTTGGCGTAGAGGGCGTAGGTAGATTAGAGATTATTAAACAAAAAGAAATAAAAGAAAAACTACAATCTCTAATTGACCAATACGATTTTAAATTAAATGTAAATAAAAAAGTAAAAGAATTATCAGTTGGGCAACAACAAAAAATTGAAATTCTAAAATTGTTGTACCGCCAAGCCAACATTTTAATCTTTGATGAACCAACTGCAGTTTTATCTCAAAATGAAATTGAATCATTTTTAAAAATGATTACGAAATTCCAAGAAAACGGCAAAACAGTAATTATTATTACCCATAAACTTTCTGAGATTAAGTCAGTTGCCAACACAGGAACAGTAATTAGAAGAGGTCAATATATTGATAGATTTAAAATTGCTAATAAATCTATTGATAGCATTGCTGAATTAATGGTTGGCCACAAAATTACACCTGTTATCAATGAACATCATAGCTTAGATGACAAAAAAATAAAATTTGAAGTTAGTAACTTGGATGTTCATAGTCAATGATTATCAAATATAACAAATAATAAATTTTGAGATAAATTAGTTAATGCATGAAAAATAGTTATTAATAATAAAGAACTCACAATAAGTGAAAAAAGCAAAGCATTTTTCCACAATTTTTTTAATAAGCATAATATTGATAATAATAAACTAATTAATTTCCAAATTAGAGCTGGGGAAATTTTTGCAATTGCTGGTGTAGAAGGCAATGGGCAAAGTGAATTATCACTAATGCTTAGTGGCATTTTATCAAGTGGTAAAGCAAAAATTGTCATCAATAATATTGATGTATCTGGTTCAACAACCAATAAACGCAACAAATCAGGACTATCAGCAGTGCCAGAAGATAGACATAAATATGGTTTAGTTTTAGATATGCCGATTGACAAAAATATTGTCCTAGATCAAATTGATAATAAACCATATAGTAATTTTGGATTTATTAATCACAACCAAATTAGTAAAAACGCCATAAAAATTATTAAAAAATATGATGTTCGGGGCACATCTCGTGGGACAACAATGGCTAGGTCGTTATCTGGTGGTAACCAACAGAAACTAATCATTGGTCGTGAAATGGAAAAAGAACACGAAGTATTAATATTAACCCAACCAACTCGGGGTATGGATTTAGGAGCCATCAATTATATTCACAAACAAATCCTAAAAGAAAAAGAAGAAGGCAAGGCCATCCTATTAATTTCATATGAATTGGATGAAATCCTAACTTTAGCAGACACAATTGCAGTAATGCAAAATGGGACATTCTTAGAAATTGGTTCTAGCAAAACAATGACCAAATCCAAAATTGGTGAACTAATGACAGGTAAGAAAGGTGAATAATGCAAAAATTAGGGTTTAGATTACGACTACAAAAAGATTCATTCATAAATACAAAATCACGTAAATCAGCAACAAGAAACACATTATCTGTTGTGATTTGTATTACATTAGCCATCATTGTCGCATTATTAATTGTCTTTGCATTAGGTAATGATCCACTTGCAATCTTTAAAGATTTATTCACAAAAGGGTTTATTGACTACAAAACATTAATATGAAATATTGCCATTTTAGGAATTGGCGGATTATCATTTTCATTTGCATTTAAAGCTGGCGTTTTTAACATTGGAATTCCTGGTCAAATGATGTTTTCAGGACTAATGGTGTTAATTATTTCTAAATCCATTAATGACACTGGAGTAATGTTGCCAACTGGACTAGGTCCTATTTTAATGCTTATCATTGCAATTGCCTTTGGTGCAATAATTGCAACCATAACCTCATTATTAAAAGTTTATCTTAATGTTAATGATGTTGTTAGTGCCATTTTATTGAACTGGATTATTCTTTTCAGTGTAAGACTAATTGTATATAAGTTTTACAATCCAGATCCTAATCAAGTATTTTCTCAATCAATTGATATTCCTAGTCAATTTCAATTAGTTGCTCCAAATATTGGTGGTTGACTACCAACATTAATTATTTTTATAGTTTTAATTCTTGGCATATTTGCAATTTGCAAATATACAACGTATGGTCATAAAGTGATTGCAGTAGGTGCCAATTCTGATGCTTCAGCATTTGCAGGATACAATGTCAGAGCAATCAAAATTTCCACAATGGCAATTTCAGGTGGCTTGGCTGGAGTCATGGCAATGGTGTTATACACTGCTGGTCAGTCTCCAAGTATTCCTTTAACGTTTGAATATGATGCCTTACCTACCCAAGGTTTAAATGGAATTGCGATTGGTTTAATTGCCATGAATAATCCATTAGCAATTGCACCAGTTGCATTTATTATGGGGTTATTTACTTCATCATCTGTATTTTTACAAATCTCGCCAGCCTTTAGTCAGTTAATTATGGGGTTGATAATTTTGGGTGCTGCAATGTTTGTGATTTTAATTAACTATCATCCTTGATTATGAATTAAGAAAGTTATTTATGGTTCACAAGTAATCAGCCAATATAAAAATTATGAAAATGAAATGGAAATATTAATTTCCAAATACCGTTTGCAACTTTCAGAAATTAAAGACCAAGAAGCAATAAACAATTTATACAAACAATATCTTGATGATAAACAAGCAATTAAGACACAATATTTAAAGCAAATTTTTGTCTTAAAAGCAACTAATACTTTTAACCCATCAGTACAAGCTAAACGTGCTAGTGACTTAAAAAATAATGTGCTAGAACAACAATTCATTCGCTATGAAAATAGAATTAATAAAAAATTACAAAAAATAGTTAACAAAAAAGATCATTGTTTTAATAAGTTAATTACTCTTCATCAATCTCTAGTTAAAGAAATTAATCACTCATATAAATTAGCAAATTTACCAACAAAATTATCGTTACAAGAGCTTTTAATTTATTTTTCTAAAAAAGCTAATCATATTAATCAATTTATGAGTAATACAATTACCCAATCAATTGAGTGTAATAATGATATTCCTCATCTAAATGAAAAATTGTTGGAATACAAAAATTTATTAAATAACCAATTGACTGTAGACATATTACATTCAAGCGTTGATTTATTGAATAAAAAAATTGTCAAATACAGAGAAGTATTAGAGATAATAAGAAAATATTTCTTCTTCTTATCAATTAAGGAAAAGCTGCTTTTATTTATTGAGTGATACAAATACATAAAATGTGATTCATCAAATTTGAATTGATCAATAAGTGCATTTAAACAGTTGTTAAAAGATGAATCGGTAATAAGTAATCAGGACCATTTACAGTTACAATTACAAAAGTTTGATAATAAATGTTTAAAGACAGTTGCACAATGAAATGATTGGGAACAAAAAATAAAATTAAAAATTACTAGTAATGAAAACAAGATTACTAAGAATAAAGAACAATTAGAAAATTGGAAAAAATCAAATGAAATAAAACAAAATAAGTATTTTTCATGAAGAGCTAAATTATTTGGTTCATTAGATAGCAAATATGAACATTATTGCAAACAATTAAATAATTTAGATTTGAATGAAAAAGAAAAACAAGAAATGCAATCTTGACTAAGTGATTTATACAAACAAGGAGAAAATTAAAATGCTAAGATTTGACGCCATTTTTAATTTAACTCTTTTGTTAGCAGTTGTTCTATCACTAGCAACATTGAGTGGTTACTTTAGTGAAAGAGTAGGGATTGCAAATATTAGTATTGATGGCCAAATGATTTTTGCAGCCTTAACATTCTGTATTTTTAGTGAATTGATTTATCCAGTCACAGGTGATTATGGCTTTGTCTTACCATTATTATTAGCAATGGTATTTACATTAATTGCTTCTTCACTCTTTGGTTTTTTGACCATAAGGTTGAAAACAGATCAAATAGTTGCAGGGACAGCAATTGATATGGTGTTTTTGGGACTAGCCACATTTTTAACAGAACCATTAGGACCACTGCTATCTGGTGGTAAGCACACTAAATTACAATCAAGTTTTTTGTCAATTGGAGCAGTAAGTCCTGACAGTCAAATTTATTGAACAACAATTATTATTTTTATAGTAACAGTCATCGCTATTGTTGGTCTGTTTGTCATGATGAAATATACACCATTTGGTTTAAGATTAAGAGCAATTGGTAACAATCCTAATGCAGTGGACGCTCAAGGTATTAATGTAACGAAATACCAATGATATGCAATTAGCATTTCAGGTTTATTAGCTGGTTTGGCTGGTGGAATGTATATGTATAGCCTAGGTGGAACATTTGTTGGTAATGTTAATGGTTATGGATTTTTAGCCCTTGCCATCCTAATTGCAGGTTCTTGAAAAATTCCGTTCTTGTCTATTATTGCTTTTGTTTTTGCATTCTTAACAAGATTGTTTGATCAATTAACAATTTCTGCAAATCTGGATCGGGATGTAGCAAAAATTATTCCTTTTGCAATTACATTAGTTGCTATGATTATCTTTAGTAAATACAATGTTGCACCTAAAAATATTGGAATACCTTTTGATAAATCAAAAAGATAAGTTAAAATATACATTGCAATGTGCCTAAGACAGTAACTGGTCAAAGTGACCTTAATTTGTTACCGAGGGATATATTAATTAACCTTGTACTAAATGCATATTGCATGAATTTTATCAAGGTGGTGTAAAATGAGCTTAAAAGCAATTCAAGCTAAACAAGATTTTGTTCAAACCATTGCTAATGAATTAAAACAAGCAAAATCATTCATTGTGTTTGAATATTCAGGTTTAACTGCAAAAAACATCACAGACCTAAGATTTACTTTAAATAAAAGTGGTTCAAAATTAAGAATTTTGAAAAACAATATTCTTAAACGTGCTATTGAATTAGCTAATATTCAAGGTTTTGATGGAATGATTGTTGGACCAAATGCTATTGCAATGGCATTTGAAGATGAAATTAATCCAATCAAATCTGTTAATGATGTTGCCACTGATTTTGAAGTAGTAAAAATTAAAGGTGCATATCTAGAAAATAATTTTGCTGATATTAATAAGGTGAAACAAATTGCTAGTATTCCAGGTAGAGATGGACTATACTCAATGTTTCTATCTTGTTTACAATCTCCAATTCGTAGTTTCTTGTATGCTGTTAAAGCAGTTAGTGAAACAAAAAGTGAATAATTTAATATTAAGGGTTTAATTATGGCTAAATTAACAAATGAACAAATCATTGAATCATTAAAAGAAATGACAATTCTTGAAATTAATGATTTAGTAAAAGCAATTGAAACTGAATTTGGTGTATCAGCTGCTGCTCCAGTAGCAGTTGCAGCCGGTCCAGTTGCTAATGAAGCTCCATCTGAAGTTAGTATTGTTTTAGCTGATGCTGGTGCAAATAAGGTTGGTGTTATTAAATTAATCCGTGAAATTACAGGATTAGGTTTAATGGAAGCTAAACAAATGTCTGAAAAAGCAGGCAGTGTCATCAAAGAAGGCGTTAAGTTAGAAGAAGCTAACGAATTAAAGAAAAAATTTGATGAAGCTGGTGCAAAGGTAGAATTGAAATAGTTTTTTGATTCATAAAAATCCCTCAGTTGATTCTGAGGGATTTTTATATGTAAAAACAATGCATTTTAGTAATACAAAAAAATATACTTTCATATAAAATAGATTAGTAAATATTTTATGAACTATCAATTATTAAAAATTCTTAAATTTACTAGTAAAAAAGCAACAATTCAAGATGTATTAAATCAATATTTTGATTTGTATGAAAATATATTAATTGAATTCAAGAATGATCTAGAAATTTCAATAAACCAAAACAAAACTTTTGTTTATCCTACAGACAACACTAAATTGTGCAAAAATGTAAGAATGCTAACAATAGCAGGGTTTTTGTTGTGTTATGAAATAACTAACAATGATATGTTCACAATTTATGCTCAACAATTTATTGATAATAAAAAATTAATAACACCTGATGTATTTTTTTATATTTTGGTCATGTTAAATGAAATTTTAAGTCGAACTAAAAATAATAATTGACAAGAGAAATTTGTTGAGTTAATTAATATTATTGATGCTATTAGCAAGGTTAATCCTAATAATTTTCAAGCAGATCTGGCAGCATTGAAAGATCTAAAAATTACTAGATCTAGTATTGAAATACACTCTAATAACTCCAAAACTAAATAAAGTTTAAAGGAAATAATTAATGAATTTAACACAAGCCCAAATTATTAGCATTAGCGTTAATAGTGCTATTTTTTTAATTTTATGTCTTGGGTCATTCTTCTTAGTTAATAAAATTAAATTAGACGAAAAAGGTTATAAATATCTTTTTTGAATGTACACATTGTATTGAATTCCAACAATGCTTGTTCGTGATTATCGTGGCACAATGCAAAGTGCAATTGACAATACTGCCATACTAGTGACAATCGTTACCATGATCTATGGTTTAGTAGGAATTTTTATTAGAATTTTTGCTGATGTAATTAGTTATTTATTTAAGTATCGGAAAGCATTTTTGTATTTTAGTGTCATTTCACAAACTATTTTATTCATTCCAATCATTATTGCACCAACTACTGTGACAAATATTTTGTCAGCAATTGGGATTGGTATTGGAGCTAGCTGTATAGGAACCTATGAACTGCTATTTAAAGAACAATACAGTAATAAAAAGGCATTTTTAACTGTTTCTGTTTTATCAATACCACCGTTGCTAGCTAACTTTATCACTGCACCAATTCAATCCTTAATGAAAACATTAGCAACTACTACGACAAAAACTGATCCATATATTCTAAGATACATGTGGTTAATTGCCTTAGTGATCTTAGTTGGTTCACTAATTATGCTTGTCTTTTACAAAGAAAAACGGATGCAAACTCCATTACAAAAGTTGCAAAAAAATGTTGGTGTCACTTCTTATGAAAAACAGCATAGAGTTCAACAATATACATTTTTTATTGGTCTAGCACTAATTGGATCATTGATTACTTTCATTAAGTTTAGTAATTCTGGTTCACTTGGGATTCAACATTTAGAAAACTTGGCAGAAATTAGTTTTAATGGTGATAAAACATCTGTTGCGACTTACCAAGGATATTTATCTGTAGTATTTAGTTTATTCCAATTAATTGCAGGGGTCCTAATGGGTTTAGTTTTAATTAAAAAAATTAACACTAATTATATTTTTTTAATTGGTAGTAGCAGTTGAATTATTTATCTAATTGCCTCATCATTCATTAGTAATCCAATTGGATACTTTGTCATTCATTCATTGAATGGTTTTGGCTATGGCATTTTGTACAATTTAGTTTTAGCAATTGTTTTAAAAATTTCAATTGAAAACCAAATAGTAACCAAAATGGGGATTTACCAATCTATCCTTTCAGTTGGCATCATGTGTTCTAGTTGATTCACCAAATGAATGAAAACAATTATTGTTGATAAAATTGATGGGCAATTAATTCCATTGCATCAATATATGAACAATTATCTAACCCAAAATATGATATTGTTAGCAATTGTTGTTGTAATAACAATTGCATTTATTGGTCTAAATTATTGAGGTGACTCAATAATTAAAAAAGAAACAAATAAAAATATAAATGCCTAATTGTTTTTATCTATAATACCAATTTTATCTATACACTCGTTTTTAATTGTGTTAAATCATTCCTGATTTTCACTAGCATATGTTTTCAACTGGTTGATACCTTGAGCAATGTTCTCACCTTCATATGAGAATCAACTTCCAGATTTTTTAATAATTTCTGATTCAATAGCATATTCTAAAACATCACTAGTATAATTAAATCCTTCACCAAAATAAATATTGATAAATGCTGTCCCAAATGGTTTAGAAATCTTGTTTTTAACAATAGTTATTTTGGATTTTATACCAACACGATCTTGACCATTTTTAATTAATTCAACTTTTTTTATTTCCATTCTTAAAGATGAATAATATTTTAGCGCCTTGCCGCCTGTGGTGGTTTCGGGATTACCAAAGGCAACACCAATTTTTTCTCTAACTTGATTAATAAAGATCAAACTAGTATTGCTATTAGATAGAGACATTTGAATTTTTCTAATACCACGACTCATCAATCTTGCATGTGCACCTAATGAGTTGACTTCCTCAATTTTATTTTCTGCTTCATCTTCAGGTACCATTGCTGCAACTGAGTCAACAACAATCAATTCAAATGATTGATTTGTTAAAGCATCTTCAATAATGCCAAAGGCGATTTCGCCACTTTTAGCATGTGCAACATAAAAGTTGTCCATATTGACACCAATACTTTTAACATAATTGATATCTAAAGCATACTCTAAATCAATGTAAAGTACTTTTTTACCTTGATTTGTACATTCCTTGGCAATTTGCAAAGTTAATGTGGTTTTACCACATGATTCATTTCCATAAATTTCTGTAATTCTAGCCTTAGGTACTCCACCACCAATTTGTTGATCCAAGATCAAATTACCTGTACTAATAAATTCAATTGGTGACTCTAAAATTTTTGAAGGAATAATATTACTTCAATACTGTTTTGATAACATATCTGAATTGTTAAAATTTTTGTTTTCCATACTTTTACCTCATCTACAAATAAAGATAAAAGCAACTAATTTACTAATTATTTTCTAAAATATTTAACATTTCTTGAATTGCAATATTGGCAACATTGGCTCTCATCATATTACGTGACAGCATTTCATCTAACTGAATCTTTTTAACAGCTATAAATTCATTAACTTTTAATCCAATATAAAATAATCCTACTGGTTTATTTTCTATTGCAGTTGGTCCAGCATTCCCTGTTACACTGATTCCACATTCACAATTTAAAATATTTGTAATGCTAATCACCATTTCATTTGCAATTTCATGACTAATCGTCCCATATTTATTGATTAGTTGAGAATTGATATTTAATAATTTTTGCTTAGCATCAGAAGTATAAACTACAACACCACCACTGTAAACTTTGCTAACACCACTAATATTGCCAAATTCACTTGCAATTAACCCACATGTAGCTGACTCAGCAGTTACTAAATGGTACCCTTTTTCTTTTAATATTTTTACTAATCTTTCAATATTTTCCATTTTAATCAACTTACCCTTTATAATGTTATGTATCTATTTATCTCTATAACATTAATATTTCTCCATTTTATTTAAAAAGATTTTAATGTTTAAATTTATTAAAAAAAATCGTCATAAGCATAAAAAATATAGTTCAGAATCAATTTTAGAACTTGTGTCAACAAAAACTAATGTTCCTATTGATGAACTTAAAAACAAATGATTAAATGAATATTTGATGACAACAGAAAATACCACTATTAGTGAATTTAATACTAAATTAAATGAAATAAAACAAAAACATCATGAAAATGCTAGATATATTCTATTAGATGCATTTAGTAGATTGGATTATGAATTTTTTCGTGACGAATTCATAATTAAGGTTCCATGTAAAAACGCTGAAATAAAGAGTCGGTTGATAGGCTTAAATGGCCGCAATAAAAAGGCATTTGAGCGTACATGCGGAGTTGAATTAATTATTAATGACAAAGATGAATTCATAACACTAAGCTCAGCTAATCATATTAAAAGGGAACTAGCTTACCTTGTACTAAATAAATTATTAGATACTAAAAATATTGAACCTAATAAAATTACAAATTATTTTTCAGAAGCCAAAAACCAATTTGAAAATCAACTTTTTCAAATTGGCCAAGACGTTATTGAAAGAATTTTGAAGTTAAAAAATATTAATCAAGGTTTGTATCCTTATATTGGTAAATTAAAATATCGATATAGTTTTGGACAAAATATTTTAGAACATAGCATTGAATCAGCTTATATTGCTGAATTACTAGCACAAGAACTAAGAGTAGACACTAAACTAGCTAAGATGTGCGCATTTTTTCATGATTTAGGTAAAAGTGTTGATCATGAAACTGAAAATGACCATATTCAACAAGGTGTAAAATTAGCGGAACAATATGGTTTGCCATTAGAAGTTATTCAAGCAATTAAAACTCATCATGATGAATTAATTATTAGTAACATATATGATAGTATTACAAAAATTGCTGACCGAAGTTCAGCTAGCAAACCAGGTGCACGTAAAAATAGTAAAGATGACTTTTTTAAACGAGCAAAAGTGTATGAAGATATATGTTATAGTTTTAAAGAAGTGGAAAATTGTTATGTTTTAAAAAGTGGATTTGTAATTAAAGTTATTGTTAAACCAAACTTAATTAAAGATGACAATGTACCAATCTTGGCTAATCTCATTAAACAAAGATTTGAGCAACACCCTGAAACTAAAAATTATGTTATCAATCTAGAACTTATAAGAGAAAGTTCTTATAAAATTAAGACAAATAAATATCTTAATGAATAACAGATGTTTAATGTATAATTCTAAAGGTTGTGTATTTTTACTCTATTATGATACACACGGAATAGTTGTAATAGATTATCAATTTTATTAAAGAAAGGTCCAATAAATGCCTACAATTGCACAATTGATTAGACATGGTCGGAGTGATAAGATTAAAAAAACAAAGTCCCCAGCTTTGTTAAATACTTATGACTCATTAACTAAAAAAACAAACTTGAATCCCTCGCCTTTTAAAAGAGGTGTTTGTACTCGGGTTGGGACAATGACACCAAAGAAACCCAATTCTGCGTTAAGAAAATATGCCAAAGTTCGTCTAACAAATAATGAAGAAGTTTTAGCTTACATCCCAGGAGAAGGACATAACCTTCAAGAACACTCTGTGGTGTTGATTCGTGGGGGTAGAGTTAAGGACTTACCAGGGGTAAGATATCACATAGTTAGAGGTACACTTGACACAACAGGTGTTGAAAAACGTCGTCAACAACGTTCTAAGTATGGGGCTAAAAAGCCAAAAGAAGCAGCTAAATAAGATAGGAGAAAGATAGCATGAGAAAAGCAAAACCTGAAAAAAGAGTCGTGTTAGCTGACCCTATCTACAACTCAAGACTTGTAACAAAACTAATCAATTCAATTATGCTAGATGGTAAAAAAGGTTTAGCGCAGAGTATTTTGTATGGTGCATTTAAGGATGTAGAAAATAAAACTGGTAGACCAGCTCTTGAAGTGTTTAACCAAGCATTAGATAATATTATGCCTGTTCTTGAGCTAAAGGTTAGACGTGTGGCTGGTTCAAACTTTCAAGTTCCAACTGAAGTTACACCAGCGAGAAAACAAACTTTAGGATTAAGATGATTAACTCAATATTCTCGTTTACGTAATGAAAAAACAATGCAAGAACGTTTAGCTAATGAAATCATTGATGCTTCTAATGGCATTGGTGGTGCAGTTAAGAAAAAAGAAGATACACATAAAATGGCTGAAGCAAACAAAGCATTTGCTCACTTACGTTGATAAGAAAGGAATAGATTTTAAATGAAACGTCAATCTCCAATTGAAAAGTATCGTAATTTTGGAATTATGGCTCATATTGACGCTGGTAAAACAACAACTAGTGAAAGAATCTTATTCCACACAGGTGTTAATCATAAAATTGGTGAAACACATGATGGTGAATCTACAATGGACTGAATGGTTCAAGAAAAAGAACGTGGAATCACAATTACATCAGCAGCAACATATGCTCGTTGAAAAGATCATGAGTTAAACCTTATTGACACACCAGGGCATGTGGACTTCACTGTAGAAGTGGAACGTTCACTACGTGTTTTAGATGGAGCAGTTGCAGTATTAGATGGACAAAATGGTGTTGAACCACAAACTGAAACTGTTTGAAGACAAGCGACAAAATATAATGTACCAAGAATTGTTTTTATTAACAAAATGGATAAAACAGGTGCAGATTTTGAATATTCTGTTAATTCAATGATTAATCGTTTAGGTGTTAAAGCTACACCAATTCAATATCCAATTGGTGCTGAAGCTGATTTCATCGGTAACATTGACTTGATTGAAATGAAAGCTTACTACTATGATGGTAAAGAAGAAGAAAATTATCAAGTTAAAGAAATTCCAGATAATTTAAAAGAAACTGCGCAATTGTGAAGAACTAAAATGTTAGATGATGTTGTTCAATTTGATGAAGGCATCATGGAAAAATATTTGAATGGTGAAACAATTACTGAAGAAGAAATTAAAAAATGTATCCGTAAAGGTGTTATTTCTACTGAACTATATCCAGTTTTATGTGGTACAGCCTTTAAAAATAAAGGTGTTAAAAAATTATTGGATGCCATTGTTGAATTTTTACCATCACCACTTGATGTTCCGCCAATTAAGGGCGAAACTGAAGATGGCCAGATTATTAATGTTATAGCTGATGATAATGCTCCGTTATCTGCTCTAGCTTTTAAAGTTGCAACTGATCCATTTATTGGTAGATTAACATATATCAGAATTTATGCTGGTACATTGCAAAAAGGTTCATATGTTATTAATACTACTAAAGGGAAAAAAGAAAGAATTTCTCGTTTGGTAAAAATGAACTCAAATGCTAGAAATGAAATTGATGAAATTGGTGCAGGCGATATTTGTGCAGTTATTGGTTTAAAGGATACAACTACAGGTGACACAATTTGCGCTGAAGGCAATAACATTATTTTGGAACAAATGCAATTTGCAGAACCTGTAATTTCTTTAGCAATTGAACCTAAATCAAAAGCCGACCAAGAAAAAATGGGTATTGCACTTTCAAAATTAGCTGAAGAAGATCCAACATTTAAAACATATTCTAATGAAGAAACTGGACAAGTAATCATTGCTGGTATGGGTGAATTACATTTAGACATTCTTGTTGATCGTTTGAAACGTGAATTCAATGTTAATGTCAATGTTGGTGCACCACAAGTAAGCTATCGTGAAACCTTCACTCAAGAAGGTGAATCAGAAGGTAAATATATCAAACAATCTGGTGGGCGTGGACAATATGGGCACGTAAAAATTAAGTTTGAACCCAACAGTGAAAAAGGTTTTGAATTTGTTGATGCAGTTGTTGGTGGTAGAATCCCAAAAGAATACATTAAAGAAGTTGAAAATGGATTGAAGGATGCAATGCAAGCAGGTCCATTAGCAGGATATCAAATTATTGATATCAAAGCGACATTGTTTGATGGTTCTTACCATGATGTTGACTCATCAGGGATGGCATATAAAATTGCTGCTTCAATGTCATTGAAAGATGCAGCCAAAAAATGTGGTATTGTCTTGCTAGAACCTATTATGTCTGTTGATGTCACTGTTCCTGATGAATACTTTGGAGATACGATGGGTGATATATCAAGTCGTAGAGGTTCAATTGAAGGAACAGAGCAAAGAGGCACTGCTCAAACTATTAAAGCTAAAGTTCCATTATCTGAGATGTTTGGTTATGCAACAGATTTACGTTCCTTTACGCAAGGTAGAGGGCAATATGTAATGCAATTTAGCCATTATGCACAAGCCCCTAAATCCGTTACTGAACAAGTAGTTAGCAATAGAGCTAAAAAATAATTTGTTATAATACTATTTGTGTATTTCACAATAGTGTTAATTAAAAGATTTATGTTTTTATTAAAAGGAAGAATTAGAAATGTCTAAAGAAAAATTTGAACGTAGTAAACCACACGTTAATATTGGTACTATTGGACACGTTGACCATGGTAAGACAACTTTAACTGCAGCTATCTGTACAGTTTTAGCTAAAAAAGGTCAAGCCAAAGCAATGGATTATGCATCTATTGATAGTGCTCCAGAAGAAAAAGAACGTGGAATCACAATTAACACTGCCCACGTTGAATATGAAACAGCTAAGCGTCACTATGCCCATGTAGACTGTCCTGGACATGCTGACTATGTTAAGAATATGATTACAGGTGCAGCTCAAATGGATGGAGCTATTCTTGTAATTGCAGCAACAGATGGTCCTATGGCTCAAACTCGTGAACACATTTTGTTAGCTCGTCAAGTTGGTGTTCCTAAAATGGTTGTTTTCTTAAACAAATGTGACATGATGTCAGACCCTGAAATGCAAGATTTAGTAGAAATGGAAGTTAGAGACCTATTAAGTTCATATGGATTTGATGGTGATAACACTCCAGTTATTAGAGGTTCTGCTTTACAAGCATTAAATGGTGTGGCAGAATATGAAGCAAAAATTGATGAATTAATGGATGCAGTTGATAGCTATATTCCTGAACCTCAACGTGAAGTTGATAAACCATTCTTATTAGCAATTGAAGATGTATTTACAATTTCTGGTCGTGGTACAGTTGTTACTGGTAGAGTTGAACGTGGACAATTAAACTTAAATGATGAAGTTGAAATTGTTGGTTTAAAACCGACTCAAAAAACAGTTGTTACTGGTATTGAAATGTTTAGAAAACAACTTGATTATGCACAAGCTGGTGATAATGCTGGTATTCTATTACGTGGTACTAAAAAAGAAGATGTACAACGTGGTCAAGTATTATGTAAACCAGGTTCAATTACACCTCATACTCAATTCACTGCTGAAGTTTATGTGTTGAAAAAAGAAGAAGGTGGACGTCACACTCCAATCTTCAATGGTTACCGTCCTCAATTCTATTTCCGTACAACTGATGTGACAGGTGCAATTCAATTGCCTGCAGGTGTTGAAATGATTATGCCAGGTGATAACACAAAAATCACTGTTGAACTAATTGCTCCAGTTGCGATTGAAAAAGGTACTAAGTTCTCAATACGTGAAGGTGGTAGAACAGTTGGTGCTGGTAGCGTAACTGAAATTATTAAATAGTTTATGTTATAAGAATAAGAAAACTACAATTGGTTAACCTCTAGTTGTAGTTTTTTATTTGTCATTCCAATAGCATTAAAGTAATTATTAGGTATATGAATGCAGTGCCAAGAAATAAAAATTCAACTCCTATTGAAGGCATATTACAGGACTTTTGAATTTATTTTTTTGCTAACCAAATTTTGTTAGTAGCAACAAATTAAATAGTAGTGCCAAGATATAAACTTAATACAAAACCTAAAATAATATCATCTTGATGATGTTGGGGCCCATTAAATGAGGAATGTTTAGATTTAAGTCACATGTTTGCCAAGTTTAGGAATTAAACCAATCTTTTACAAACAAATAAATATTGTTGATCCAAATGCAAAGAAGAGTTTAAAAAAACTAAAACATGATGGTTTGTTAAGATTGTAATAATGAAAAAACTAGCTTTTTTAAAAAAAGCTAGTTTTTAATTAGTTCTATGGCACAAGTTAGACTAATTTATCTTATAATAAATATAAGATTGTTATGAGGATTAGTATGATAATAACAAGTATTAAGTTGTTATTCATGTCTAATCCTTTTTCTTTGTTTATGTTGCCATAAACAAAGAAAATCGTCTAACTATACACCATAGAACCAAGCATTTAATAATTTGCATCTTGTTGATGCTCCTTAATTAAATGTAACTTAACAATATGTAGCAGCTAGAATTCAATCCTGGTCTATCAATTGTTAAGGTTTTGAACCTTCCCATGAAGCTGCGGTCCAATTTTTACCTCCTTTAATAAATAAGAATGGTAAGCAAATAAGGATTGCTAAAATGCTAATCTTTTTGGCAACTAAGGCGGTAGATAAGTCAAGGGAAGTTAGGCTAGAGTCTTGTAAAGCTGAACTACTAATGCTTGTTAGACTGTTTGGCAATGTAATATTACACAAACTACCTGTATTTAGAAAAACGCTACCTTGGATTTGAGTTATCCCCATTTGTTTTAGGTCAAGGCTAGTTAGCCTGAATTAGCAAAAGCTAAACCACTAATTGAAGTAAACTATTTGGCAAAGTAATAGTACTTAAGATAGCACAAACTTCAAAATTACCATGTTGGTATATGCAGGAGTACTACCTTCAATTGAACTAGGAGTCACATTTACATAACCTGTAATACCTTAACACTAGTTAGGATGAGAATGTGGAAAAGAGACTAGAAAAATTGTTGCTAGTATTACCCCTGCTATTACTAGTGGTGGACACAAAATCAGGTTTTACCCCAATTAGTTCAATTTAGTCGAATTAGAAATCACTTTTAAATCTAATAATAATTCTCAATAGAGTTACAAATAAAACAATATATGACATTAGTAATTGCAACCCAAAGAACAAACCTAGTTTTAATTTTTGTTGTCTATCAATATCGTTACTAAATTGTTCTGACTTACTTATATTAAAGAATGTCATTGCAATAGATAACAAACTAATTACTAAATAACATACATCAAAAACTAAGTAAAACACACTATATGCATTAGTGTATAAAAAACTAAAAGTTAGCATAAAAATTAAATTAAAAACTAATAAACCACCAAAAATAAACCATATTAGTTTGCTTAATGTTATTGCTGTGTTATAGGTTAATAAACAATAACCTAAAATTGCCATTAATACAAAGATTCCACCACTAATTGCAATAACAATAAATACTAATCAAGGGTTATCAATTAGGGTTACTAATGGTGCAATCATACCTGTCATTAGTAACACATCAATAATCCATACAAAAACAATAAGTGTTCAAGAACTATTAGTTACATTGCTACTCCATTTTATGTTTATAAAAGCACTTATAACTACAAAGACAACTAGTACAATTGCAGAAACAATTGTATATTCTTGGCTATCTAATCATGCTTGAAAGTTATTTCTAATTAAAAAACTATAACCAATTGATAATAAACCAACAACAATAAAACCAAAACCCGCCCATAATAATGAACTAAGTAATAAGCCATAACCTGACTTAATTTGATGTTTTATTTTTACAGTTTCTTGATTATTTATTGTTGACATATCTATCATTTTAATGCATTTAAAAGATTATTCTTTTTAAATCATCTTAGTCCTCATCAAAAAACACCAGCAAATAACATTGTAAAAGCTAATGCCATCACAACAAAGGCTATCCAACTGAATGGGATGCTAATAAATAGCGACATATTACTAAAAGTAAATCATTCCATAATTTTGTTTAGCACAATACTAACTGGCCCAGCAATTATGACACTAAATAATCATGCTGGGAAGAAAATGGAGAAGAATGTTAATGCATTTTTATAGTTGCTATATCCTAACGTTGTCAAGATGGCAGTGATTCTTAATAGATCATTAATAACCATTGAAGCAATGATCATTATGATGATAATGGATAAGAAAATTAGTAGTGTTGTAATAGCAATGACAATATTGTCAAATGTTGATGACAATTGGTTAAACATTACTTGCTGTTGAATCAAAGAATTAGCATTTTCATAAATTGTATTAAATGCCATTGTGCCATATTTAGCATTTAAAACATTAATAATTTTTTTGGCAAAATCATTATTACTAATGGCATTAACACCTGTTGTTAGTGTAGTTTCAATATTTTTTAATTCACTAACACTCAACTGCAATGCATTAGCTAGATATGGTAATCGAGCCTTATTTTTAAGGGTGGCAGTTATTAAGTTAGTCATTTCATTACTTGTAATTCAAGAATCACTGCCTGGATATAATCCACTTGACGAATATGTTCCCACTGCTGTCGATAGCATTAATGGGTTAATGCTACTAGTGAAAACGCCGTTAAAGCCCCCAATTTTGTTTCATTGATTATTCATTCCAACATTCAATGTACCATCTTCATCACTACTTGTAATTTTAGTTTTATTTACATAGTCATTACTTGTTGCCAAACCAAGGATTTGTTGTGCTTGTGGCATACTAATATAGAATTGCACATCACTACCAGTGTTATTAATATCAACAATTTTGTATATTGGACTTTCACTTGTTTTTAATTTAAAGTTTAAATCATTATTTAACAAAACATTTTTGGCTATATCAGCATCATCAACGTTATCATACTCATAACGTTGGATGTGGTTATTGGTTTGCATTTGAATCGTATCATTAATTTTTAAATTAAATTTTTTAGCTGCGTAATTGTTGATAATCAAAGGAATGACATCATTGCTTTCTAAAAATAATTTATTATTAATTGGTTCATTTTTATTGTTATATAGTTTTATAAATTTAGAATCAGATTTAACACCTAGTACTTTTATTGTTTCACCATTAAAAGTATTATTGACATAAACATATGGTTCATCAGTGTCATCATCTAATAAAGCATAATTGTTAAGAATTCTATAGAATAGTGCGATATATGCAGGGTCATTGTATGTATGCAGGAATAACTTAATGAAGTTGTCATTAAGTTTTAGCACTTGCACGACATTCTTGAGTTGATAACCATATTGTTTTAATGCAAAGCTATTGTAATCAAGAGGATCTAGAATAATGTCTGAATTATTGATACTACTTTCATTTTCTGTATTAATTTCAATTTGTTGCATAAATTGCTTCATTAAATAACTTCTTGTAGTGATAAGTGATTTAACTTCATTTTTATTAACATCTACTTTAAAACGAACAGCATTATCTTCTACTCTAATATCACTAATTGCATCTTGACTAAATAAATTACCATAATACTTTGGATACAATCTTTCAGTTAATGAACTAGTAATATTTTCATTTTTATAACTTGCCCCATATGTGTTGTATGCATCATTAATGATAGTAGCTAAGTTACTTTCATCTTTAAGTACGTCTTGTGGGGTTATCCATCTTAGATTACTAGTGTTATTTTCATCATAGATTTCACTAGCATTGATTATTCCAATGTTACCATCATAACCATTTTTGTCCTGATATACTAATTTTCAATCTTGTGGTTGATTTAATAAATTAAAATTTTGAATTACTCATTCACTTGGGAATGGATTAGCATTAGTGGTATCATTTGCAACTAAAGGTTGCAAATTACTTATTGATGAAAAGAATGCTTGATTATAAGGTCTTAAATCCATCAACATTTTTTGAACAAGTTGAATACTTAATGAATTTGAACTATTCATTTGATTAATTGGTAATAGTGATTTGGAAATATTTCATGGATTGGTACCAAGTGATCCTACTCCAAAAAAGTAATTTAAAATTAGCTGGTTACCAACTTTGTTTTTGATATACAAAATATCATTTTTTTGGGCACTGGAATCATTTGCACTAGCTCAGAACATTGAAGAGTAATTTTTAAAAATTGGACTATTTCTATATATACTTCCATATAAACCTGTTGAATACCCAACATCAGTTAGGTTTTCTGTTTCATCTTGATTTCATAATGCATGACCAGCATATTGAATTGGCACACCAAAGTATTGTCCTCCTTGACTAGTAGGTGTGAAGAGATCAATTGCATATGTAGATTGATTTGTATGTGTTTCTAAATCATAAGCTAGCCCTAACTGACTAGTTGCTGAACTTGCAAAGGTAAGAGTCGCAATTGACAATGTGCTTAAAACGGTAATAAAAATTATTTTTGTTAAAGAACTAAAAATTAATGAACTTCTTAATTTATACATAACATTGGCTTTAGCAATTATTTTTCTAAAACCAAGATATGATTTATTGATTTTAAGATCACCATTTTGTTTTAATAATGAAATTAAATTATCTTTTAGGAAATAAATGCCTACACCAAAGATTAGAAGCAAGAAAACCAAAGTTGGTATCAGTGCTGCAAAGACAAATCACCATCCAGAGTAATTACCAATGGGTGTTGGTAAGAATCAATAATTTTGCAAGAAAAGAAAGATTCTTTGTTCCAATAAGCTACCTAGTAATAAACCTATTGGTCCAGCAAATAAACAAATAAAAGTTGTCGAAATACTAATGGAAAATAAAATTTTAAATTTGTTAATTCCATTAGAAATACTAATTGCAATATTAGCTTTGTTTTGATTAATGAAACGTTTAACAAATAACACCATTACAAATAGGACTAAAATCAAAACAAAGCTAGTTAGGATAATTACTGTGGTAACAAATGTTTTAATAACTGTATTAATAAATTCAATTCTTAATGCAGTTGGTGACATTTTATTATTAATGTCATCATACCAATATGCAGCTGTAACATTGGAAGGCCATGACATTGATTTTCTTGTTAATTGATTAATCTCATTTAAAATTTGTGTTCTGGCTAATGGACCATTGTATTTTGCAACTAAAAAATTTTCATGTGGTGCAGATTCAAATGAAGTTTCAGTTCTTTTATAACCATTGCTGTTAGTATAAATGATTGCTTCTTTTTTAGGATTAGGAATTGTATTAGCAAAAGATAAAATAGGATAAATGAAATCAGGCGTAATCCCTGAACCAACAATTAGATAAGGAATACTATCGACATAAATTTTATATTTATCATCAACTGAATTTAACCAATTATTGATATCAAGTGTAGACTTGATATTAGGAAATTGTGTTACTTCACTAGGCAATAATTCTAATTTATCTTTAAATCCTTGTGAGTCACTAGAATTGTTGAGGATGTTTTTTTGGTACTCATCAAATGAATAATATGCCTTGTTATTAGCTTGCATATAATCATTGGATACAATTGCTAAATATGCATAAGGATCCTCAAAGTATCCAGTGGCCGGGATTCCTGAATTGAATTCAGTAAGATTAATTGTTATTCGACAACCTCTAACAATAATAGGGCTATATTTTGTGTTATTAGGATTTAAGAATGCATTCAAATATTTAGCAACATTTTTTTGGGCTGTTGTGGCAGTTGTTGTATTTGGATTGAGTGGATCATAATTTGGATCGTTATAAATAGTTTGTCAAACTTCACTAAATTCATTTTTAAAACTATTGACTTTAAAATCAGCTTTATTCATAAAATAAACTAATTTTTGTCTTGCTAGGATATTCTCTGACTTAGTTTCATCTGCATTTAAATTTGCACTTGCAACAGCTATTATTGCATTGAAATCAATCGCATTAGGTAAAACATAGTTATGGTAGACAGGATTTTGGGGTAATCCAGTTTGACTAAACACATCAAGACGATCAATACTGTAACTAGCAACATATTCTATAACTTTTAATAGTTCTTCATTAGTAGTGTTATTAATGTTGATTGAATTGAATTCACGATAATCAACATTAAGAGTATCTAAACCATCATAAAACTCTTTCTTTTGTTGATTAGCAGTTTCTTCATTTTGGGAATACATTTCATTAATAACAATGTTGTGAAGATTATAGTTTTGAGTTAAATTATTGTATGTATTTTTGATATTAACTACTAAGTTAATAAATGCAAAAAATACCATTATGGCAATGCTTAAGAGGATTAAGATTGCTATAGCAATAATTTTATTTTTAAAAAGATAACGAAAATTATTTTTAAGTAAATTTTTCATAGTAGTTCCAAAAACAAAAATTTTAAAATCATTAAATTTTTGTTTTTAAAACACATGAAATTGATTAGATTTTATCAATAAGTATAATGTGCTAGTTCAATAATGAAAATTTGGTAAATTTGAGTTATTGTTACTAATTTTTTCAACAAAAAATGAATTAATCTTACTTGGATAAGATCAATTAGTAATTTCTTTTACAGCTGAATGAACTAGAGTATAAAGATAAATTGCAATGGCAATTCCAAAGATTCAAAACAAAACTTTCATTACAACAACAAGTTCTTTGTTGTTTCAATCTTGGCGCAAAATTTGTTGTAAAACCTTGTTAGTTATTTTTCTATATTTATTAGTAGTTTTATTAATAAAATTTGACAAAGCAAAAAGGCATTTTTCTAAGGTTAGAAAAACTAGTTTAAATATAGCTAGCGCCTTATTTACTAATCAATTAATCATTATTGCAAAATATTAAAGACTATTATATATTATTTTGTAAACAAATTTACAACCTTGTCAATTGTATTTGACTTACATGCAATTGTTACTATATCACCATTCAATAATTTTGTATTAGAACGGACTGGGAAAATTAATTCATATCCTCTGTCAATCATAATGATGTTTGTTAAATATTGACTTTTTAATTCGAAGTCTTTGATTTCTACCTGAAATAATTTAGGATCCAAAACAGGCACCTTAATAATTGAAACATCTTTGTCTAACATTGAAAGATTAACATCAATGTCATGTAGTAGTCTAAATGATGTCATTTCTGCAATTACTTCTTCAGGTCAAATAATTTTGATATTACCATCAGTTAAAATTGACAAAACTCTTTTTTGAACTTCATTTCTTACCTTGGCAATAATATTTTTAACTTTCAAATCTCTTAAGTTGGAAACAATAAGAATAGAATCCTCCATTGTACTAACACCAACAATAACTTGGTCAAAGTCAGTAATATTAATATCACTTAATGCTACTTTGTTAGTAGCATCAGCCTTATAAACATATGGGAATTCACTTGACAAACTGTCAATTTTTTCGCCATCATTATCAATTAAAACTACTTTTACACCAGCATTATTCAAGTTTTCTGCTACTTTTTGAGTGAAAGCATCTACACCTATAATGCATACATCTTTTTTAGTCATTAACAATTCCTTTAAACAATAACTATTATAAGTTAAGCATTTGCAATATAATATTTACATTTACTATAAAATTTTATTTTATGGATTGAGACAAATTTAAAAAAATTAATTATAAAAAGCATCTTTACAATATTTTTATTGGTAAAACAATTGCTAGAAAAATTTTTATGTTTTACCTATATGCAATTGCATTAGGTGTTTTGTTTTTGTCTTTACCTATTTCATTGCAAGATCCAGGTTACGCTTTGTTGAATGATGGTACAAAGCAAGCATATGATTTTATTGATTCTTTTTTTACTACTGTTTCAGCTTTCACAGACACAGGATTAACAACACTAAATGTAGTTGGAACATACAATGTTTTTGGTCAATTTGTCATTTTATTTCTAATTCAAATCGGTGGATTAGGGTTGTTTACATTATATTGAATGTTTTGAAATGCCCTATTCAACAATATTATTTATAAAAAAATCAAAAAACTACCACTTCATGAATCAAGAAACATGAGTTTTAGTAATAGTTTATTAATTGCATCTGAACGTGGCAATACCAAATTGGGTTTATCGATGAAAACGATTAAATCTGCTTTGATTTTTATTCTTATATCTGAGTTAGTTTTTGCAGCTATCTATAGCTTAATGTTTTATTTTATTCCTTCCTACCAACAAGTAGATTTTACAACTCTAGTTAATAACTCAAACCTAGTATCTAGCACTTGGTATGTTGACTCATCAATTTATAGTCATTTTTATCATAATGCTGGATATTCTATTTGAAGTGGCATATTTCAATCTATTTCAACAATGAATAATGCTGGCTTTGACATCATTAGTCAAGCATCATACTCAACATTCAGAAACGGAATATGGACAATTTTGCTATACATATCATCTGTTCAAATCATTATTGGTGGTATTGGTTACCCAGTCATTTATGACATAATTCAATACATAAAGAATAGACATTATAGACAAAAATTTAAATTTTCTTTATTTACCAAAGTATCAACAATTACTTATTTTTTAGTTTTTTTAGTAGGCTTGGCCTTTGTAGTTGGGTTTGAATATGGTTTGCCATCTGCTGGTGGATTAATTTCAACCATTAGAAATAATAGTGACTTAGAAAATGTGTATTTTGGGACTGATCCTAAGTTGCGCATTTGGAATGAAGTATCAACCATTATTTTTAATATTTTTAGTGCAAGGAGTGCTGGAATATCTACAGTCAGTCAATCGACATTATCTTATGGTTCTATTTGAATTATTAACATTTTAATGTTTATTGGTTGCGCACCAAGTTCCACTGGTGGAGGTATTAGAACAACCACATTGGCCATTATTTTTATGACTGGAATATCATATATGCGGGGCCAATCCAAAACAACTATTTTTAAGAAGGTTATTCCTAATTCTACAGTTATTACATCAGCAGTAATTATTTTAACTAGTGTTGTATTAGTTTTTTCTTTAGCATTAATTTCTTATCCACTAATTATTCAATCACCACAATCCCAAAACTTGACAATTACTGATGTTTTATTTGAATTTTCGTCTGCATATGGAACAGTAGGTTTATCTACAGGACTATCATCAATTTTAAATGCGCCAGGGACTGCTGCAACATATGTTGTTCCATTCCTACTATGTATTATTATGATTGTAGGGCAATTGGGTGTTTCAACAACAATCTTTGCATTTAGATCAAAAGACACAAATAAGGCAATAGAATATGCACAGGAAGATATTCGGATTTAAAAAAGTTGTTATTTTACATTAACTTAAATATAATTTAATGTGGAGTAGGGGTGTAGTTCAATGGTAGAACTGCGGTCTTCAAAACCGCCTGTTATGGGTTCGAGTCCTGTCACCCCTGCCATTATAGGGGTATTGTTTAATGGTAGAACTAAGGTCTCCAAAACCTTGTGTGCGGGTTCGATTCCTGCTACCCCTGCCATTTTAATACTTAATGCTATACTGGTGCAGTATAGCATTTATTAATATTTAGATAGAAAAGTAAAAATAAAGTTATGGGTATTAACGGACTAATTGGAAATATTGTTGCTAAAAGAATGGCAAAAAAAATCTCTTCTTCAACTATTAAAGAAGAAGATGTAAGTGAATTATTGAGAGAGATTAGAGTTGTTTTATTGGATTCTGATGTCAATATTTTTGTTGTTAAAAAATTTATTAACAATATCAAACAAAAAGTTGTTGGTCAAGTGTTATTACCTAATGAAAAAATTAGCGATTTTATTTTAAGGGTAATAAAAGAAGAATTAATTGAAATTTTAGGCAATAAAAAACAAGATGTAAACACAAACAAAAAACAACTCAAAATCATGATGGTTGGTTTGCAAGGTTCGGGTAAAACAACTAGTACTGCAAAGTTGGCTAACTATTTTAAAAATAAATTTAACAAAAATCCATTGTTAATAGCAGGTGATATTTATCGTCCAGCCGCAATTGAACAATTAGAACAGTTAGCGACAGAAGTTAAAGTAGACTTTTACAAAAATGACATTAAAGATGCTGCTAAAATTACTAAATTAGGTCTTGAAAAAGCTGACCAAATTAATAATGATGTCATTATTGTTGATACCGCTGGTAGATTACAAACTAATGAAGAATTGATGGATGAATTAGTTGCAGTTAAGAAAACTATTAGTCCAGATGAAATTTTGTTGGTTGTTGATGCAATGTCAGGACAAGACATTACAAATGTTGCTGAAGAATTTAACAAGAAACTAAAGCTAACAGGTTTGGTTATCACAAAATTAGATTCTGATGCAAGAGCGGGGGCTGCACTTTCTTTAGTGTCTATTTTGGATGTGCCAATTAAATTTATTGGGACAGGTGAAAAAATTGGTTCATTAGATGTTTTTTATCCTGAAAGAATGGCTGACAGAATTTTAGGGCTAGGTGATGTTATGTCACTGGCTGAAAAAGCTGCAGATATAGTTGATGAAAATCAAGCCAAACATGCCTTACAAAGAATGCTATCAGGCAAAATGGATCTAGAAGACTTAATGAGACAAATGGAACAATTAACCAAAATTGGCTCACTAAGTGGTGTGATGAAAATGCTGCCCACTAGTTTTTCAAAAAGTATGAGTAATGAAAAAGTAGAAAAAATTGAAGAAAACATGACCAAATGAAAAATTTTGTTGTCATCAATGACCAAAAAAGAACGCCGCAACCCTAAACTTTTTAAAAAACAACCTAATCGCAAAATAAGAGTTGTTAAAGGTTCAGGCGTGAAAATGGATGAACTAAATAAGCTTCTTAAACAATGAGAAGAAGGTAAAACTAGAATGGCTGATATGGGCAAGCAACTACAAATGGGCAAGAATCCATTTGGTAAAGGTATGATGGGTTAATAAATTAATTCATTTCATAGAGTTACAATTTAAATGTATTAAATTTATAGTTTTAGGTGTAATTTATGAAATTTAAATTAAACAAAATTTTACTTACTTCATGTTTCTTTGGTGCCGCCCTTGTAATTGCTCCAACAGCAACATTGTTAAGTTCATGTTCTAGTGAAATCCAGACTAATCAGATTGTGATGACTAACAAACAATATTCATCAAATGAAAGCGAACAATTAACTAAGACTTACAGCTTTCCTAAGTATGCTACCACTTCAGCACAAAAAGCAAATAGTGGTGATGTTACAACACAAGCATCAGTGCAAAAACTTTATGATAATGCAAAACAAGCAAAAGCTGAATTGGAAAAGTTTAAAACATCAAATAGCTCTAGTTTAGGAGTAGATGAACAAATTTGGCTAGATTCATACATTACTCAATGAGACATTAAAATCAAAAATATTGAAGCTGGTTTAATCTACTTAGGAGCTGATCCAATTAGTGGTTCTAGAATGCTATCATCAAGAGCTAATTCAATTGCCAATAACATTAAGGATGCCATTAATATTTATGATTTGAATGAAGAAACAGGTGACCCTGATACAACAAAACCAAATGAATCATTAATTAAAAATATTAATAGCAAAATTGATGATGCCATTGTTTTTATTAATTCAATTCAAGGTTTTTTAACTGATGGAATGAAATTACAAATTATGCCATCACAGTTAACAAAAAAGAGTTTTATTAAACAAACAGTTCAATTCTTTTATCAAGATCTTGTTGATACAAAATTGCCAAGTACTGCAACTAGTTCAATTAAGGTTACAGATTTATTTACAATTGGCAATAATACAGTCTCAAGCAACAAATATTTCACACAAGCATTTAAAGCAATCTATGATGAACAAGCAAAGAAAATTGGTTTTACTAACAATGAAATTGATGCCAAATTAAATGCTTTGTCAGTATCATTAGATAAATTTATGAATTTTTATTGTGGTGATTATTGAAAAGCAGCAGGTTCATATGGTGGGGTCCCAACTAATTCTGGTAGTGGAGAAAATCAACAACCTACTAGCATTCCAGAATTAACATTATCAAGACAAAATTCAGGTTCCGCTAATTTTGCCACAAATCCTGAGACACCAGCAGTAGATGAAACAAAAGAAGTGGAACAAACTTTGACATTGAAAGATGACAAGGAAGTGTATGGTTTAGGTTATTCAACCCAAGATTTAAAAACTAAAGGGATTGGGCTTGGATATATGACCCCAAAGGAAGGCGCTAAATCATTAAGTGGCAAAGCATATTCAGGTAATGATATTTACCAACAAATGTTATATAACAATAACTCTGTTAACAAAACTGCCCAAGAAATTTACAATACAGGCATCTCATTAACTTCATCTGGGACAACCAAGATGAAAACAATTGCTTCCAATGTAATTAAAGATATTTATAAAGAAGCTGATGAGTCAAGTTTTAATCCAACAATTTGGTATACAGCTGACCCTTTTAAAATAAAACCACAACAAAAAACAATTAATGACATATTAACACCTAGTGAAACACCAAAAGCTGGTGATGCAAATTCACCATCAACTAAGCCAGACACTTTTACTAAATTTAATGTTTGATTAAACCAAGAAGATTTCTTTTTTGGTCGGGAAAAAATCACTGACATTAGTGATTATTGGATCCAAAATACACCTCAAATTGAAAAATATAAAAATATAATCAAAGCTCAAGGTTATGAAGAAAAATGAAGCAAAAAACCAAACATTGATGTTAAAGATGGTAAAGATGTTACCGTCTCAGGCGATCAAGCATTAGCAGGAGCAGTTTTGTCTTTGGTGAGCTACACACAATTTAAAGACAGTACTTCTAAATCATATGGTGCTAATTTTAATAGCATTGCTGATTATGTTTTATCACCTTATAACTTTGATATTCGTGAAGACATTGGTGTTGGTTTGGAAGGACCAAGAGGTTCTAAGCAATTTCAATATAATTGCGATCCATACTATGGTTTACCAAAATGAAGTGTTGCTTCATTAACAACTCATGAAGGAGCGATGGGTCATCATACACAACAAGAGTATTGAACAGAATATATGCCAGGGACAAGTGGTGGCAAAGTATTAAATGATGATGCAACACCAGGATATTCATTTGTTAATGATGCTTATCATGAAGGTTGAGCAGTTTTCACAGAATGATTTGCTGCTGAATTAGGTACTTATGGTACATGAGGTGCAAGTTCAAAATATGATGGCAATACAGTGCCAACTGACTGAACACATAATACTAGCACAATTTTAAATATTAAAGACCCAGCTAATCCAACTAATGAGGAAATTGCTTTCATTAGAAATTATCAAGGTGGTACATATTGACAATTAGTTAGCAATATGACATCATCTGATGGCAATCCACTATATACTTCTTATGCAGATATTGCAGTTGCAGCAACTAAGTTAGCAAATATGTTAGCTTATTATGGTTTCTTAAACGAATCACAATTAAGAAATATGAGAATGGCCTTAGATACTGCTGTGCACTATAAAGGATTAACTGTTGCCAATGATGCTTTAGGCCAAGGTGGTGGGGCTTCAATCCAAGATGAAAGAGATTTTATGAAGAAAAATTCAGGACTTGGAGCAGGTGATATTAGTTCTGAATCAATTCGTTATTTATCAATTCCATCTCAAGCAACAGGCTATATGCTAGGTAAACAAATCATTAATGATTTATATACAAAATTCAAAACTAAAGTGCAAAATACAAATAAATCAAATGCAAATTATGATTTTGTAATTGATGGAAAAAATGATATTAAATCTTTGTTTGATTTAATGCTTAGAAATGGTGAAATTCCTTTACAAGTACTGATTGATGTTGTAACCAAACAATTTGGTTTATAAATAACACCATCACTTACAAATGCAAATAAATAGTTAAGAAGATATGATAATTCCTGTTAAGGTAAATTACTTGACAGGGATTATTTTTTTTGTTATAATTTTCTATATTATTTTTAAGGAGTAATGCATGGTAAAAATTAGATTATTACGTATGGGTCGTAATAAAACCCCATACTATCGAATTGTCGCTGTTGATTCAAAAGCAAAAGCTAATGGAGCTTACATTGAATTATTAGGACAATATGAACCACTAAATGGTTCATTATTATTAAAAGACGACAAAATTAAAAAATGATTAAATGAAGGTGCCCAACCAACTGATACTGTTAAATCATTTTTAGTAAAGCAAGGTATTTGGTCTTCATTTGTTAAAGAAAAAGAAGCAAATAAAAAAAGTAAGAAATAGTTGTGTTTAAAATTAGTTTTTTAACTTTGTTTCCTAATAGTTTTGAGTGATTGAAACAATATTCTATTATTAAGAATGCTCTAGAAAAACACTATGTTGAGATAGAAATAATTAATTTTAGAGATTGATCTAAAGATAAACATAAAAAAGTTGATGATTACCAGTTTGGTGGTGGTCCGGGAATGGTTATTGGTTTACAAGCAATTTGTGATTGTTTACAAGAAGTTAGAACTCCTAATTGTTTAGTTTACTTACTATCTCCAAGTGGGATGACATATAATCAAAATCTTGCCAAACAAATCCTATCTAAAACTAATCATTTGATTTTGATTTGTGGCCACTATGAAGGTTTTGATTATCGTATCCATAACTATATAGATGGTGAAATTAGTATTGGTGATTTTGTTGTATCAGGTGGAGAAATTCCTAGCATGGTAATTGCTGATAGCTTAATTAGATTAATTCCCAATGTGATCTCCACTGATAGTTTAGTTAATGAATCATTTGAAAATTATTTACTAGATTATCCAGTTTACACTAAACCACAAGATTATGATGGACATCTAGTGCCAGATGTTTTATTAAGTGGTAATCACCAATTAATTGCTGATTATCGTTATAAAGAACAATTAAAGTTAACAAAACAAAAACGCAAAGATTTGTATCTTAAATATATTAAGTTAAGAAAGGAAGAAAATTAAAATGTCTGTAACAAAAATCAATAAAGGTCAAATTTTAAGTGATGTACAAAGCACACAAATTAAAAAAGATATTCCTAATTTTGATTCTGGGGACACAATCGTTGTTCATAACAGAATTATTGAAGGTAAAAAAACTAGAATTCAAAAATTTGAAGGTATTGTCTTAAGAAGAAAAGGTAGTGGTGCAAGCGAAACTTGCATTGTGAGAAAAGAATCAAATGGTGTTGGTGTTGAACTAGGATTCGACATTAATAGTCCATTAGTAGAAAAAATTGAAATTAAACGTTATGGTAAAGTAAGAAGAGCATACATTTCTTACATGAGACAACGTTCAGGAAAATCAGCAAGAATTAAAGAAATTATTAAGAAATAAGATAAGATATTATTTAATATTTAGTTTTATTTTGAAAGAAAAGTATTAACCGTGATTAGAGTATCCGAGCATCCGCAAAAACGGTTTAACATTAGTAATAAATTTGCTCTTTATCAAAAGCAATTAAATAGTAATAAGCATGGCAAGAATTCAACTGACCATGCTTTTGAGCATATTGACAATGAATATAATGCCTATATTGTGCAATTAAAAAAGCAATTAGATGATTTTCAACGTCAATATGATGAGGAGCAAGCATCAGAAAATCCTGATGTTAGTAAAATTGAAACTTTAAATATTGCTATTGAAAAACAACTAATTAAAATTAATGATTTAGAAAACTTATCTAAAAGTAGTTTGCATAACAAATCCTTGGATATTCAAAATGTTAAATATGCAGCTAAAACAATTAGATTAGGTTTTTTGTATAAAATTGATCAATTTTGAATGAAGTTACTAATTGTCTTGGTTCTAGGTGCAATTGTGTCTGTCTCTGTTTGGTTATTAGTGCAATACACAGGTGTTTATACAGCAGGGATTTCTGGTATTATTCAAGGAATTGCTAAGATTACCAAAATTAAAATTGAAGAACTTGGTGAATCATATATTAATTTAAGTAACGTGATTTATAACTCATTATTCTGAGGGTTGTACTTTGTAATTAATATTCCGTTAGTTATTTTTGCTTATTTTAAGATTGGGAAGCAATTTGCTATTTTATCTGCAATATATATTGCTGTTTCCCAAGGAGTTGGTTTTGGGTTAGGGTTCATTAATAATGGTCAAGGAATTTTTGTCTTTACAAATATGAATCCTAATATTGTTGTTAGCTCTAACTTCATTGAAGGCGTACAAATGCTGCCTTGAAATATGGGTGAAGGTTTAGTATTTGGGATTTTTGTGTATGCTACTGTTTATGCAGCAATTAGTGGTTTTATGTTTAGTGCTTTATATATCTTAGGTTCATCTACGGGAGGAACTGATTTTATTGGTTTTTATTACTCCAAAGTACGAAACAAATCGATTGGTAATATGCTAACAATTTTTAATATTGTGAGTTTATTCATTGGTGTTACATTAGGTTCATTTGTGTGTTGGATTTTAAAAGCAGTCAATAACGAGAATATAATCCTGAATGAAACAACAATTTTAGAAGCGTTTTTTTCACCAAATTTAGTGGCCAGTATTGCTGGTGCGATTTTAGCTGGTGTAATTTATAATTACTATTTTCCAAGAAATAAAGTTATTAAAGTGCAAATTTATTCAACACACGCCAGTGAAATTGCCATTGCATTGACTGCATCAGATTGAAATTATAAATTACTTTTAACAAAAGACCGTGATAATGTCTTGTCTAATCAAGATATTAATCATTCATTAGAAACAATTTGTTTCTATATTGACATTCCAGCTCTAATTTCTACAATAAGAAGTATTGATACTGAAGGTTTAATTACAATTTATTCAACATTTGGATTTGATGGAGAATTACCAACATCTTCTTATGAAAAATAATCAACAAAAAACCAAAGAAGGTTTAAATATTAATTGGTTCCCTGGACACATGAAAAAGGGAACTGATGAAATAGTTAAAACTAGCAAGTATGCTGATTTAATTATTGAAGTTCTAGATGCTCGGGCATTAGTGTCTTCAGATAACTCAGAATTATTAAATGTAATTAATAACAAACCCATTTTAAAAGTTGGCTTAAAATCTGATTATTGTGACTTAAAATCATATCCTGAAGATATCATAGTTGGTAGTATAAAAGATTATAAATTTCGCAATGTAATTATCAATAAGATTAATTCAATGTTGCAAAATAGAATTGATCACTATCGAAAAAAAGGATTAATAAATCCTAAATTTTGTATTCTAGTGTTAGGGTTACCAAACATTGGCAAGTCTAGTCTTATTAATTTTTTAAAAGCTAAAAATACTTTAATAGTTAAAAATATGCCTGGTGTAACAAGAAATCAATCCACTGTTACAATCAATAACACATTGAGCTTGATTGATACACCTGGTATTTTAGTAAAAAATATTAGCGATATATCAACTGCTTATAAATTAGTATTAATAAATTGTATAAGAAAAGAAATTCTTACCCTTGAGCCAGTACTAGAGTTTGGTTTCAATCACTTTCAAAAAAATCACTACCAAGAATTATTAAAATATTATGGTTTAACCAGTGTTAGTGATTATCATGATTTTATATTACAAGTTTGTAACAAAAATAAGTGATACTTAAGTAATAATCAATTAGATATAAATCGATTTGAAACACAAGTTTTCAATGATTTTAGTCAATGCAAAATTTGCAAAACACATTTTGATTAGTAAAAAATAGCATCACTCAGTTAGTTATTTTTAGAAAGGAAAATAACTAAATGATTGAAGCAATTTTACATTTATCAAAAAAGTATCATGGGAATTGAAACAAGATTTACCATGCTATTACCAGTCGTGAAAGAATCGAGATTCTTACAGTTGATCGTAATAAAGAAAAATTTTTCTTTATTACTGAAAATGATTATCCTGACAAGCTAAAAGAAATTTTAGCTCCACCATTTTTCATGTATTATGAAGGAAGAGCAGATTTAATCAATAAAGATGTTTTATCCATTAACGGTGATATCTCTTTTGATGAATTCGAAAAACTTTTGGAAGAACAAAATTCTAATAAATATGTTCTTTGTTTAGATAATCATGAATTAAAAAAAGAAATTTTTGATTTAGTAATGAAAAAAAACCGCGAAGTTATTGTGGTTTGTGAGGGCGGAATTAGTTCTTTTAAATACTATAAAGATTATAAAAATCTTTTATTAATTAGTGAATATAATGATCCACAAAATTATGATCCTTGTGATGATCAAACTGTGCAAAGATTAATGTTTGCAATGTCAAACAAAATTTATGTAAGTAAAGTAGATAAGATTGAAACAAATAATTTATTGTTTAATCTTCAACAAGTTAAAAAACCAATTTATTATAAAGAATCCCAAAAATTAGCTATTGACAATTTAAATTTAACAAACACTGAAATGTTTTGTATTCAAAACATTCAAGATGTTATTTAAATAGCAAAAAATCTATGAGTTTTTGAAAAAATACCTTATTATTTATAAAAGAAATAAAAGCAGTATATATTGTATGAGTAAAAATCTTATTATTGTTGAATCACCAAATAAAATTCAAACAATTAAATCATATTTAGGTAGTAATTATGATGTTATTGCCAGTTATGGTCACTTAAGAGAAATGGATCCCAAAGTGGGTTATGATAAGGTTACTTATCAACCGAATTGAGTAGTTATTAAGGATGTTAATACAAAGACATCTAAAACAAAAATTATTCAACAAATTGTTAAATCTGCCCAAGATGCAGATGTTGTTTATCTTGCAACTGACCCTGACCGTGAAGGTGAAGCAATTTCGTGGCATATTTATGATTTGTTAAAAGAAATTGACAAATCTAAATGTCAAAGAATAACCTTTAATGAAATTTCAAAAAAAGCTATTATCTCTGCCATTGAAAATAAGCATGACTTAGACATGAATTTGGTTTATTCCCAATTTACCCGTCGAATCATTGATCGATTAGTAGGATATAAACTATCTGATTTAGTGCGTCGGACAGTATATGGTAAATCTGCAGGTCGTGTTCAATCTGTTGCACTAATGTTTATTGTCAGTAGAGAATTGGAAAGACGTAATTTTGTCTCATCAAAATGGTATGAAATTAGTGCTGAATTACAAAATGGCTTAGTCTTAACTTATACTGCCAACAATCAAAACTTTAAACCATATAATGACTCTAGTGCCAATAAATACAATTTTAAATTTGCTGAGTTATCTGATGCACAAAGTGTAATTAAAAAATTAACTAATGAATTTAAGTTTGTTAAGTATTTACCTGATAAAGAGACCAAAGGTGATAAATATGTTCCTTTGACCACTGATAAGATGTTGCAAATTGCAGGTACATCATTAGGATGGAGTGCTAGTAAAACAACATTAGTTGCCCAAAAACTATTTGAAGGTATTGAACTTAATGGCAGACATTTAGGTTTAATAACTTATCCTAGAACTGATAGTGAAAGAATTAATGAAGATTTCATTCATGAAGCACAAAATTACTTAAATCAAAGATATGGTCAAGAATATGTTAATTTTGACTACCAACCAGGTACAAAAAAAACCAAGAAAAAAGATGAAAATATTCAAGATGCACATGAGGCAATTAGACCAGTAGATGTTTCATTGACACCAGAAGATGTTAAACCATTTATTGATGAATCAGCATATAAGTTATATAACTTGATTTGATCTCGCACAATGTGTGTATTGATGAATAGTCCAATTTACTCAACTAAAGGTATGATTTTTGATAATCAAGATCATGAATTCTATGCTGCACACAAAGAAATTAAATTTAAGGGTTATTTAATTTTAAATTTTTATAACAAGATAGTTAACTCATTTAATGATAAATTACCTAATTTAGTAGAAAATAATCTATACCAAGGCGAAGCTAAATTAAATGAGTTTGATAAACAACCACCAGCATATTTTACTGAGGCTACATTAATTGCTGCATTAAAAGAATCTGGTGTTGGTCGGCCATCAACGTATGCTGCAATGGCAAAAATTTCTGAAACTCGTGGATATGTGACCAAAGAAGGCCAAAAACTTATTCCTACTGAAATGGGAATGAGGGTTATTGAAGAATTAATGAAGGATTTTCCAGAAGTGGTAGATTCAAAGTTTACATCTAATATGGAACAAGAGTTAGATAAAATTGCAAATGGTGATGAAAAGTGAATTTCATATTTAGAAAAATTTGCTCCAGAATTTGAAAATAAAATTAAAATTGTTTTCAAAACCAATGCTGAAAAAAAGAAAAATGATGTTGATTATGTTGGACGTAATTGTCCTAAATGTAATTCACCATTGGTTGTAAAAGAAAGTCGGTTTGGAAGTAAATTTATTGCTTGTAGTGGATTTCCAAAGTGTAAATATGCAGAATTTGATAACTCTAACAATTACACTGGAGAAGAATGTCCAGAATGTGGGGGCAAATTAATAAAAAGATTTAATAAAAAACAACAAATGTTTATTGGTTGTAGTAGTTATCCAAATTGTAGATATGTTAAAAACGAAAAATAAAATTAATATGCTATATTGATAGTAGTAAGAAAGGATAAGCTATGGAAATTCAAAGCTTAGAACAATTTCAATCATTAATTAATGAAGACAAAATAACTGCCATTGATTTTTTTGCAACATGATGTGGACCATGCAAAATGCTAGGCCCAGTCTTTAGTAGTGTTGCAGATGAAATGAAAGCAGATGTTAATTTTGTCAAAGTGGATATTGATAAATTTAATGAAATTGCATCAATGTATGGTGTTCAATCAGTACCTACAATTGTTTACACCAAAGCTGGTACTGAACTAACTAGAACAGTTGGTTTCATGGATGCAGATGCTTTAAAAGCTAAAATTAATAGTTTGAAATAATTTATTTTTTATTACTACTATGTAGATTAATAAATTCCTCGTCAGCAAGAAAATAGATAGTTTCTATTTTAGGATTGAGGAATTTATTTTGTTGATATAAATCAATTTCGTATTTAAAATCATTATCATTTCTTAAGCCACGAATTAAAAAATCACAATGATTTTGATGAGCTACATCAACAGTGTATTGATGACCATAAATAACTTTATTACTTAAGCCTTTCTGTTTAAGATAGTGGTTAACTTGTTGGGCTCTTGCTTCTAAATTGTTGCTCTTTTTATTGGGATTCACACCAATAAAAATAATGACCTCATCAAAAATTTGTTGAGCCTTCATTAAGACTGCATAATGACCATCATGAAAGGGATCAAAACTACCAGGGAACAAAGCAACTTTAGATTTTGTTTTTGAAGTCAAGGTAGGCTAGATTAATATTAGATTTGGTTAACTCTGTAACTGGTAGTTCGATATTTTCTTGTTTAATTTGCTCTGAATTAATTTTTATTAAATCAATTAGTAATTGTTTTTGTTCATTATTTTCAATGCCAGTTTGGCTAAAATAACCTTTTTCACTTGGATCAATAGCATATTCATATAGTGATTGGTAGCAAGGTGTATAGTTTACAAAACTAAAATTTTGTGCACTTAAATATTTGTAATCATCAGTGGTTGCATCTTTTTCTGAGATTATTTCACCTTGTTGTAATCCAGACAAGCAAAGTGATTTAATAATTTCAACAGCAGATTTTTTCTTTTTTGGATCAATACTTTTGTTGATAACCACACCATCTAAGGCATAAAAATTGATCTTAGGTACAATGCTATAAAAGTCTTGATTAGCACCAAATTGGGGTAAATCATTTCGATTGTTGCTTTCATTATCTCCACCCATTGCAGCGTAAATGGCATCACCATTATACATAAATGCACCTTTTGTTTGATTAAGAGCGATTTTATTTAAGACAATTGATGAATCACTATTAAATGTAAGAATATTTCTCTTTTTTTTATTAGTGTAGTATTTAGCAATATTGTCATATGTGTTATTAAGATTTTGAATTGATGGGGCAATAGCAGAATTTAAATCTGCTCCAGAATTCAAAATACCAGGACTTGGGTTGATATCGCTAGCATCACTAACAAATCTAGCAATATCATAAACAGAGCGTGAATCATCTATCATCATCACATTAGATTCTTTAGAAGTAAATTCTGCATCATTGCTAATATGGTCAAAGATCGCTTTAAAGCTTATTGATTCATTACTTAACTCTTTGATTTTTTTACCCCGGTAAGAGAATGTAAAATCTTGCAAAAAATAAGGCACACAATATGCCAACAAATTATCACATGGCTCACCATCTACGTTTGGTAATTTAATCTTCCCACCAATTGTTTTAGATAGCCATCATGTTGCATCAGAAACAAACCCATTTAAATCCTTGTAACTATTGATTTTACTCCCATCATTTTTAGTCAAATTAAATTCATCTCATGGGATTGGCAGCAATTGATCACTCATAGCCAGTTGGGCAATCATATTGTTAGTTGCAATTGCTAAATCTAAAGTTTTGTTTTGAATATAAGTAGGTATTTCAGCATTACTACCATAATATTGTCAATTAATTTTATATCTGCTGCTAAGGTCATCTTTGACATTATCAGACATATAGGACTGAAAATTACCAAAAACAAATTCATTGCTAGGTTGAACAAAAATTAAAAATGGCAAAACAATGATTCCTAAACCAACAACAGTTGAACTTATTCCTAACAAAGTTTTTTTAATTCAACTTCTCATTTTCTATTCCCTTTTTTAAGCTTTTCTTAATTCGACCATTAAATTTATTAAGACTAATTGCTTTGTGTTTTTGTCTCTCTTCAATGTATTTTTTAATACCAATAATAATGGTGATAGTAATACCAATAATAACAATGATTGCTCCAAATGTTACGGCCCACATCTTGATACCTTTAGCCATACTATAAATTTCTGTAGAGATTGTATTAACTTTACCACCTACTAATTTAGTAATAATAAAATCGTCAAAACTCATGGAAAAAACAATTGCTGCGGCGCTAAAAATGGCTGGGAGTAAAAATGGTATTGTTACTTTAAAAAAAGTTACAATTTGTGAATATCCTAAATCCATTGATGCTAGGATGAGGTTTTTATTCATTTTTTGCATTCTAGGATAAATAATAATAATTGCATATGGAGTACAAAAAGAAATGTGGGCTAATACAACTGTTGCAAATCCTAAATTAATACCTAGTGGAATAATTGTAATAGAGAATAGAATTGCTAATCCTATCCCTGTAATTACATCAGGAATCAGCATGTTTGCTTTAGAAGTGCTCATAATAGTATTAACATAAAACTGTTTAGAATTTCAAATCCCAAAGCATGTAATTGTAGCAATAATTGTTGATATTGGCACAGTAATAACAACAATGATAATAGTATTTAATAATGCATTAGTAAATTCATTATTTTTAAATAATGTTAATCAATTTTCTCCATTGTTAAAATTAAATCCAAGATTTAAATTTCCTTTATCACTTGGAGCTGTAAAAGACAAAATAATGACAATAATTAAAGGAATATAAGTTGCTGCTACAATGATGAAAATATAACTACTTTTCAGAAAGTGTAAAAATCTATTTTTCATAGTGTCTTTGTTCTCACTTTCTTTTAATGAATAATAATATTTTTGGTAGATAAACAATTGACATGTACAACAGTAATGTAAAACCACTAACGATCAAAACTAAGACAGATGTTCTGGCTAATGCAATTGGGCTACTTAACCCTGATTCACCTTGGCCCATGATCACTCCACCAATCATACTTCCATCATTGCTATTATTTAAGAAAGCAGTTACAGTTACAGTTGTGAAGCATGGTAGCAATACTAGTGTTATGCCACTAATGATTGCAGTCTTGCACCAAGGAATTGTCACCATAAAGAATGTATAGATATTACTTCTACCTAGATCCTTCGAAGCATTAATTAAATTTTTTGGTAGTGTTTGTAATGCAGAATAAATTGGCAAAATCATCAAGGGCATGAATAAATATACTAATCCAATAATAGTAAAAATATCACCATAAGTACTATTAAGTTCATGATTCATAATGTCAAACAAACTTTTTAATCCTATTAATTTGATAAGGATATTAATTCAGATTGGTGCAGTAACAATGAGAATCGTTAAAGTCTGAAATACTTTATTTTTTGATTGCGCTAATGCATAAGCAAATGGGAATGAAATAACTAGAATAATTATTGTACTAACTAGTGAAATTCAAATTGATTTACCAATTTTATTTCAAATTGTACCTGTCATAATCCCTCAATTATCTTGTACAGTACCACTAGAAGGATTAAAGATATTGATGATAATAACAATTAATGGTGCAACAACTAAAAGAATGGTAATTAAAATAAATGGAATAATCAATGACAATCGTTTATTAATTGTTAGTTTATTAACAAAGTTATTAGCTTGACTAGTTTCAACTTTTAAAAATTTTTGGTTTTTCTTGATATCTTTTTTATTCATTGTCACTATCCTTAATGATATGGATATCATTGACATCAAAATTTAATGCTACAACTTTATCAATTTCATATTGATTAATACTTTCAACATTAATAGTATGTTCATTTCATAAACATTTGATATCATACATTAAACCTTTATAGGTTACGTCAACAATTTTGACATCATTGATAAAACCAGTTTTGTTCTCTATAATTTGTAGATCTTCTGGTCTAATAACAACATTTATTGACTCATTTTTATGTAAATGATAATCATTGTTAACTGGCAAATTAATTGTCTTGCCAGCTAATGTAATTTGTTTACTTGACAAAGCAATAGTTTTAAAAATATTAGCTCGACCAATAAAATTAGCAACCCATAAATTTTTTGGTGTATCATAAATTTCATTTGGTGTGCCAATTTGCTCAATTTTGCCCTCTGACATTACCACAATTTTATTAGACAACATTAGTGCTTCTTCTTGGTCATGGGTAACTAGAATAAATGTTAACCCTAAATCATGATGAAGACGCTTGATTTCATTTTGCAATTGCTTTCTAACTTTGGCATCTAATGCCCCAAGTGGTTCATCTAGCAATAATATTTGGGGTTCAATCACAATTGAACGTGCTAATGCAACTCTTTGCTGCATTCCACCTGATAAATCACTTGGATAATTATTCTCTTTTCCCACTAATCCTACTAGTTCAATCACTTTGGTAGCACGTTCATCAATTTCTTGTTTATTAAGTTTTCTGGTTAAATTTTTTTTTTCAAAAGCTTCCTTTTTTAAATCAGGATAATTTTGTCAATAAGAAATGTCATAATCTAAATCATCATATTTTTCGTTAAGAGCAACAAACTTATTGTCAATCGGTTTTTTATAGTGATACCATTTTTTTAAATTGTGAATTTGTTTTTCAATTTCATTCATTTTAGAAATTGAAACTTTAAATTGATAATTAATTCTCAATTCATTCAACAAATTATTTAAGAATGTAAAAAACTTATCTCTAAATCTTACTTTAGAAACATAATCTTCGCCATATTGTTCATCTAATTTTTGATACAAAGAATCTAAAGTCGCTAGAAATTCTGGTTTTCTCATTTCCATAATTTCAGCTAAGTAGGGATTCTTTTGGTATTTCTTACTTAATTTATCAATTTCTTTTTTGATATTTTTTTTAGTTTTTTCAATCTCTAGAATTTTTCTTTGTGCTATTTTTTCACTAGCACTATAAATTTTATTGGCTTGTCTAGATATATCTTTATCCACACCTACTAGTGGTGTTCTCACTAGTTTTAAACCATATTCAATGTTTTGCCTAACTGTCATATTAGGAAATAGGGCATAATCTTGAAATACAGTTGATGTTGGACGTTGGGTAATATCCATGTCTTTAATATCAATGCCATTGTAAAGAATTTTGCCTTTAGTGGGATAACTAAATCCACCAATAATTTTCAAAATAGTTGTTTTCCCACAACCACTAGGACCTAGTAATGTGACAAATTCTCCCTTATTAATTTTTAAATTAAAATCTTTGATAGCAACAAAACCATCTTCATATACTTTATTAATATCTAATAATTCTAGGATCAATTTTCTCATTCTTGTTGCTACCTAAATTAAATAAAATAAGAAAAATCAATGTTTCATAAATTATAAATTATTTTTTACCTAAATAAATATATTTATTTATAGCCTTACCCACAGCATTTTTTTGCAATCCTTGAGTACTGTGTTTGACAATTTTATTTAAGTTGCAATTTTTATTTCCGATTGCAATTGGCAGTCCTACTAATTTCATCATTTCTATGTCATTTGCAGAATCACCAAAAGCAGCAAATTCATTAAGATCAATTTTTAATAATTCACTAATTGTTTTAATTGCAATACCTTTATTAGAATTTTTACTTGTAATTTCATACATGTATTTCGATGTTTTTGCAATATCAATTTCACCACCAAGTTTACTTTTTATTTGTTGATAACAATTTTGCAAAGCTTTTAATTGCTTAAAAATACTGAGATTGAATTTAAAGCCACTAATATTAATTTTGTAAGAAGCTTCATTTGTGTCTTGATCTGCAATTGTCAAGCAATTAGGTAAAATTCTAATTTTGTTCAATAGCCAAACAATTTTATTATTGCCATAAATTCACATATTTTTGTTATAGATATCTTTTTCAAAATAAGCAGCAAAACAGCATTTAGTTTGCTTGCTAATTGCTAAAATTTTTGATGTGATATTTGCAGACATTATTCTTTGATAAATAAATTTATTCTCAATATTGTCATATAGGACCGCCCCTTTTAAACATGACAAAAAGTGAATTTTACATCCTGTCTTACTGTAAAACTTGTCAGCATGACTCTTAGCTGATACAAAGCACCTTCCAGTGACAAAACAAACAATTCCACCATCACAAATAAAACGTTTTAGTGCTATTAAATTTTTTTTACTAATTGTAGAACGATTATGTAATAAGGTTCCATCTAAGTCGGTTGCAATAACTCTAACTTTGTTCATTTTCTAATTCATTTTTAGTTATATTAACAATCTCCTCGATTTTAACCCCTGCCTTACTAAACTTATTTTCTAAAACCTTTAAATTTTTAGCTGATACAGGTTTTGCCTTGACCGGTTTTTCTTCACTGTCATCACTTGGTAGAGTAATTTCAAGTGTAGTATTTTTCAAGCCCTTAAATTCTTGACTATTTTTATTAATATGAACCTTTTTAAATTCTATTCATTTATCAAAATAAACTAATCAATTTTGGTGTGTGTTCATTAAGATTATTTCAAGATCATTTTGCAAGTCCAACAAGTTTTTTAAATGAAAAATAGCATTTTTATAAATCATATTAAATGCACTTAATTTTTTAATCAACAAACCTTGTTGGTAACTATACAAAATAGCTCTATCTAATTTAGGGTCTTTTTTATTACCAACCAATTTTTTCTTATCTTTTTCATATTGAACTTCTAATAATGCTAAAAGTTCATTAAGATCATACAAAATTCCTGCTTCAACATTGATCTTTTGGAAATAATTATTTAACAACTTCTCGTCAATGGCATTTTCTTTTTGGGCCACCACTTTAATCTTGCTAGCATTTACAATTGAATCATAAAGTGATTCTCTAAACTTTTCAACATAATGATAATCTGCAAGTTTATCAGTATCTTTAATTTTTATGGTGTCATCTTTGTCAAAAATAGCATCATTAGCTAATAAATTTCTTTTTCTAGTGCCATTAAACCGATCATCAAAATTTGCCGCTGCTTTTACTTCTTTGATAAACAAATCCTTTGCAATATGTTGGGCAATTGCATATCTTCTTAAAATAATGTCAAAAAGAATGCGGTAATCATTGATTTCATCTTCTAAATCTCTTAACATTGCATCAACATTAATGTGGCTAATAATATTATTTAATAGTTCAATATCAGAAACTTTTTTAAATGCACTTCAATCCTTGTGTAGACTTTTGACAATCTTTTGAGCATTATCTGAATCTTTTTGTAAGGCACTTAGCAATTCATATAATGGTTTCTTAAGTGAAGACACTTTTTTTGTAGAAATTGCATCTCAAAGGTTTTTTAATGCATTTGTGATCCCCTTAACACTATAACCTTCATCAATGATTTGATCCAATACTTTTGCAACACTGTTATATGAAATGCTTTTTAAGTATTTTGTGTAAGTTTTAGCATCAAAGGCATCACCGTTACTTTCTTTTGCGTCCTTGATTGCTTGTGAATTCCAAACCATGTCTTTCATGTTTTTAACAGCATTAATGTCACTGTTTTGGGGTTTTTCAATAAGAATAGTCTTAGGTGATGGATCTGTATTTTCTACTTTTTCTAGTGTGGTATTATATAAGTTTAGTTTATGCTCAAAGTTATGAGCATCATTTCAGTCAACTTCGATATTATAAATTACATCATCAACTAACTCTAAATAATCATCAAGTTCTTTCTCTAGACCTTTTTTATACTTTTTAAGATATTTACCAGCTTGCAAATTATAATCATCTTTATTTTGTTTTTTAAAATTACGCTTAATTTTAAAAGCATCATTAATTTGTTCATCATTATTAGAAATATTAACTAATAAAAAATCTTCATCCCATGTACCATCACTAATTTTTAGTGTTTTTAAATTATCAACTCATTCGCCTAATGTTAATGGTTTATTATAGAAATCCTTCAAATTTATAAATGATTGTGAAATAAAGTTATCTGAACTACCATTATTATTTTTAACTAAAACTGCATTTTTGCCCTTTTTAGTCAATTCAAAATTTAATTTATTTTTTGAATGTTTTTTTATCATCTTAATCATTCCTTGTTTTAACTTATTTTTTGTAAAGTACTTCTACTAATGCTTGGTTGTCATGACTGGTCAACTTATTGTTAATATTCTTGAAAATACCCGGCAAGTCCTCAGGTAATGTGTTTTCAAATAATTCTAAGAATTGGTCGCCAAGAACTTTATAATCAACACTCATTTTACGAATAGGATTCATGTCAAAAAGATCATCATCAATATCATTTTCAGGTGCTTTAGCACTTGAAATTTTTGTTGTTTTTATTTGTTTAGTGGACGCCTTGTATTCATCTAAAACATCGAGGCTAATAATCCGGCGAAAATTAGCATTCTTATTACTATTTAATCTATAGTATTTTTTAGCAGTTGGATCTGACATTGTTTTTAAAACTAAATCTCTTTTTAATGCATTGCTTGTTAAAAAATGTTGGATCTCACTTCTATCTGGCCAAAAGACTTCTACCAATGTGTCATTAATAACTACTTTCTTAGTAGAATTTTTAATAATACCCATATTGGTAGCGTCTTTTAGTTTAATCATAATCACACTTTTTTTATTTTCATTTGGTGTCATGTTGTTCTTAAAATTCCCATCTAATAAAAATAATGTTTTTTTGATATGCTTAAGATTAATTATATGATTTATTAAATAAATAAGAAATTAAGAAAATAATGAAAACAGAAAAACAAGTTTACGATTTAATTGTTGTTGGTGCAGGACCAACTGGATTATATGCCACATTTCTAGCTGGATATTTTAATATGAATACCTTGTGTTTAGAGAGAGACCATAATTTAGGCGGTCAAGCGATGAAACTCTATCCATTTAAAACTATCATTGATTTTCCTGGGCATGTGGAAATAAAAGCTAGCGATTTAATCCGTAATCTTTATAATCAAGCAACTCAATTTGATAATACTAAGATTTTAGCTAACATTCAAATTGAAAGTTATCAAGTTGCCAACAATTTAATTACTTTAATTGATAGTAATGGGAGAATGTATTTAACTAAATATGTTTTATTTACAACAGGTCCTGGGGCATTTGAACCAATCAAATTGGATGATAGCATCACTCAAGGCACAACTATAGACAATGTTTTTTATCATCATGACAACAATTATGATGCTAACAATAAACAGGTAGTTATCTTTGGTGGTGGTGATTCAGCAGTTGAGTATGCCCATCAAATTAAAACTAAGTTTCCTACATCAAAAGTACACTTAGTTCACCGAGGTGAAAACCTACGGGCAATTATTCATGATGAAGATGAACTAATTGAAAGTGGTGTGAATTTGTACTTAGAAAGTGAATTAGTAGCCATTGATAACAATTGCTACACAATTAAAAATAAGGAAAAGATGATGTCATTTCCTTATGATTATGGTTTAGTGCAATTTGGTTTGAAGAGTTTGGGCTCACCAATTCATCAATGAGATAGTTTTAATAAACACAAATTAAAATTTATTGTTGATGAACACTGTCAAACATCTGTACCTAATTTTTTTGCAGCTGGCAACTGCTGTTATAATCCCAATAAAATTGACATGATTGCTAGTGGCATAAGTGAGGCAACATTAGCAATTAACTACATTTTTGCACAAATGTGTGATGGCAAACAAAGTTTTCATTACCTTAAACATAAGTAACACTCATTAAGTATAATCCGCCCCCAGGGGCTTTTCTAATTGCAGCACCCTTTTTAGGTTCTAAAAACATTTTGTTGAGATGATTTAGATCAATTTTATTTTCGTTATAGTCTAAAAATGCTCCAACGAGCATTCTCACCATATTTCTTAAAAATCCATTTCCTGTAATAGTAATTTTTAAAATTTCATCTTTTATTTCATAATTAGTGGCAAATATTTCTCTAGTCGTATTTTCTAATTCAGATGTGGAAAATGACAAAAAATTATGTTGTCCTTTAATCAAATTTAAAAAAATATCTAGCTTTTTTAAATTAACATCTTTATTGTATTGATACACAATTTCTTGTTCAAAAATATTAAATTGTGAATTGAGATTAATTAAATATTGATAAGTTTTATGCTTTGCATTGAAGCGAGCATGAAACTTATTATCAACTTCTTCACATTCTAAAACCCGAATATCACTTGGCAGCTTTGCATTTAATGCCTTCAAAATGATTGGGGGTTCAAATGCTAAATTTTCATGTTTAATGTTGATTACTTGACCATATGCATGAACATATTTATCTGTTCTTCCAGATGCAAATAATTTCACTTTAATTTGAAACAAGTCATTTATAGTATCAATTATTGTTTGTTCAATTGTGTTAACACCAACTTGTTTTGCAAACCCTGAATAATTAGTACCTTTATAGCTAATAGTTAATTTGTAATTCATTTTTAACCAAGTAAAATTCCTAATTCAAACAACCCAAATGGTGTAAACAATAATGGTTTAATCATAATGCCAATCAAAAATCCTGTAATTAGACAAAGTACTCCATAGCTGAACCAATCTAAAAATCTCAGTTTAAATGATCTATATCTTGTTCTTGCATGTCTTGTGCTATAAGCACGTGCCTCCATTGCATTTGCCAATTCTCCTGATTTAATAAATGCAATATTAAATAATGGAACAACTAAACTAGCCATTGATTTAAATTTATCTTTGATAGTTCCATTTTTAAAATCGATTCCTCTTGATGACTGGGCATTCAAAATCCGTTGTGATTCTGATAACAATGATGGTACAAATCTTAATGCAATTGCTATCATCATTGATGCTTCAACAACAGGAAATCTAAAAATCTTCAATGGACTTAGGATGTCTTCTAATGCATATGCTAATTCAATTGATGATGTTGTAGAAGTTAAAATTGTTGCTACTAAAATCATTAACAATACTTTAATTGCTACATAAAGTGCTAATTGAAATGCACGAGGTGATAATGTATACCAGTTGCTTTGGTATATCACTGCACTATGAATATTGGCAATCCCATTATTAGTATTAGATAAAACTTGAATCACATATTTTTGATTCATATAAACAAATCCATTATTAAGAATTCAATGATAATTTTGGGCTAATCCTAAATTATTATTACAAATTGACAAAACTTGTTGTTGTGCATTTACTGATAAAGAATTAAATAGTCTCATTGCATCATCAAGTGAGTAATTAGGTGTTGATTGCAAAACATCATTAATTGTTAAATGTTGACCATTAATACTAAAACCATCAATTGGATTTAGATAGCCAATAATGTTCCCCCCAATTAATGAAGAAACATAGCTTGTCCCAATTTTATTACCATCATTAAATGTATCAACCGGATTTAATCCCTGGAAATGAAATAAATTAGGATTGCCAACACTAATTTTGAAATATCCATTAGGGACATAAACAGCAATTGGTGCTTTGTAAATTACTCAATTAATTAACAATAAAACTAAAAATAAAAAAATAACTGATTTTAAAATATTTCAAAACTTCTTAAATGATAGTTTAGATGCAATGTAAAGAGTAATTAATAAAATCCCAATAATTAATTGTGCAAAAAACCCTAATGGCAAAAAAATCATTACAATTATTACTACAAAAGCAATAAATTTTAATGAAGGATTTAGTCGGTGGATCACAGAGTTATTATGGGTAAATCCAATTTGCATAATTTCTTAAATTATATTCTCACTTTTTACAATTTTAGTTATTGCTAAACTTAATTCTTCCACTGTTCTAGGCTGATAATTTCAAAGTTTGTTAAATTTATAATTTTTCTTTATCAAACCTTGAATGATGCTAATTATTTTAGGTTTATCAATTGAAGTGAGCTCTAGTATTTTATCATTGGTAAAAATTTCATATGGTGAACCAATTTGAATGATTTCTCCATCATTCATAACAATGACATTATCAGCTTTTTGTAAAACATGATCCATGTTATGACTAATAACGATTACTGTTTTACCATCATCTTTGGCTTTTTGAATAATTTTTAAGATTTCTTGTTCGCCAAATGGGTCTAATCCCGCTGTTGGTTCATCAAAAACAAGAACATTTGGGTCAAATGCTAAAATTCCTGCAATTGCCACTCTTCTTTTTTGCCCGCCAGACATATCAAATGGGCTTCTGTCTAAAAAACTATTATTGATGCCTAATTCATTAAGATAATTAATTGCTTTGGTCTTTGCTTCTTGTTTATCAACTCCTAATGTTACCGGGCCAAACATTACATCTTTCAATACAGTATCTTTGAATAATTGGTATTCTGGAAATTGAAAAACAACCCCAACTGTTTTCTTCAGATTTTTAATTTTTTTAATCTTTTTGATTTTGCGATATTTTTTCCAAAGCAAGGCCATTCAATTACCATTACTTGATATTTGGTCATCTTGTATATCGTCTAAATTAATACAATCTAAAACATCTATTTTGTATTCATCAATATTAGGAACTAAAAAATAGTACTTAACATTAGTTTTATGTTTTGGCACTAAGGTTATAACTTTTTTAATCTTGATTTTGTAATAAGCTTCAAAAATGATTTTGATTAATGATTTTGGTAACTTTTGTTTGAATGCCACATAGTAGCCAGATTGATTGCTATATAAATGTTGTTTATGAAAAAAATTTTCAAAATCATTTTGATTTTGTTTCAATACACCTATTAAATAATCATTTAAAAAAAAATCATTCCCGATTTTATGATTATTGTCAACTAAAACATTGCCATACCGACTTTTTAACAAACCATTGAAATGATTAACTAATGTTGACTTTCCACATCCTGAGCTACCAATGATGAAATGAATTTTATTTTTTTCTAATTCTAAATTGTTATCACAAAGACTCACTAATTGATTTTCATTGCCTTCATTGTAGACACAAAATAAATGCTCAATTTTAATAGCAACATGTGTATTTGTGTAAATATCTCTATCTACTTTTTTTGTTTTCATCATTTTAAAAATTCATTTTCATCTAGTGTTGGCATCACATCTACACCTTGAGTTTTTAATTCTTTAGTTAGTTTCAAAATGAAGGGGTAGTCTAGCTTCAACTTTTCTAACTGATCTTGATATAAAAACACATCTTTCGGTGTACCCATTGCGTGAACAATACCACCATTAATTATAATAACTTTGTCTGCATTAATGACTTCTTCCATATCATGAGTAATACTAATAATTGTTTTTTTAGTTTTGTTTTTTAAATCCAAAATTAGTTGCTTTAATTCTCTTTTGCCCTTTGGATCTAGCATTGATGTTGATTCATCAAAAATAATTACTTCAGGATTAATTGCTAAAATTCCTGCGATTGCAACTTTTTGTTTTTGACCACCTGATAAATCATTGGGTTCTTTCTTTAGCAAATCTTTAATCCCAATAGCTTGAGCAGCCAATTCAATTATTTTAGGCATCTCTTGTGGTGGTACTTTTCTATTCTCTAAACCAAATGCAATATCATCCTCCACAGTAAGGCCCACAAATTGATTATCAGGATTTTGAAAAACAATGCCAATGTTGTTTCTCAAATGTTTAACATTACTTGCTGAAATGGTTTCACCAAATAATTTAATTTCACCTTTTTGAGGTTTTAACAATCCTGCTAATATCTTAGAAATTGTGGATTTTCCAGAACCATTATGTCCAATAATACAAACATATTCATTAGGGTAAATGTTAAATGTAACACCTTTTAAAATAGGTGTGTCTTTACTGTAACTAAAATGAATATCTTTAAACTCAATAACAGGATTATTATTTTTCATCTCTAATTTCATCAATTACAATTGATTTAACATTATATTTTTTTGCCATTTCATACCAATCTTTTAATGACTCAATACTAATGCATTGAGTTGGACAAACTAAGCAACATGCGCCACATGAAATACATTTATCATTAGCAAATGCAAAACCTTCTTCTCTAACCTCAATAGCATCCACAGGGCAAACACTTGCACATGTATTACATGCAATGCAATCTTTCGCATCAACTGTTGCTCTTGTTCCCATAATTTTTCCCAAATCACTTTAATTCAAAATATGATAATGTAATTATAATATCTTATTATGGTAGATAAATTAATTTGAATTGCAATTGATGGTCCAGCTGGCAGTGGTAAATCCACGATTGCTAAACAACTACAAAAAAATTATTTACAAGATTTTGTTTACATCAACACAGGGGCAATGTATCGAGCTCTAGCATATTTTTTTAAAATCAATAACATTAATATTGATAGTCAAGTTGCTAGACAATCTGTTTTGAATAAAATTTGTATTAATTTAATTAATGATAATGTGTATGTAGAATTTGATGATAAAAGCATTGATGCTACACCGTTTATTTACAATGAAGAGATTGCTAAACTCACTTCTAAAATTTCAACATTTGAAGATGTAAGAAAAAAATTAGTTTCTGACCAACAAAAAATTGCTAGCAATCATAATGTAATTATGGATGGCCGCGATATTGGGACAGTGGTTTTGCCAAATGCAACTCTAAAAATTTATTTGGATGCATCAATCCATGAACGGGCTAGACGAAGATATTTGCAACTAAATAAACTAGAAATTTCTTTACAAAATTTGGAACAAGAAATTCACGAGCGTGACACAATGGATAAAAGTAGAGCAATTGGAGCGCTACAAAAAGCACAAGACGCAATCTTGATTAGTACAGATAATTTATCAATTGATGAATGTTGCCAAAAAATATTAGATTGCTTGCATCTAAAACTAAATTAATTCGACTAATATATCATCTAATAAGTCAATATTATTAGCTTTTAAATGATTGTTATCATCAATTGTGTAATTGATTAGTTTATCTTTATAAAAATCAAATGCTTGATAGTAAATATCCTGGTTTAGATCTAATCCATCACTTAATCTTAATCCCATCATTAGAATCTGAAAATAGTAATCTGATTGTGATAATTTTTCACATTTGCTAACATAAAAGTTATTGATATTACCTAAAATTTCATATCTATTTTGATTCTCAAATCCACACCCACCATAACCAATTGCTTTCCAATCATGAGACAATCAATATGCTAAATTATGTTGACACACATCTTTTTTGTTTAAAACTCAATTGGAAACTTCATAACGTTGGTATCCATAATCCTTTAAGAGTTTTTGTAAAAATAGCATCTTATATTCTTGATTTTCAACATCTAAAACATAATGTTGTTTGTTTAAGATTGCATTAGTTTTAATTTCTAAAGCATAGAATGATGCATGAGGAATATTATGATTTTTAATAAAATTTACTGATGTGATGATGTCCTCATTTGTTACTCCCGGCAAATCATATATAAAATCACAATTAATGTTCATAATTTCAACATGTTGAAGTTTTTTTATTGCCTTGACAACATCATTTATTGTGTGCGTACGATGCATTTTTTTAAGAATAAAATCATTAGTAGTTTGCACACCTAGTGACACTCGGTTGATGCCACATTTTTTAAAAATTTGTACTTGCTGATCAGTAATTAAATCAGGATTACACTCAATACTAAATTCATAATCATCATCTAAATACATTTGCAAATTTAAAAGTAATTTTTCTAAATCATCATCAGGCAAATGATTAGGGGTGCCTCCCCCTAAATAAATTGTTTTATATTGTTTATATTGGCTAGTATACTTGACATGTCTAATAATTTTGTCAACATAATTATTCATAATTTCATTTTCATTAGTTTTGATCCGTTTGAAGTCACAGAAACTACAAATCTGGTTACAAAAAGGAATATGAATATAGAGATGTTTAGTCATAAAGAAATTTTTTTACTTTAGTAAGCAATGCTTCAAAATTATCATTTTCATAGTTAAACATGATTTTATTATTGAATTTATTATTACATCAAGTTAGTTGATGTTTGGCTAGGTGGCGAGTTTTAGTTTTAATTTTTTCTAAATCTAATGAACATTTATTAATTAAATGTTGGGCAATTTCACGGTATCCAATTGCTTTAAATGCTTGACTATTAATTATATTTTCACCATATTGATTAATTAATTCCTTAACTTCATGAATTCAAGCATTATTTTTAAAGAAACTATCAAATCTATGGTTTATATCATTGTATAATTCTTCTCTAGCTTTATTGGTCATAATAACCAATATGTTGTATTTAGGTTTATTATTTTGTTGTTCTAATTTGTATTTAGGTTGATTATTGTTTGCTTTTAAATAAGCAACAGCTCTTTTCATGCGGTGAAAATTATTGAGTGTCTTTTGTAAACTGATGGGATCATATTTTTGTAAATACTTTATTAATTGATCATCACTTCATTTATCAACTATTTCATAATACTTTTGAATCTCAGAATTAGATAAATCATATCCTTTGATGATCGCATCTAAATATAAATGACTACCACCACACAAAATAACTGGTTTATTTTTTTTATCTATAGTTCTATAAGTTAATTCAAAATCTTTTTGATAGTTAAATATACTATAGTTTTCTAGAACATTTAGTTGATTTAGGAGATGATAATTAACTTCTTGTAATTGTTGTTCATTTGGTTTATTGACCCCTGCATTTATGTCTCTATACATTTGAAATACATCACCATTAATTATTTCACCATTGATATTTAATGCAAGCCGATGAGCAAGAGTAGTTTTTTTGCTAGCAGTAGGCCCGATAATGACAATTAATTTTTTCATTTACTTAATAACTAAATAAATTAAACCCAATATTGCAGCAACACAAAGTGCCACCAAAAGTAAAATAATCAATATTTTTTGCCAATTTTTCAAGCTTTTTCCTTGTTTTTCAACAAGACTATTTTCATTGTCTTGTTGAATTTTTTTATATCTTTTATTTTGTTCTTTAGTTGGCATTTTTAACTAGAACTCCCACCCCATCATCAATATCATACAATGTAAATTTATATCCAACTACACCTTGTTGCAATCATAATTTAAATTTGTCAATTTTTTGAATCAATTTTAGTTGGTTTTTGGATAGTTTATCAACTGCTAGTTTATCAAACTTTTTGAGGTATAAATTATCAATAACCATTATCCCATTTTCATTTAAATAGTTCAAGTATTTTTGCACCAAAATTTCTTGATGTGATTTGGGGCCATCAAGGAAGATAATGTCAAACTTATACATGGGATGATATTCAAAGGCATCAATATTAATTAACTCTAATCTTTCATCATTTAAATATTTTTTTGCAATTGAATAATTATCAAAATTTTTTTCTAAACTTACAATCTTTTGCAATTGATTAATTTTAAGTCATAAGCTACAACTATAACCATATGCAGTACCAATTTCTAGCAAGCTATTGGATTTGTTTTTGTCAATTAAAGATAATATCAATTCACTTGTTTGTTTGCGAACAATAGGAATATTGTCTTCTAGACATCTTTTTAGTAACTCATTATTAGACATTGCTAGTTAATAATGGTTTCAATGAATACAAGTTTTAATCATGCTGCAAAAAGTGTATTATATGATGTTGCTGGTGTTCATCTAGCAAGCATGCTAACTGATGCACTTGATTCAGATGAACTACTATCTCCACTAGTAAATGTACCAGAATATGGTCTTGCTAAAGAGCCTTTTCTATAACCTAAAACAATTCCATTAGAACTTGAGATATCAATTACTCCTTTGAAATTATTAACTACAAAGTTGTAGATTTCATTGAATTGCAATCCTGATTGGTATGAGTCACGAAAATACTTTTTGTTACCTTGCACATCAATATAACTTTTGCCAGGCTCAAAACTAAAAGCTGGAGCTGAATTAGCCCAATCATATTTTTTCTTGTTTTCTTTTAATTGTGCATCACTCAACTTTTGTTCGTCAGGCTTTAAACCATCATTAGTGATCCGTAATTTTTTGTAACTTTTCACTAAGTTTTCATAGTTATCTCTAGCTGTGAAATCATTTAGAGTTAGTGAATCAACATATGTAACAACAGCTGGTAATGTTTTGTATTTTTTATTGTATTCTTCTTTAAATTCATTGGAATTCAAATATTGTAATCCGTTGCCAAAATCACTTGTGTCTAGTGGTCTAGAAGGATCGCTTTGAAAAATGTTGATATCACTTTGCTTATACAAAAAGCTACGGTTGTTACCATATGCCTCACTACCAATGTATAAAACATAGTCACCATTATTAATCTTTGTGGTTCCCAAAATTGCTTCTTTCAACCCTACATTGATTCCATCCATATAATTAGTTTGAAGGTTGAAATTATCACTATTACCAATGGCCTTTGTATAGTCAAAAGTGTAGATTGAGTATCCATTATTAGCTACAACTGCAGGAAGAAAAACAGCTGCCGCTGTTACAGCACTAACACAACTTACTGCAATGATTGAAGAAATGATTGATTTTTTCATTTAGTAAAATATTTTAGCACATTACATATTTTAAAATATTACTATTATAGAGATATGAAAAAGCGAGTAATTGATTTTAATAAGTATTTTATGCCTGATTTAAATAAGGCTAGAAAAAGATTAAATGATGCACAGATCATTAATGATTCTTTTGAGATTCCTGCTAATGTTGTAAACATTGGTAATAATAAAAATTACCACATCAGAACCTATGGATGTCAATCAAATTTGAGAGATACAGAAACAATGAAAGGGATTTGTGAGCTTTTGGGTTACAAATGAGTTGATGATATCTATCAGGCCGATTTAGTTATTTTAAATACTTGTGCGGTGAGAGAAAATGCTGAAGAAAAAGTTTTTGGTGAAATTGGTATGCTTAAAAAGATTAAATATACTAATCCAAATTTTATTTTTGGCATTGCTGGATGTATGTCTCAAGAAGAAGTTGTTGTAAAAAGAATTCTAACCAACCATGAACATATTGATTTTATTTTAGGAACACACAATATTTTTCGTTTGCCTCAAATTATTGAACAAGCAATATTGAGCAAAGAAACAATTGTGGAAATTTGAAATAAAGAAGGAGATGTAATAGAAAATTTACCATCTACTCGTGATTCCAAAATAAAAGCTTGAGTAAACATTATGTATGGTTGTGACAAATTTTGCACATACTGTATAGTCCCTTACACTAGAGGAAAAGTAAGAAGTAGATTGAAAGATGACATTATTAAAGAAATTAAGGAATTAATTCAACAAGGTTATAAAGATATAACTTTGTTAGGTCAAAATGTTAATTCATATGGTTGCGATTTTAAAAATCAAGAATATAAATTTTGAGATCTATTAAAAGATGTAGCTGAAACTGGTGTTAAAAGGTTGAGATTTACCACATCTAACCCATTTGATTGAGACAACAAAATTATTGATGTGATGAAGAAATACAAAAATATTATGCCATTCATTCATTTGCCAGTGCAATCTGGCGATGAAGAGATATTATTAAAAATGAACCGAAAGATGAAAGTCGCTGATTATTTAGAATATATAAATTACATCAAAAAACAGATTCCTTATGTCTCAATCTCCACTGATTTAATTGTTGGCTTTCCAAATGAAACTGACGAACAATTTAATAACACCTTAAATTTGTACAACAATGTACAATATGATAATGCTTATACATTTATTTACTCTAAAAGAGATGGAACTCCAGCTGCTAAACTAATTGACAACACTAGTTTAGAAACGAAAAAAAATCGTTTAAGTACTTTAAACGAATTAGTTAAAAAATATGCAAAATTAAATAATGAAAAATATATTGGGCTAGATGTTGAAGTCCTAGTTGAAGGTCCATCCAAGACGAATCCCGATGTTTTAACAGGTTATAGTCCCCAACAAAAAGTTGTAAATTTTATTGGCAATGCTAAACCAGGTGATTTAGTGATGGTTCATATTGACTCTGCATCAAGGTTTAGTTTAAATGGAAAACAAGTCTAAAAAAGTAGTTATTGGCCTATCAGGTGGAATAGATAGTGCGGTTAGTGCTTATTTATTAATTCAACAAGGTTATGAAGTTATTGGTTTATTCATGCAAAATTGGGATAGTGTGGCTAATTTTGAAACCAATTATGATAATCACCAAAATAAATGTGATGCTCAATTAGACTATGAGGATGCAAAAAAAGTAGCTGATCATTTAGGCATTAAACTATACCACCAAAAATTTATTAAAGAATATTGAGACGATGTGTTTAGTTATTTTTTGAATGAATTTAAAAAAAATCGCACACCCAATCCTGATATACTATGCAACAAATACATTAAATTTGATGCTTTTTTAAATTATGCCATTAACACATTTGCTTGTGACTATATAGCCATGGGTCATTATGCTAAAGTTGAACACCATGACAATGTAAGCTATTTAAAATTGTGCAAAGATCAAAATAAGGATCAAACTTATTTTTTGTGCTCATTAAATCAACACCAATTATCTAGAGTTTTATTTCCTTTAGAAAATTTAACTAAGGATGAAGTTAGAAAAATTGGAGCACAAATTAAATTACCAAATGCAGACAAAAAAGACTCAACAGGAATTTGCTTTATTGGCGAGCGTAATTTTAGTAATTTTTTAACTAATTATTTACCTAATCAACCTGGTGATATTATTGATATTACAAACAATAATATTATTGGTAAACATATTGGGACAATGTATTACACAATTGGGCAAAGAAAAGGCTTAAATTTAGGCGGACAAAAAGAGCGATATTTCGTTTGTAAAAAAGACCTTGAAAATAAAATTATTTATGTTGCTCCTAATTCATTAGAAGACCAATATTTATCCTCTAATTATTTAGAGGTTAATAATTTTAACTGAATTATCGAACCCAAAAGTTTAAATAACATTAAAGCTAGGTTCCGTCATCGTCAAGAATTACAAAATGTCAAAATTTATATTGATAGTAACAGTAATAAAATTCAAGTTTTTTATCCAAAACAAAAAAATATTGTTTGTGGTCAATATTGTGTACTTTATCAAAATGAAGTTTGTCTAGGTGGAGGACAAATTGATTTAGTAGAACAAAAATAGTTTTATTTAAAAATTTAATTTAAATTGTAAGAAAAATATTTTTAGCACATTGGATGCAAGAGTGCTAAAAAATGTGTTATACTCATTTATAACTATTTATTTTTTATTGTTATTGATAATTAAAAATTTAATTATGAAGAGGTAAGGAAATATGGCAAAAGAATTAATTTTAGGTATTGACCTTGGTACTACTAATTCTGCAGTTGCAATAATGGAAGACAAAAAACCAATCATTCTAGAAAATCCTGAGGGGAAGAGAACTACTCCATCAGTGGTTGCATTTAAAGGTGATGAAATTATTGTAGGTGATGCTGCTAAGCGTCAAATGATTACTAATCCCAACACAATTGTATCTATTAAACGTCACATGGGTGAAAAAGACTATACAGTTGATATAAATGGGAAGAAACTAACCCCTGAAGAAATTTCTGCAAAAATTTTGAGCTACATTAAAGATTTTGCAGAAAAGAAAACAGGAAGAAAGATTAGTAAAGCTGTTATTACAGTTCCAGCATATTTTAATGACGCGCAACGTCAAGCCACTAAAAATGCAGGTAAGATTGCTGGATTAGAAGTTGAAAGAATTATTAATGAACCAACTGCTGCAGCACTAGCTTATGGTTTAGAAAAAACAGATAAAAACCAAAAAATTCTTGTTTTTGACTTAGGTGGTGGAACATTTGATGTTTCAGTGCTAGAAATGTCTGATGGCACATTTGAAGTATTAGCAACAAGTGGTGATAATAATCTTGGTGGTGATGATTGAGATAATGCAATCATTAATTGGATAATTGATGAAACAAAAAGAGAACATGGTGTAGATTTATCAAAAGACAAAATGGCAATGCAAAGATTGAAAGATGTTGCCGAAAAAACTAAGATTGAACTTTCTGGTCAATTAACAGCACAAATAGTTTTACCTTTTATTGCAATGAACGCTAATGGACCAATTAATATTGAAAAAGAACTAACAAGAGCAAAATTTCAAGAGTTAACTAAGCCATTATTAGAACGTTGTAGAAAACCTGTTGAAGATGCTATAAAAGAATCTGGTCTTTCAAAATCAGATATTAATGAAATTTTATTAGTTGGTGGATCAACAAGAATGCCAGCTGTCCAAGAACTAGTTCAACAGTTAGCAGGCAAATCACCAAATCATAGTATTAATCCTGATGAAGTGGTTGCTATGGGGGCAGCAATCCAAGGTGGTGTTTTAAGTGGTGAAGTAGATGATATTTTATTAATTGATGTTACTCCACTAACATTATCTATTGAAACAATGGGTGGAGTTGCTACACCATTGATTAAGAGAAACACAACAATTCCAGTTTCTAAATCTCAAATTTTTAGTACTGCTGCTGACAACCAACCAAGTGTTGATGTTGTTATTGTTCAAGGTGAACGTCCAATGGCTAGGGATAATAAATTACTAGGTAATTTCCAATTAACTGATATTGAACCAGCAAGAGCGGGAACTCCTCAAATTGAAATTACTTTTAACATTGATGCAAATGGTATTATGTCTGTTAAAGCAAAAGATTTAAAGACTAATAAAGAAAACAGCATCACTATTAAAGATTCTCAAGGTTTGTCTGAGGAAGAAATTAATAGAATGGTTAAAGAAGCTGAAGAGAATAAAGAAAAAGATAATGAAATCAAAAAGCAAGCTGAAGTTAAAAACAAAGCCGACCAATTAATTCACCAGTTAACTGAAGTTATTAGTAATGAACAATTCCCTCAAGATCAAAAAGATTCATTACAAAAAGAAATTGATGAGTTAAAAGATTTACAAGCAAAAAATGATTTTGCACAACTAGAAAAGAAAATCAATGATTTAGAACAAAAAATGGCACAAGTTGCACAAATGATGCAAAATATGCAACAAAATCAAGATAATGAAGCAACAGTTAAGGATGAAGAAACAAAAGAAAAATAATTTTTTCTTACTCTAATTTTTTAAAGAAACTACTAGATCGCTCTGGTAGTTTTTATTTTTTTATGAAATTAGTTAATATTCAAAATTAATTTTTTAGTTATAATATCTAAGTGGTCGTTTGCATTATTTGTACTTTTTGTATAAATAGGTCATCCATGGTGCCGTAGCCAAGTGGTAAGGTCAGAAGCTGCAACCTTCTTATACATCAGTTCGAATCTGATCGGCACCTCCATTAAGCATCCTTAGCTCAATTGGATAGAGCGTCTGGCTACGGACCAGAAGGTTATGGGTTCGACTCCTATAGGGTGCGCCATTTCGGGAAGTAGCTTAGCTTGGTAGAGCACTTGGTTTGGGACCAAGGGGTCGCAGGTTCGAATCCTGTCTTCCCGACCATTATGGCTAGATAGCTCAGTTGGTTAGAGCGTTCGGTTCATACCCGGAAGGTCCAGAGTTCGAATCCCTGTCTAGCCACCATCACTGCTTCTTTAGCTCAATTGGTTAGAGCCCCCGACTCATAATCGGTTGGTTACAGGTTCGAGTCCTGTAAGAAGCACCATTATTCTGGAAGATTACCCAAGTCTGGTTGAAGGGATCGGTCTTGAAAACCGAGAGGTGGGGAAACTCACGCGGGGGTTCGAATCCCTCATCTTCCGCCATTTTAAAATTTGTCACAAGATTGGTATAATATATACTTGTGACATATACATCGCGGGATAGAGCAGCTTGGTAGCTCGTCAGGCTCATAACCTGAAGGTCGATGGTTCAAATCCGTCTCCCGCAACCATATGGTCTTGTAGTGTAGTGATTAACATGCCTCTCTGTCACAGAGGAGATCGCGAGTTTGATTCTCGTCAGGACCGCCATGGTTTCGTAGCTCAGTCGGTAGAGCATCGCACTGAAAATGCGAGTGTCGGCAGTTCAATTCTGCCCGAAACCACCATCCTAAAAATGTCATAAGATATATAGATAACTTACCTAGTTTTCTTTATGAAAAAACTAGGTATTTTTTTCATATCTTTTTTATTTTAAAGTAATATAATTTTGGGTGTGGAGCATTAACTACTCCAAACTAAAATATATGTCTGATTAAAATCTGAAGGGATTTTTCGTTATGTTCAACAAAATCAATGTATATAGTGAAATTGGAACATTAAAAAAAGTGCTTGTTCACACTCCTGGACAAGAAATTGATTACTTAACACCTCAACGTTTAGATGAATTACTATTTAGTGCTATTCTTGACCCTATTCGTGCTCGTGAAGAACACCAAAAATTCATTGAAATTTTAAAATCTGAAGGTGTAGAAGTCGTTCAATTATCTGAATTAACAGCTGAAGCTTACAATGCAGCAAGCGCTGAAGCTAAAGAAGCATTCATCAACAAATGATTAGATGAATCAATTCCAGCTTTAAGTGATGCTAACCGTAAAGTTGTTTACAACTACTTAAAAGGTATGGAAAAAGATACAGTCAAAATGATTCGTAAAATGATGGCTGGAATTCTTGCTCGTGAAGTAAATGTGGAATCAAGTGTGGAATTAATTGTGGACCCAATGCCAAACTTATACTTTACACGTGACCCATTTGCATCAGTTGGTAATGGAATTACATTACACCATATGTTCAGACCAACACGTAGACGTGAAACTATCTTTGCTGATTTAATTTTTTCTCAACATCCTGATTACAAAACAACACCTAAATACTATGATAGAAGTATGAATTACAGTATTGAAGGTGGAGATGTTTTCATTTACAACGAAAAAACTTTGGTTGTTGGTGTGTCTGAAAGAACTGAAAAAGATGCTATCCAAACTTTAGCTGAAAGCATTAAAAACAACTCAGAAGTTAAATTTGAAACAATCTATGCTATCAATGTACCTAAGATGAGCAACTTAATGCACTTAGACACATGATTAACAATGCTAGACTATGACAAATTCTTATACTCTCCAAACATGATGGGTGTATTAAAAATTTGAAAGATTGATCTAAAAGCTAGCAAAATTGAATGACACGAAATTAATGAACCATTAACTAACTTCTTATCATCTGTTATTGGTAAAGAAGCAACATTAGTTCCAGTAGCAGGAGAAGGTGCTACTCAAATTGATATTGATGTTGAAACTAATTTTGATGCAACAAACTACTTAGTAATTAAACCAGGTGTAGTTGTTGGTTATGACCGTAATAGAAAAACAAATGAAGCTTTAACTAAAGCTGGAATTAAAGTTCACAGTTGAAATGGTGACCAACTATCTTTAGGTATGGGATCTGCTCGTTGCATGTCAATGCCTTTATATAGAGAACCTGCTGACAAAAAATAATTTCATTTACAAAATTAATATAAAATTAATTTGTTATTTTCAAAATTTTAGAGGAATTTAATAATGTCTTGAAACTTAAAAAGTCCGCGTCATTTTGATACATTAATGAACTTCACAACTGAAGAAATCATGTATCTTGTTGACCAATCAATCAAAATTAAAGAAAACGATAGAAATGGTGTTTGTACAAACACATGTAAAGGTAAATCAATCGTTAGTATTTTTGAAAAAAATTCTACACGTACTGCTAATGCAACAGCCCGTGCAGCTCATTATTTAGGAATGATGAACTTTTATAATGGTCCAACAGGCTCAAATATGGGTACAAAAGAATCAGTTGCAGACACAGCTAATGTTTTTACTGAAATGTATGACATTTGTTTATTTAGAACATTTGGTCAAGAAAAGATTGACACATATGCTGCTAATAGCCGTATTCCATTAATTAATGGTTTATCTGACCAAGAACACCCAACACAAACAATTGCTGACCTTCAAACTATTAAAGAAGCATTCGGATGTTTTAAAGGTTTAAAAGTTGTTTTCTGTGGTGATTACAAAAACAATATGGGTCACTCATGAATGTATGCTGCTGCATTTGCTGGAATGGATTTAGTGTTCTATGGTCCAAAAGCATATGAAAAAGAAATTAACCCAGAAATTAGAGCATTCTGTGACAAACTACACAAACAAAATGGTGGTAGCTTCACTATTACTGAATCTAAAAAAGAAGCTGCTAAAGATGCAAATGTTATTGCAACTGATGTTTGAGTATCATTAGGTGAATCATTTGATTTATGAGGTCAACGTTTAGAAGAAATGCATGCTTTCCAAGTTGATGCAGAAATGATGAAAATGGCTGCTGAAAATGTAATTTTCATGCACTGTTTACCTGCTTTCCATGACATGAATACTGAATATGGTAAAAAAGTTGCTGAATTATACGGAAGTAAATACCCACAAGTTAAAGGTGGAGCTATTGAAGTAACTGATGAAGTGTTTAGCAATAAAAAATGAAATTGATCATTTGTTGAAGCAGGAAACCGTTGAACTTCAATTGCTGCAATTATTCAAGAATTATTAAAATAATTTAAATTTAGGATAATAAATATATGAAAATTGTTATTGCATTGGGTGGTAATGCACTAGGTGATAGCCCAGCTGAACAAAAAGAATTAGTTAAGGTTCCAGCAGAAAAAGTTGCATCATTAGCATCTAGTGGACACACTGTAGTAATTGGACATGGTAATGGTCCGCAAGTTGGGATGATTTTCAATGCTTTTGCTGATGCTAAAAAAGTAAATCCTAAAACCCCACATGTTCCATTTGCTGAAGCTGGTGGAATGAGTCAAGGTTACATTGGGTACCACATGTTAGCTGCAATTCAAACTGAATTGAATAAACTAAACGTTAAGAAAGATGTTGCATATTTTGAAACATTAACTTATGTGGATGCAAATGACCCTGCATTCCAAAAACCAACTAAACCAGTTGGTCCGTTCTATGCAACTGAACAAGAAGCAACAGCTGCTAATCCTGGTTCAACAGTTGTTGAAGATGCAGGACGTGGTTATAGAGTTGTTGTTCCAAGTCCAAAACCAATTGATTTTGTTGGTATAAATGCAATTAAAGCATCAATTGATAGTGGCGTAATTGCTATTGTTGGTGGTGGGGGTGGCATTCCTACTGTTAATAAAGATGGCATCGTTTATGGTTTAGATGGTGTTATTGATAAAGACTTTACATGTGCAAAAATTGCTGAAAAGATCGATGCTGATGTGTTTGTGATTTTAACTGCTGTTGACCATGTTTATGTTAATTGAGGTAAACCTGACCAAAAAGGGTTAGAAACAGCTACAGTTGCTGAAATGGAACAATACATTAGTGAAAATCAGTTTGCTCCAGGAAGCATGTTACCAAAAGTTCAAGCTGCAATTAATTTTGTTAAAGGTAAACCTGGTAAAAAAGCAATCATTGCTGACTTAAAAGATATTGAAAAAGCATTAAAGGGCGAAATCGGAACCGCTATTGTTGCTTAGTCAATAAAAAATTTAAAAAGAAAATAAAAAAGGTCTTGAATCGGTCAAGACCTTTTTTGTGTATAAAATACAAAATTTTATAATATAATATATAAACTTTGTATTATTATGAAAACAACAAAACAAACTAAATCTACCAAAACAAACATTATGAATAAAACTGATTCAAATTTTGCTAATGCAAGCACAAAAAAGAAGATTGGTTTCTTTTCTGCTATGCTTGTTGTTGTTGGTAGTTGTATCGGATCGGGAATCTTTTTCAAAGCTAAAAGCGTTTTAGTTGGTTCACAAAATTCAATTATTTTAGCTATGGTGTGTTGAATTTTTGTTGCATTTGCAACATTATGCATGGCTTTAGCATTAATTGAAATTGTAAGTGCTAGAAATGATAATCTCTCCTTGATTGGATGATGTAAGACATTCAATAATAGGTTGATTTATAAATTTAGTAAGAATTACATGTTTTACTTATACACACCAATTAAAGGATTCTTTTTACCACTATACATGGTAATGTCGATGCAAGATGCAGTTGCTGCAATTTATATTAGTAAAGGAATGCCATATTCAGGATTTGGCACTTCTGCAGATTGAACTATCATTATGGTCATTGCCATTTGTGTTTCTTTATATTTCACACTTACTTGTGGATATTCAATAAAAATTGGTAATGCACAAAACTGAGTAATTACATCAGTAAAGTTTCTTCCTTTAGCTTTAGCAGCAGTGATTGGATTTGTAATCTTTGGCATAAATAATGGCTTACCAGCAGGCTCACAATTTGCCCCTGGTTTTAGTCAGTGAAATCCAAGTGCAATGAGTCGTCCTGAACAATTTTATACTTTTAGGATTTTACCCGGTTTAGGATTCTTTATTGCAGCCTCAGGAATTTTGTATGCATATGATGGCTTCTATGGTGCAGCTGGGATAAAAACTGAGATGAAAGAACCTCACAAAGCCCCAATGGCAATAGTTATGGGTTTGGTTGTGACGACAATTATCTATCTAATCATCGCCATTAGTATGTCATTAGGTTCAACTGCTGGTAACCCGCAAGGATTAGTACATTTCTTTGCAAAGAAAAACATTATTTGGTTATTTGCTATCTTCCAAATTTTCATTGGAATTGGAATCATGGGTGTAACGAATGGTTACAATATGTTTGCAACAAGATTTGTAGAAGATCTTGTTAGAGATGGTGAGCTACCATTTAGCAAAACTGGAGCTAAATATCTAGCTAAAGGAAGTAGATTTGTGGGGGCACTTTATTGTTTAGCTATCACTATCCCAACCATTATTCTATTTAGTATTATTGGTGCATTCTATGTTAATACAACTGATGCAGGTTATGGTGTCTTGTTTTCTAAATTAGACTCTCTACAAGGAACACCAATTTATAGTGCGGTGCAAGGTTTAGTTTCACCAGATGGTGCAATTTATTACACGTATGGTACTGGTGTTGGTAAATTATACACATTCTGTGACATGGTGTCTAATTGAAGTGCATTGTTCATTTTCTTATTCATCACCCTTGCATTGATAGGGGGTTTAAGAAATAGAAAAACTAATCAAGTAAAGGTTAACAAGTTTAAATTTTTTATTCCAATGTCTTTAATTGCTGCAATTTGTATTTCTATACCAATTGTTGTAACAATTGTTGAACCATTTGTAAATTTAATCTTTTTAGCTAAAATACCAACTAGTACTGATGGTTATGTTGATTCGATATTAGTGCCAAGAATTATGGCTTTAGTAATGCTACTCTTCTATTTAGCGTTTGCAACATTACCAACAATCATTGAAGATAAAATTGGTATCAAAAAATATGGCTCAATTGCAAAATATGAGGAAGAAAAAATCAATCAAATTGATATTATCATGCATAAACCATTAGGTTCAACTTCAGACACTGATGCAAAATAAAATAATTAAATTTATTTAAAAAATGAAAAACAGACAAATATTTGGTTTATATTTGTCTGTTTTGTTTTGCAAAGCAAATTAATTATTTATAATATGACATGTGAGGGATTTTTTATCCTTCATGTCTAAAAAAAACTTAATTTTATAGGAGAGAATGTTATGTCTAGCGAAAATGCTTTACAAAAGCAAGCTAAACAAGCAACAGAAGGACTAGCAAACGCTCCTTTAAAGAAGAAAATTGGTTTCTTTAGTGCCATGATGATCGTTGTTGGATCATGTATTGGTGCTGGTATCTTCTTTAAAGCTGGTGGTGTTCTAACAAACTCTGCTAACTCTGTTGTTTTTGCAATGTTCGCATGAATTCTAGCAGCCTTTGCAGTAATTGCAATGGGTCTAGCTTTAATCGAAATTGCAAGTGCTAGAAATGATAACCTTTCCATTATCGGTTGGTCTCAAACGTTTAATGGAAAACTTATCTATAAATCATGTAAAAACTTCATGGTTTATATTTACTTACCACTAACATACTTTTTCATGCCGTTATATGTTGTGATGAGTATTCAAGATGGTGTTGGTGCTTTAACAAATGCAGCATTTGGAACAAGCGCTGACTGAGCTATTATGATGGTCATCGCCATTGTAATGTCAGTGTACTTTATTGTAGTATGTGGAGTTTCTTCACGTGTTGGAAATATCCAAAACTGAATTATCACTTGTGTGAAATTTATTCCATTAGTTTTGGCAATTGGATTGGGATTTGCAGCTTTTGCACAAAACGGTGGTCAATTGCCACCAGATGTAGATTGAGGTTTCAAACCTGCTACTCAAGAAACTGCTAATTCTATTTATAGTTTCGCTACAATGACCCCAGGATTTGGGTTATTTATTGCAGTTGCAGCTATTTTCTTTGCATATGATGGTTTCTATGTAACAGCTGGTATTCAATCAGAAATGAAAGAACCTAAAAAAACACCTTTAGCAATTCTATTTGGTTTAATTATTGTTACTGTAATTTATTTATTAATTGCGATTGCAATGTCTTTAGGGGCATCAGGTGGTAATCCATTTGGTTTTGCAGACTGATTAAAAGCTAAAAACTTGAATTGATTGTATGCAACATTCCAAATCTTAATTGGTATTGGTGTGCTTGGAATCATTAATGGATTTGCACTATGATCTACTCGTTTTATGGAAGATTTAGTTTTAGCTGATGAAGTACCATTTAGTACTAAATTTGCTGGAAAAATTAATCCTAAAACTCCATGAGTAGGAATTATGTATAACTTAGTAATTAGTTTACCAATTGTAATTATCTTCTGTATAATCGGTGGTTTAGGCTATGTTGATGCAGTTGGTTATGGAGCAGATTATGGTACAGGTGTAGCTCAATTATATTCATTTGCTGATTTAATGGGTACATGAACTGCATTACTAGCCTTTGCATTTATTACATTTGCAATTGCTGGGGCTGTTAAAAATAGAAGTACAGGTCTTGTGAAAGTTCAAAAAACAAGTTATTTTATGCCAATGGCAATTTGTACAATCATTATCAATGCCATTGCTATCTTCTTTACTTTCTTTGAACCAATTGCAAACTTGTTCTTCTTATTTAGAATACCAACAGATGGTTGATCAACAAACTATGTACAAGACATATTTGTACCAAGATTAATGGTTGTGGTAGTACTATTCTTATTCATAGCTCTAATGATTGCTCCAATTTACATTGAAGAAGCATTAGACAAGAAAAAATATGGTTCTTTAGACAATGCACAAATTGAAAGAGCTAAAGTTATGGCCAATATTAAGGGTCATAGTCTAGAAGAAGAAATTCTAGCAAACTTAGGTATTGAAAGAAGAACTTTATTAAAGAGTTGAGAACAAAAAGCATTAAACAGAAATGAATTAACTGTTAAAGAACTTAATGTAATTCACGGAGAATTTGCTAGTGAAGTTGATCCAGTTGAAGAATTAATCTCAACATCAACAACTAAAACTACAAAAGCAAGCTCTTCTAAAAAAACTACATCAAGTTCTAAAAAATCAACTCCTGCTAAGAAAGCAAGCTCTTCTAAAAAGAAATAAGTCTAAATTATTAAAATAATATATAAAGTAGTTATTATTAGAAATGGTAATAACTACTTTTTTAATAAAATTAACTTATGCTAACAGTAATTTATGGCCAAGACACCAAACTAGTAGATAGCGAGTTAAAAAAAATCTTGCAATCATTTAATCCTGATGAAATTAAAATTGTTAAAGATCTAACAAACTTTAACGAATTTTATTTTGCTAGCTTGCAAACTAGTTTATTTCTCTTACCTCAAGCCTATGTTTTTTATAGTAATGATATTTTTAGTTCATTGAGTGATTTTAATAATCATGAAGGGTTGTTAAATGAAACTAAAAATAATACTCAAAATATTGTGATTATTACAAATAAGAAACCATCTAATGCCAATAAAGTTACATCTTTTTTAAACCAAATTAATTATTTTGAAGTTAAGCAATTAACAGATAAAAACAAGTATAGTTATTTACAAAATTTGTTAATAAATCATAATTTATATTTAGATAGTGATGAATTAGATCTATTAGTTAATAAATTACCAAATGATGCATGCATCATTGAAAACGAAATTAACAAAATTGTTAATTATCATGATGTTAATTTAGACACCATTAAATCACTAGTTTCCGACTATAGACAAGCTACTATTTTTGAACTAGTATCTTATTGTTTTCAAAAAGATTTAAATAGTGCAATGTTAATATATGAAAAATTTTTTAAAACTGATCCTGATTTAAATTACATTATTCATATGATTGCACTACAAATAAATCAAATCATTTGTGTCTATCAATTACAACAAAATAACTATCAATACGATGAAATTTGTAGTTTATTAGAAATCAATTATTATGTTTATAAAAATATTGATAATATTTTGAGAAAACAAGCAATTAAAAAAATAATTAAAATGATTGATACTTTATATGAATTAGATATCAAAATAAAACGAAATCTAATTGATAAAAATCAAGCATTTAAATATTTTCTATTAAAATTATTTAGATAGGAGTTTAGTAATCATTATGAGTAAAAAAATGACTACAGCTCAGAACGATTTATATCACCAAACTATTAAATATTTAGATATCATCGTTTTAGCTCAACCTACAATTAATTTGTTAAAGACTGATAATTTATTTAGAAAAATTTTTATTGAATGTATTGGTATTGTCAATTACTTTGAAACCAATTTTGGGATTGCAAATAGCAATGTTTCTAGGTATAGTGAAGCCTACTATGCAATTTGCAACCAACCTATCAACTTTGATGATGATGTAAATTTATATAAAAATACTATTGATTTGCAAGATAAAGTTAATTATTTAAATACTTATTTAGTTAATAAAATTGGTATGAATGTTGAAGAATTGGAAAATTCTTTTAAAGCAGCTAATAGTAATGATAATTCATCTCAACCACATGATGATGTAGTTGAAACTATTCCTATTAATGAAGCAACTACCAATAATAATTCTCATAGAATGTCTGATGAAGAAGTGTTGGAGCGTAGTGGTTATACAATGCATGATGTTGCTGACCAATTGGTGGCTACTCAAGCATCAATTTTGTTACAACGCAATATTGCTAAGGGTAAAGTTTTTATTTATAAATCTAAACCAATGATTATTCCAGTTATAAAAGTGCTAACTTTTGCATTATTTGTTATTTTGATGGGAATGGCAATTGCCAGTTATACAGTTTTGATGTTGCCACAAACAAGACTGAATTACAAACCATCAAATGCAGCTGCTACTGTTCAACCCCAAGAGATTAGCTTTGTTTCACCATTTCCCTACATTTTAATTTTGACAGTTTTGTTTTTGGCATTGATGGCAGTCTCTGTCATTAGAAATATGAAGAATGATAATGCTAAATTTTTTATGCCTTGAGGTTGATTGTCCTTCTTTGTTTTTTTCTTTTTAATTATTACTTTAACTGCTAATGAATCACAAATTCTTTTATTCAATCGTTTAGGTTCATTCGACGCAGTATTTAAACCTTGAAATAGTGGAACCGATGGTAATTGAACACCTGCTGCATTAGAAGCAATCAAAATGATTGATTTATGGAAAATTTTCCAATATATTACATATGCAGCCCTAGGTCTAATTGTTGTGTGTATTGTAACTGCTGTGATTTTTAATCCTAAAAAAGATGTTGAAAGAATTCAAGCATTGTTAGATCAATATGTTCAACAAATTAGAAACGGGGAAATAGATACTACTGACTTTGGGCGTTCACCATTTGGTGGCATTAGCACTAGAATGATTTAAATAAATGGAACACCAAAAAACAAATAAGTTTATCAAGTTCTTATTTCCATTTTGACCAGTAAAGATTTTTAAATCTATTACTGGCATTTGTGTTTTAGCAGCCCTACTAGGATTAAGTATTCTCCTTAATCTCTTTAAAATTAATATTACAGCTGGCATCACAATTTCATTTGCCTGATTACCAGGAATTATCATTGGGTGATATTTTGGTCCAATTGTTGGATTATTGATGGGTGCATTAATTGATACTATCAATTGATTAATCTATGGTGGTGTGTGATTTTGAATGTATGCATTGCAAGAACCAATCTTAGGGCTAATTGTTGGAATAATTTCTAGTTTGTTTAATATTATTAGAAATACTAAACAACATTTTAGTATTTGCCTGATTATCAATCAAATCATGTTAATAGGTTTTATTATTAGTAGCATTTTTATTGTGTTTTATTACACTAATCCTAACAACCCATTTTTTCAATCCATTAGCAATGCAGAAAACTCCACTTCTAATATGATTAAAACAACCCAATTATATTTACGGTGAATTATTTTAGGTATTCTACTTGGATTATTTGTGATCGTTGAGGTGATTGTGGGTTATAGATATTACCTATTTAAAAAAGATAGGGATGCTGATTCTATTCGTTTTGAAACATTCTTGTTTATAACAATTGTTGCTTTAACCAGTACGGTCATCTTTTCGTTTCTATTGGGGCCAATTTCAGCTATTGAATATTATAAATTTTTAAATAATACAAGCTATGTACCTAATTTAGTTAATTATGGTGTCATGTATTACTTATTACCCAGGGTTATTAAAGAATGTTTTAAAACCCCAATTTACATCATTATTTTAACAGCCTTGGTATGTGCTTTAAATCCTGCCATTGTAAGTTTTAAGAACCGCATAATTAATTCTTACCATTCTGAAAAATAAAAATATTTTAGTATAATTTTAGAGTAACATTTGGCGGCTATGGTGAAGTTGGTTAACACGCCTGACTGTGACTCAGGTATTTTCACGGGTTCGAGCCCCGTTAGTCGCCCCATCTTAAAATCAAACTAGCAACCTTTGTGATTGCTAGTTTTTTATTATTTTTTTTACATTCAATTTATAATTTATTTATTTGTATGAAAATATGTTTAAATCTATCTTTAAATTCTAAAAATGTAATCCTTCTGGGGGGGGGGGGGTTATAATTTTATAATTTCTAAAATTTTATTTATTAAATACCCAACATTTTTGTGTTGGGTATTTTACTTTTTATTATGCCAAAATACACTATCGCCAATATTTTAGGTCATCAAAAGTCTAACAATGAATTTTACACCCCAAAACAAACTGTTATTGATCTAATTGAAAAAATAAAATTACCAAAAAATAAAATTATTTGGTGTCCATTTGATAAATCTAATAGTGAATTTGTTATTGAATTTAAAAAGCATAACTACAAAGTTATTTATTCACATATTGATAATGATCAAGACTTTTATAACTATGAACCTGATGAACATTGGGACATTATAATTTCTAACCCGCCATTTACAACTAAGAGGTTATTGATAGAAAGGTGTGAATCTTTTAAAAAAGACTTTTGTTTATTATATGGTTGCACAATCTTTAGTCAATCAATGGGCAACACATTAAATAGGTGCGACTATTGATTTATACAAAATAATATTAAGTTTACAACAGATAAACAGGCATTTAAATCATTTCAGTGCTGTTGAGTAACAAATAAGAATTCAAAATTATTAAAGGAATTTAGAAGATAATGGATAGTCTATTTATTGACAATAATTATAAATATGAGTATAAAAAAATAAAAATTTCTGATTTATTGGATTATATAAATCACAAACAATGAAATATTAACCCAGAGTATCAAAGAAATGATCCTTGATCAGAAAAAAATAAAACACGCTTAATTGACAGTATTTTTCATAATTATTTTATTCCTCCAATTATTATCTCCAACAACCAAGTAATTGATGGTAAACAAAGAATTCAAGCAATTTCAAAATTTAAAAATAATAACTTATATTATTTCTCATCGCAATCTAACAAGATTTATTTTAAAGATTTACAAAATGGTGACCAATCTAAATTTTTAAATTTTGAAATAAATTATGTTGAATTAGAAAATTTAAATGATGAAGAAATACGTGATACATTTTTGAGAATTAATGAAACATCGATTAAGCTTAATAAAGATGAAACTAGAATGGCAAAATGTATTCCTGCAATTAGAGAATTTATTGAGAATATTACTAAAAATGATTCCTTTACCAAATTATGTAAGTCAAAATCTAATGATAAAAGATTTAAACAGAGCAATTTGATTATAAGACTTTTAGCTATTCTAGCAATGCCTGGTTGTAAAAAGGGTGTTAGATCATATATGGATCAGTTAATTTTAGATAATAAATTATTAACAAACGAAGAAATTAATCAAGGTGATTTCATAAAAACATTTGAAGATATGTATAAAATATTTGGCACTGACACAATACCAAATAAATCATTCAATACAATTTTTGAAGCTATATTTATTGCATATTATAACAACATTAAAAATCGTAGCAGTTATTTAGCTCATAAAGATAAAATTAAACAGTCTATAAAAAAAATTATTAAAGAGATTTCTGATGACCAAATGGGTGGCGGTATTAAGTTTGATAGTAAAGTATATATTGATAAAAGAATTGAAAAAGTTGAAAAAATTTTACAAGAATATGAGCTAGATACTAAAAGAACATTATCTCATGATGAAAAATTAAAAATTTGAAATGAAAACAAACATAGATGTAAATCATGTAATAAGGAATTTACAAATTTTAATGAAGTAGAGTTCGATCATATTCAACCATATTCTAAGGGTGGGAAAACCCAAGTTGAAAATACCCAAATGTTATGTAAAAATTGCAATCGCAGCAAATCCAATAAACAATAAAATAATATAAAAAAAACCAACTAGAGGTTTTAATTAGATTTTTAGTTGGTTTTTTAAATATTAGTTTATTGTACTTGACTTAGCTTCTTTTACTGGTTTGATGAATGGTTTGATATCTTTGAAAATAATATTAAAGATATCATCATATGTATCAACCAAGTGAATTGTAATTTGTTGCAAAATTTCTTGAGGAATATCTTCTAAGAAACGTTCATCATCTCTTGGGATGAAAATTTCATTAACTCCTGCTCTAAACGCTGAGATGACTTTTTCTTTAACTCCGCCAATAATTCCCACTTTACCTCTTAAAGTAATTTCACCAGTCATGCTAATTTTAGTAGAAACTGGGATATGGTTTAATGCAGAAATAATTGATGATGTTAATGTTACACCTGCACTTGGACCATCTTTCGGAACTCCACCAGCCGGGACATGAATATGGATATCAATAGATTTAAAAATTTCTGGATCAATGCCGAATCTTTCTGCATTGGCTTTAACAAACCCTAGGGCAACTGATGCAGATTCACTCATTGTTTGTTCTAGATTACCTGTGATAATGATATCACCCTTACCTTTAAAGAAAGTTGTTTCAATTGGTAATAAATCACCACCTGCAGATGTATATGCCATACCATTAACAACACCTGGCATACTTTCTTTATCTTTTAAAGTTACATCAAATCTCTTTTGTCCTAAGTATTTTTCTACTAATTGAGGATCAACAATCTCTTTATTAATTTGGGTTTTATCTTTAGCATTGAGTTTTTGGACAAGATGTTTTCTTACAATTTTTTCAATCATTCTTTGTAATTCTCTTACACCAGCCTCACGGGTGTAATAATTGATGATATGATTGATACCATCATCAGTAAATGTTAACTCATCACTAGAAATATTCACAGTTTCTAAAACTTTTTTAATTAGGTGCGATTTAGCAATTTCTAGTTTTTCATTAGGTGTATAACTAGATAATTCAATTACTTCTAAACGATCAATTAATGCCTCAGGAATTTGATTATAGTAGTTAGCAGTTGCTACAAACATTACTTTTGATAAATCATATTCTTCTTCAATATAGTTATCACTAAAGTGCATGTTTTGTTCTGGGTCTAACACTTCAAGCAATGCACTTGAAGGGTCACCTTTAAAGTCACTACCCATCTTGTCAATTTCATCAAGTAAGAAGAGTGGGTTCATCACTCCAGCTTTTTTCATTCCCTTGATAATTCTACCTGGCATTGCCCCTAAATAAGTTTTTCTATGTCCTCTAATTTCTGATTCATCTTTTACACCACCTAAAGATACTTTAACGTATACCTTATGTAGTGCTTCAGCAATCGATTTAGCTAGAGACGTCTTACCTACCCCTGGAGGTCCAACTAAACAAATAATTGGTCCCTTGGCATTTTTATTTTGAATTTTAACAGCTAAGTATTCAATAATTCTTTCCTTAACTTTGTCGATCCCATAGTGATTCTTATTTAAAATGTTAGAAACACTTACTAAATCTTCATTATCTTGACTTTCTTGTCATCATGGAATAGACATTAGTCAATCAATGTATGACTTGATAATGGAAGTTTCATTAGGATTGGCTTGCTCATATTTATTGATTTCGCGAAGAATTTTTTGCTTAATGTGTTCAGGGAATGGTTCTTTATTTAATCTTGTTTTGATGGCATCAATTTCTTCATCACGTGAAGAAATCATTTTCAATTCTTCTTTGATAGCTTTTAAACGTTCTCTTAAATAGAATTCTTTTTGTTGTTTAGACAAGCTTTCATTGATTTTTTTATTAATTAAATTATCAACATTGGATTGGGCTTTTTCATCAGGCATCTTTCTTAATAATGCATCTGTAAAAACTTCTTGTTTTGTTTTTGTATCTTGGCCAATTAAAGCATCTAACAATGTTTGAAAATCATCATAATTAAATGCCATTAACAAATTATTTAGCAATGCCAAATATTCATCTGGTTTTATTTCCTCAGATGATTGAATTTTTTGAGCCGCATTAAAATATTTATCATTAAAAGGAATATTTTTTTCAACTGCTTGAATAATTAATGTCTGCAAATCAGCTAAATAATCTTCTTCAAATTCAATTTTTTCTTCTAATTCTTTATAATCACATGTTAAAGGTAGTTCTTCGTCCCCACTTGGTAATTGCAAGATAACAGGTTTCAAACCTGTTACAACAATTGAATAATCATTGTCATCCTCACTTTTCTTAGCTTTTTTAATTTTAGCTAGTGTCCCAACTGTGCTAAGATCTTTGGATTTAGGATCATCTAAATCAGGATTCATTTGGGTAACAACAATAACTTGTGATTTATTAGCAATAGCTAATTCTAGAGCCTGAATGGATTTTTGTCTACCGATTTCAATGGCAAGATCAGTTTTAGGTAATACTACAAGCCCTCTAGTAGCAATAATTGGTAATGGTTGTTTACTCAATTTACTACACTCCTTTACTAAAAATGTTATCTATATCCTAACATAAAATATAATCTTTTAGCACTCATATTATTAGATTGCTAATAAATCAAATTAAAAAATAAAACTAACCTTTAAAAATGGTTAGTTTATGGATTTTTATTTTGCAGCTTTAGTTGTAGACTTTGTTTTAGTTGCAGTCTTTGTTGTTTTTGGTTTTTCTTCTTTTCCTTCTTTGTCTTTTTTGCTAGACTTAGCAGGCAAGTTCTTGACATTAACAGCAATGATATGATCAATTACTCTATCATTTAACAAGTCTTCTTTAATTCATTCTTCATTAGCTTTCATTTTATCTAAGACATCTTCTAGTGCTAGATTGTACAACTTAGCTAATTTGCCAGCGTATGACTTATAATCTTCATCAGTGATATTTAATTTATTATCATCAGCAATTTTTTCAATTGCTAATGCATATTTAATCGAGTTAATTGCATCTTGTTCAATCACTTTGTTAACATCTTCAACTTTAAGATTGTTATCTTTCAAATATTTGTTGAAGTTTGTTTTTTGTTCTTTTAACCGATTCATAAAGATTTGTTCAATTCTTCTTTTTTCATCAAATAATAAACCTTTAGGAATGTAATCTAATTCAACTAATTCAATTAGTTTTAGTAACAAATCTTTTTGAATGTCAGTTTTTAAAATACTATTATTTCTTTCTTGTAAATGTTTTTTGATGTAGTCTTTAAATTCTTTAACAGTTTTTACATCATCCAAATTTAATGATTTAACAAAATCATCATCTAATTTAGTATCATCTTCCTTCTTAATGGCCTTTAAGTCTACTTTAAAATCAGCTTTTTTATTTGCATACTCTTTAGCATGGTAGTCTTTAGGGAATTTAACAGTGATAGTTTTACTATCATTAATGTTCATTCCAATTAATTGGTCTTCAAAATTATCAATGAATTGTTTAGAACCAATCTTTAAACTAAAATTTTCACCTTTTCCACCTAAAAATTCCACACCATCAATTGAACCAACAAAATCAATTATTGCAATATCATCTTTTGCTAAACTTCTATCTGTTACATCTAAAAGTTTTTTACTACTTTGTAATCATGCATTTGCTTCATGGTCAACATCTTTATCTTCAACAACCTTATGTTTATCTCAATTTAATTCAAGTTGACTATAATCTTTAATCGTAACTTTTGGCATGATATCATAGCTAAATGACAATGTTAATTCATCATCATTAACATTTTTAATATCAACACTAGGACGGTCTAGTAATTCATATTTATCATTTTTGAATTCTGGACTTTCTTCCAAATTAGTTAATACTTCATTAATGGTGTTGTTAGCAGCTTTTTGGTACACATCAGTACGATTAATTCTTTTTTCAACTAGATTAAGCGGAGTTTTCCCAGGTCTAAAACCTTCAATTCTAATGTTTTTAGCTGCATCTGCCATTGCTTTTTTAAAACTTTTTTGTCAAAGATTTTTGTCTACTTCTACTGTAAAAATAACAGCATTTTTTTGTTGGTCAACATTTGTTATTTTCATAATAATTTTCTCCAATAGATCAATGTTTTTAAACATTCCTAATAAATTATATCAATATATATAAATTAGATAGATTCACTAGATTGTAAATCTAGAAAAATTTTGTAAACCTTACGTTCATCTTCTGATAAATCTGCCAAATCTAGTTGCACAAAATTCATGCTATTATTAATAATTTTTAAAATAATTTTTGCCAAATTTTCAGGATCATTAAAAATAAAACTAGGAAAATAATGAGTTGTAACAGCATTTAATAAATCTTCAGCAAATTTTGTGACAATCGGATCTTTAAATAATGTTTTTTCAATGATGTCTAGAGTAATGTTGTAATTTTTAAAATTTTCATGGTCATGAAAATTTAATGTATTTAATACAACATCATCTTGCACCAAATGATTGTAAAAAATAAAATCTTTGTCAATGTTAAAGTGTGCCAAACTATCCAAAACATAAAATTTTTGGGTGTTGTCTAAAATGGTTGATTTTAGTCATTCACCAATCATGAAATAATCTTTATCTGTAAGTTGGTTATGAAATAATTGCAAAAAATAATCTAACAAATAGACATTAAACTTGTTGTTGGCAATAATTTTCTCCAACATTTTATCTTGGGGTAATTGCTTAATTTTTTCATCAATTTGCAAGTAACGATATTCTGTTTGTAAGAGATGTAATTCGTGTTCAAAAATTTGTTGATATTCAAAAGGGATATAAGTTTGTTCTAATTCCTCTTGTAATCTTTCAATTGCTTTTTGATGTTGCCCATTAACAAAATCTTTTTTAATATTACTTAATAATTCATCATAGTATTTAATAACTTCATCATTTAATGTGATTTTATTGTTCATTTTCAATATCGCTATCCACTTTATGATTTACTTCTTTATATTTATTCATGAGGTCATTAATTGCCTCTAAATAATTTGGTTCAATAAACTTATTAAAAAATCCTTTATTAATTAATTCTCAAATTTCTTTTTCAACGTCATGAATGATATCAATTAACTTTGCAGGATAATTAAACTTCCGGGAATTTTCATCCAAATCTTTAATATCCACTTCACTTCACACCCCATTGCTATAATATTTAAAATCTAAATCTAAATCATAATATTTTATGGCTGATTCCTCATAAATAAATGGAGTGGCAAGATTGATGTAAATTTTGTAACCACCATTTGATTTACTAATTCTGAAATTGAATCATTTTTTTTTCATAAATACTCAAAATGCTTGTTTATTGCTTCAATTAACAAAAGAACGCATGGAATTTTTTTCTGCAGAAATAATCTTAATGTTTGTTAAATCTACAATTGTATATTTTTCATTGTCAGCAATCACTTTAGGAAAATCCCAACAACGATAAAGTCATCCATTGAATTTATATGCATGGATCATCACAGTTTTACCTGGTGTTAATTTATAAGGATCTCGGTTAATTTGTGAATTCATAATTAATATTTTTCTGATAGGTAGTAATAATTTTATATGACATTAAAAATATTGGGGTTATGATGGCAAAATTTATTGCATTAAAAATAGCATTAAAAACAAAACTATAACTTCATGTTACACGATAGAACACCACACCTGAAATAACATTTCATAAATTTGCCAAATTAAAATTAAAAAACATTACTACTAGCAAGATGATAATTTGTTTTTTGATTACGTAGTCTTTAAATTTGATTATTAACAACATAAAGAAAGAATACATTGTTAAGACATAATCAAATATGGGATTAACGCCAATAGTAAAAACAATCAATATTAATGGTGCAAAAATGAACAACCCTAATTTATACTTATAGTCTTTTAAATAAATTAATCCTAATGAATAAGGGATGTAATGCAGTTGTAAACTATAACCTAAAATAAATGGACCCAGCATAATGCTAACTAGTCTAGTAACAATAATTAGCGCTAAAAATGCACTCGCCAAACATAATTGCGTTATATTATTTGTGCCGGTAGGTGATGATTCCTTGGGTAACATCATATGGACTGACTTCAACATCTACTTTATCACCAGGAAGTACTCTAATTGAGTTAATTTTCATTTTCCCTGACAATGTGCAATTAATAGTTAATGAATTTTCTAGTTTAACCTTAAATTTTGAACCTGGAAAAATTTCCTCAATTATTCCTGATAATTTAATCTTATCGTTTGACATTTGTTTCTTTCATTGTTATTTTTATTAATGATATTGTTATTTTTGCAAACTAATAACAATTATAAGTTTAACAATAATTATTAATTATTAGTTAAATAATTAGATAATTAATAATACAAATGCAAATCCTAGTTCAACCAACACAGAGTAGTTATATTATCAACAAATCTAAATTTTTAGGATTTAGTTATTATGTGCAAAATTTGGCACAAATTAAAGAAATTCTCATTAGTTTTAAAGATAAATATAGCGATGCCAGCCACATTTGTTATGCATATGTTTTAGGAAGTAATCAAGAAATCCAAAAATATGATGATAATGGTGAGCCTCATCATACAGCCGGATACCCAATCTTAGAATTGCTTCTAAAACAAAAAATATCTAACTGCTTAATTATAGTAGTTAGATATTTTGGTGGCACTAAATTAGGTACAGGTAACCTGATGAGAAGTTATGTTACAGCTGCACAACAGCTAATTGAAAATAACTTAGTTGAATACTTTGAAACTAAAACCATTAAGTTAGAATTCAGTTACTCATTGTATAAACAAGTTGATCATTTTGTTAATACAAATAGAATCAAAATTATAAACAAATTATTCAATGCAAATACTGTAGTACTAACTATAGAAATAGCATCAAAAGTAATAATACCTGAATGAATTAATAACCTAGTAATCTAGATCTTTAACACTTTGATCGATGGCTAGAATATCATCTGATAAACTAAACAAATTATAAATATTTTTTACTTCACCATAGTCCTTGATACCATCGTTGACAAATCATGTTAAGAAATGAAAAGTTTCATGGTCATTTTCTTTTAAGGACATGTTACTTAATTCCAAAATCTTTTCTTTAACATTTTCTTCATGATCCAAGATGTGTTTTACCATTTCAACTGGTTTTGCATATGTTTTACAAGTTGAAGTTTGGATTTTGCCTTCAATGGCAATGTTTTGATTAACTAAATAGTTAAATAATTTATCTTTATGAATTGTTAATTTGTCTTCTGCTAATTTCTTGATATAACTACCAAGGTTATGCATACCAATGTTATAAACTTGTTGGCTTAAAGATAGATACTCAATTCCTAATTGAAAATTTAGATTGTAGTGTTCGTTAAGTGCGTTACTAATAATAGGACTTTTTTTCATAAATCCCTCCTTTGTTAAATTATATCCTTTTAAACCAAAAATAAAGTCAAAATAGCACTCTAGGTATTTAAATGCTAAAATATATTAATACATTTAGAAAATAAGGAATTAGAATGGCAAATAAACGTGATTATTATGATGTTTTAGGAATTAATAAATCAGCCAGTACAGATGAAATCAAAAAAGCCTTTCGAACTCTAGCAAAAAAATATCATCCAGATGTTAACAAGGCAGCAGATGCTGAAGAAAAATTTAAAGAAATAAATGAAGCATACGAAGTTTTATCTGATCCTCAGAAAAGACAAGCATATGACCAATTTGGACACCAATCTACACAAGGTTACCAAGGTGCTAGTGGTTTTTCAGGTTTTGAATTTGGGGGAATGGGTGATCTTGATGACATAATTAACCAAATGTTTGGTGGTTTTTCAGGATTTTCATCAAGCTCAAGATCATCAAGACAACAATCAAGAAATGAAATCAATCCAGACATTGAACTTATTTTAAAAATAAATTTTATTGATGCCATAAAAGGTGGAGACAAGAAAATTGTTTACACTAGAAAAAAGAATTGTAGTTCATGTAATGGAACAGGTTCAGAAGATAAAAGTGGGGCTGAAGAATGTCCAACTTGTCATGGTCGTGGATATGTCACTCGCGAGGTAAGAACTGGTTTTGGCGTCATGAGTTCACAACAAATTTGTACTAACTGTGATGGAATTGGCACTGTTATTAAGAACAAATGTAAGAAATGTAAAGGTAAGAAATTAGTTGATGAAGAAGTTAAATTAACTATTTCTATTCCTGCTGGTATTGACCAAGGTGACCAATTAACAGTTTCCAATCGTGGTAATGAAATTGGTAAAAATATTGGTAACTTGTATTTGCATGTTGATATTCTACCTTCTAAATATTTCCAACGTCAAGGCAATGATATTTATGTCATTGGCTATGTTGATCCATTATTGGCAATTGTTGGCGGAAAAACTAAAGTCGTTAGTCCATATGGGGAAGTTGAAATTGACATTCCCGCTAACACTAGAGATGAAGATAAGGTTAGAGTGCCAGGATATGGTGTCAAAAATGAGCGCAAGAAACTATTATTCAATAATAGTGCGGGCAATTTAATTGTGACTATAAAATTTGCTAAACCAAATCCATTAAGTAAATCTGAAGTTGAAGTAATTAAAAAAATTCTTGCATCAAATTCAAAAAATCAAGAGATTATTGATTGGAATAATAAATTATTAAAGGAGATTAAATAATGAGCAATAAAAATACTAAACAAAATGATGTTCAACCAGAAGAAGAAATTCAAACTGAAAGTGATAAGCAACAAGATAACCCATTAGTTGCTGAAAATGAAACTTTAAAGCAAGAGATTATAAAATTACAAGAACAATTAGGCAACTTAGAACATGAATTAAAAAACTTGAATGTTAGCTATATTGAAAAAGTCACAGCAAAAGCTAATGAGGCTCAAGAACTTGTTAAACAAAAACAACAGGAATTAGAAACAAGGTTCAATGACGAATTGAATAGCAAAATCAATAATTATGTAGAAAAGAAGTTTGGCATGTTTTTAGATTGTATTAATCAATTGACAACCATTGTTAATTCTAATGTTACTAGCAAGGAAGTAGAAAAGTACCTTGTTGGTTTCAAAATGATTTTAGACCTTTTTAGTCGTGGCTTAGCAGAAATGGATATTGTATGTGTGGATATTAAAGTTGGTGATCCATTTGATGAAAAATATATGTCAGCATTTGAAATGGTGAATCAAGAAAATTTTGCTTCCAATACAGTAGTGGAAGTTTTAAGTCCTGCATACAAATTTAATGATAAAGTAATTAAGCACGCCTTGGTTAAAGTGCAAAATTAATATATAATCATATAGTTATAATCATTCTATAAATAGGAACAAAATAAATATGTCTAATAATGATAAACAACTTTTAACTTTAGAAGATAAGCAAAAATTAGAAACAGAATTAGATTTTCTAATTAATGTTCGTAGACCAGAAATTATTAAACAGATTCAAGATGCTAGAGAACAAGGTGACTTATCTGAAAATGCTGACTATGATGCTGCAAAAAATGAACAAGGTAGAATTGAAGAACAAATTCAAAAGATTAAACATATTTTAGAAAATTCTACAATTATTGATTCATCAACAATTGATGTTAATGTTGTTTCAATTGGTTGCACAGTGACTGTTTTTGATTATCAAGACAATAAAGAATATTCATTTACAATTGTTGGTTCAGAAGGTTCTGATCCAGAAAACTTTAAAATTTCTAATGAATCTCCACTAGCAAAAAGTATCATTGGACTAAAAAAAGGTGACACTGTTGAAGTTAAAGGCATTGAAAAACCTTATAGGGTAAAAATTGAAAAAATAAAAAAATAATCATTAATATATTATTTTGTTAAAATAATCATTGTGTTTTGTGAAAAAAGCATAACACTTTGGACAGATAGCGAAGTGGCCAAACGCAGCTGACTGTAAATCAGCCACCCCGGTTTCGTTGGTTCGAATCCAACTCTGTCCACCATTATTGGCCTGTAGCCAAGCGGTAAGGCAGAAGATTTTGATTCTTCCACGCGTAGGTTCGATCCCTACCAGGCCAGCCACATGTCTTATTAGTTTAATAGTAAAACCATATGATTGATATTGGTGCAATTCCAATATAAGACACTACAAAAATTATTGCCTCATTAGCTCAGCGGTAGAGCATTTCACTTTTAATGAAGGGGTCACAGGTTCAAGTCCTGTATGGGGCACCACTTTGCTGGAGTGGCGGAATGGTAGACGCACAGGACTTAAAATCCTGTGTCCGCGAGGACGTGAGGGTTCAAGTCCCTCTTCCAGCACCATTATTGCGGGTATAGTTCAATGGTAGAACTATAGCCTTCCAAGCTATTAATGTGAGTTCGATTCTCATTACCCGCTCCATTTTAAAAACTTAAAGCTACTAGTTTATTGACTAGTAGCTTTTTTCATTTTTCGTCTTATTTGTAATCTATAATTAATATTAATTATTGTTATTGGTAAGTATTTAATAATTAGCATTTTTGGTTATTAAAGAGTACTAATAACTATAGGGAGGAGCTGTAATTATGAGTAAAAATACACCAAGATGAGATGACCCTGAAAGATGCAAGAAAATCATGGAAGAATGACAAAAGACCGAAGATTACAAGTATTGTATAGATCTTTTGAAAAGATTAGCAAAAGAATAATTTAATGCTAGTAGAAATGAAGAATAAGAATATCTTCATTATGGAAGATGATTTTCAGGGATGCAATAATGATATTCATCAGCTAGTTGATAAATATCTAAAGGGTAAATTTAAGAATAGTCTTATAGAAATTATAAGTGATAGTTATTGTCAAGATGATACATCATGCATTTGTAATTTCAATTTTGCATCCAAAAAATCTTTAGTAAAAGTTAATTTTGTAGAATTAACTTTTAATATTGAATCAATTGAACAAATTGAATTAACTTGCAATAATTTAGTTAATGATGCATATTCTTTGATTGATAAAACACATGAGGATGTCGACAAACAAAATAGAGATCAAATTGTTGCTTTATTAGTTAGAAAAATAAATAATTTTGATTATTTAGACAAAAAATATATCATTGATTTTTTCAATGATATTTTTCTAGACATTCTCACTGAGCATAAATTAATTAATGGAAATAAGAGAATGGCATATGCAGTATTGCGGGTATTATTATCAAGATCCGGATTCTATCTTAAATACACGCAAATCTCTGGAAGAGAAAATTTAAAAAAGAATAGTGAAGCAAACATCAAAAAAATTAAAGGCATGTTAGAAAAATATGAAGAAGATGAGTCCTTAGATTCTAGATTAGAAACATTAAGACTAAAAACTAAAAAATTTATTGAAGACAATATTATTATTAGTTGCTTACTTTATTAATAATAGTAAGTAGAAACTATCTAAATAAACTTTTTAGCCTCCCCCTTTAACTGTTTCTTTATACATTAGTTTGACATATTGATAATTAGCATAATTATGCTTATACAGATTAAATACCTAGACATAACCAATGCGAAAATTGTCATAGGCATTAGATTATTAATTTAGAATATTAATAGAAAGTTAGGTGTTGTTATGATGCATGAAAAGAAGGACATAGTTCAATACATTAATGAAGTAAATGCTGGATTAAGTAAAGAGACAGAAGAATCTAGCATAGTATCAGAATTACAAATGCACAAAATGTTGTTTTTAATCTATGGTAGATTTTATAACCAATACAACATTGAATTGTGACAACCTAATTTTGAAGCATGAAAATATGGTCCTGTTGAAACAAATTATCGTCATAATCTAGAGTTGGTTAAACCTATTGATATTGACCAATTAAGCATTGATCAAAAAAATCAATTAAAAAAAATGATCATTAAACTTTTGGGATTTTCAGTTTGAGAATTAGTTGATTACACTCACACATTAGATTCATGAAAAAATCATTATGAAAAGAAAGATAAAGTAATTTCTGCTAAAGAAATTCAAGATGAATTTGCCAGAATCTTTTTTTAATATATGCCTGAAATAAACTTTGAGTCAGAGCTTTTAATTTTAAATATTGACCCTAGAAGCATTTCTAAAAGTCTTGAAAATAATTTTGAAATCTTAAAGTCTTTTATTGCTTTACACAAGAAATACAATGAATTAAAACATATGTGTAAAGATAATGAGTTTATTGTATTTCATAATAAATTAACAAGCAACGATGACAATAGTTGCTTGTTTTACACAGGTCTTGAACCTAAGATTAAAGGAAAATATGCCAAGCCTGGTAAAGTTCAAAAATATATAGATGCTATACAACAAATGTATGAAAAATATATGTATGAAAAAGTACTTATTGATTACATGATAGTTAAAACTAAAATTCCATGTGATAAAAACAAGGATCAAAAAAGATTGGTGTCATATTTATTTCATGTGAAGCCTAATAAGCACTTTAATGCGAGTCATAATGAGCATTGTAAAGATGATAATAAATCAAAACATTTACACATCCTAATCCCATTAGGTTATGATGATTTTCATAACTAATCTCAACTATAGGAACAACCTATCTAACAAAAGTACATATTAGATTATTGTGATTCTCATTAGTTAATCTCAACTAATTAACATAATTATTTTCCATTGTTATTTCATTAATGTTATACTGAAACTGATTATGTCAAGAGATATTGATTCAAAATGCTTATCTATTAAAGAATTATTAAAAGAAAATAAGTACATTCAAATTCCCTATTTCCAGCGTCAATATGTTTGAAAATTTAAAACTCAAATTAAAACATTAATTGATGATTTAACTGAGGATATGAATGTTAATCCTGGTTCATTCTATTTTCTTGGGACGATTATTGTTAAATATGATTCTAAATATAGATTAATAATTGATGGTCAACAAAGAATAACAACAATATTTTTATTGATTGCTGCCATCTATCAGCATCCCCACTTAAATGATGAAAACAAGAAAACGATAACGGATTTGTTAGAATTTTTTGACTTTGATTTATTCAATGTCAAAAACAAGAATTTGTTTAAACATCTCATAGATCATGTCATTAAAAATACATCACTAGATAATACAACTTCTAATAGCAATTACTATTGCAATTTTGTAGAGATTAAAAAGTATCTTGATTCACATTTTAATGAAGATAAAATTAATCATTTTTTTAATAAATTACTTAATTTCTCAATCATCACCCAGATTGAGATAAAAAATAATTTAAATGAAAACATTATCTTTTCTAAAATCAATTCCACTGGTGAAGAATTGTCAGCTTATGATATGTTCAAAAATGACATCATTTCTTCATTATCTTTTGAATATAAAGACAATAAAGATATTGATACTAAAAATGAAACATGGAATAGTCAGTTGGACGAATTGACTTCTTACTTAGATAAGGATAGTAGTCTACTGTTAAGACATTTTATTGCTTATAAAACATTTAACATTCCCAATAAAGAAAACAAGAAAATTTTTAATGCCTACATTGATTTAAAAACAAAACAATATAGTAATAAACTAGCTGATTTATTAAATGAATATTTAGAATTTGCAAGGTATTATAAATATTTTTGGCAAGAAGAATTTGAAAATGATTTTACAAATAATGAATTACTAATCATAACCAAAAGATTTAGTACATATATTGTTTTGTTGATTCATATTATGAAAAAATATTCCAAGATTAATCATTTGAACAGAATTGAAATATTGGATAAAAATCATTTAAAAATAGGATTTAAAATTCTTGAATACTACATTATTAGTAGGGAGTTTGGTGATTGCAATGAAAAAGAAATTACTCGGGCAATCCCCAAAATTCTAGGCGATATTAAAAATAATGAATTAGTTAATCAAGATTTTATAAACAATCTCTATAGTAATTTGATTTATTTACCAAAACAAAAATTAGATAGTAAAGAAGTAAAATATTGCATTCCTGATGAATTGATAATCAAACAAGGCTTTGAATCAACAAAAATTTATGAAAAGAATGCTGAATTCACGAAGTTATTTTTAATTAGAGTTTTAACTAATGACACAAAAATTAGTTACAACTTCTCTAACATTACAGTTGAACATGTTTTACCACAAAAGTTTGATAGCAACTGAAATGTGGATATAAATGAAGCTGAAACTTACAAACACACTATTGGTAATTTAACACTAACCCCAAAAGAATATAATTCTGCTTATTCCAATAAAAGTTTTAATGATAAAAAACTAGTAATGCAAAAAGATGAGTTTTGGTTTAATAATGAAATCATTAAAGTGGAAAATTGGAATATCAATGAAATTAAAAAGAGATCAAATAAAATTTTTGATTTATTTAAAGAAATTTGAAACTTTGATGCAATCAAAGTTAATAAATTAGATAATCAAAATACAAAACTAATGGCAATTGAATTTGATTTGTTAGAACAACGAATACACAAAATTCTACAGCATGAAACATCCTTTAGAAGACTAAACATTGATAGTCAAACTATAAAGAATATTTTGATTAAATACTTCTTTGAAAACTATAGCTATGAGAAAATTGAAGAATTATTGTTTCAAAGCAATTTTAAAGGTTGAGTTCCATGCGCAATTTTAGATTATTTTGATATTCATAAACCTTTAAATATGGATATCATTAAATGAATTAATGATAATGGTTCTAAAATTGATGAACTAACCGAAATATTACGAAATCTTACTTGATACAAAGAAAATTATAAAGATATATCAATTTAATAGCTATTTTTTAAAGTTAACTATTTTTTGATTTAAATACAACAACATAAATAATATTTAGTTAAAATAGTATTTGTGTATTTTTGCTATGAAAACTAAACAAGAATTATTTAGTAAAATTTGAAAAATTCTTAATAAATTAAGAGGTTCAGTTGACATTTTAGAGTTTAAATTCTATGTACTAGGATTTATGTTTTATCGTTATATTTCTGAAAATATTATTAATTATTTCAATAAAAATGAACATGCTGCCGGTAAAGTTGATTTTAATTATGCCAAACTTAATGATGACCAAATTGAAGATAATGTAGTACAAGATTGTATTAAATCCAAAGGACTATTTATTTATCCATCAGAATTATTTAATAATGTATATGAAACATATAAAAACAACCCCAATGATTTAAATGTTGTTATTACAAATATTTTTCAAAAAATTGAGGAACGTTCATTAGGTACAACAAGCGAAAGAAACATCAAAGGTTTATTAACTTGAGTTAATTTGTCATCAAATAATTTAGGCGAAAATGTCATTGATAGAAATAAAAAATTAATTGAGATTATGGCCGAACTTGCTAATTTGGAACTTAGTAATTTTAATGATAACAAGATTGATATATTTGGTGATGCATATGAATACATTATTGGTATGTATGCATCTAGCTCAGGTAAGAAAGGGGGAGAGTTCTATACTCCGCAAGAGGTTAGTAAATTATTAACTTTACTAGCTATTAAAGATAAGAAAGATATTCAAACTGTATACGACCCAACATGTGGTTCTGGTTCACTATTATTGCAACCATTAAAAATTTTAAAAAACCCTAGTATCAATTTTTATGGGCAAGAAAATATTTATACAACATACAATTTATGCCGCATGAACATGTTTTTACATGATGTTAATTGTAGTAATTTTGATATTCAATGTGGTGATACACTAACCAACCCAAAACATCCATTAGATAATAAATATGACATTATTGTTTCTAATCCACCTTATTCTCAAAAATGAGAAGGTGATAATAATCCAATTTTAATCAATGATGAACGTTATAGTCCTGCAGGAATATTAGCACCTAAAAGCTATGCTGATATTGCATTCATTATGCATAGTTTATATTCATTAAAAACGTCTGGGACAGCTGCAATTGTTTGTTATCACGGAATTTTGTTTCGTAGTGGTGCTGAGCAAAAAATTAGAAAATATTTGGTAGACAATAATTTTATTGACACAATAATTCGGTTACCATATAATTTATTTTATGGCAAACAAGTCATTGCTAATATCTTAGTATTATCAAAATCTAAAAAAGATAATGGCATATTATTTATTGATGCAAGTGATTTATTTATTAAAGTTGCTAATCAAAAAAAATTAAGTGATGAAAACATTGACGAAATCATCAAACTTTATCATGATAGAAAAGACGTTGATAAGTTATCTAGATTTGTTAGCCAAGATGAAATTGTAGGCAAAGACTACGACTTACAAGTTGATACATATATTTTAAAAAATTTATATATTTTAAAAAATGATGAAACAGATGCAGCCGACATAAAACAATTAAATGAAGAAATTAATCAATTATCCAAGATAAACCAAGAATCAAAACAAGCAATTAGGGAAATAATTAACGAATTAGAAGATAAGCAAATTAATGAGTTTTGTCTTGATAAACTTTTTGATTTTGATGGCAAAGATATTGAATGATTACCACTATGAAAAACAACTATTTGAAATAAAAAATTTCAAAATACAGATAAAAGCAAACAAGATAAACTTAATAAATTTAAATCCATTTCATCTAAAATTCTTAAAGATATAAATTTAAAAACAGGTAATGTTAAATTATTATCTGCAGATAATTTTGATGGTTGAACTAATGAAGCACAAGCAGGAGAAAATTTATCAGAAGGCGAAATTATTACATTACAAGAATTATTAATAAGTGATGCATCACCAAAAGTTAAATATTGAAATGGTAAATTTGTCAATTTAGGAAACTTAATTTGTACAACACGTGATAGTAGTATGTACAACACAAAATACATATATTATTTTTTAAGAAATAATATTAGTTTGATTAAGAGTTTTTATCGAGGTAGAGGAACTGTTCAATTTAAATACCCAAACATGAGTGAAATTTTAGAAATTTGTATCCCCATCCCACCTCTAGAAATTCAGGAAAAACTCGTCCAAATTTTTGACAAGTTTAGTAGTTTGGTAGATGAGGGCATTCCCAAAGAAATTGAATTACGCCAAAAACAATATGAGTACTACCACAACAAATTATTAACATTTAAAGTGAAGAACAATGAATAGCAAATCAACTTTTTCTAATTTAGTATTATCTAATGAACCAACAGTTATAGAAGAATTCGAGAAAAGAAATCATAACAATTTTAATTCTCTCAGTGAAAAAGAATTAGAGCAAAAATTTATTAATCAATTAGAAGCACAAGGTTATGAATATTTAAAATTACCTAGTAACACTAACCATGAAGATTTTCTAATTCAAAACCTAAGATTACAATTAGAAAATCTTAATAAAACTAAATTCAGCGACCCTGAATGAAATTTATTATTTAACGATTTCATTGCCAAAAGCAATGATGGAATTACAGAAAAAACTAAGAAATTTCAAACAAATTATATTTATGAATTGAAACGTGATAATGGTGACATTTTTAATGTTTACCTAATTAAAAAAGATGATAACTTACACGCAAACAAACTTCAAGTTATCAATCAATATGTTAGTAAACATGAAAATCATAATCGTTATGATGTAACAATTTTAATCAATGGATTACCAATTATAAGTATTGAATTAAAACGTCCAGCAGTTAAACTTGAAGAAGCATTTAACCAATTATTACGCTATCGTGATGATTCATTTAGCTCGTCTCATGGTTTATTTAATTATGTGCAAATTTTTGTTATGTCTAATATTAACCAAACAAAATACTTTGCCAATACTAAACGTTTTATTGAACAAAATGGGAAAACACAAGAATCTAAATCCAAAAATAGTTACAAATTTACAATGTATTGAGCTGATGCTAAAAATCAAAAAATTGATAATCTTTTTGATTTTACAGAAACATTCTTTTCTAAACATACAATTTTAAACATTTTGACAAAATATTGTATCTTCACTAGCACAAATGAACTATTGGTGATGCGTCCATACCAAATCGTTGCCACTGAAAGAATTATAAATAAGATTCTATACTCTCACAATGATAACAAGGTATTAGGCACAGTTCAAGCAGGTGGTTATATTTGGCATACTACTGGTAGTGGCAAGACAATAACTTCATTCAAAACTGCTCAAATTGCCTCGAAATTAAACTATATTGATAAGGTGATTTTTGTTGTTGATAGAAAAGATTTAGACTATCAAACAATGAAAGAATATGATAAGTTTGAAGAAGGCTGTGCAAATTCAAACACATCAACAAAAATTTTGCAAAAGCAATTAGAGTCTAATGATCCACAGAAAAAAATAATTATTACAACAATCCAAAAATTATCACGTTTTATTAACAAAAATAAAAATAGTGATGTTTACAACAAACACATTGTTTTAATTTTTGATGAATGCCATCGTTCACAATTTGGTGAAATGAATACATCGATTAAAAAGAATTTTATAAGACACAATATTTTTGGTTTTACAGGCACGCCAATTTTTTCTGAAAATTCTAAAGTGATTTCTACTAAAACAATTGCCAATGATGTTAGCAAAACCCATTTATCAGGTTGTACAACTGAGCAACAATTTGGGAAATGTTTGCATACATATAATATTGTGGATGCAATCAATGATAATAATGTCTTGCCATTTAATTTATCAACTATCCAAACCATTAAGAGCATGAAGGATGATGTTGAAGATGAAGAAATCAGTCAAATTGACAAGAAAGAAATCTTTTTAGCTCCAGAGAGAATTGCTAATAATGTTGAGTTCATTATTAAAAATTTTGACAGAATAACATGCCGTGAAAGTGCATTTAAACACAAATGCATTACTAATGCTATCCACTTAGCAAAAGACAAACATAATAAACTAAATGCCAACTATGATGAAAGAAATATCCGAGGATTTAATTCAATTTTAGCAACGTCAAGCATTGAACATGCTAGGTTATATTATCAAGAATTTAAAAGAGAACAAGAAAACAAAATTTATCCTGATCTTAAGATTGCAACGATTTTTTCATTTTCCCAAAATGATATTATCTCTGACACAGATGATTATTACATTGAGGATGAAAATAATGAATCTGTGGAATCATTAGATCAATCATCAAAAGAATTTTTAAAACAAGCAATTAATGATTACAACCAAATGTTCGGCACTAATTGAGACATTAGTAATGAAGGGTTCCAAGGTTACTACCGTGATCTTTCATTAAAAATGAAAAATAAAGAAGTTGACTTATTAATTGTAGTTAATATGTTTTTAACTGGATTTGATGCTCCAACACTGAACACATTATGAGTAGATAAAAAATTAAAATTACATGGTTTGATTCAAGCATTTTCACGAACTAATAGAATTTTCAACTCTGTTAAAACATCAGGTAATATTGTTAGTTTTCTACCAATAAAAAAAGAACTTGATGATGCAATTAGGGTTTATAGTGGCAGTCATTCTAGCAACATTGTTACATTACGTCCATACAATGATTACTATAATGGGTACACAGATGAAAAAGGTATGTATCAGCCAGGATATTGTCAAGTTGTAGAAAATTTAAGACATAATTTTCCCACAAGTAAAGAATTGCATTCTGATGAACATAAAAAAGCATTTATTAATGAATTCGGTCTTATCTTACAAAAACTAAATTTACTTAAATCATTCATTAACAACTATGATGATAGCCAACAAATTCTTAGTGAAGATGAATTAACAAATTACTTAAGCAAATACAACACATATTATAGTGATTTAAAAACAGAAGCAGATACAAAAAAGACTAGCGTTGTAGAAGACATTGTTTTTGAAACAACATTAGTTCAACAAATTGATATCAATTTAGAATATATTTTTCAATTAATACATGAATATGTTAAGACAGACACAAAAATTGATAATCTAGCTAAAATTAACAAGATCCTTGATTCATCATATGAATTTAGAAATAAAAAAGATTTAATTATTGCATTTATTAATTCATTAAATGATGAAAGCGATAATTCAATTTATGATGCTAATTTAATTTATGATAGCTTTAATAGTTTTATTAATGAGCAAAGACATGTTGAATTAGAAGCAATCATCACAAAACACAATTTAAAACCAGATGGAACACGCAATTTCGTTAAGAGTTGTTTTGAACAAAAATTTCTTAAAACAAATGGCACTGAAATTGACGATATTTTGCCTGCAATGTCCAGATTCACAACTAATAAATCTGAGAATAGGATAGAAAAAAAGCAGCAAGTCATTATTGACTTGCAAGCTTATTTTGATAAGTTCTTTAACTTTAATTAGTAACCAATTACACTTTTTTCAACTTCACTAATAACATTAGGATCAATATCACTAGCATCCATTAAATATATTCTGTTCAATCTTGGGTTGAAAAAACCAATTTTATAAACATTTTGTAATTCAGGATAATTTGAATGTTTACCCATAATGTAGTGAATTAATAATTGTAATGTATTGTTAGTGTCAATACCATCAGCTGATAATTTAATGTCTCACATTGTTCCATCAGTTAAAAAGTCACCATCCCCAGCTGTAATTTTGTCAGTGTATCCACCTTCAAATGTGATTCCTTCTTTAATGATTGGTCCAAATTCTTTGGCAAATGATGAACATCTTATAATCATTGCTTTAATGTTGCTAATGGTTTGAGCATCTGGGTTAATAGTTTCAATTGGTTTGAATAGTCTTGGGTGTTCTCTAAAGCAAATGTCATAACCAACTAATTTACATGCTGCCACAATAGATTGGTCATTTAATCCATCGATAGTGTCTAACAGTTCCTTAGCTTTGTCAAATTCATTGACAGCCATCGCCCCTGCTAATGATACTCTAAAACAATTTCTTGCATCACCAATCAATAAAAATCTTGTCATATAGTCAATAACAATTCCTACAAGACTTAAAGGAATATTTTCTTCATTAGTAATTTCTAGCTCATCATTTAAAAAAATTTCTTTAAATTGACTCGGTGCTAAAAATCCATCTTTAGGTTGTTTTGTATTTTTAATTGTCTCTAGAATAGAAGCCATTTTATCCTCAATTTTTATGCTTATGTATTTAATTACATGTATAATTTTAAAACTTAATTTTAAAAAATGATTTAGTAAAATATATAAGAATTATTTTATAAGAAATCAATTAAAAAATGTCTTTTATAGATCGTTGTAAAGTTTTAATAAAAGCTGGTAATGGTGGTGACGGGATTGTTTCTTGACGAAGAGAAGCCCATGTTCCATTAGGTGGGCCTGCTGGTGGCAATGGTGGCAATGGTGGCAACATTTATTTTGTTGGCAATAACAATGAGACTTCTTTAGAATATTTAAATTATAAAAAGAAGATTATTGCTAAAAATGGAGAAAATGGTGGCATTAAAAACATGTATGGCCACAATGCTGATGATGTTTACGTTCAAGTACCATTAGGCACAATTGTTAGAAATGCATTAACTAATGAAGTTATTGCAGATATTTTAATTCATAATAAAGCCTACTTAATTGCTAATGGTGGCAAAGGCGGACATGGCAATGCTTTTTTTAAATCAGGTTTTAACAAAGCCCCAACACTATATGAACGCGGTGAAAAAGGCGACTGTTTTGAGGTAATCTTAGAATTAAAACAGATTTCTGATATTGGGTTGATTGGCTTACCAAATGCAGGTAAGTCATCCTTAATTTCTTGTCTAACTAATGCTCGTCCCAAAATTGCAGACTACCAATTTACAACTCTTATTCCTTCGCTTGGAACAATCGATAATAATGGTTCTAAAATAATTATTGCTGACATTCCTGGTTTAATTGCTGGTGCATCCAAAGGAATTGGACTTGGTCATGAATTTCTAAGACATATTGAAAGATGTAAGATCTTGTGTCATGTTGTATCATTATCATCATTTGACAATGAGGATATTATTGCTTCAATGCAAACAATCTTTAATGAACTACAACTTTACAACGATAAATTGTTAGATAAACAAATTATCATTGTTGCTAATAAAAGTGATGAGCCAGGTGCTGAACAAAACTGACAAAAAGTTGTTAAACATTTCAGTAAATATCCAATCTTTAAAACATCATGTTTAACTAATGAGGGATTGGTAGAACTCAAAAATTACTTTTTAGAATTAATGCAGTCCAAACTCAATAATTCACAATCAGAAGATATTGTGTTATGAACTGATACACAACCAACAAATAAAGAAGATATTTTAGATAAAACAATTAGGATAACCTGTGAGAAGGAACATATCTATGATGTGTTTTGTGACTATTTAGAATATTGAACTTACCGCATTCCTATTAACACACCAGATAACCTAATTCGTCTTAATCAAAAAATTGCTAACACAAGCATGATGAGGGATTTAGAAGCTATTGGAATCCAAGAAGGTGACACCATCAGAATTTATGGTGTCAATTTAAATTATGAAAAATAATAAGTATTCGACCGTTATGAACATCATTAAAAAGACATTTAATGATAGTAAAAAAGATTATTTTGTTATTGGTATTAGTGGTGGCATCGACAGCGCAGTTGCTTTAAAAATGTTAATCAATTGCTTTGGTAAGCAAAAGATTAAAGCTTATTATTTGCCGATTGAATCTAATCCTATTAATAAAAAAGATGTTTCATTAATTAGTAAGAATTTAGATATCAAAATAGAATGTATTGATTTAACTAAGCTTTTTAAAAAGACTGTTAAAACATTTAAAATCCATAACACACATAATTGTTACAACCTTAAACCCAAACTACGTTTCATTTATTTATCAAGCCTAGCCTTTGAAAACAATGCCTTGATTGTTAGTTGTTTAAACTATGATGAATATTATTTAGGGTATTTTACTAAAAATGGCGATTCACTAGGGGATGTTTACCCATTACTGAATTTTAGTAAATCCGAAATTTATGAACTAGCTAGAGAATTCAAATTACCAGCTGAAATTATTAATAAAACCCCATCTGCTGATTTGTATTGTGGCCAAACTGATGAAGCTGAATTAGGAATTAATTATCATGACCTTGATAATTATTTACAATACCAAAAAGTTCCATCCAATGTTGAGCAAAAAATTAAAACATGACATAAAATTAATTCTCATAAACATACATTGCAGAAGTTTATTATTCCACAAAATAATTTAAGAAAGAATTAATGATGTCAAAATCTAATAAAATAAAATGGTTAATTTTTTGCTCAACAATCATAGTTTTAATTGGATTAATAGCTTGTTTGGTTGTAGGTGCTATCTTTCTTAATGAAAATTTAAAAACAACAAACGAATTTAAATGAAAATTTATCTATGCTGGAATGGTAGGAGTGAGTAGTTTTTTCATTATTCTAATTGGGCTTAACTTTAGTTCATTTTTATCAAGTAATAAAGATTGAATAAAATATAACTTTGTAAAAGTATTTAAAAAAGGTGCTAGTCATGATCAACAAACAGGAATATCTAAATAAGTTAGCAGAGCAATTAAAAAATGCTCCTAATCAAACTAAATTAATTGAGATTAAGAATATTTTTTTAAAAACTGAAATTGCACCTCTCTATCAACAACTTAAAACTGTTGATGATAAAAAAACTTTTGGTCAACAACTAAATGAATTAAAAAAAGAAATTGATGAATTATTTGAACAACATAGTAGTTCATACAATAATTCAAATGACCAAATTGTAAATTTATCTGATTATGCTATGAAGAATCATTTTTTAAAGAATGGTTCGATGCATTTACTTAATATTGTTTTAGATGATGCAATTAAATTTTTTGAGCAATTAAATTTTGAAGTAGTTAGTGGTAATGAAGTTGTAACTGACCAATTTAATTTTCATAATTTAAATATTCCCAAAAATCATCCTAGTCGCAACATGCAAGATTCATTTTTTATTAATGAGGAATTATTATTAAGAACTCATTGCACTGTGACAACAGCCCAAAAAATTTACCAAAATAAAAATGATGACATTAGAGTGCTATCATATGGCAATGTTTATCGTAAAGATGATGACGATGCAACACATAGCCATCAATTTACTCAACTAGATTTAGTATGAGTCAACAAGAACATTAATGTTGCTAACTTAAAGTGATTAATAGATTCATTTCTTAAATATTTATTTGAAAATAATGATATTCAAACTAGATACCGTTTATCTTATTTTCCTTTCACTGAACCTAGTTTTGAAGTTGATGTTAGTTGTTTTAAATGTCAACAAAAAGGCTGTAGTATTTGTAAAAAAACAGGTTGAATTGAAATTTTGGGGGCTGGTTTATTAAATATGAATGTTTTACGATTAGCTGATATCAAAAATAGTGTTGGATTGGCTGCGGGCATTGGTATTGAACGAATTGCAATGCTAAAGTATGGAATTAGTGATATTCGTGATTTTTACAATAATAATTTTGCTTTCATCAAACAATTTAAAAAATAATTAGGAGTTATAAATGTTATTATCAAGAAATTTATTAAACAAGATTAATCCTAATTTCTCACTTATTAGTGACGATGACCTAATTGCAGCTTTGAATGCAATTGGGGTAGAAGTAGAAAGTGCAGTTAAAAATAATGTAAATAATAGTTTAAAACTTGGTCGTTTGATAAGTTTTAAAAAACATCCAGATAGTGACCATTTAAATATTTGTGATGTCGTTGTTGATGAAAAAAAAGTAGAAATTGTTTGTGGGGCAAGTAATTTAGAGAGCAATCAATGGGTTGTTGTTGCAACACCAGGTTGTGAAATCCAACCTGGTGTAACAATTGAAAATAGAGAAATTAGAGGTGTATGATCACATGGGATGTTATGTAGTCTAAAAGAAATTTTAACTAGTATGACCCAATTTATTAGTGACAAAGACACAAACGGAATTATTCAAATTCCTTATCACTACAAACTTAATCCTGACACTTTTTTTGATGAGTATGGGTTTAATGATACAATCTTTGATTTAAGTTTACCAAGCAATCGTCCTGAGCTTAATGGATTATATTTTTTAGCTAATGAATTAAATCTTCAATTCAATTTCACTACCAAGTTACCTAAAGACCATTTATTGTCAAAACTTACTAATTTATTTAAAAAACATCCTGATATTTTAACCATTAATACAGATTATAAAATTGCTTATCATCTCCTAGATTTGAAATTAACTCCAAGCATTGAAAACATTTGAAAATTAAAAATGGTTTTAATTAATAGCGGAATTAAGGTACAAGAGAATCATTCTGATTTCGCTAGTTTATTAACAATTTTGTTTGCTCAACCAACATTTTGTTTATCCAAACAACTAGTAGGTGATAAATTGTATGTTTGTGAACTAGATAATGAATCAGAATTTGTTGATGCTAACAACAAGTTTCATAAATTGCATAAAGGCACAATTGTGACTAAAAATGCTAATGATGAAATTGTAACTGTCACAGGCATGTATTTATCCAAGAATTTTGTTTCTAATTATGCACAAAATGATGTTTATTTAGAGATTGCTAACTTACCACTTGAATACATTTCTAAAATAAATGAATTAAATGAACACAATGACAACCTATGCAGTTATTATTTAAAATCTCCAGCTGATAATGTAGCTAAAATCATTGTTAATTGAATTCAATCAAAGCAAAACTTTCCTATCCATTTGATTGATTCAAGTGAAATTATTAGCACAACTAAATTTTATGGTTATAAAATTATTTACTTTAGTTTAAATAAACTTTTAAAACTTTTAGGTACAAGAGTTAGAGTTAATCAACTAGCTTATCTTTTTCATAAAATTGATGTTATTTTTTTAGGTTACAAAGTTTTAGTTCCAGCATACCGCAAAGATTTAAGCAATGTCACAGATTTAGCAGAAGAAATTTTAAAAGCAATTGATATTAATAAATTGAATGGTGAACCAATTCAATTTAAAATTAATGATTTCAAACAAAATAAACAATATCAAGATTTAACAAAAGTAAGAAATTATTTAATAAATAAGCAATTTTTTGAAGTTAAAACCTATAACTTAACAAGTCCAAAAGTACTAGATAACTACAATTGATTTGGCATTGATACTACAATTGAGATTAAAAACCCCATTGCTCAAGACAGAAAAGTATTAAGAAAAAATTTAGTTCATGAAATGTTGAATGTTTTGTCATACAACAATCAACATAAACAAGAATCTGCTAATATTTTTGAAATCCAAAAAATTCAATTTAGCGACACAGAAGCTAATGACATTTTATGTTCGCTATTGGCAACTAATATTTTCTCAAATCCAATTGACAAAAGTTTATTACATGTTGATGCATACACTAATAAAGCATTGTATGAAGGACTAGAAGATACATTAGGATTTAAATTAAGAAAAAAATTTAATGTTGCTAATTTTAGTAATGTTTATGATGTTAATAATTTTGCTTTATATGATAAAGATAATAATTTAGTTGGTTTTGTAGGTCAAATTAAGCAAGATATTTTGCATAAAGAATATAAGTTAAATTATCCTGTTTATGTTATTTGTTTAAATTTAAGTTTGGCATTAAAACAAACAAAACCAACCCATACATTCTGGAAAGTAAGTGATCTCAACCCAATTTATAAAGATATTACTTTTAGTAATCCAGAGCAAGTTGATTTAAAAGATATTAATAGAAAACTATTAGAAATTCCCATGATTACTAAAATCAGTTTGACTGATGTTTTTGAAAAAGATGCCATTAAGTCATACACTATTACAATTAAGATTCAACCGCAAAATAAAAATCTTACTAATGATGAAATTAATCAGTTGTTCCAAAATGCTATTATCACATTAAGAAACCAAAAATTAGTAGTGAAGGAATAATTATGTCTCAACAAACAGATAATATTTATACATGAGATTTAGAGTCATTGTTAGATAATGACTCATTATCTAGCTTGTATGATAAGGTGATTAACCAACAAAATAAATTGATAGAACTATATCAAAACTTTTTAGATAGTGAAGATAATTTCATAAATTTCTTATTTGAAAATGAAACTTTAATAAAATTATCTAATCGTTTAAATAATTATTTATCTAACCATTACCAAGAAGAATTATCAAATCCCCAATGAATTGGTTGATTGCAAAAATTAAGTAATCAAAGCATTGAATTTAACAAAGTTTTTAGTGATTATGACAATGTGATTTTAGCTAATAAAGCCAAAGTTATGCAATACTTGCAGAACCCCAAAATTTGTGAATACCAACGTAGCTTTAATCTCATTTTCCGTTATGAACCACATGTTTTGAGCAAGGACAATGAACTACTGTTATCGCAAATTAGTATCTACAATGGCGGTGTTGATGATATTTATTCATCACTTACTGATAGCGATTTAACCTTTAATGATGCCAAAGATAGCAAGGGCAACATTGTAAAAATTACTACTCAAGCCGATGTTTTTAAAAACTTACGCTCTCAAGATGAAGAATTGAGAAAAACATCATGATATAGTTTTCATCAAGCCTTTTATCAATTCAGAAATACATTAACTAAGTGTTTGTATTACAACTATTTAACTTTAAATACAAACGCAAAACTAAGACACTTTGCAGATTATATTGATAGCACTGCTTTTAGTGATGAAATTAATAAAGATTTTATTTTTAATCTTTATCAAGAAATTAAAACCTACCAACCTTTGGTGCAAAAATACCAAAATGCTAGAAAAAAATATTTAAAGCAATTGCTGAATAAATCCACTCTCATGCCATGAGACATGAGTGTTGAACTAAATAAAATTGAAAAAACTTATTCGTTAGAAGAAGTGAAAACGATTGCTAAAGATGCCTTAAGTATTTTAGGCACTGAGTACCAAAATTTGGTTCAAAAAGCTTATGATGAAAAATGGATTTCATTCTTACCATCCCCTAACAAACAAACAGGGGCATATTCGATTGGGGGAACCAAAGGATTGAGTAAGTATTTCATTTCCATGAATTATGATTCAACAATTCAATCAATTTACACCCTTGTCCATGAATTAGGCCATTCCATGAATTCATATTTTTATGGTCAACACCAAAATATCTATCAAGATACAACAATTTTTTATGCAGAAATTGCTTCAATCACAAATGAAATGATTCTAAGTCATTATTTATTGAACAAGTATCAAGATAATTTGGAAATGAAATTAGTTATTTTAGACCAAATGATTTCAGGATTTTTTAATACAACAAGTCGCCAGATAGTGTTTAGTAATTTTGAATGAATTGCTAATGAATGAGTCAATAATGGTCAAGAATTTACATATGAAAAAGTGGCAGAAACCTATTATGAATTAGTTAAAGAATATTTAGGAGTTGAACATTCATATGATGCATATCAAAATGATCCTTATAAATATTCATTAATTACCCCATTAAGAATTAGTCATTTCTTTGTTGGTAATTTTTATGTTTATAAATATTGCATTGGCCAAATTGCTGCAATTATTGCCAGTGACCGGATTATTAGAAAACAACCACATGCCATTGAGAACTTATTTAAGTTTTTGAGCAGTGGCAACAGCTTAAGTCCATTAGAAACAATTCAACTTTTAGGCATCGATTTAAATGATCCGCAAGTTTATATTGAAGCTAAGAAGATTCTTAATAGCTGAATTGATGAATTTAGTGTTTTGGTTGATAAATTAATAGAACACTAAATGATTCTACCGATATCAGGATAGTCAAGGTTTATTTCTTTATCAAATTGTAAATACAATTTACTCATTGGTGTTGGACATGATTTAATGTTGAAATGTTCAACATTTTTCATCCCAATGATTTTAGTTCTTATTGGGGTATTATATCTTGGACTAATAATTTCAATGGTGTCTTCAACACAGATTTTATTTTTATTAATCACTTCGTAGTATCGATCATTAGCTTTTGCTTGCACAATAAATGCATAGTTTTGGGTAACCTTTTTTTCTTCATCGTGGTACAACATCTTATCAGTCCCAGGATGTGGATCAAATCATGCAGTATCCGTTTCTCTGTTAGCAGCTTTAGATAATTCACTAGCAATTTCTTGCAATTTTAGGGGGTTATGATGATAATAGTTGTCCAAAGCATGACGATATGAATTAACAACTGTTGCAATATAATGCAATGATTTCATTCGCCCTTCAATTTTAAAAGAATCAATTTTTAGGGCAAGTAATTTTTCTATATTATTAATTTGCACCATGTCTTTAGCAGACATTGTGAAATATTTACTCTTGTTTGTTACATCGGGATTTTCAACAGTATACTTCCACCGACATGATTGCGCGCAACCACCTGTATTTGCATCTCTCAAGCTAAAATTGTTACTCATTGTACATCTACCACTATATGAAATACAAACTGCCCCATGAATAAAAACTTCAATTTCAATTTGATGGTTTAAATTTTCTAATAATAATTTAAGTTCATCATAAGTCACTTCTCTCGCCAAGACAACTCTTTCGGCATGATTGCGTTTTCAAAATAGAGCAGCTTTAGAATTGCACACACTTTGTTGCGTGGAAATATGAATGGATTTATGGGGAAATTCTTTAGCTAATAATTGCACAATAAATGGATCAGCGGTAATGAAACCATCTGGGTCACAAGCAACTAATTTAGCAATAAACTCTTTAGCAGATTTAATAAATGCATTGTGACAAATAATGTTTGTTACTAAATACACTTTTTTATTTTTACTATGGGCATACTTAGTTATCTTATCAATGTCATCAATCTCAAAATTAGAGGCATGAGCCCTTAGTGAATATGCTTTTGCTCCTAAGAATATGGCATCTGCCCCATAGTCTAAAGCAATATAACCTTTTTCAATATCCCCAGCTGGTGCTAATAGCTCAGTTCTAAACTCATTAGATGTTTTCATAATGTTTAATTTCCTTAATTCCACCAACAAATCCACTTGCCACTTTATTTGTGTCTTTTGCAAACTGTAAACACTCATTATATAAAGTGTCTAGTTTGGAGTCTAAATCTTGATGATTCTCATTAATGTATTGCAAGGCTGTTTGATATATTTTGACAATTTCAAGACTATACTGTGCATCTATAGATTGCAAAATATTGTCGATTCTAATGTAATCTAAACCATATTCATTTAATATTTTTAAGTATTTAATCAAGCACAATTCATAACCACTAAACATGTGGGTTCCATGCTTATCTTCAAAAATTAAATTACTATATTTTCTTTTTTCTTCTTTTATGATGTAAATTTTATTTCTAATGTATTCATCATCTTTATCTTCAATATAATCCTTGAAATTAGTAACCAAGTTTCATCTTGAGTGCATAATCAAAGCAAAACCATGCACTTGTAAACATAGTTCTAAACTAGGAATTTTATTTTCTAAAATCATTTTAATTTCAGGTAAAAATAATTCATTAGATAAACTAACTGAACTAAATCCATTTTCTTTATAAAAATCTAATTGTCCATATGAAGTAACAAGTGTGTTTGGATCATAATGAAGTTTTAAATTTAGATTTTGTTCATAATTAATTTGAGCAACAGCATAGTCATTAAAAATAACTCTGTCAATTTGTAATTGACTTAATTCAGTTAAATAATTTTCTAATTCTTTAATTTGTGGTTCATAAAAGAATGCATTCACATTAACTCAAATTTCTGAATTTTGCTTTTGGGCACACAATTTTTTGATTGTTTCTAAATCGCAATCATAAACATTTCGCACTGCGTAATTATTATTGGCTAAAACTAAAACATCAACATTATGTTTTAGTAGTAATAATGCTTCATTGTAGTTTGCAGGACTAGCAATAATTTTCATAAACACTCCTAAATACTTATATTATTTTATATAAGGAATAAATTATGAAAACAAAAGATGCAGTAATTATTAGTGAAAAAAATCTTTTTTATTTAAAAACTAATAACCCTAAAAAGAAAGGGGTCATTATTTATGTTCATGGGTTCTGTTCAACATACTATATGCACCATGAATTTGTTTTAATGAATGATTTTAAAGACTATGATTATTTTTCAATGAATTTTTCAGGTCACAAGATTGATTCTGATAAGCAAGAATTGTTATCAGAATATGACGTTAATAAATATGCCAATGAACTTATTGAACAAATCTTAAAATATGATTTTAAAAATATCATTTTAATTGGTCATAGTATGGGTGGAGGCATTAGTTTATTGGTTTATATGAAACTAGCTTCAAGAATAAAAAAAATCATTTTAGTTAATGCTGTTAATCCAGCCATTTACAAGAGTTCAATTGGATTAAAGTACTTATTCAGTGTAATTAGAAATGAACCCCTACAAATTAAAGAATTAGAAACTGAAACAAAATTTACCTCTAATGATGAACTTCGTTACACAATAGATGAATATCTGAATTATGAACTAGAAAGATTTTTAGTTAAGAAAAGAAAGTATATGTTTTTAGGAGTTAAATTAATTTCTCCTGTTTTTTATACCAAATTAAATTACATTTATAAAACCATCACTATTCCCGTGTTATTTCTATCAGGCGAAAATGACAAGGTCATTCCATCTAAAGCAACAAAAAAATATTTGGCTAATCTACATAATCCTTATATTGAATTTCAAACAATTAGCAATGCTAAACATATTCCATTTGTTGAAGCATTTAATGAATACAATGAAAAGGTTTGAGCTTTCATCAATAAGGACTAGTAAATAATTTTGACACTAATGTTTTTATCTACTTCATCTCTCAATAACTCTTGTAATCCGCTTTCATATGTAACATCAATACTTGCGCACCCCACACATGCTCCCCTTAGGCGCACAGTTACAATATCGTTTTCATAACTTATAAAATCAAATTCACCACCATCTTGTTGGATGTAAAGTTTTAAGGTGTCAATAATTTCTAAAATCTCATTTAATTTTTGTTCATATGTCATATGAATAACTACCTTAGTAAATTTATCTTTTTAGCATGGCTAATTGTTGTAATGGTTACGATAATATTTGTTGTTTTAGTGGCTACAACATATAAATAATTTTGGTGTGATCAATTAATCCGAAAATATTGATAGTTTCTATCAATAAAATCAGGGACAGCCATTATTTCCAAAAATTCTAAAATTTTAGATTGAATCATTAAATCACTCATTTGTCCCAAAAACGGAATTCTTTGTTTTGCTCGAGCAATTGCATGATTGGTAAATTTAAAATTGCTTTTTTGATAGTAACTCATTATTTTTTATTATTGTGTAAATCAATCAAACCACGTCTAATTATTTCGACTGCTTTTCTTTGGTATTCATTTCAAGGGATGATAACATCAGCTTTTAATTTTAATGGCTCAACAAATGCATCGTACATTGGTCTAACTGTTTGTCTTCATTGATTGATAACCCCATCTAGACTACGACCTCTACTCTTAACATCACGTTCTAACCGACGGATGAATGATTCATCTTTTGGTGTATCCACAAAAATTTTTAATTCAGCTAAACTATTAATTTCATCATCATGTAGAGCATGAATTCCTTCAAAGATAATAACATCTCTTGGTTCAACAATGTCAATATCGCTCTTTCTACTATGAGTTTTATAGTCATAAATTGGTAAATTAGTGACTTGATTATTCATTAATTGTTTTAAATGTTCACGCATTAATTTTCAATCAAATGCATTGGGGTGATCATAATTAAAGTTAATAGGATCATTTTTTTTGTCACAGTTGTCATCAAGGTAATAACGATCTTGGCAAATGGAAACACCATTAATGTCACTTGGAAGGTTTTTAATAATTTCTTCAGCAACAGTTGTTTTGCCACTACCACTACCACCAGCTAATAAAATCAAAATTGGTCTTCTATCTTTTCTCATTATTAATCCTAGCAATTTGCTCATTGTGATAGATTATATAAAAATAGCTTTGTTTTAATGTAAAATTAATGTGTTTGATTTAGTATTTAAAATTTTTATCTAAAAACAATAGCAAATAACTTGGAGGAAATTTATGGCAGTACAACAAAGAAGAGTTAGCAAATCACGTAAAGGGATGCGTCGTAGCCATCACCATTTAGAAGTTGCTAATTCAGTTGCTTGCAAAAATTGTGGTGTATTAACTCAACCGCACCGTGTTTGTCATTCATGTGGGACATATAAAGGAATTAAAGTTTTAGATAAATAATGGAAAAAAACAAGAAAAATCTTGAAGTTATCAAAGAAATTCCTAATGTTGGGAAATATGAGAATACAAAAGTTGCAAAGAAGCAAAATTGGTTCAATCGTAATTTAGCTTTCTTAATTCTTGTTTTATTCATTCTTTTAGGTGTTATTATCACCTTAATTATTGCAATATAGAATTGTATATGCCCAGATGGCGGAATGGCAGACGCAGAAGACTCAAAATCTTCCGGTTTTACGACCTTAAGGGTTCAAGTCCCTTTCTGGGCACCATTTTAAAATAGTTAAAAACAAGATTTCTATCTTGTTTTTTTGTTTATATAATTAATTATGTAAAAATTATTAAGTTAAGGAATGTAATAAATGAATGCATTAAGTATTACTATGACTGTTTTTACATTGATTGGTACATGCCTGTTGGGTGTGTCTGTCATTCCGCAGGTGTTTTACACAGTAAAAACAAAGAAAACTGCTAAATTGTCCCTGATGTTGTACCTTGTGTTGACAATAGGGACTTTTTTCATGCTTATTTATGGAATAGGGTTAACTGTTATTCCAGACGCTGGAATTATTGTTGGTAATCAACCACCAATTAGTCATGATGTGTGATTATGAAGTTATCGTATTCCTGGGATACTAATTATTATTTGTGAAGTAATTTGTTGTTCTTCATCTTTTATTGTTAGTTTCATCAAAGTAAGAAACATTATTAAAGCTAAAAAACTAAATTTAACTGAAGAAGAATATGAAAACAATAATTGTCAAGGAGAAAAAGAATAATGAATTATCCAAATTATTCAACTAATTCAATGTTTGGACCCATACCATTATGGGCCTTTGTAATTGGTGTGATTGCTGCCTTTATATTGATTTTTTCTTATCTTTATGGAGCTATTAAAACTTACCAAACTAAAGATACTTCACAAATTTCTCTATGAATGTGAATCATTGTAATTTTTGGTGCAGTTTCATTGGATATTTTCTTTTTGTTGGGAATTGTTCTAACAAAAGGAAGTTTGAGTTTTTCATTAATGTTTGCATTAGAAACAATTACAATAATTTTTGCAGGTTATATTTTTGTTACCAAAATTAAAAATATTTGTTTTGCTAAAAAACTAAAGATTACTGAAAAAGAATATTGTCAAATATTAATTGATAAAATTAATGCTAAAAAGAAAAATAAATAATATATTATTTACACTGTTATGCTAGTAGAAAATTATCAATCAATTTCATCTGATGATTTTATAAAAAATAAATCAAATTTTCAATTACTATTCCTTACATCTTTACAAGTTGTACTTGCTATACTATGAATAAGTTTTTTTGCTTATGGGTTTAGTCCGCAATTTAGTGAGTATATTGCTACTAAATTAGCATGGTTACCAGAAACTGCTGCAGCTATGAGAAGTGCAGGTATTTTCTTGTTAATGTGGACCATTCTTATTCAATTTTTAATTATTTGGCAATTACCAGTTGAACGTAAAAGTTATTTCTTTTACTTTAATTGAACACTAATTGGTGGTATTGTTGGCATTGTTTATTTATTACGTGAAATAAACTTCGCTTATTTTAAACCTTGATTTAAAAATATCTTTGCTTCAGATCCAGAATTAAAACAAACATTTCATCGTAAATCATGACAATACATCATGATTGTTTGTTTAATGGTGTTCATGGTTCAAACAATATGATGTTGTTTTTATATTGATCCTGATTCCGTTCAACATGTTTATTCATTTAATAAATATGAACCTAATTACATAATTGCTAATAATTACTCAGGAATTTGATTTACACAATTAAGATTTTTTACAATTCAAACTAATTTGTTATGCTTCTTTTTTGCATTACTTTTTACAATTAAACCAAGTCTTAAAATTTTTAGACATAACTCTTTTTTAATGTATTGCACTATTTATATTATTCTTGTTGGATTAATCTTCAATTGTGTTTTATTACCACCAAGAGTAGCAACCGGTGAAGTCGCTGGTTGAGCACCATGACATTGATACACAAACATTATCTTGCACATTTTAGACCCATTATTTTTTGGTGTTACAGGATTTGTTGTCATCACTAATAATCGTAAATATGCTACTACTAATCTAATCAATCACCTTATTTATGGAATGTTAATTCCATTTGTTTATTTAACATATGCAACTTTTTCAAGTTTAGTAGCCGCTGCTCCTGTATATGAAGGTATTACGAATTTAAATCCTTTTGTTTTAGTACTTAGTGAAGATTTGAATTCATTTGGTCATGTTTGAAGAATTGTTTATTTACCAATTTTCATGTTGGTGTTTGCTGGATGTATTACTGGAATATATTTTGTTGATAAACATTGTTCTAAAAAATATGTAGCATTACCTATAAATGGTAATTTAATGAAGGTTAACTAATGAAAGATAATGTCATTTTAGATATTGTTCAAAAACATAATTTAGCTATTAATGATTTTGATAATTACACAAGTGAAATTATCAAAATTTTGGATTACAAAAAAAAATCTAAACCTGGTAATTTAATTGTTGTTACATCAATGAGTCCTACACCTGCTGGTGAAGGAAAAACTACAACTTCAATTGGCTTGGTAGATGGTTTAAATAGTATTGGTGTTAAAACGATTGGCGCTTTGCGTGAACCATCTTTAGGTCCTGTTTTTGGAATGAAAGGAACTGGAAGTGGAAGTAATAAAGCAATGTTATTACCTTTTGATAAGATTAATTTGCATTTCACAGGTGACATTCATGCAATTACATCTGCTAATAATTTAATTAGTGCAATAATTGAAAATGAAATTTATCAAAATAGCAATTTAAATATTGATCCAAATAAAATTATTTGAAAACGTTGTTTGGATATGAATGACCGTGGATTAAGACAAGTTAAGTTGTCTACTTTTGATAGTAAAAATGATATTATCAATACTTCATTTAATATTACTGCCGCAAGTGATTTAATGGCATTGTTTTGTTTATCAAAATCTAGAAAAGATTTTGAACAAAAAATCAATAATACAATTGTTGCTTACAATATAGACGATCAACCTATTAAAATCAAAGATTTAGAAATTAAAGATGCAATCATGACAATTTTAAATGATGCATTTTATCCTAATTTAGTAAGAACCTTGGAAGATAATCCTGTTTTAGTTCATGGTGGACCATTTGCTAATATTGCTCATGGTTGCAGTAGTTTATTTTCTCTTAATGCTGCTTTAGATTTATCTGACAATGTTGTAACAGAATGTGGGTTTGGTAGTGATTTAGGGTTAGAAAAATTTATGAATATCACAGCTAGAGAAGGTAATTTAAACCCTCAATTAGTTGTGCTTGTTGTCTCATTAAAATCTATTATTTACAATGGTCAAAATGATGGTTTAAATCCAAATATGACAACTAACAAACAAAAAATTAATGAAGGATTTAAAAATGTTTTACACCATATCAACCATTGTCAACAATATGGTGTTAAATTAATTGTTGCTATTAATCATCGTAGTGAGGATAAAAGAGAAGATTTGCAAACACTTCAATTTCTTCTTGATAAAGTTAATATTCCATATGCATTAAGTGATTCTTGGTCTAAGGGCTCACTTGGAGCAAAGGAATTAGCACAAAAGGTACATGAATTATTGTTATCTCCATCAATTCAGTACAAACCTTTATATAAGATGAATGATTCAATTTTAAGTAAAATCAAAAAAATTGTAACCACAGCCTATGGTGCAGATGACATCATTTTAAGCGAGTTGGCAAAACAAAAATTAAATAGTTATAAAGAATTCAGTGATTATTATGTTTGCATTTCCAAGAATCCTTATTCATTAACTTGTGATCCAAAAATTTTAGGTAAACCCACTAATTTTGTGACAACTATTGAAGATGTCGAAATTAATCATGCAGCTAAATTAATTGTTCCTATAACTTCAGTAGTTTATAGAATGCCAGGTTTACCAAGAGTACCAAGTGCTAAAAATTTTGTTATGAAGTAGTAGAATATTATTGGGGGTGTCACGGCTTCGACGGGATATTACCTCTTAATAAAGGCAGTGGGGTCTGCCCCTTACAGCTCGAGGTCTCAATAAATGCAGACGAAAATCAACAAGAAGTAAACTCATTTGACATGAACTTACTTCAAAACAACAATTTATTAGCTCTTTCTTGCTAATTAATTAGTTATATTTTTTTAAAAAAGTACTAGTTTTTATCTGAAGCTTTTTACAACTAGCACTTTGCTAACTTTAAACAGTTTATAGATTTTCTTTAAAAAATCTCTTCTTTAAGTTAATAATTTAGCTTATATTTAGTTAACTGGTAGAAGTAAATCATAAAAAATTAAGCTAAACTGTAGATTTTATTAAGCTAGGTATATTGCGGAAAGGGGTTCGACTCCCCTCACCTCCACCACATCATGATGATAAGTTAAAAACTTAGAATTATGTCAGCCAATAATTATAAGAACTATCTATTAAGATGGTTCTTATTTTTTTACTAAAAAATAATAGGTATTTTCATTTTTTGTTATATAATTGTTGTGGTTTTTCTATTATAAAGATTGCTGATACACCAATATAAGTTGTCAAGGTTTTTCAGGTAACTTTTTAATAGTAATCCAATGATTCGTAACAAACATATCGTTACAAGGAGGCAACAAATGAATCAAGGATTAAGAATAAAGCTATACTCATATGATCACAAATTGTTAGATCAATCAGTAAAAAAGATTATTGAAACTGCAAAATCAACTGATGCACAAATCAAGGGTCCTATTCCATTACCAACTAAAACAGAAATTTTCACTATTCTTCGTTCACCACATGTTAATAAATCAAGTCGTGAACAATTTGAAAGAAGAATTCATAAACGTTTAATCATTTTGTTAAATACTAAACCTGAGACAATGGATAAATTAAAACATATCTCAATTCCTACTGGTGTTGAAATCAAAATTAAGCTGTAATTTCTTAGAGAGGAGACTTAACAATGAAATCTATTTTAGGTACTAAAGTTGGTATGACTCAAGTATTTACAACTTCGGGCAAAAAAATACCAGTCACTGTTATTTATGCTGAACCTAACCAAGTGTTAGGTGTAAAAACACTAGAAAAAGATGGATATGTAGCAACTCAAGTAGGATATTGAAACATCAAAGAACAAAATGTTAACAAACCCCTTAAAGGAATTTTTAAGAAATCAAATAGTGAAACAAAAAGATATATTCGTGAACTAAGAGATGTGTCAGGTTATGAAGTTGGTAGCAATATTGATTGTTCAGTTTTTGAACAAGGTGAATTAGTTGATGTCCAAGCATATACAAAAGGACATGGATTTACAGGTTCAATAAAACGTCATAATTTTAGTATGGGTCCAATGGGGCATGGTGCAGGATACCCTCACCGTTACGTTGGTTCAATTGCATTTGGTCGTGGTGGTAGTCAAGGTCAAAGAGTTATCAAGGGAACTAAATTACCAGGTCACTATGGTGATGAATTGGTAACAACAAAAAATCTAGTGGTTATTGATGTTAATAAAGATAAAAATATCTTGTTAATTAAAGGAAGTATTCCTGGTCCAAAAAATGGATTAGTAAAAATTAAATCATCAGTAATGAAACCAAATCACAAAGTGGAATTACAAATTGTAGATTACAAACATAATAAGCAAGACTTAACATTTGAAGTCTTAGATTCAAATCCAGAATCAGAAGTAGTTCAAGAATAGGAGAAGTAAATGTCAGTAAGTTTAAAGTTATTAAAATTTAATGAAAAATCAACAAAAAACATTAGTGTCACTGAAGAACTTTTTGTTGAAACTCCTAATAAACAAGCAATGTTTGATTGTGTGATTTGTGAAAATGCTGCTTTACGTCAAGGTACACACTCAACCTTAACAAAAGGTGAAGTTCGTGGTGGTGGTAAAAAACCATGACGTCAAAAACACACCGGAAGAGCAAGAACAGGCTCAATTCGTAACCCTCAATGAAGAGGTGGTGGTGTGGTGTTTGGTCCAAAACCAAATCGCAATTACACTTTAAAAGTGAATTCAAAAGTTAGAATTCTAGCATTCAAATCAGCCTTAACATTAAAGATGCAAGCAGATAACTTATATGCTTTAGATAAAAATACATCTTTAGAAAAGCCATCAACAAAAGCTGTTTGTGAATTTATAAAACAACAAAATTTCCAAAACCAAAAATTACTAATTATTGGTAATAATGATGCAACAAATATTATTAAATCAGCACATAATTTAACAAAGGTTGATGCTAAAGTTTGAAATCAAGTATCAGTAAAAGATATTATGAGTGCTAATGTTGTTATTGCATTTGAAGACACATTTGCTCAATATTTAGAACAATTTAATAAAAAATTGAATAAGACAATTACAGAATAGGGGAAAAGTTATTATGGAATTAGTTCAAGTTATTATCAAACCATATTTAACAGAAAAAACCTTTACTGTTAGAAATGCATCAAATAAAGAAGTAATTGCTTTTGAAGTTAATCCTAAAGCAACAAAGCATGACATCAAAAGAGCATTTGAAGCAATGTATGAAGTAAAAGTAGAATCAATCAATACTATTACTAGAAAACCATCATTATTTAGAACTGGCACAAAAGTTCCAGGAAGAACAAAATTGATGAAGATAGCTTATGTTACATTACCATCAGGTGTGAAACTAGCTGTAACAAAAGAAGAAGTAGAAGCTGCTCAAGAAGAAATAAAAGCAGCATCAAACAACAAAAAAACATCAACTTCAAAAAAAGCAACAAAAGAAGTAGAAGTTAAAGAAGTTAGTAAATAGTTTAAATTAACATGTCGAAAATCTCAAGGAGCAAATATGGCTGTTAAACGTATAAAAGCAAGAAGTAGTGGTAAACGCCAAACAGTTGTTATTGATTACAAATCAGAATTAACAACTAATAAACCTGAAAAATCGCTACTTGTTAATTTGCAAAAAAAATCAGGTCGTAACAACCAAGGTAAAATTACAATTCGCCATCATGGTGGTGGTCACAAAAGAAAATATCGTTTAATTGATTTCAAAAGAAATATTGATGATATTCCTGCAACTGTTAAATCAATTGAATATGACCCAAACAGAACATCATTTATTTCTTTGGTAGTTTATGCAAATGGTTTGAAAAAGTATATCATTGCACCAAAAGGTATTAAAGTTGGAGACAAAGTTATTTCTGGAACTAAAAATGTTGATATTGTTCCAGGGAACACAACAATCCTAGCTAATATTCCAGAAGGTACATTAGTTCATAATGTTGAATTAATTCCTGGACATGGAGGACAATTAGCTCGTTCAGCTGGTGCATTTATCCAAATCTTAGGTTCTGATGACAGTGGTGAATATGTAGTTTGTAAATTAATGAGTGGTGAAGTTAGAAAAATTAGAAAAGATTGCCGTGCAACAATTGGCGTTGTATCTAATGAAGACCATAACTTAGTTAATTTAGGTAAAGCTGGTAGAAATCGTCATTTAGGTGTTAGACCAACAGTTCGTGGTTCTGCAATGAACCCTAACGATCACCCACATGGTGGTGGTGAAGGAAGACAACCAATTGGTAAGGACGCACCTAGATCACCATGAGGTAAGAAATTGATGGGTGTTAAAACTCGTAATTCTAAAAAATCATCAAGTAACTTAATCATTCGTCGTCGTAAATAATTAACTATTTGTTAGAAAGGTAAATTTATGTCAAGAAGCACAAAAAAAGGTGCATTTGTTGAGGCTAGTTTAATGAAAAAAGTAGAAGCAATGAATGCTAGTGATAAGAAAAAACCAATTAAAACATGATCACGCAAATCAACAATCTTTCCAGAATTTATTGGCAATACATTTGAAGTACATAATGGTAAACAATTTATCAAAGTGTTTATCACAGAAGATATGATAGGTCATAAGTTAGGTGAATTCGCACCAACAAGATCATTCAAAAATCATACAGAAGCAAAACGTTAATTCTAATTAAAGGAGATTCAATATGAAAACAACTGCAATAGTTAGAAGCGTTCATGTATCAAGTCGTAAAGCCAAATTAGTTGTTGATTTAATTCGCGGTAAAAAAGTTGCTGAAGCATTAAGAATCTTAGAAACGACGAATAAAAAATCAGCTGGAATTTTAAAAAAGTTACTTAATAGTGCGATTTCTAATGCAACAAACAATCATTCAATGAATGGTGAACTACTTTATGTTTATGAAATTTTTGCCAATGAAGGTCCAACTTTAAAAAGAGTAATGCCTAGAGCTAAAGGTTCAGCAGACACAATTTTTAAAAGAACTACTCACTTTAAAATTACTTTAAGTGATGACATTAATGAACGTCAAAAAGATCTAGCTTTAATCAAAGATAAGGTTAAAAGAAGAGCATTGGGTAATAAAAAAACTAAGGTTATGGAGGAAACTAAATAATGGGATCTAAAGTTAATCCAAATGGTTTAAGATATGGTATCAACAAAGAATGACAATCACGTTGAATTGCCAAGGATACATTGCAAACTGCAACATGGTTGGTTCAAGATGACAAGATTAGAAATCATTTCTTAAAAAAATACCCTTTTGCTAAAATCGATAGAATTGAAATTGAACGTGAACAAACAACAATTACTTTATATGTTTTCTGTGTTCAGCCTGGTGTAATTTTTGGTGTAGAAAATAGTGAATTAAAAAATGCTATTCTTGCTGTTAACAAAATTGTAGGTAGAGATATCAAAGTAAAAATTAATATTATTAATGTTAATACTCCAGAATTAAGTGCAAGAATTGTTGCTAGAGAAATTGCTGATGCAATTGAAAATAGAGTTAGTTTTAGAAATGCTCAAAAAGCAGCAATTAGAAAAGTGTTATGAGCTGGTGCTAAAGGTGTGAAAACGCATGTATCAGGTCGTTTGGGTGGAGTAGAAATGGCCCGTGAAGAAGGATATTCTGAAGGAATCATTACTCTGTCAACATTGAGAACTGATATTGATTATGCTTTAGAAGAAGCTCATACAACATACGGGATTATTGGAGTCAAGGTTTGAATTAATAGGGGAGAAATCTTTAAAAAGGTTAACCGCAATTCAAACCAAAGACCTAAAGATGGTAAGGGTCGTTTCAATAATTCAAGAAACAATAGAAATAATTCACAAAGATCTTCAGAAAGATCTCCAAAATTTAATAACAATAAACCATCATCAAAAAATGCAACTAATAAAGAATAGGAGGTTTTCAAAATGTTACAACCTAAAAGAACAAAATATCGTAAACCTCACAAAGTAAGTTATGAAGGTAAGGCTAAAGGTAACACATACATTGCCTTTGGTGAATATGGAATCATGGCTAGTGAAGGTGCATGAATTGATGCAAGACAAATTGAAGCTGCTCGGATTGCAATTTCAAAAAGACTTGGTAAAACAGGAAAAATGTGAATTAGAATCTTCCCACATATGTCATTAACTAAAAAACCATTGGAAGTACGTATGGGATCAGGTAAAGGTGCACCTGATAAATGGGTAGCAGTTGTTAAACAAGGTACAATCATGTTTGAAGTTAGTGGTATTAGTGAAGAAGCAGCAAGAAGTGGTTTAAGAGCTGCTGGCAACAAGCTACCAATTAAATGAAAAATTGTAAAGAGGGAGACAGCAGTTAATGAGTAGTATAACAAAAGATCTTCGTAAAAAAACTAATGCAGAATTAACTGAAATTGTTTCTAAACTTAAAATGCAATTAGTTGAAATTAGATTTAGTGTTACAAGTGGTGAAACTGAAAAACTAGCTAATGCAGCTGAAATTAGAAAAACAATTGCTAGAGCACTAACAATTATTAATGAACGTGAATTCATTAATAATAACGAAAAGATTAAGGAAGGAGTGAATAAATAATGGAGAGAAATAGTAGAAAATTCTTAGTTGGAATAGTCACTAGTACTAAGATGCAAAAAACTATTACTGTTAAAGTAGAAACCAAATTTAAGCACCCTTTGTATCGTAAATTAGTAATTCACACTAAAAAGTATCATGTTCATGATGAAAATCAATCTGCTAATCTGGGTGATAAAGTAGAAATTATGGAAACTAGACCAATCTCTAAAACTGTTAATTGAACCATTTCTAAAGTTATTGAAAGAGCTAAATAATTATGTTACAAGCAATATCAAGATTAATAGTAGCTGATAACACAGGTGCTAAAGAAGTTGGTGTAGTAAAAGTTTTAGGTGGAACACACCGTAGATTTGCTAATGTTGGTGATATAGTTGTGGTTTCTGTGAAAAAAGCAACTCCAGGTGGAATTGTTTCTAAAGGGCAAGTTTGCAAAGCAGTTATTGTAAGAACTAAAAAGGGTGTTAAACGTGAATCTGGCAACACTATTAAGTTTGATCAAAATGCTTGTGTAATTATCAAGGAAGATAAGAGTCCTCGTGGTAGTCGTATTTTTGGTCCAGTTTGTCGTGAGTTGAGAGATAAGGGATATACAAAAATTGTCTCATTAGCTCCAGAAGTGTTATAGGAAGGATGGCTTGAAAAAATGAATCGAATTAGAAAAGGTGATTCTGTAATTGTTTTATCTGGTAAAGAAAAGAATAAAGATGGAATCGTTTTACAAGTTTTTCCAAAAGAAGGTACTGCCATTGTTGAAGGTGTTAATAAAGTTAAAAAACACCAAAAACAAGATTCCACTCATGACCAATCAGGTATCATTATTAAAGAAGCGCCTATTCGTTTATGTAAATTAGCTTTACTAGAACAAAAAGGCAAGCAAAAAGGACTAAAAACTAAAGTTAAATTTGTAATTAATAAAGAAACTAAACAAAAAACTAGAGTGTCAAAACGCTCTAACAATCCAATTGATACAAAATAATTAAAGGAGAATTAATATGTCATTTTTAAAAGAAAAGTACATTAAAGAAATTGCTCCTGAAATTAAAAAACAATTCAATTTAACTTCAGTTATGCAAATTCCAAAAATTGAAAAAGTTGTTATCAACATGGGAATTGGTGATGCTGTTCAAGAAGCTAAAAATTTAGAGTTAGCTGTCCAAGAATTAAAAGCAATTTCAGGTCAACAACCAACAATCACAAAAGCTAAAAAATCAATTGCAACTTTTAAAGTTCGTCAAGGGCAAGGGATTGGTTGTAAGGTAACTTTAAGAGGTGACAAGATGTGATCCTTTATTGAAACCTTATTCTTTGTTGCATTACCAAGAGTAAGAGACTTTAGAGGGATTTCTAATAAATCTTTTGATGCAAATGGCAATTATACATTAGGGATTAAAGAACAAATTATTTTCCCACAAATTGTATATGACAATGTAAAGAGAGTTCGTGGATTTGATATCACTTTTGTGATTAGTTCAGATAATCAACAAATGTCAAGACACTTACTAAAATCTCTAGGTGCACCTTTCCAAAAAATTAAGGAGGATAAATAATGGCTAAGAAATCACTAATTGCTAAACAACAACGTCATCCTAAATATTCAACTAGAGCATACACACGTTGTGTTAGATGTGGTCGTGTTCATGCTGTTAATCGTAAATTCGGTATTTGTAGATTATGTTTCAGAGATTTAGCATACAAGGGTGCAATCCCAGGCATTAAAAAAGCTAGTTGATAAGTAGTAGAAAGTATACAAGGAGTAAACAAATATGCATGCAGATCCAATTGCAGAATTATTAACTAAAATTCGTAATGGTATTAAAGCTCACAAACCATTGATCATCATAGAAACATCAAAGATGAGAACGAGCATTCTAAAACTATTACAAAAAGAAGGTTATATTCGTGAGTTTATTATCAATCAACTAGATAACAACAAATCTGAAACAGTTGTAAAACTAAGATACAACAAAAAAACAAAAGAATGCGCCATCCATGGTTTACGTCAAATTTCAAAACCTGGATTAAGAGTTTATGAATCAGCCCAAAATCTACCTAGAGTAATGAATGGTTTAGGTGTTGCCATTGTTTCCACATCAAAGGGAGTTATTTCTGATAAACAAGCAAGAATTGAAAATGTTGGCGGCGAAGTTATCGCCTTCATTTGATAGAAAGGTTCAGGTAAATTAAAATGTCAAGAATTGGTAACCGAATCTTAAATGTCCCTAATAATGTAACAGTTGAAGTTAATGTTGATCATATCTTAGTTAAAAATTCCTCTGAATCACTAAAAGTGAATTATCCAAGTCAATTATTAAAAATTGAAGTTAATGGTAGTGAAGCTAGAGTTTTAAAATTAAATGAAAGTGTTGAGGCTAACATATTTCAAGGAACAGTTAATGCTTGTTTAAGTAATGCACTAATTGGTTTATCAGATGGTTTTAGTAAAACATTGGAATTAAAGGGTGTTGGATATAAAGCTAAATTAGAAGGAAATAATTTAAACCTAGCATTAGGTTTTAGTCATCCAATTAATTTAGCAATTCCTAAAGGGTTAAAAGTAGAAGTTCCTAGTGCTACTGAAATTAAGATTTCAGGAGCAAATAAAGAACAAGTTGGTCAATTTGCTGCTGTATTAAGAAGTTATCGTAAACCAGAACCTTATAAAGGTAAAGGTGTACTATACAAGGGTGAATTGATTGTGCGTAAAGTTGGTAAAACAGCTGATAAGAAAAAGTAGTTTGTTAATTAGGAGTTTATTAATATGAAAAGAATTAATTTTGATAAAAAACAACAACGTGATTATAGACATAAGAGAACTACTAACAAAATTAAAGCAATTGCTAATGACAAACCAAGATTAGTTATTACTAAAACTAATGCACATATCATTGCACAACTAATAGATGACAACCAACAAAAAACCCTTACTAGCAGCTCTTCAATTCAATTAAAATTACCAAATGGTAATGTTAAAAATTCTGAATTAGTCGGAAAAGATATTGCTAAGAAAATCTTAGCATTAGGTATTACAGAAATTTGTTTTGATCGTGGTGGGTCAAAGTACCATGGAAAAATTTCTAAATTAGCAGATGCAGCTAGAGCTGAAGGTCTTAAATTCTAAGGAAGGTTATTAAAATATGTCAATGATTGAAAATAATGAAAATATTGTAGTTGAAGAAGTTAATAATGAACAAGAATCTAATGCATTAGATTCAAATAATGAACAAGACCAAGCAAAAACTGTTGATAAAAATACAACTCAACCAGCTGCAACTACTCCAACAATTGAATTTGAAGAAAAAATTGTTGAAATCAAAAGAATTTCTAAAACAACTAAAGGTGGTAGAGTAATGCGTTTTAGCGCCTTAGCTATCATTGGTGACAAAAAAGGCATTGTAGGATTTGGAATGGGTAAATCTAACGAAGTTCCAGATGCAATTAAAAAGGCAATTAAAAATGCTAATAACAATTTATTTACAATTAAAATGAATAAACGTGGAACAGTTTTTCATGAAGTTGTAGGTAAACATGGAGCTTCAAAAGTTTTATTAAAACCAGCTCCAATGGGTAAAGGAATTGTTGCTGGTGGTGCAGCACGTGCTGTTGTAGAACTAGCAGGCTTCCAAGATATTTATACTAAATCATTGGGATCTAATACTCCAATTAACTTAATTAGAGCAACAATTAATGGTTTAACAAAGCAATTCACACCAAATGAAATTGCTAGAGCACGTGACAAACGTATCACAGACTTATAATTTCTAGGTAGGTAAATTAATATGGAATTACACAATCTTGAATATACAACAGGTGCACGTGGTCAAAAGGTTAAAAGAGTTGGTAGAGGTCATGGTTCTGGCATGGGTAAGACTTCTACAAGAGGTTCTAACGGTCAAAAATCTCGTAAATCTGGACACACACGTTTAGGTTTTGAAGGTGGTCAAACGCCATTATATAGACGTGTACCAAAAGTTGGATTTAATAATGTCAACTTTGCAAATGATTATGCAGTTGTTTCATTAGAAATGATTAATGCAAAACAATTAACTGGTAAATTAGATTTTGATGCATTAAAAAAAGCTGGATTAATTTCTGGTAATAAAAAAATTCAACTAAAAATTATTGGTAACGCCCAAGTGAAAAATGGCACTACTATTGCTGCCAATAAGTTTAGCAGTGGTGCAATTAAGGCTTTAGAAGCTAGTGGTGCTAAATACGAAATTATTAAATAATTTATAATTAATTAAATTATGACTAATGCACAACCAAGAAACACTTTAAAATCAGGCTGAGAAGAATTTATAATGACTTTCCGCAATAAGAAAGTCATTATTGCTATTCTTACAACCTTAGGAATTTTGATTTTATTTAGAATTGGTAGTGTTGTACCAATGCCATTTATTAAAATTACAAAAAATGAATTTAGTGATAACTCATTTTTGCAGATTATGAACTTATTAGGTGGTGGTGGTCTAAGTCAATTCTCTATTTTTGCAATTGGGATCTCGCCATATATTACAGCCCAAATTATTGTTCAATTATTATCATCTGATTTAATCCCACCATTAGCACGGATGACTAAATCAGGTGAAAAAGGTCGAAAAAAACTAGAAGTCATTACTCGGGTTTTAACTTTACCGTTTGCAATTGTTCAAGCATATGCAATTATGTCAATGATGTTGAATCAAACTGGAATTATCACTATTTCAGAAAATCTACCTCTTGTGAGAGGAAGTGCTGGTTTTTATGTTTTCTATATTGTTGTGATGATTGCTGGAACATATATTAGTATTTTGCTTGGTGATTTAATATCTAAGCGTGGTGTTGGTAATGGAATGACTTTAATTATTATTACAGGGATAATTGCCTCATTATTTAATTCATTTCAAACTGTGTTTAATTCACTACAAAATATTAGTGCTCAAAATACACAGTTAGTAACAATGATTGCTTTCATTGTTTATATTTTCTTTTACCTTCTTGTTTTAGTTGGTGTTATTTTTATTGATGGTTCGGTAAGAAAAATTCCTATTCAGCAAGTTGGACAATCATTTAGTCGTGATTCAAAAGAATTATCTTATTTACCAATTAAAATCAACTCAGCTAGTGTAATTCCTGTCATCTTTGCCTCATCAATCATGACCATCCCAACGACAATTGCTCAACTACTTCCTCAGTCTAGTGCCTCAGTTAATTTTATTAACCAGTATATAGCTTTAGATTCAATTTCTGGATTAATTATTTATTTTTTCTTAATCATTTTATTTACTTTCTTTTACAGTTATGTCCAATTAAATCCAAATAAAATCTCTGAAGATTTCAAAAAATCAGGAAGATTTATTCCTGGGGTTAAAGTTGGTGAAGATACAGAAAAACATATTTCTAAAATTTTGTACCGGGTGAATTGAATTGGTGGTCCATTCTTAGCAATTGTGGCCGCCTTACCTTATATTGTCTCAATTGCTACTAGAACAGCATCTGGTGGATTAATTGAAATTCCAAGTTATGCAAGTCTTGGTGGTACAGGTATTGTTATTATGGTGGCTGGAACAATTGAATTATGAGAGTCAATTAAATCAACTTCAAAAACAGCTACTTACTCATACCAAAAGAAAGAATTGACTGAATCATTAACCAACATTATCACTAATCAAGAAAACATAACATCTGATAAAGATAATGAATCACAATTATGATAGGAGAGAAGCAATGAGAATAATATTATTAGGTGCTCCTGGGTCTGGCAAAGGTACTGTTTCTAATTTTCTTTGTAAAGAACATAATTTAATGCATATTTCAACAGGTGACCTTTTTAGAGCAGCTTTAAAAAAAGAAGATGATTTTGCTAATCAAATTAAACAATTTATTGTTTCTGGTGCATATGTGCCAGATTGAATAACTAACAAAATTGCAGATGATGCAATAACGACTGCTAACAATGAATATGCAGGTTTTATCTTGGATGGTTATCCAAGAACAATTAATCAAGCTGATCACCTTAAAGATGAATCTAAGATTGATGCAGTTATTTTATTAGATGTTGATGAAGACACATTATTTAAAAGAATTAGTGGTAGACGGGTTTGTCCAAATTGTAATAGTATCTACAATATTTACTTTGAAGGCAAACCAAAAGTAGAAAATCATTGTGATAAATGTGGTCATGAATTAATTCAAAGAAGTGATGATAATCCAGATGTTGCAAAACAAAGAATTACTGTTTATTTGAATCAAACTAAACCGTTAATTGACTACTACAAACAAATGAACTTATTAAGTGTAGTTGATGCAACTCAACCAATTGATAAAATTATGTCAGAAGTTAAGAATATTTTAAATATAAAATAGCTTTTTATATTGTTAGAATAGATAATTGGCAATTGTGATGAATATTATTATTAAAAACCAAGATGATGTTAACAAAATCAAAGAAGCTGTCTTAATTTGAAAAAAAGTTAAACAAGCTTTGATAAATAAATGTCAAGTAGGGATTACATTGCTTGAGTTAAATAATCTTGCTAGAGAAGTAATTTTAGCCTACAATGCCAAACCAACATTTTACAAAATGTATGGTTTTAGTAAAGATATTTGTATTTCAGTGAATGATTGTGTCATTCATGGAGTCCCAGATAACTATGTTTTAAAAGATCAAGACTTAGTAAGTTTTGATGTTGGTGTTACATATTTAGAACATGTTTGTGATGCTGCATTTAGTGTTGTAATTGGGGATAACAAAGAAGCGCAAGCTATTAAAGATGTTTGTGAAACAGTTTTAGTAGAAGTGAAAAAGATGGTTAAGCCTGGTGTGACTAACATGCAGATTGCTAAGTTCATCCAAGATTATGTTCAAGAACGTGGATATTTTTTATTAGAAGACTTTACAGGTCATGGTTGTGGTAATCAACTTCATGAGGACCCACCATTTCCTAATTATGTTGATAAAAGATTTCCAATTGTTGAACTTAAAGAAAATATGGTATTTTGTTTAGAACCAATGGTTATGACTGGTTCTAACGATTACTATATTGCAGATAATGATTGAAACGTCATGGCTGTTAATAAAAGATTAACTTGCCATTGTGAAGATATGTTCTTAGTAACAAAAGATGGTTGCATTGTCTTGACTAAAGATGATGATTAATCTTTTAAACATAACCAATAAAATGGATTTTAATGCTTCATTAAAATAATTTTATTTGGCTGATAATTGTTAAATTTGAGTAGTAATAAACTACATGTTTGAAAGCAATTTTTATAAAGGAAGATAGTTATAAATGAAAGTAAGAGCATCGGTAAAACCGATTTGTAAAGACTGCAAAATCGTTAAACGTGAAGGTGTAGTCAGAGTGATTTGCAAAATTAAAAAACATAAACAACGTCAAGGATAAGGAAATTTAATACATGGCACGTATATTTGGTGTTGATATTCCAAATGATAAAAGAGTAGTAATTTCTCTAACTTACATTTATGGAATTGGTAAAACTACTGCGCAACAAATCTTAAGCGAAGCTAAAGTTAGTGAAGATAAAAGAGTAAAAGATTTAAATGAAGATGAATTAGCTGCAATTAGAAAGGCTGCTAGTAAGTATGTCATTGAAGGTGATTTGAGACGTGAAGTAGCAATGGACATCAAGAGATTGATGGAAATTGGTTCATATCGTGGTATTCGTCACCGTCGTAGTTTACCGGTTAGAGGACAAAGAACTAAAACAAATGCAAGAACCCGTAAAGGTCCAAGAAAAACAGTTGCTAATAAAAAAATTGAGTCTAAATAGTTAATAGTAAAGGATAAAGGCGTAATTTATAATGGCAAAAAAGAAAAAATTGACATTTACAAGTGGTTGCGCACATATTCATGCCACTCGTAATAATACAATCGTGACAATTGCAGATGAAAATGGAAATGTTATTTCTTGAGCATCATCTGGATCAATTGGTTACAAAGGTTCAAAAAAGAAAACTCCATACTCAGCAGGTTTAGCAGCTGAAGCATGCGGCAAGCAAGCATTAGAAATGGGGCTAAGAAGTGTTGCTGTTAATGTGAATGGTACGGGCTCAGGTCGTGACACAGCAATTAGAAGTTTGCAAGCTGTCGGTTTGATGGTAACTCAAATTAATGATGTGACACCAATTCCACACAATGGATGCCGTCCACCTAAAAAACCAAGATAATTTCAATTACTAAAGGGTATAAAATGGAAAAATTTTCTCAGTTTAAAATTAGTCCTGTGTTAGTAGATGAAACTGAAAACAAAGCAAAATTTGTTATTCAACCACTACAAAAAGGATTTGGTACCACTCTTGGTAACAGTTTACGTCGTGTATGTTTATCAAGCATTCCAGGTGTAAGTATTTTTGCAGTTAAAATTCCTGGAGTTACTCATGAATTTCAGGCAATTGATGGAATTTATGAAGATGTTGTGCAAATTGTTCTAAATTTAAAGCGTTTAGTAATCAAAGGTAATGAGGATATCATTTCTAGTGATGAACTAGACGGTAAAACAATTGAAGATTGGCCTGTAATGAAAGTTGAATTTAAAGGTCAAGGTGAAATTACTGCTGCTGATATTCAAGCTCCAGCAGGTTTTGAAATTGTCAATAAAGATTTGCATATTGCAACAGTAACAAAAAATATTAAATTTAGCATGGAATTATTTGCCAAGTGAGGACGTGGGTTCAAAACTAGTGATGAAAATAAAGAAAATGTTAATTTAATTTCAATCATTACCACTGATTCTAATTTTAGTCCTGTTCTATCAGTGAATTGAAATGTAAGAGAAACAAAAACATCAAAACTTGTAACTAGTGATATTTTAGAAATTGAAATTGCTACAAATGGTGCAATCAAAGCTTCTGAAGCTTTGATTATGGGAGCAAAAATTTTATCTGATCACTTGCAACCATTGATTGATATGGACCCAAATATTAAATTGTTACAAACTTTAAATGATGAATATGTTAGCAATCAAGTAAAAAATAATTTATATATTCCAATTGAAGATTTAGATTTAACTGTTAGAGCTTATAATGCTTTAAAATCTTCAGGAATTTTAAGTACTCAAGAATTATTAGAAAAAGATAAACACGAAATTGAAAAAATTAAAAACCTTGGTCGTAAATCAGTAAATGAAATTATTGAGAAAATTCATGAACGTGGTTTAAAACTACGTGACGAATAAGAATTAAATTTATAAGAAAGGATAAACCATGAGTTTTATTAATAAAAAAGGTAAAACTAGATCATGAAGAAAAATGGTTACTCGTCAACAAGTAACTGATGTAATTGCTTATGGACAAATTATTACAACTTTGACTAAAGCAAAAGAATCCCAACGTCATGTTGATAGAATTATTACTCTTGCTAAGAAAAACACCCTAGCATCAAGACGTCAAGCTGTAGCAATTTTATTAGACAATAAGAAATTCGCTAAAGATGAATTATTAAAGAAATTATTTAATGAAATTGGCCCTAAATATAAAGATAGAAATGGTGGATACACTAGAGTTTTAAAACTAGGAACAAGAGTTGGCGACAACACTGAACAAGCCATTCTACAATTAGTTTAAAAAAAATATCTAAAATTCTTTTAATTACAGACACAAGAATGTCTGTAATTTTTTATAATTTAATATGTTATGAGTAAGCGAAGACATATTTTTGTTGATTATAGTCAAATGGTCATTGGGACAATTGTGGGTGTTGGTAAAAAACATCTTGAAGTAAAAATCCCCAATGAGCATAAATTAGGTTATTGCCGACATTCTGATACTACAGATTTTATTAAGGGTAATTTTAATTATTATTTTTATGTTGGTCAAGAATTACCATTTGTTTTAAAGAAAAAAAATAGTATTAGTAACCGAATTTTTCTAAATTACATGTATTTACATCCTGAGGAAATGAAATTTAAAGGTCGGCCAATTAGTACTGTGAGCTACCATCTCAATTTGCAAAAAAATTTAAAAGTTTGGATGCAAAATTACAAATTCAAATATATAAAACCACAAGCTTAAGAATGAGGAAGGAATAAAAAATGAAAAAAATAGGCATTATTTTAGCAAATGAAATGCGAGATGTAGATTTATTTATTCCTCTATCTATTTGAAGAAAAGCCAAAATTGTTGTTGATTTGATTTCAATTGAGAAAAAAAATTCAGTAACAATGGAATCCGGTGTAAAAGTGGGGTGTAATTCTACTTTTGACATTGTTAACACTAGTCAATATAATGCCTTGTATTTCCCTGGCGGTCCAGGTGTAGAAAGACTATTTAGTGTTAATTGGCCAGTTAAAAATAGTGGTGGACCAAATAAACTTTTTAAATCACTAGAAACATTTAGATTAGAGCTAAACAAATTTTTGTTGGTCACATCTAATAGTTCTAGAGTAATTCACCACAACCAATTGCTAGGTAAATCAAGAGTTGCTGGTTTTACTAAAGAATATTTAAGAGATGAAAATGTTCAGGAAGAAATAGTCATTAATCATAATTTAATATCTGTCTTAGGATATTATCAACTAACTGAATTTGCTCTCCAAGTTGTTGAACTATTGCAAGGTAAGGTTATTAGAGATAAGGTAGAAGATAATTTAGAATTAGGATTCTAGTTGTTAATGAAAACTTTTAATAGCTATTTAATATATTTGACGAAAAGTTTATTAAGAAGTTTTTATTTCTATGTTTCAACATTTTTATATTTCATAGTATTGATTTTTATGATGTACATCTTGCCAATTATTCTGGATGCAGAATTAATTGTGGTAACGAGATACATCTATTTCTTTACTATGATTATTTTCTTTGCTATTTTTAATGTGGCATCAATTGTGGCAATTATTTTTCGTCAATCCATTGATGATGGTTCAGAATTGATTTTACAATCTAAACCAATTAGTAGAAGTATTTTGGCCTACACTAAAATTACTCTATTTTTTCTAGTATCTGTTATTATTGCCTGCATTAGTAGTTTGGCATGCATTTTTACAAGTTTTAGTTTTTATGGTGGTAAGGAAATTGCTAAAATTCTTTCCACAAATGTATTAATCGGCACAGTCTTAATCTATTGTTTTTTTGGTGGTGTTAGTATCTTAGCATGCATGTTTTTTAAACAACTAACTACTATTGTGGTAACAGTTAGTTTGTTTTTGGTTATGATGTTTTACTCCATGGTAGCTAGCCAAATTTTTATGTCTATTACTAAGTATTTAAGAGTTAATGAACATTTATACTTAAATCCAGTCTCACTAGTTATAAGAGATGAAAATAGTAATAGTTTAAGTTACAAAGGTGGAGTTGCAGGGGCCATCAACAACTCCTCAGGCTATATTACTAACCAAATTTATAATGACATTAAACCAGAAGAAAATATATCAGCTAGCCAGTTTTTACAATACAAATGGAATGATGTTGTTAGAAAAACTAATTTTATAGACTACATAAATACTAATTTAGCTTATCAATTAGCATCTATTTATACAGATCCTCCACAATCATACCTACTTCAACCAATTGCAAGTTTAAGTTATTTATTAAGATCATCTAATTCATTTAATATCAAAGTTAATTTTGATACTCAACAAGATACTAGTACAATTAATAAATTAATTAATTTTAAATATAACCAAATTGATTATGTTGTAACCAATACAACAGGTGTTTATTTTTCTCATCTTGACGTCCAAAAATTAATTAAAACCAATATTTTGAATACAACAAATGAAGGCACAATGAATTATTTTGATGATGAAACACTTTTACCATCATCATATAACTTAATTACTCAAGAGATTCAATGAACAAAATTTACATCTGATTTAACATCATTGCAAAGTTTTGTGGATCATTATTTGTCGACTACATATCTAACCCTAATTCAACGATTTAATAAAATCTTTAGTGATTTATTGCAAATGAACATCAATCCGTTAAGTGTTTACACCAGTTTATTTAATGTTTTAAATATTCAAGATTTTATTAAACAAAACATTATGACACCCCAAAACTATAATGTTGATAAAAATATTGAACGAGTTTTAAATAAAACAGCAAGCCAATTAAGTAAATTTCAATATTTAGCAAGTTTGTGCTTACAAAATCAAAGCCAATTAAATATTAGCAATGAGCAATTAACTATTTTGGCTAATACATTAATGATTAAAACAAGTGATGATATAGATACAACTGGAATCATAACATTAGCACTACCGGTTAATCAAATTATTAGTATTATTCCAGAATTAATTAAGGACCCAAGTAAAATTAGCAACTACTTAAATTATTTATATATTAGTTCACCAGTTTTTTCTAGTATTGAAACTGATAACTTAACAACATTTAATTTTGTAACAATTTCATCTTATTACAATATGACTGCTCTTATACTTTCATGATTTAGTGTGTCAGCAGTTTTATTAATTATTGCAATTGCTTGCTATTTTAAACATGATTTTCATTAGTTAAAATAGTATTTCAAATTAAAATTAAATAATTGTATATTTCACGCCTTTTAGAAAAGGAAAAAATAATATGGTAATTAATGTAAAAATTGAAATCCCCAAACATAGTAATGTAAAGTATGAATATGATAGAGTAACTAAAGCAATTAAAGTGGATAGAATTTTGTATGGAGCTGAAGTTTATCCTCAAAATTATGGTTTTTTACCTGATGCATTAGATTGAGATGGTGATGAACTAGATATTTTTGTTTTAGCTGACCAAACATTCATGCCTGGTGTAGAAGTACCAACAAGAATTATTGGTGCCATGGAAATGATTGATAGTGGTGAAACTGACACTAAATTAATTGGTGTAATTGATTGTGATCCCCGTTATAAACATATAAAATCATTAAATGATATTAGTGAACATCTTTTGAAAGAAATGAGCAATTTCTTTCAAAACTACAAATTACTTCAAAATAAAAAGGTTGTAGTTAAAGGTTTTAAAGATGTTGATTGAGCAATTAAAGAATATGAAGAATGCAAACATTTAATGCAAGAATATGGAAACTTACCTAAAGAAGAATTCATTAGCTTAATGCAAAAACAACATCCCGAAAAATATGAATCCTAAATTGAAACAATGGTGAAATAAAATTTGCTGAGAAGAAAAAATCTCACATTTAAAAAGCCAGGATTTACAACAATACTTACGTTCTTGACTTCTAGTCAAAAATTTAGTTATTAAACTGGTTGCTTTTATTATTGTTGGTTTAATAGTAATGGGCTCATGTTTTATAACTAGACAAGTGTTTATTGACTATTTTCCTAATAGTATTGTGCCAAATAGAGGTATTTCATTTAGTGCTTTTGCTGGTGCTAACCCCAATATTATCTATCTAATCCAATCTATTCCCTGTATCCTAACATTTTTATTTTTTATCTTTTTAAATGACAAGTTAGTTTATATTAGTTTATTAGTAGTTTGTTTTGGCGGATTAAGTAATATTATTGATCGTGCTTTGCCATTAGAATTGGTTGTTCAAGGTGGAGTTGTTTTTCCAAGCAATGCAGTTGTAGATTACATTCCTTTTTTTGGTACAACTTGTAATTTACCTGACATTTATATTAGTGTGGGTGCATGTTTTGTTGTTTTATTCTTAATTATTTACATTGTTAAAACATATAAAAGTGAAAATAAGAATAAACCACAAAATGAACAACATGAATAAATATAGAAAATTAATTGTCAGTGTTAATGAATCTAACCAACGTCTAGATAATTTTTTAGTTGATAAATGGCGAATTAGTAAAAGTCAAGTCAATAAATTAATTGCTAGTCATCAAATCCAACTTAATGGCCAAATAATTAACAAAAATGGTTATTTTATTAATTATGATGATGAAATATCATATTTACCAGCCAAAGTTGATTTGGTTGAAAAACAATTAAATCCAATTAACACTGATTTAGCGATTGAAATTATCTATGAAGATGAATATTGTTTGGTAATTAATAAACCTAATCATTTACTTGTATATCCCACCCAATTTAATGAATCATTAACCCTAGCTAGTTGACTAAAACAATATTTTACTAATCATAAAATTACTGATTTCCATGATGATTTAAGACAAGGGATTATTCATCGATTAGATAGAGACACAACAGGTTTATTGTTAATAGCAAAGTCAAGTGAAATTTATACACTACTTAGCAAACAATTAGAGGAACACAAAATTGTAAGAAAATATCAATGTTTGGTTAATCACTGTTTTGCACAAAATTTAACAAAATTTAAATTAAGTACAACAATCGGTCGTAGTTACCAAAACAAGTATAAAATGCAAGTTAATGCAAAAAAGGATGCTAAACCTGCTGAAACAATTGTAAGTGTCATTCAAAATATTAATAATAACTATGCTTGGGTAGAGTGTGAACTCATCACTGGTCGTACTCATCAAGTAAGAGTTCATATGCGTTATATTAATCACCCCATTATCAATGATCCATTATATGGAATTGAAAAAAAATGCACTGAATATGGTCAATATTTGTACTGTTCACATTTAAGTTTTATCCACCCTATTTATAAAACATTAATTGATTTAACTTTGAAATTACCACAAGAATTTTCTGACAAAATAGAAGAATTAAAAAAATATGCATAAATTTTATTTATTCATTGATACTACTCAATCAACCAAATGTTGCTTGAGTATTTATAATGACAAATTCGAAGTTTTAGAAACTAAAATTTTTGAAACACAAAATAATTTAATTGATTTAATTAATCCTGCTTTAAATGAAATTTTCAATAAAACAAAACTTAGTTTTAGTGATATTAATCACATTTATGTCAATATTGGCCCAGGTGTGTTTACAGGAATTAGAGTTGGTGTTAGTGTTACAAAAACATTTCATTTAGTTTATCCTAACATTGAGATCTATACCATCAATAGTTTAAAATTGAAAACCAATGGCCACGGGATTGGAGTTATAGATGCAAAATCTAACAAGTTTTTTGTTGGTGTTTATGAACATGGTTTGGAATTACTACCTCCCCAGCTAATTGAACAAAACGAATTAGATGAAATCATTAAAAAATATCATCATTTACCATTTATTGATATTAATCAATCGCTTGAATTTACATTGAATGCTTCAACAATAAAATTATTTGAACAATGCCAAGATGTTTTAAATTTAGAACCACTATATATTAAACCAGCTATTTAAATGCTAATATAATTTAACTTAGGATGTTTATAATTAACTTCAATTTTGATGTTCATAAAATTAAATTATTTTTTTACAAAAAGAATTTTTTGCAGTTAGCTAATCTTGTTTATAAAAAATTAAAATTAACAAGAGACATTAGTTTAGATTGTAGTTTTGTTAATAAACAAACTATCCAAACAATTAATAAAAACTATCGTCATAAAGATAGTGTTACAGATGTAATTTCATTTGCCTTGTGAGACCAAGGTTATAAAAGTGATCTTTTGGGTGAGATTTATATTTGTTATGACAAGATTATTGAACAAAAAAAACTTTATCATCATTCATTTAAACGTGAAGCATGCTTTTTATTTTTGCATGGATTGTTACATCTATTAGGCTATGACCATATCAAAAAAACTGATGAAGTTGTTATGTTTAAACTTCAAGATGAGATTTTAAATGAATTAGGAATTATGCGCTAATGACTGAAAAGAAACACCACTCTAAAGCTATAATTAGAAAATTTTCTTATGCATTAAAGGGATTTTTTATTTCTTTAAAGGAAGAAAAAAGTTTAGTTATCCATCTAACAGTAGCAATTTTAACTTTAATTTTGGCAGCAATTTTACAACTTAGTCCATTAGGTTGAGCAATTTTGGTGTTAACAATTGGATTAGTGATTAGTAGCGAACTGATGAATACTGCCATAGAAAATGTTGTGGATATGGTAGCATTTAAGTATAATTTCAATGCAAAAAAAATTAAGGATATTGCAGCTGCTGCAACATTAGTGTTAGCAATTATAGCGATTGCTGTGGGATTATTATTATTTGTTCCTAGAATTGTAACATTTGCAAAATTTGGTTATGGTTATCAAGGATGGATGTAATGAAAAAATATCAAGGTACAATTACAATTATTGGTAAGCCCAATGTTGGTAAATCTAGTCTTTTAAACACAATTTTTGAAGACAAAATCTCAATTGTAAATCAAAAACCACAAACAACACGAAATAAAATTGCTTCTATTTTTGTTGATAATTTATACCATCTAGAATTTGTTGATACTCCAGGTTTTCATAATGAAAAAAATAAACTGGATACTTTTCTTAATGATGAAGTTAAATTAGCTATTAAAAATTCTGATTTAATCTATTTCTTATGCGATGGTTCAAGACCATTGAATAATGAAGATTTTGAATTACTTAATTTGGTTAAACATACTAAAGTTCCAGTTTTTTTAGTAATAACTAAATCTGATATCAGCAATCAAGGTGACATCAATAACATTAGTAGTGAATTAAAAAATGAATTTAATTTTGTCAATACAGTTTTAGTTAGTACTCATGATTTAAAGTCAATTGATAATCTTCTTTATCAAAGTCAAAAATATTTAACATTTGCTGAAGAAGTTGTTGAGGATGAAATACAGACAATTCAAAAAGATTTATTTTTAGTCAAAGAAATCATTCGCGAACAATGTTTGTTGTTGTTGAGACAAGAAATTCCTTATGGGGTCGCTATTTTAATTGAAGACTTTAAGTATGACAAAAATAAAAACGAGTTTTATATTAATGCTAGTTTAAATGTTGAAAAAGAAAGTCAAAAGAAAATTTTAATTGGTACAAAAGGTACAATGATTAAGCAAATTAGCATGAATGCTAGAAAAGAATTATTAAAGATTTATGATGCTAAGATTTACCTAAAACTTTTTGTTAAAGTTGAAAAAAATTGAAGAGATAATGATCTAAAACTAAAGGAATTTGGTTATAGTCATTAATGAGTTTAGTTGTTACTAAAGGTTATTTACTAGCTAGGTATGATTATGCGATTTTTGATGAAGTTTTAGTTTTTCTTAATCAATTTGGTAATCGCTTCACATGCCTAGCATTAGGTACAAGAAAAATAACTTCTAAAAATGCTAGAGCATTACTTTATGGTAACTATTTGGAGATTGAACTTTTTTATACTCATAGTAATGAAAAGATGAGTAAATTAAAAAAAGTTGTTGCTATTAATCAAATTGGATTTAATTATGCTAGTAACTTGGCATTGATTACAGTTGGTGATGTAATTAGTAAACTACCAAATACAAATAAAATGTGATTTGATTTTTATCAAGACATTTTAGTTAAAGTTTTAATGGATTATGACAAATACCAAATTAGTGTATATGTTTATTTAGTATTTATAAAAGTTGTTTTTAGGAATGTAAAATTGCAACAATGTTCTAAACATTTATGCCAAAATCGACAAGAACTTAAACTTGGTTTTAGTTTTTATAATTCAACATTAGTTTGTACAGAATGTAGCCCTCAAATTAAGCAACTAACCAGTTTTGAAATCCAATTATTATTAACTTTGAATAAGTTTAGTCTTCAAGATTTGGATTTTTTTAATAAAACATATAATATTAATTGAAAAAGTTTTTATTTGAAACTTCATTATTCATTTAATGAATATAGAAAAAAGATTAATCAACTATATAAAAAATAAAAGAGCAATCAATATGTCAAAAAAATACAATCAAGAAACAATTGTTAACCATTTAAAAAATTATGGTTTTGTTTATGCTAATAGTGAAATTTATAATGGATTATCTAATACATGGGATTACGGTCCACTAGGTGTTAATTTAAAGAATAATTTAAAAAAGTTATGATGAAAAGAATTTATTACTAAAGATAAAAATTTAGTTGGATTAGATTCAATGATTTTATTAAATCCAATGGTTTGACAAGCATCTGGTCACTTAAGTAATTTTAGTGACCCATTGATTGATTGCAAAAATTGTAAAAATAGATTTAGAGCTGATAAATTAATTGAAGAAGTAGATCCTACAATTCAAGTTAGTGAAAAAACAACTAATGATGAAATTCAAAGAATTTTACAATCTCTAAATTTAGTTTGTCCAAACTGTCACACATTTGCATGAACTGAAGTGAGAAATTTTAATTTGATGTTTAAAACATTTCAAGGAACTGTTGAAAATAATTCAACAGAAGTTTATCTCCGTCCAGAAACTGCTCAAGGTATCTTTATCAATTTTAAAAATGTCCTAAGAACTACACGAGCTAAATTACCACTAGGGATTGGTCAAATTGGTAAATCATTTCGGAATGAGATTACACCTGGCAATTTTATTTTTAGGACTCGTGAATTTGAACAAATGGAAATTGAATTCTTTTGTCATGAAGAACAGGCACTAAGTTGATTTGATTTTTATTTAAATAAAATTCATGACTTTTTAACAACAACATGCAATCTATGAGTTGACAACTTTAAGCTTAAAGAACATAGCAAAGAAGAACTAAGTCATTATTCTAAAAGAACTGTAGATTATATCTATAATTTTCCCCATGGTTGAGGCGAATTATGAGGATTAGCATATCGAACTGATTTTGATTTAAAAACTCACATGGAATATTCTAAAAAAGATTTGGAATATTTAGATCCAATAACAAATCAGAAATACATTCCCCATGTTGTTGAACCTTCTGTTGGTGTAGAAAGACTAATGTATGCAATTTGTTGTGATGCATATGATGAAGAAATATTAGCTGACAATGATACAAGAATTGTCATGCATTTGAATTATTGTCTTGCCCCATACAAAGTTTGTGTTCTGCCACTAACTAATAAACTAAAAGATTTAGCATTAGAAATTTTTGACACATTATTAGCTAATGGAATTGAATGTTGCTATGATGCAGCCGGCTCCATTGGTAAACGTTATCGCAGACAAGATGCCATTGGGACACCTTATTGTTTAACTGTTGACTTTGACTCATTAGAAAATCAAACTGTGAGCATACGTGATCGTGATTCAATGCAACAAGTTATTTTAAAAATCGTAGATTTACCCCAATTCTTTTTAAAATTAAATTAATTGGATTTATTAATGTCAACTAATCTTTTTCAAAAAATAAAAAATTCTAATCTTGTGGAAATTATTAGAATTTATTTACCTTTAACAAAACGTGGTGCAAATTATTTAGCAATTTGTCCATTTCATAATGATAGTAAACCATCACTAACAATTAATGAAAATAAAAATATTTGAAAGTGTTTTGCTTGTGGTGAAAGTGGTGATGCAATCACATTTGTTGCTAAGTATAAACATTTATCTAGTTATCAAGCTGCAATTAGAATTGCTAGAGATTTAAATTGAGACTCTAAACTTATTGATGATTTTAATCAAGATCATCAATATGATGAAAGGCTAGAAAAACTTGCAAATTTAAACCAAGTTTATCTTGAATTTTGTCAAAATTTTTTGCTGGACAAAAAGAATAAATTAGCACAAGAATACTTAGAAAAAAGGCAAATAGATTCTAACTTGGTTGCTAATTTTGGAATTGGTTATAATCCCAATCAAGATAGAACTTTGTATGAATTGTTAACAAATGAAAATGCCCAGTTTGTTAATTTAGATAAAAATCGAATTTTTAGTAGACAAGATGTTTTGGATTGTAACTTAATTCAAATTTCTAGTAACGGTAATATTTATGATACATTTAGAAACCGGGTTATTTTTAGTATTAAAAATGATGTTGGTCAAATTGTTGGATTTAGTGGTCGTAGTATAGACAATACAGAACCCAAATATTTAAATACTAAAGAAACAAATTTATTTAAAAAAAATCAAATTCTTTATAATTGAAACATTGCTAAAGATAATTTAACTAATGGTGCTTTATTCATTACTGAAGGTTTCATGGACGTTATTGCATTGTATAAAACAGGAATTAAGAATGCAGTTGCAACAATGGGAACCGCATTTAGTGACTATCATTTGCAAATGTTGAAAAAAACTTCAGCCTTAAAAAGTGTTATATTAGCTTTTGATAATGATGATGCAGGACTACAGGCAACTATTAAAATAGGTATTAAAATTGGTAAAAATTTTAATGTTTATGTTGTAAAGCAATATGATAAACAATTTAAAGATTTGGATGAATTGTTAAATGGCACAAATCCAGACATGGTTAGTTCAATTGTTAATAATCAAATTCATTTTTCATTGTTTTATTTGCAAACATTACTAAAAAAATATAATTTAAACAATCTTGCAAACAAACAAGACTTTTTAATAGTTGCTTTAGAAACAATTAAAAAATATGGCAATATTTTATACAAGAATGACTACCTTGATTTTTTAATTAATGTTTGTGGATACGAAAAAGATATTTTAAGTAATCAAATTGACAATTCATTAATTACTAATGTTAACTTTGTTCAAAATAAAACAAATAAATCATCAACTAGTAGCTTAGAACAAAAGTGTCAAAAATATTTAAGTGCATTTATTCATAATTGACAACGATTAATTATGGCTTGCTTAATTAATAGTGATGCAGTTAATAAAATTAAAAAACATTATCCTTTTTACCCTAAGACCAAGTTGTATAAAAAATTTGATGAACAATATGATCTATTTAATAACATGTTGAATATTCTTTGCGATTATTATTTGGAGCACCCTCAAATTCAAGGTTTAATACTAAGTAATTATGATGAACTTAAATCATTTATCATTGAGAATGCTTATTCAATTGATATACATAAATATTTAGACTTATTCCATAAGTTTTTAAGTGATAATACAGTAGTTTATAAACAATACATTTATAGTGAAAATAATTTGTTAGAATCATTTAAAGATTGTGCTATCAATGATTTATCGATTAGACAATGTCTTGTCATTCTAACTTATGATAAAAAAATTAATCATAAATTCGACACAAAAACATATGATGATTTAACGAAAAAAATTGACGAATTAAAGCAATGAAATCTGAAGGAGAATGTTAATGGTAAAACTATATGATTCTAGAACAAAACAATTAGTGGAAATAAATGAACATGATGTATCAATTTATAATTGTGGACCTACAGTTTACAATCACATCCACATTGGCAATGCTCGTCCATTAATTACATTTGATGTTTTAAATCGTTTATTTTTATATCTTCAAAAAGAAGTTAAATATGTTTTAAATATTACAGATATTGATGACAAGATTATTCAAGCTGCCAAAAATGAACATATTTCAGAATTAGAATTGTCTAACTACTACACCGAACAATATTTTTTAATTAAGCAAAAACTAAATGTACTACCAATGATTAATCCTAAAGTTAGTGATAACATTCAAGGAATAATTGAATATATTAATCAATTGGTAGCTAAAAAAGTTGGATATTTTGCTGCAGATGGCGATGTATATTTTGATGTTGCACAAATTAAAAATTATGGTTGTGTTTCACATCAAAATCCTGATGAACTAATTGTTGGAGCAAGAGTTCAGAAAGATGAAAATAAACGACACCCTCAAGATTTTGTTTTATGAAAAAAAACTCAAGATGGAATTCAATGAGACTCGCCATGATTTAGAGGCCGTCCCGGTTGGCACACAGAATGTGCATATTTAATTAATAATTTAATTGGGCCACAGGTAACAATTCATGGTGGTGGCATGGATTTAAAATTTCCACACCATGAAAATGAAAACGCACAAAATGAAGCACTATTTGGTTGTAGTTTAGCAAAAGTGTGAATGCATGTTGGTATGATTAACATTGACAATGAAAAAATGTCAAAATCATTAAATAATTTCATTTTAGTTAAAGACATTTTAGAAAAATATTCTTATCAAGCACTAAGATGGTTCTTTTATCAATCAGGATATGCTAATCCATTAAATTATAGTGATATGATGATGAATCAAATGGAAGAAGAAATTAATAAGTTTAAGCAAAGTATTAATCAAGCTAAAAGTTTATTAGTTTTAGCTAATCAGCAAATTGAATTTAATCACAAAATCATTAACCATAATGTGATTGAGCATTTAAGTGATAATTTAAATTTAATTAATGCTATTACAGAAATGTATGCATTAAACAAGAAATTAAATGTTGCAATTAGACAAAAAAATATTCAAGATGTTAGTTTGTTACTAAATGAACTTACTAGTACATTAGATTTACTGGGGATTAATTTTGTTAATTTACATAATGAAAAAGTAATTTCATTGCTACATGAATGAAATAATTACCAACAAAACAAGGAATATGACGAAGCGGATAAACTTCGCCAATTGTTAGTTGATAAAGGAGTTTTATAATTTTTGAAACCAGTTTATCTTTTTGGCAAAAAAGCTTTAGAAGATGCCATTAATAACCATTTGGAATTTGAAATGGTTTATTTAACTATCAATCAACAACAATTAGTTAAACTTTTAAAGAGTAATAATATTTTGTATCAAATTGTAAATGCAAATTTTTTTAACAATTTAACTAATGTTAAAAAAACGCAAGATGTTGCATTTGTTTTAAAACAAACTAATCATCCAATTGATTTAAAAGTTTTATTAGAACAATTATCTAAAAAAGATAAGTCATTAATATTGATGCTAGACGAAATTCAAGATTTAGGTAACTTAGGTGCAATTTTAAGAACCGCTGATGCATTTAATGTTGATGCAGTAATTTACAAAAGTAACAATCAAGCAAATCCATTTAATGAAATAGTTATTAAAACGAGCACTAATGCTGTTAGTTATTTAACTTTGTGCGAAGTTACTAATTTAAACCAAGCAATTGAAAAACTAAAAAATAATGGTTTTTGAATATATGCAAGTTGTCTAGATAATGATTCAACCAACTATCATAATCAAAGCTATGCTAACAAAACAGTTTTAGTTGTTGGTAATGAACACAAAGGAGTAAGTCAATTAGTGCTAAAAAACTCTGATGTTAAAATTCATATTCCACAATTTGGCAATGTGCAATCATTGAATGTTTCAGTTGCAACAGGAATTTTGTTAGCTGACTACCGCACAAAACATAGTCTCTAATCAATGGTATAATATAGATATATGTATAAGATGTTTGCATCTATACATATGGAGGTAGATATTATGAAAAAATCAGTGAGAAACTTACTTATCTTAGGGGGTATCTTTGGTACAACTTTAGCAATTGGTGGTAGTGTAGCCCTTGCTTCATGTGCAACTAGTGGTTCTACAACGACTCAGCAAGCTAATATGGGAAGTATCAATAATGGCGACCTTAATGGTTTAAAACCAGGGGCACCAAATAAGGATAATGTAGAACAAAATAAAAATCCAGGGGATTCAGAAAATAAACAAGAAACAGGAAAGAATGATAATAAAGAAGATGCGCCAAGTACACCATCTTCTCAACCTACGCAAACAACACCAGTAGTTAGTCCTATTCAAAAACCAACTACTTCAGGTTCATCTGGTTCAACAACAACTGGTAATAATACAGCTAACAACTCAAATGGTAGAGTTGACATTGTAAAGCCTACAATTTCATCTGAACAATCAATTAGAAACTATATTTCTGGCATCAAGACAGATGTAGAAGATTCATCTACTCTATTTTCAATTAAAAAATCAACAGAGACAAGTAGAGAAGCGGGTCAAACTCAAAAGTATGAATTAACAATTAAAACAACTGATGAATTCAACAAATTAGGTAAAATTGAATTTTATAATGAAAAAACAGGTGAAACATCTACTGATACAACAATTACAGTAACACCAGGACAACAAATTAGTGTTAAGGTTACAGTTAATGATCCTGAAACATATACACTTGGTGATTTAAAAGTGTTTGATAGTGCAAATCCTAGTGTAATGTTAGAAACTGAACAATTACTAAAGACAGATGTTTATAGATTTACTTTACCTAATGAAAAATTAGATAATGGTAAGCCTAATCCATTCTATGAAACAAGTAAATTAACTGTTAGAGCCAAGTTTGTGCGTACTCAACTTAATGCATGAACATATGACTTTGCATCTAAAACTTACAACATTGAAATCAATGAAGATGGATATGTGTTTGATGATGTAGCTAACACTAATTTAAAATTAACAAGTGGTAAATTAGACCATAATGCATCACAAGATGAAATTCCAGGTGAAAATGTAATTCAATATAGAATTTATTTAAATGGACATGACTTAGAAATTAAAAACATTACTATTCCAAGTGGCGCTCAACTAATGTTTATCAACAACTTCTACAACACAGTTGATGAAGGTAAACCAACTCCTAAAATTTCATTAAGTGACAACACATGAATGTTTCCACCTGAAGGCTCTCAATATGGTAAGATAACAGTTCAAGGTGCAGTTGGTAGATGAGGTTCAGTAGAATACAACGGTAGATTACAACAATACTTAGAACCAAGATAATAGTTTACTAGTATAACTAAAAACCTATTCTTAATAAAAGAATAGGTTTTTTAATTGTTAATAATATCTTGTATATTATAAGAATAATAGTTGTTAGAGGAGAATTTAGATATGCAAAAAATTGCATTAGTAACAGGTGCATCTAGTGGCATTGGAGCAGCAATAACTAAAATTTTAGCTCAACATAATATTATTGTTTATGCTGCCACTAGAAATACTGAAAATATTTGTAGTGACAAAAATATTATTCCTATTAAATTAGATTTAACTAATAATGATTCCATTAAAAATTGTATTAATGAAATCATGCATAACCATCACCAAATTGATTTTTTAATTAATAATGCAGGTTATGGTTCATATGGTGCAATTGAAAATGTTGATTTAGATGAAGCTTATCAGCAATTTGAAATAAATTTATTTAGTATTGCCAAACTTATCAAATTAGTTACTCCAATTATGAGAGATCAAATGAGTGGTAGAATCATTAATATTTCATCAATTGCTGGCAAGATTCCTAGTAAATTTGGCGGTTGATATTGTGCATCTAAATTTGCTTTAGAGGGATTTAGTGATTGTTTAAGAATGGAATTAAAACAATTTAATATCCAGGTAGTTTTAGTTGAACCAGGAATTATTAAAACTAATTGAGGGCCAATTGCAGCTGATCATTTAAAAAATAGTTCAATCAACACTATTTATAGTACAGAAGCTAATAAAGTTGCTGATGTTTTAGTTAAGAATTATGCTAGCAATTTTATTTCATCACCTGATGTTATAGCTAAAGTTGTTTACAAAGCAATTAGTAGTAAACACCCAAAAACCCGTTATTGCAAAGGATATATGGCAAGACCAATGATATTTTTACGCAAGATATTAACTGATAGAACGTATGATAAATTTTATGATTGGTTAATGAAAATATATAATTAATCAACAAAAAAACTCTTCTTTACTAGAAGAGTTTTTTTACTAAATTAATATCCTTAATTATAACATTGAAGTGATTATATATCAAATGAAAGGAAAGTACACAATGTTTATCAAAAAATAAAGATTATTAGTTATTAGAAAGGAGATTATATATCTAATGATTAAATATTTTTAAAAAAGGAATAAAAATATCACAACTAAAAAAGAAACAATTAAGAAAAGATAATTATGAACTCAGATAAACTATCAAATAAATAAATGGGAGGTTACAAAAAACTAAAGAAAGTTTATATGAATATTTAAGGATATTAATTAATTTACAAATTATAAATTTGAAAAATAAAAGAGATAAAATTAATTTGAGAAATTGGTATATATCACTATATACCACAAATAATTATACATAACTAAAATCAAACTTTATTACTAAATGTACTATTAATGATAATTATTAATTTATTAATTATTTTTCAATTTATTTTCTAATAATTAATTTAATTATAAACATAATTGTTCACAATTAATTATTGCATTATTTTAAATAATTAGTAGCTATTTGATTTAGAAAATAATTGAAAAATATTATTTCTAGATGTCAAACTATGTCCCACAAAAACAACTGTTCTAACTATTGGTTTTTAAGCAAATTTTAGACTACATAAGAATGATACCAAGCCAAAACACTAGCACAGCGTTAAGAGTGTTTATCGCAGTTTTAGACTACATAAGAATGATACCAAGCCAAAACTATATCTTGAATTATTGCGTTTGTCATTTAGTTTTAGACTACATAAGAATGATACCAAGCCAAAACTACTGTATTGCTTAATAGTTTCTTTGATGGGTTTTAGACTACATAAGAATGATACCAAGCCAAAACATAAGTCATTGCCTGTTAAACCAATCATTAGTTTTAGACTACATAAGAATGATACCAAGCCAAAACTGTAATAATGGGTTTCACATTTGATTACATGTTTTAGACTACATAAGAATGATACCAAGCCAAAACTCTAATTTAACAGTAGCATTACTATTATCTGTTTTAGACTACATAAGAATGATACCAAGCCAAAACTATGATTTAATTAATCCATTTAAATTTTATGTTTTAGACTACATAAGAATGATACCAAGCCAAAACATATTAAAAGTGTCAATTTGTCATTTATTAGTTTTAGACTACATAAGAATGATACCAAGCCAAAACAAAGTTTCTCTAGATCTAATTTTAAATATTGTTTTAGACTACATAAGAATGATACCAAGCCAAAACTACAGAAAGACTTAACCACTTAATTAATACGTTTTAGACTACATAAGAATGATACCAAGCCAAAACTATTAATAATTATGTTTCTTAATGTCTCACGTTTTAGACTACATAAGAATGATACCAAGCCAAAACTAATGTATTATTTAATAAGTCAGGATGCTTGTTTTAGACTACATAAGAATGATACCAAGCCAAAACTATTTAAATAAAGTTTCTTACACTTATATCGTTTTAGACTACATAAGAATGATACCAAGCCAAAACTATATTGTCTAATCATTATTATCACCTCATGTTTTAGACTACATAAGAATGATACCAAGCCAAAACTTACAGCAAATTATAAAGAAATAGCACCAAGTTTTAGACTACATAAGAATGATACCAAGCCAAAACATTAATATTACCTAATTCAAAAGCAATTTCGTTTTAGACTACATAAGAATGATACCAAGCCAAAACCTAATAGACCCTTTACATTTTTTAGATCTAGTTTTAGACTACATAAGAATGATACCAAGCCAAAACTAAATTTTAATCCACTATCAATATAGAAGCGTTTTAGACTACATAAGAATGATACCAAGCCAAAACGTATTATGACAGGCTATGTATTCCATATTTGTTTTAGACTACATAAGAATGATACCAAGCCAAAACGTGCTAGTGCTATACTAGTTGAATTAAAAAGTTTTAGACTACATAAGAATGATACCAAGCCAAAACTGGTGAAGAAAAGCACACTCACTTTTTACAGTTTTAGACTACATAAGAATGATACCAAGCCAAAACGCTTTCAATTATCAAATTCCCTAAAATCTAGTTTTAGACTACATAAGAATGATACCAAGCCAAAACTAAAGGGGTTCCATTTTTCAAGTATTCAAAGTTTTAGACTACATAAGAATGATACCAAGCCAAAACTTGCCAAATTACAAAAAGCATTGAGAAATAGTTTTAGACTACATAAGAATGATACCAAGCCAAAACTTCAACATCTAGAACACCATTAGAGTTTTCGTTTTAGACTACATAAGAATGATACCAAGCCAAAACACCAAGTTAGCAGGTTTGATACCATTGCTTGTTTTAGACTACATAAGAATGATACCAAGCCAAAACAACAATAGAAATCAGCAACCACCCAATAATGTTTTAGACTACATAAGAATGATACCAAGCCAAAACAATTTTTTTAATCATAATAACCACCTTTAAGTTTTAGACTACATAAGAATGATACCAAGCCAAAACGGTAATATATATATATATATTCTAGTAATCTAGTTTTAGACTACATAAGAATGATACCAAGCCAAAACAAGTGACAATATTTGCCAAACTTTTCAACTGTTTTAGACTACATAAGAATGATACCAAGCCAAAACAGAACGTAAAAGAATGTTCTACATTAAGAAGTTTTAGACTACATAAGAATGATACCAAGCCAAAACTTGTTCATGGTGTCTTCAACACATTCATTAGTTTTAGACTACATAAGAATGATACCAAGCCAAAACTTCAACATCCAGAACACCATTAGAGTTTTCGTTTTAGACTACATAAGAATGATACCAAGCCAAAACTATTAAGGAAAAAAGAAGAAAGAGAGAGAGAGGTTTTAGACTACATAAGAATGATACCAAGCCAAAACTATGTGAAAGAAGCATAGCAGAGTTTGAAGGTTTTAGACTACATAAGAATGATACCAAGCCAAAACCTCAAATTATTAAAAAACTAACTAAAAATGTTAAATTTTTAGGATATTTGACAAAAAACTTAAGGATTCTAGGCTATTTTTATTGTTTAATCAGGTATTAATTTTTTCTTTATTTACTTCAATATTCATATGTTTTTCTAAATAAACAATTAATTTATTACTATCTAACATCTCAACGTAATCATAATTTTGCTTAAATGTTACCAACAATTCTAGTTCACTAGCATTTTTAATATATTCTCTAAAATCATAAGTTATGATAATGAACTTATGTTCATTTAACCAACCATATAAATCATTTAATTCAATTCATGATACATTATCTAAAATTATTAGTTTTGAATCTTCAAAGCAATAATCTAAGATAAGTTTAAATAAACTTTTATTTAAATATTCTTGATTAATAAATTCTATGAATAAGTTAATAAGCTTATTATTATCTCCTTCATTAGTATCTATTAATTCTTCTTGATATTTATTATTTATATAATCTTTAATATTATTAATATTACTTATATTGATAATTGGATATTGTTCCAATAGGTTAATGATTTCTTTTATTAAGAAAGACTTTTTATTTAAGTTAACAAAGTCAGTTAGTTTTGTAAGTTCGTTGATATAGATAACATTATCTAATTTAATGTTTTTGTTATCAATGTTGATTACACTATCTAGAATTAGATCTTTGTATAATTTGGTTGGATTTTGAGTTTGGAAAATTTTTATTCCGTCAAACTCTAATTCACATTCGATGTTATTTTTATTAATTGATAACATTAGATTTTGACATATCTGTCACTATTATTGTAAATTTCATTAATTTTCTTCTTTCCTAAAATGATTGCCATATTCATATATTGGTGTTCAGTTATGGCAATAATCCTAATATTTCCATTTGTGGGAATATCTTTGTTAAGTTTATTTAATTCTTGTTCAACTTTAGTTTGTGCATTAACACATTTTGTATAAACTGAAAATTGCATCATGACATAACCATTTCTAATGAGAGTTTTTCTAAATTTGGTGTATTCTTTCTTTTCATAATCTTCTACTGATGGAAGATCGAATAGTAGTAATAAACGCATGTTTCTAAAATCACTCATAATCTAATTCAACACTTGGTAATTGTTCATCTTGATTAACAATTGCATCTACATAAATATCAATTGCATTGTTAATAAAGTTTTTTTTGTTATTAATAAAGATTTTCTTATTAAAACATTCAATTAATGTCTGTTTGTGATTATAGAAATTTTTTTCATTTAATTGGTTTAATTTATACACCTCATAATCAATTAAAATCCTAAATGGTTCCATCAAATCACTTGCTAATGCAAAGTAGTTGTGGTATGACTTATGATTTAATGATATTCTGGGATCTAACCCTTTCTTAATAATTGATCTTGTGAAATATGATCGCAATATTGTATAACCATAGTTTAATAAACTATTGCAATAGTCATCATCATGACGCTTGAAGTTTAATCCAAATAAACTATGTCAATACATCTTAGCAGCATGACCTTCACGATTAGAAACATCAAATTCTTTGATTTCATTAGTTAATTCCAGAATTTTAGCAGCCAAATCACTATCATTCTTTAGCACACTAATTAGTTGTGCCTGATTAATGATTTTTTGTTTAATGATTTGTTTTCATTTATCTGATTTATATATTGCTGTTCAATTGATTTGCTTCTCCAGCACCTTAATTGTGTTGAAATTTCCAATGATGGGTAAGATGTTAGTTGTTGGTAAATATTTATTGTCACAGATAATGGTTAATACATTATTTTCGGCTAATTCATTAATAAGATTGATAGTAATTTTAAGTTTGTAATTATTAATTAATAACACATCAATATCATTGATTGGAATAATGATTTTATCATTACTATGTTTAATAACTAAATTATTGAGAAATAAATTTAAACTATCCCCTGATTCTACTTCAATAATTTTTCAACCCATAATAAAAATTAATCTTGCTTTAACTTTATTTACAGATGATAAAGACAATAAAAAAACTGACCTTGCGGCCAGCGATCTCGACATAAAGTCTTATCTTGACTTTAGTATCATTCTTATGTAGTCTAGTTACATTTAAGTAACAATAGTATTATAGCATAGATTTATTTCAATAATTCATCAAATGTTTTCTTATTGTAAATTTTACCTAGTTCGTCAACTTGGGCAATACAGAATTTTTCAGCTAATGATGATATTGGAATTAGGTATCGATTTTTTCTTGAACCAACTAATTCATTTTTAGCCGTTAATGATTTTATTTCAAGTATGTTTTTATTTAAAGTTCCACCACCATTTGAGTAGTACATTAAATTATCATCTTTATTAATGAAAATGGTTCCTTCATTGATTAACACATAATTTTTATTAGTAATACCTTTAGAAATTAATAAATCATTTAATTTATTTTCATCAATTTTTAATTTTTTACTAACCTTATCAAAAGTTAGGACCTTTTGATTAATTGGTATTGTGATTAATTTGTTTTTACCATCCTTATAAACTCTAATTTCCAAAGCATTTAATGATTCCATAACAGCATTATTATGGTGCGCTTTTAAAACAATTAGTCCAGAAACTTCTTTTGGTTTATCTTTAATTTTTAATTTTTTAACTCTCTTGTTGTTTGATAATTCAACTCATTTTGGGGTTCATTTTTCAGGCAACTGCTTGTTATATAGTTGTTCATAATTTGCTTGCATATATTTGATAAATGGATTAGATTTACCATCACTGTAATGATTGTAAATTTTAAATAATTCATCATATAGTTTTTTATCACCATGAAAGCAAAATAATTTGCTTGCATCTTGTGGTGCATTACCATTATTATCTTTGAAATATTTGTCTAAATCTGCAACTTTATCGCCTATTAAATCTAGTTTAGTTACCAAATAGCCATTTTCTAAGCTAGCTTTATTTTCTCATTTGATACTATAAATAGTTTCATTTGATAATGGCAAATTCTTCTTAGTGGTGTACATTCTAGAAAATTTGATCTTATTTGCACACTCACCATATTCCAGAGTCTTTTCATTAGTTTCAAAATCTTTTTTAACTTCGGTGTTATATTTTTTTAGTTCATAACCAAATTTAATAACATTTGGATCTTTTTTAGCAAAAGATTTGCTAATGTCAACGATTTCCCCTGTTTTTGAATCAACAATTTTGTGATCTTTAATTTCTAAATTATTATCATCGTCTTTAATTTTCTTTTGATATCAATTTAATAATCCTTGAATTTGATGATTCATTCCTAATCAACAAATGATGGATGCATCAACGGCATGGTGACAATAAACATCTCTATCCTTTGGTAGCAACGACTTTTTATTTTCACTGTCTGTAAAAATGTAATATCTTGCAAAGTTAGTCATTGTACCACGAACAACTTTAACTTTAGCATTCTGGTGATTAGTATGGTTTTTAAAGAAATTTTGAAAAGTATTTAAAACTAATTTAGATGCATATCTAGTATCAGCTAAATTACGACCAATAAAATCAAATAATTCTTCTGTTGGGTCACCTTCAAATTTTAAAAGATCAGCTTTTGATTTTGGGATACCCATTCAAGCATCATCTTTTTTAGAGATTAGCATTTTATCAATTCGATCAACAAATTCCTTAAACTTACCTTGCCTAGATAATCATTGGTAAGGTGTAAAATTACCTTTCTCACGATTATTAGCTTGCTTAGTGAGAACTTTATTATTAATTGAATCATCCTGAGAGATGGAAAATGGAATAATGTGGTCAATGTCTAATCCATCACCATATATCACATCATCAATACCAATTGGGTAACCATCATAAATATCACGTTTATTTTGTTGAGACCAAAGTTTTAGTCTTAATTTTGCTTTTGAACTTAGTTTATCACTGTCTGTATTGTTGTTATTGTCTTTGAGAATAGTATCAATAACATTCTTGTTTTCTTTTTGAGATTTTTCAATATTTTTTCTTTCATCAGCAGTATTTTTATCTCTTGGTAATTCAAAAGTAATATTATCTATTTCATAATCATCCAATATTTTACTTTTGATTAATTTATTCATAATTCTCACTGTTTGAATAAATGCACGTTTTGTAGTTGGTGAAATTACCTCATTATCAAAAATATTTTTTGAAATGTACTTATTGGTATTACTACTAGAATTTTCACGTTCAACACGGTTAAGATTATTTTCAAAATATACCATTTGGTTGATATTTTGACCAAGATTATTTGCGCAATATTGAATGTACTCTAACATTGCTTTGTAAGACAAACTATGAGTCTGGGTTAAACCTTTAAGTTTTTTGATTAATGCTTCATTTTGGTCTTGATCACTACACTTGTAGACATCTTTTAGAATTTCAATTCTTTTCTTAACATCTTGATATGGAGCTAGTGATTCAAAAACATCATTTGCTTTTTGCAAAAGTTCAATATCAAGAATATTTACTGGTTTAGTTCATTGCTCAGTTTTAATTAACCAATCAACAATTGCATTGTATGATTTTAATTCAGTGATAATTTTTTTATCTTTAGAATCAATCCTGTAACCATAACAACTACTTTCATCTTTTAATTCATCAATATTAAGAAGTTTAACCAATTCTTTAGGTTTACAATTAAATGCTTTAAACTCATTTTTAACACCAAAAGCATCACTATATTTTTTGAAAATTTTGTCTTTTTGTTCCAGTGTTAATTCTGTGCCAGATTTTCTAAATAATCTAATGTTGTTAATATCATTTAATAGGTTAAAAATTTCAGCGATTGGTGAATTTTTGCCACCACGTTTTTCATCAGGATAATATGTACACTTACCTTTTAAGGCTTCTCAAAGAGTTTCGCCATCTCTTTTTTCTAATTCATTTTTACTATTTATAAACCACATCCCATATGGTGTAGGTGATTTTTCACTACCTGGTCCTATTTCAAAGGATCTAACCATATTAAATATTTCTAAATAGCTCTTGATGAAATTTTCATCAACATTTTGTTGTTTAAGCATATGTTGAATTTCGTTTTCATATTGACGAGCAGAATATTTATCAGCTTTTTTTGAATCCTTGTAGTAATGATTTTGTTTATAGAAGTTATAAATTTCTTCAGTTGGGTAGACATTTTGTTCATTCATAGTTTGTTCTTTATCTAACTGTTCTTCAGTTACATAAAAGAACCCTCTATGATGGAGATAATGGAACAAAATGTAAATTAATGCTTCTTTTGAAACTTTATTACTTAAAGCATGATATTTTAATTCAATTGGATTATTAAATCCAAATTTGGTAATATCAATGTTAATTAATGCTTTAGCATCATCAATTGAGTCAACTCAATTATTGGCAACTAAAAAATTGAGATAAGCGTCTTTTCTATTTCTGGCTCTTCTTATTCTTCGACGAGAACATCTCATACTTCTACGTTTTTGATTTTTTAATGAACCATCTTTATTATCTGCCACATCATTAAATAATCTCACGCCCATGTCAATGATGTTGTGATCTTCATCAATTAAACTTCACCCCACTGAAGCCACACCAATATCAAAGCCAATATTAATTTTTTTCTTATTTTCTGACATATTATTTCCTATGAAAATTAAAAGATTTTATCAACACCATTCTAACAAAAAAATAATAGAGCATTCCTTATTCTCTATTATTTTTTTGTTATGCTTTAATTGCTGTAAAACGTTTTTGGATATAGTTTTTATTTACAATTTCATCTAAAATGATTTTTGCACCATCAATGTAACTTAAGTATGATTCATTATCTTTGTTAAATAATAAGATGTCATCACCAAAGATGAATTTATCAGCCTCTTTACCATCTGGATCAAACATGTATGCAGGACTAAAAAATGTTCATAGCACATCATTTCTTGATGAGACAGTATTGTAGGCATCAAGATTACCACTAGCTACCGTAATTCATTCTTTTGGGAAGTCGACACTATCAATTACTTTAGTTGTTTTTGCTGGATTAGTATACAAACTTCCAACTCCACCTACAACAATATATCTTGTTTTTGTTTTGGCAAGTAAGTTTAAAAAGTGTTCATGTTGAATTTTCATGAATCCAACTTCTTCAATTGTTCAAATCCCAATTGCATTAATTACAACATCAAATCCATTTAAATCATCTTTATTTATTTCTAGAAAAGGTTTTTCAATGACTTGAATATCTTTATTTTCTAATTTACTAGCATTTCTAACAATTGCAGTAACTTTGTAATTTCTTTTTAGTGCTTCATTGATAAGAAGTTTACCAACTCTACCAGTTGCTCCAATGATGGCAATTTTCATAGTCTTCCTCTATTTTTGGAAATTAAAACATTCAAATTATAGAGCATGTTGCTTTAGTTTTTTAATAATTTTGTCTTAGCAATTTATTGATTAATATTCGTATTAATTAGTCGATGATATCAAATTGAGAATTAAATAATTTCGCATAGAATCCATCATGTTTTAACAGTTGCTCATGATTACCAGATTCAATTAATTTTCCTTGGTTTATTACCAAAATCTTATCTGCATTTCTAATTGTTGATAGCCGATGAGCAATTAAAATTGCTGTTTTATTTTTTAGTAATTCTTCCATTGCTTCCTGAACTTGAATTTCAGTTTTTACATCCACTGAACTAGTTGCTTCATCAAAAATTACTAAATTAGCATCACTGATAATTGCTCGTGCAATTGCAATTAATTGTCTTTGGCCTTTAGATAATTCATTTGAACTACTATTGATAATTGTTTCATAACCATTTTCTAGACTTAGAATCAAATCATGACACTTAGCTTTTTTGCATGCTTCAATAATTTCATCATCACTTGCACTTGGATTTGCTAACTTAATGTTTTCCTTAATATTTAAACTAAAAAAGAATGTATCTTGTAAAACTGTTGAAATGTTTTTTCTTAAACTATTACGATTAATTTTTTTAATAGAAACATTATCAATTAGAATATCACCTTTTGTAGGGTTATAAAGTTTATTTAATAAATTGATAATTGTGGTTTTTCCACTACCAGTTGGCCCAACAATGCCAATAAAATCACCGGAATTAATTTTAAAAGAAACATCTTTTAAAACTTTGTGATTTGAATCATAACCAAAATCAACATGTTTAAACTCAATTTGAGGTTTTAATATTTTAGTATTTAAATAGTTTTCCTCATTTTTTATTTTTAGATTGTTTTTATCCATGCTTAAGCTAATTGACAATTTTTCAATTGGATTAAATTCTTCATTTTCTCTTAGCACTTCTTGTACTCTTTGGACACCAACATTAGTTCCTAATCCAATTGTTACAATTGATGGTAACTGACCAAGTGGGGAAAGAAAGTTTCTTGCTAATAATATGTAAATAGTGATTGTGGCTAAACCATCAACTTGATTATTTGCTTGTCCAATAGATATGTTGATTGTTGCAAATGGAACATTAAAAATGACAAATAATGCCCCGATAGCAGATATTATGATTGTAATCCCATTAATTAATAAATCTGTTAATGGATAAGAATAAAAACTATATAATTGAGCTTCTTCTCACAAATTCATTAATTTATGATGCATGTCATCAAATTCTTTTCTAACTGCTTGTTGTTGTTCATATAAATCAACAACAAATTGACCTGCAATTTTTTCTTCTAATAAACTTGTAAATTCACCAATAGTAGATTGTAATTTTTCAAAATATGGGATTGACTTTTTAGTTTTAAATCAAACTCAAATAATTGCAATTGCAAACAATACTACTGTAATAAGAGCTAGCATTCATGAAATTAAAAAGATTGCGATTCCAATTCCTGTTAACCATAAAAATAATCCAATTAAGTCAGCAAAATTATCTGATAAAAAGACTGAAATATTATTAACATCATTAATGAATCTTGACATGATATCCCCAGCTGGGTTTTTGTCAAAATATCCAATTGGTAATTTATTTAACTTAATGAATAAATCACTTCTAATTTTCTTGCTTACACGTTGGGAGATACGAGAATTAATGTAGAATTGGGAATATAAAATAAACCAATTAACTAAATAAAACGCTAAAACTGTCCCACACACAATAGCAGTTAATTTTCAATCACCAGACTCAATACTAGTCATTGCAACTTGCAAACCCATAATGGCTATTATGGCTCCGCCACCACTAATGAATGCGCAAAGCATTTGGTATAACAATTGCCATTTATAGTATTTTAGGTATTTCCATAGAAAGGTAATACTATTTTTGATTGATTTCACTGTTCACTTCCTTTTCGCCCATTTGAATTACTGCAACATCATGATAATATGGACATGTTTTTAATAATTGCAAGTGTGTTCCTATTGCAATAATTTTACCTTCATCCATCACCACAATTTTATTTGCATTACGAATAGCATTAATCCGTTGGGATGAAATAACAATTGTTTGTTTATATGGATTGTTTAATAATTCTTGACAAATATTTTTTTCAGTAATCATATCAAGTGCAGATGTTGCATCATCTAGCAATAAAAATGGTGCTTGTTTAATTAATGTTCTAGCAATTGCCAATCTTTGTTTTTGGCCACCACTTAAATTTGTCCCTCTTTGAGCAATTTTATAATCATACTTATCAATCTGCTCGTTAACAAATTTCTCCAAGTTAGCAATTTTTAAAACTGCATCCATTTCATTTTCAGTAGCATCATCCTTGCCAAACTGTAAATTTGATCTAATTGTTCCACTAAATAAAATTACATTTTGAGGACAATAAGAAACAGTAGATTTTAATTGATGTTTTGTTAATTTTTTAATATCAACATTAGCTAGTTTGATTTGTCCTTTAGTTGGATCATACATTCGAGCTATTAAATTAATTAGTGTTGATTTACCAGATCCTGTTGGACCAATAATACCAACTACCTCTTGAGGCTTAATTTCTAAATTGATATTTTTTAAGCTTTTAGCTTTACTATCAGGATAGCTAAAAGTCAAATTAGTAATTTTTATACTATTTTTTGCATTAAATTTGGCTGGTTTTTCACAATATTGAATACTAGGAGTTGAATTAATCACTTCAAATGCACGTTTAAAACTTGGCACCGCTCTTCCAATTTGCACTACTCCAACAATTGTTAATATTAGTGCCACAACCATTAGAGTAACCAACAAATAAATTTGTTGCAAACCACCAATTAAACTTTTGTTACTCAATCAAGTAGCAACAATTAATGCACCATCCATAAATAAATAGATTGAAGGCAGAACCATTGCAGTTATGTATCCTGACTTAGTAGTTGTTTTTCTTAATTCCTCATTTGCAATATCGAACTTTTGAAATTGACTATCTTGTAAATTAAATGCTTTAATTGTTCTTTGTCCTAAAACATTTTCTTGTGTTAAACCATTTACAATATCCAACTTTTCTTGAGTTTTTTTGAATGGTTTCAATGCAAATGCAAAAATAATCATAATCACTAAAATTAAGCCAATTGATAATAAAACAATTGACCCCACAATTCAATTGCTTTTAACTGATGTTACACTATCAAAAGCATTATTAGAATTGGCATTAGCAATAACAACTATTAATCCTATTAATCCACCAATATAAAGAAGAATAGATTTAACTAGAACTCTTGCAGAAAATTCAGTTGCCGTTGCAATATTAGTAGCATCTATGGTTAATCTATTAATAAGTGATGATTGACTAAAATTCTCAATATCAACCATTGAAAAATCTTGAATCTTAGTATAGATTAAGTTTCTTGTGTTAATTGCAATATTTTTAGCAAATTTGATAGAAAATCTATTACCAATTAAACCTAACCCAAAAGAAATAATACATATTCCTAATAGCATTGGCACTAACACTGCAATTTGCAATTGTTGGGTACCTAAGCTTGGAAATAACCATTTACTAGAGTCATTAACCATTGCAGCTGAAATATATTCCAAAAGCAAAATTACTGCAACATATGCAACAACTTGCAATGTAGATAATAATGAACTAATTAAAAAGTATTTTCAACACTTTTTAGTAAAAATTTTTTTTATTGCTTGATGTTTAGGAACACTATTCTTTTTTTCTTGTTTCACTGTTAGTATTTTTGTATATTTTATCATAATCTATTGTATTATATTGTTTAGACAATCAATAATCTATGAAGTGAAAATTTAGAAAATCAATCCTGTTTTCATGTATTGCAATTACAACTGTTTCATTTGTTACGGCAACTTCATTGTTTTTAGTTGCATGTGCTAATAATAAGATTATAATTCCTGCAAGAGAAAACATATCTAATGGTTTAACTGCCATTGACAATGATCAAGAAAAATATATTAATCAAAATTCAGCATCAATTCTTTTTTATTCCACACCCAATATTCAATATTTAACGACATATTTAAGTAAGTATCTTGAAGATAATGCAGAATATAAACCAGGTGAACCAGATGCACCTAGTGAAAATTCTAGAGTTACTACTAATGAACAAGATACAAAACAAACTAATGCTTACATAGTTACTCAGACATTAAATGAAATTTTGACAAATGGCACTAATGGCAAGGATTATAAAGTTACTAATATACTATTAGGTACAACTTGATTACTAGATTATTCATTAGCTCAAAACCCTAATATTGATAATACAGAGGCAACTAAAAACTTAGCAACATACTATTTTGCTACAAATATGCATGTTTTGAATGTTGCATATAATGTTGTTGTTTCAAAAAAATCAAATGATGGCAAAACATATTATTTAGAACTAAATGTACCAGTTTCCAGTGTATCAACTACCAATTTAGATGTTTTTTTAAGCCAACCACAAGGTGACAAGAAAGTTGATGATTTAGGGCAAACAATTCCTGATAACCTAACTATTCCTGCTAATAATTCTGGTCTTTTTTCAACTGCTTGGTATAAGACGCCCCTTACAAAGGATACATTTGAAAGTAGTATCATTCCTGGTGGGACTACTTTATCTAAAAACAAAAGTTATGATTTAACAGCCAGTTTAACAATTACTGATTCTAATGGCGATAAACAAATGCAATCATATTATTACTATAGTGATGGAAGAAACAACCTTTCTTCTGTTGATACATATGATAAAACAGTAGAAATGGTTAGTGATTTTTCAATTATCAAAATTACAGATAGTGCCGACAATATTAAATTACCTGATAAAAGCTCTAGATACTACAATAGTTTTTTAGGTTTGAAAACAATGCTAACAATTGATACATCTAAAACAGATGTTGCAAAGAATTCATCATACCTGACAAAATTAAATTACTTAAATAGCTTAGCAACAAACAAAAACTCAAATCGTTCAACAATTGATGAATTATTTTTGTTTAGAGATTATAGTTCATTAAATGTTGATACAACGGTTTTGTCGATTGCTGGTTATCCATCAACAACTGATCAAACAACTAGATTGGTATCAGCAAATTTTAATTCAAATACGATTAGTTACTCTTTATCTACCTATACAGGTGACAAGGATTCTACTACAGGTTATGCGCGTCCTAGTATTCAATATAGTTTAAATGGTAAATTTTATTATTCATCATACAATTGACAAGACAATATTTTAATGCCTAATGTTAATCTAATGCCAGGATCATCAGGCTCAATGGTTATAGACAATGATTATAAGTTAGTTGGGATCTATTGAGGAATTGTTCAAGGTGGAGAAAATATATCTGGTGTTGCTAACACATTATTTTCAAAAAATAATTCCAAGAGTTTGGTTGCAAAATATTTAAATTACATTAAAAATATTGACAAGAACTCAGAATTATTAAAGTTATTTAGAAATTTGCATAACAATTTTAATTATTTTAATTAAACAACAATTTCATCATCTGATGAATAACGTTTAATTGTATAAACAGGATAATATGATAGTTTAGATTTTCTAAGTTGTTCGCTATCAGCATCATCTTGACGATCCATATACATTTGATTAATATTATTAAAAAGTAAATTTTGACTAATCAAATATTGGTATAAGCCCCTAATAGTTTGGCTGGCTTTTTCAATAATAATTTCACAGACACTTGTTCTTGTATAACATAGTGTTATAGCTTCAATTTTATTATTAATATAAATAACAATACCTTTGAATTTATTAGAAACTTTTCTTTGGTTTCTAATAAATTCTTCATATGTTTTCATCTCATTTAAATTTTCTTGATTTTGATATTCTAAAATGTGTTCTTTACAATAATTTAAAATATCATCATCACTAACATCTTGAATATTTTTAATTTCAACATTACCACTATAATTAGTTAGAAAATAATTTAAATGATTTCGTTTCTTTTGTAATTTTTTACCACCAAAAGTTTTAAAGTTATCTAAATAATAGACATAATTAGTGGTGAAAATTTGCTTATTTTCAATTGAAAAATTTATTTTTCAATCTTGAATCATATTTTCAGAAATTAAACTATATCTAATTACATTGCTATGATCATGATTTAAGAAATTTAGATCATTTTTGATCATTGGTATAACATCAAAAAATGTTACATTATCTTGATAAAAACATGAAGTTAATTTTCATGTTGGTGATGAATTGTTTTCATTATAAATATAAAATAAAACACCCTTTTTATTTTCTAAAATATTGAATGCAAATTTAATTCCATAACAAGATCAAGATGCTAATGCAATCGGTGACCAAAATTCTTGTTTAAATTGGTTATTATCAATATAATCAACAAGCTTTAAATAATTGTCTCAATCTAAAATTTGTACTTGCATATTCACATGAAATTTTATATAATTTAATTTAAAATTAACATATATTTAATTGAAATTAATGAAGAAAGTTTTAATTTTGTGATTAATTATCATAAATCACTAACTGATAAAACTAATTTAGAAGGATGATTTCAAGTTGTAAGAGTTGACTTTGATGATTCTAAAATCATTTCAAAGTTAGAAAATATTGGAATTTATCCTGGAGAAATAATTTATTTAATTAAAAAAATTAATAATTCTAGCGTCATGCTCATCAAGATTAATGACGTCATTTATGGAATTAGAACAAAAGATGCAAACAATATTATTGTGAAGAAAGTTGTCAAATAATGTTTTGCGGTTGTAGTGCAAATGAATCATTAGATAAACAAGGAAAAAAACATTTAAAACAATTATTTAAACCTCATGCTAAAACAAAGAATTTTGCCCCTGACAATGCCTATCTTTTAGTCGGTACTCCTAATGTGGGAAAATCAACATTTTTTAATAAAGTCACTTGACAAAATTCACCAGTTGGTAACGCAGATAGAATTACTGTGACAACTAAAATTGGATCATTACGTAGTGATTCTAAAATCAAAATTTTAGATGCTCCAGGGATCTATAATTTAAATCCAACTAGTTATGATGAAAATGTTGCAATAAAAACAATTTTTAACCAAAAATATTTTGGTTGCATTAACATTATTTCTGCTAAATCATTAAAACGTGATTTACTTCTAACAACTCAGTTATTAGAAGCTGGTATTGTTAAAGAAATTGTTATCAATATGATTGATGAATTTTATGAAGGTCAAATCAATGCTTTTAAGTTAAGTCAAAAACTAAAAACTAAAGTGCAATTAGTTGCAGCAACAAAAAATATTGGTGTTAAGCAAACAATCAAAAGTTTAATTGTTGATCAAGCAAAATTAAAATCTCATTTTAAATTAAATTATCCACAAGAAATTGAAAACATTATTGTGGAGATTAAACAACATATTCCTGACCAATTAAAATTAGATAAAAGATTTATTGCTGTCCAATATTTAGAAGCTAATACATATGTTCATGAATTATTCAATGAATGAGGAATTAACAAAATTGCTCATAATATTTTAAAGTCTCATCATCTAACTTTAAATAAAACAAAACAATTAATTAAAGAAACAAGAACAAACTTTATTAATAATTTGCTAACAATTACAATCCAAAAAAACTCGGATGAAACAGTTATTGCAAAAAACCAAAAAAAGATTTTAATCCAACAAAAACTAGATAAAGTTTTTTTGAATAAATGGTTTGGTGCAATTTGCTTTATTTTGGTAATAATTGGAATTTATTATCTCACCTTTGGTAATTATGCTGGCGGCTATATTAATGAACAATGAACAGGATTATTAGAACAAGGACAAGATGCAATTAAAAATGCCATTGCTAAATCAATGGGTGAAAATGCTAGTCATGGGCTATGAGTTCAAAATTTTGTAGCTGACGGATTATTAGGTGGAATATTTACTGTTGTTGGTTTTGCCCCATACATCATTATTATGTTTTTCTTAATTAATCTAATTGAACAAACAGGATACCTATCTAGAGTCTCACTTTTGGTGGATAAACAATTTGAAAGATTTGGTTTAAGTGGGAAAAGTGTTATTACTCTAATTACAGGAATTGGTTGTAATATTCCTGCGGTTATGATGGCACGAAATTGCCACTCATTAAAAGAGCGAACAATCGTTTTAATGATTACACCATTCATGTCATGTAGTGCAAGACTACTAGTTTTTGTTTGGATTGCAAATGCATTTGTTAGTGCAAAATATGCTTGATTAGTTGGTGTAGGGTTTACTTTTTTTAGTGGTTTTATTACTTTATTAGCTGGATTATTATTTAGCCAAACAATGTTTAGAGATTCTAATACATTTTTGCTTACAGAGTTACCAACTTGAAAATTACCTGATTTACAAATTGTGTTAAAAAAAGTTGCATTAGAATTTATTGACTTTCTTAAAAGAGTGATGACGATTATTTTCTTAGTTAATCTAGTCATGTTCTTTTTAATGTATATTTCACCAACATCCGGATTAATTGATGATTGAGAAATTTTATCTAAACCATATATCAATTGAAATCAAGCATCACTTTTACAATATATTGGCATACCATTTCAATATTTGTTCTATCCAATTGGATTAGGACAAGATTGGAGATTTGCAACATCATTATTATCAGCAGCACCGGCAAAAGAAATTGCAGCATCTAACATTTCTTTATTATTTGGTGGTGGAGGTGAAGTAGATGGCACGACAGCACAAGGCTTTGTTAATGCATTATTTAAAGATGGTAATGTAACTTTGCCATATGCAACGCTAATGTCATATTTAGTAATGTTTACTTTTTATACACCATGCTTATCCACAACTGTAGTGATGAAAAAAGAAGGTGGAATTAAAAACACATTTATTCATTTAGGTGCAGCCATTGGGTTATCATACTTATTGTGTTTAATCTTTTATTCATCAATTGGTAGCATAGAAAAAATCATTCAATTTAATAATAATGGGAATTATATTGCTAATAATACACTAGCAATTATTGCTTGAATTCTTCTTGCCGTTGGTACATTAACACTTTTAATTAGTTTTATTATTAAACAACACCTTAATAATAGTAATAAACCAGTCTTACTATCAACAACAAAAAAATATTATTTGGTATACATAATTAGTAGTTCAATAATAATTTTAGGAATGTTTTTCATGTTGTGTTTTATATTTATTATTTAAAAACTAACTGAAATGTTATCAAATGTTCTATCTATATCTTGTTCATTGATTTTAGAATCATTTAAATTGTAGTTAGCATATCAAGCATATGATGCATGAGATAATTCTACCAATGTCCATGGCGATTGTTTAGCTAGAATATCAATAATTTTTATAATATAGTTGTATTCATCAATTGTTAATGTGCAATTAAAATTGTTTATTAATTCTTTGTCTATACCTTTATAGGCTTTACGGTAATTTAGTTCGACAACACCATATTTTCAAGCTCTAAAATCCACTTTTTCTAATAGTGGTTTTTTAAATTCTTTTTTAAAAAGGCCATAACAGAAAAAAATTATTTTTTGACAATGTAATTCACTAGGACTTGTCCCATTTTTTATTAAATATTCATTAATGACTTTTATTAAATTGATTTTTTGTTTCATTGTATTAATTTTCCTTATTCATTAACAATTAATGAAATTAATAAATTATTTACTATATAAAAATAAAAACCAAATAAAAATAAAAACCAATCCATTTTATTGGATTGGTAAAATAATTTACTTATTTTTTAATAATTAATTAATTAATAGATGATTCTAGTTTGTACCTGATGAGCTAGTCTTGTTAGTCATGACTTTTGCTACACCATTAGCATCTAAGTAAGCAACTGTTAATGTTGGTTTTTGGACTTCTTCAAGTTCAGCATATTTAGCTTCTAAAATATTAAGAACTTTCTTAGCTAAACCTTCTTGTGTTTCTGACTTCATTAATTGCACATCTGTAACATCAACCATCACAATATTTGGATACTTTTTAACTAGTGCACTAAATTCAACCATTACTTCATCAACAAACATTTGGCCATCAGAATTTAAGACTAATCTAGTTGCTTTTTCAGCTCAACCTGATGCGTCAAATCATTCATTTACATTTGCATCATTACCAGGGTACTTGTTTGGTCCACCAATTGTAACAGACACTTGACCTTTATTATTTCCAGCACTTCATTGAACGTATGCAATGTTGAATCTACCATCTGATTGTGAAGGAATATAAACATTGTTTAATGATGTAATTGGGGTGTTGCTAATATCTAATTGATAAATGTATCCACCAACCATATCACCTTGGAAGTTACGTTCGTATTGACGTTTACCATAAACATTGTCAATTGCTAATTGCAATTTTGTGTTGTCTAAGTCAGCTCTATTTGACAAATCAATCATTGTAAATGGTTTAAATCTTAAGTGACCTAATCTTGGATTGAAACCATCAATGTGGTCATATAGCATGTGAGTTGTGTCATGTAGAATTGTTGGATCAATTCTATTAGCTGTAGTTGAGTAGAATTCTAATTCCTTGACACTTTCATTAATTGTTATACCTTTTAATGATTTTAAATTACCATTAAAGTCTTTAATTGTTAATTTTTCAATTCCAGCAGGAATAACAATTTTTTCTAATCCTGCTTGACTTGGGTTTTCTAAAATCACAAATTTAATACCATGATCTGCACATTGTTGTAAATAATTATTAATTTCTGTAATGTTTTTATCTTTAAGATATTCTGATCCTAAGTTGATTCTAGCTGCTTTAATAATTGTGCCTGCTTGAACACTAGGATATACTTCTCTTAATTCATCTAATGGTGCATAATCAAGTGTTTCAAAGTTCCCTGCAAAGTTAGTTGTTCTTACTGTTGAGTATCATCCTAAATAAGCATTACTTTCTACAGCGCCTTGAGTACGTTCGTTAGGGTAATTATACATTTCACTTGTACTTAGAATTGGCATTAAATCACGTTGGTTATAGTAGTATGGTGATTGATATAATGTTTGATCTACTAATTTACCAGTTCTATTATCCCACATCTTTTGAGGTATATTACCTTTGTTAGTAATGCTAGCTACTGGAGTGTGTTCAGTTGAACCACTAGTTGTGTCATTTGAAACTTCTGCTTTTGCTAAAGCACGTGATAATAATGTTGCCTTCTTACTTTCTGGTTTAGTTGTTACTTCCTGCTTGTTTACTGTATTATTACCAGTTGTTGTTGAACTAGATGAACCTGAAGTAGTTGGTTTTTGAATAGGACTAACTGGTTGTGTTTGTGTAGGTTGAGAAGGTGTACTTGACACATCTTCATTCTTTCCTGTTTCTTGTTTATTATCTGAACCAGCTTGATCTTTGTTTTGTTCTACATTATCCTTATTTGTTGACCCTGGTTTTAAACCATCAAGGTCACCATTATTGATACTTCCCATATTAGCTTGCTGAGATGTTGTAGAACCACTAGTTGCACATGAAGCAAGGGCTACACTACCACCAATTGCTA
>OIZF01000004.1_pt1 | contig 169490 bp, 146 predicted proteins | sample 1588471 | NCBI WGS metagenome assembly OIZF01 (sample SAMN03283279) | human gut metagenome | biome: human-associated habitat; material: feces | host: Homo sapiens | place: Peru | collected 2012
ACCGAAGAACACTTATTTCTTTGTAAGAGATGGTTTGATGAATTTCCTTTCCCACTTATACGGAAATGTTATTTAATTATGTTGTATTTGTATTTGAATACTATGAAACAGAAGAAAAAGTCCTTAATTTTGTTGCATTTAAAGAATGGCTTCGCCCACATAAACTTTGCTGGGAAAATCCTATTAAAACACATAGTAACAGAGATATATACGATGAACAAATTTGTAACACCATTGACAAATGGTTAAAATGAGATACCAAACACAATAAAAGGAGTTTCAATGATACCCATACCATTTAACAAACCATTTGTCATAGACAAAGAGATTGACTACATCAAAGAGGCGATTGAAAGCGGCGTTATACGCGGAGACGGCGAATTTAGCGCAAAATGCCACAACTTTTTGCAAGAAAAGCTACCCGCTAAAAAGGCGCTTTTAACACACTCTTGCACCGCAGCACTTGAAATGGCGGCGATCCTTGCGGGCATTGAGGCGGGCGATGAGGTGATAATGCCTTCATACACCTTTGTTTCAACCGCAAATGCCTTTGTGCTAAGAGGTGGCGTGCCTGTGTTTGTGGATATCAAACCTGATACTAAAAACATTGACGAAAATCTCATCGAAGCCGCCATCACAAGCAAAACAAAGGCTATCGTCCCTGTGCATTACGCTGGCGTGGCGTGCGAGATGGATAAGATTATGCAGATCGCCAAAAAGCACAACTTAATCGTCATAGAAGATGCCGCGCAAGGCGTTTGGAGCGAGTATAAAGGGCAAAAGCTTGGCACGATAGGTGATATAGGGTGTTTTTCTTTCCACGAAACGAAAAATGTCATTAGCGGTGAGGGTGGAGCTGTCATCATCAACAATGACAAATTCATACAAAGAGCCGAAATCATCAGAGAAAAAGGCACAAACCGCTCGCAATTTTTCCGCGGTGAGGTGGATAAATACACTTGGGTGGATGTCGGCTCATCTTACCTGCCTTCTGACATAATAGCCGCTTTTTTATACTCTCAACTTGAAAATATCAACAAAATCAACAGCAAAAGGCTGCAAATTTGGAATGAGTATCACCGCTTTTTTGAAAAATACGAAAAAGCAGGGTTGGTAAAACGCCCGTTTGTGCCACAAAACTGCACGCATAACGCGCATATGTATTACATTTTGTTTAAAAATTTGCAAAAAAGAAGTGAGTTTATCTCTTACCTTAAAGAAAATGCCATAAACCCTGTGTTTCACTATATTCCGCTTCACTCTTCACCTGCTGGAATGAAATTTGGCAAAACTTGCGGGGATATGCACACGACAAATCAAGTAGCCGACACTCTTGTGCGAATGCCGCTTTTTTATGGGCTTTGTGATGAAAATATGCAAACTATTAAAAGTGTAGTGCGGAAATTTTTTGAAAATTTCAGATGATAGGGAAAAATAAGCAATGAGAATTCAAATTATACAAAAACTTATCGACAAAATTAGGGGAAAGGAAGCTAGGCTGAAAAAAACGACTGATGTTGTTAAGCAATATAGATTTATCCACATAATGTTTAATGACAAATTTGGCAAAGCTTGGGTGGATTTTGTAAATAAAAATTTCGACACCGAAGAACACTTATTTCTTTGTAAGAGATGGTTTGATGAATTTCCTTTCCCACAAGGTAAAAATGTCATAGAGATAAAAAGTTTGCAAGGGCTTGATTTTTCAAATGCTGAAAAAATATTTTGTCATTCTCTTTTTGATAGTGAGTTGGTTGAGTATTTGTATGCTCACCAAGATATTTTAAAACAAAAGGCGTATTGGATAATTTGGGGTGGAGATTTATACGAAGCACCACGAGATGAGAAAAATGACTTTGTTCGGGCAAATGTATATGCTTATATCACTGGTGGAGATAGAGAGATTGTTACCAGGGTTTATGGTAGTGGGCAAAAAAGATTTTTTAGTGCTAGTTATATTTTTCCTATAAATTTAGATATATTAAATTCTACAAAGAAATCACAACGCGAAAAATTAGTCATACAAATCAATAATTCTAGCGATGATTCTACATTAGAAATGCTTGATGTTTTAGCAAAATTTAAAGATGAAAATATCATCATCAAAACGATTTTATCTTATGGCAAATTAGAATTCAAAGACGAGATTATAAAAAAAGGAAAGCGAGTGTTTAGAGATAAATTTGAATACCTTGATAAAATACTTCCGCCTGATAAATACGCACAACATTTAGCTAATATCGACATTCTCATTCTCAATCAAAATCGACAACAAGGTGTGGGTAACACTCAAAGTTCATTGTATCTAGGTAATAAAGTTTTTATTCGCTCTGATGTTACAACATACAAAGATTTTAATAGTTGTGGTATAAAAATTTATGATAGCAAAGAAATTATAAATTTAGATTTTAATGAATTCATAAATTATCCAGAGAAAGAAGCTAATAAACAAATAGTAAAAAATTTTATAGACGAGACGATATTACAATCAAGTTGGAAACAAATTTTTGAAAGCTAAGAGGATACAATGAAAATAACAAAAGCTACTTGGGAGAAGCGAAATTTTGGTATGGATGTTTATGAAATTTTCTTAGATAAAAAAGATTTACGAAATTTTGATGAAGTTTTTCAAGAAATTAAAGATCAAGGTTTCCAAAAAGCTTATGTTGTCATAAAAATGCCCGTTGGAAATTTAAAAGCATTGCACGCTCTTGAAGATGATGGGTATAGATTTTTAGAAACTCAACTTTATCTTAATGATTATTTTCAGCCAAAAGACTTGGAACTCAACATTATCCGTAACGAAACAATACGCGATAATTTAACTATCGAACAAATTCCAAAGATTCGGGAAAAATGGGAAGAAATTATCCAAAAAATAACTCCAGGGACTTTTGATACGGATAGAGTTAGTTTAGATCCTATTCTTGGTAAAGAAATAGCTTGTAAAAGGTATCAAAATTGGTGTAGAGATTTATTTGATGATTTAAATTCTAGTATGCATGTAAGAAAAATCAATGGTGAAATATATGGGTTTGGTATTGATGTCGTAGATAAAACCGGATCAATAGCCGGTGTGTTGGGAGCTATATTTCCATCATATCGAACAACATTTTTGGGCATATCTTGGATAGACAATTGTGCAGGTAGTGTAAAAACAGCCGTTTCATCTAACAATCCATCCGCTACAAAAATACATCAGCACAATGGTAGAATCATCTATAAAATGAGATATGTGTTAAGGAAAAAATATGATTAAAATTTTTTACTTTTGTTGTCATATCTAAGTAAATTTATGTTACAATACAACAAAGAAAACAAAATTGCTATATATTATAGGGGGGGGGCAGAGTAATGCTTCATTCTTTTAGCAATGTCAAAATCACCGCGATGAGTGTTGTTGTGCCAGAAAAAGAGATAAATATCTACGATGAGGCACAGTATTATAACAATTCTATCAAAAAGATAGATAGGATGCGACAAATGGTTGGTTTTCACAAGAGGCGAGTTGCTGATGATACGACTACGGCTTCTGATTTAGCGATACAGGCTGCGCAAAATTTGTTAAGAGACTATAATATAGACAAAGACTCTATCCAAGCACTTGTTTTTGTCGTCCAACAACCTGATTATCTAGCACCTGCGACTGCCTATTTTATCCATCAAAAGCTGGGATTAAAAGAGTCGTGCATCGCAACAGATATAAATCAAGGCTGTGCTGGTTGGGTATTTGGGCTGTTTATGGTTTCACAAATGATACAATCGGGCACATTTAAGCGAGTTTTACTGCTCAATGCTGACACTGCATCAGTAGGCGTTGATGTAAAGGACAGAAATTCTGCGCCGATATTTGGTGATGCTGGGGTTGCAACTTTGGTGGAGTATTCGGCAAAAGAGATAAAATCTTTTTATCATATAGAAACGCATAGCGATGGTTTTGAAGAAATAATCAGCGCATCAAGTGGAATGAGGTTTAGATACACTCTTTTCAAAGATGAGGATTTTGAGCTGCTTAAATCACTAAAAGACAATAAATTTAACACCAAAGATGGCAATGAAATAACATTTTTTCACTCATATTTAAACGGTATAGCTGTTTTTGACTTTACTGTCTCTGTCGTTCCGCAAAATATCAAAACACTAATGTCGTATGCAAATATAAACGAATCGCAAGTGGGTGCATTGTGTTTGCATCAAGCAAACAAGCAAATAGTTCAAGCAGTAGGCGATAAAAGTGGGTTTCCATTAGATAAAGTGCCTTATGAAGCCTTTGAAAACTATGGTAACAACACGATGTGTTCTATACCGACAACAATAGCATTGCTTGATAAAAATGTCGATAAATCCAAGCTAGTATGTAGTGGGTTTGGTAATGGTTTGGTTTGCGCAAGTGCGATTTTGGATTTGTCGTATGCTGACTCTGTGGTGGGGGGGGGGGGTGTAAAAATTTATACCTTCAACAAACCTGATTATATTAAAACACGAGAGCAATACATTGAGTATTGGATAAACAAAATGAAAGGATAGACTCGATATACGATTTGTTACCTTGTGTTAACCATATTTAGCTAGAATCTTGATATTTAAATTTAAAATACAAAGGAGTCAAAATGACAAAACAAGAGTTTTTAGTGGAGTTGGAGGACATCTTGCAGAGAGAAGAGCCTTGCTCAGAATTTGATAGCTTAGAGGACTACGAAGAGTGGGACTCGCTATCTAAAATGGCGCTAATGGCGTATTATGACAAGAATTTTGGCGTGAAGTTGCGCTTGGATTCGTTTATGGATATAAAATCTGTGGCGGATTTGATTGCGCTGGCTGGGGGCAAGATACAATGATAAGCTTTCAAAAAGAGCAAATTTTCATCGTAACTGGCGCAAGCTCTGGTATAGGCGAAGCTACGGCTATCTTGCTGAATTCGCTTGGAGCGACTATCATCGGCATAGGACGGAGCAAAGAGCGCTTAGAGGCGATGAAAACTGGGTGCAAATACCCGCAAAATGTCTTTTTGGAGCAAAAGGATTTGGCGGAGGATATAGAAAATCTGCCAAATTATGTAAAAAGCTTAAAAGAAAAGTATGGTAAATTTTCTGGTATGGCTTACTGTGCTGGGGTTGTTGGACTTAATCCTCTTAAAGCCATCACTTATGAATATGCAAAGAAAATTTTTGATATAAATTATTTTTCCCCTTTGATGATGATAAAAGGCATTGCCGATAAAAGAAACAATATAAGTTCTGAAAGCAAAGGATACCATACTTCCATAGTTTGTGTTTCATCTATTGATGCTTTACTCAATTCAAGAGGACAAAGTATTTATGTGGGAACAAAATCTGCGCTTTCAACATCTTCCACAACTATATCGAAAGAAATAGCACAAAATAACATACGGATAAATTGCGTATTGCCATCTATGATTAAGACGCCTATGACTGCTGCTGCTGCTGCTGCTGGGTATTCTTTATATGCGGATAAATGTGAGTATCCTTTTGGTTGGGGCGAGCCGAATGATGTGGCAAATATGATTTGTTTTTTACTCTCAGATAAAGCTAAATTTATATCAGGACAAAACTATGTTATTCATAGTGGTGGAGTTGGGGGATGAAAAAAGTATTTATCGTAGGTGGAGATGGCTTTGCAAGAGAGTGTTATAACAATCTCATAAATTTAGCTGAGTATGGCAAAGAAGTTGTTTTTGGTGGATTTTTGGGACATAATGGCTATGGTAAAAGTGTGGATTATAAATTCTATCAACATTTATATCTTGGTGAAGTAAGCGAACATACATTAAATATGGGAGATATATAAGCCAATGAATTGTAAATTTAATCACATAACTATCAAAGGAATCAAAACTCTTATACCTGAAAGATATATTGACATAGATGATGAAATTGAATACTTTGAAAATAACCCTAAAAAACTTGCACGAGCAAAAAAAATGATTGGTTATGGGAGGCGATATATAGCCGATGAAGGTGTTAGTGTTGTCGATATGTGCGTTGAATGTGCTGAAAAATTGTTTGATGAAATGGGGTATGATAGAAACAAAATTGATTTGTTGGTATTTGTGAATCAAAAACCTGATTTTAGAGAACCAGCAGATGCTTGTATAGCTCATGGAAAATTAGGATTAAATGAAAATTGTGCTTCTTTTGATATATTGTTAGGATGTTCTGGGTATCCACACGGATTATTTATGGCAAGCTCTATGATAGAATCGAAAGTTGCTCAATGCGCTTTGATACTTGTTGGTGATATTGCTTCTTATGGCATTCGTAAGGATAATAGAAAAAGTGCGCAACTCTTTGGTGATGCTTGTTCTGCTACAATCATAGAATACACAAAAGAACATTCACCTATTGCATTTTCTTTGGGGACAAGGGGAAAGGATTGGGAAACAATCATTACGCCAATGGGTGGTATAAAAATAGCCCCAAAGAAAGAAGATTTTGATTTAATTTTTGATGATGGAAATGGCAACAAATGGAATCCTATGCAACCCCTTATGCAAGGTGAAGATGTGTTTCGTTTCTCTATCGAAATAGCACCCAAAATAATACAAAATGTTTTAGATATAATGAATTATAACGATAGCAATATAGATTATTACATTATCCATCAAGCAAATAAACAGATTGTAGAAAGTATAGCAATGGCAGGAGGATTACCAATCCATAAGGTTCCAACAGAGACATTTACGAAATATGCCAACAATTCAACAAATTCCGTTGTAACGGTTATGTGTGATGTCTTAAAAGATAAAAATGTAAGTAATATTGTAATTTGCACTTTTGGCATAGGTTTATCTTGGGGTAGTATTCTTTGTAATATAAGCTCAACATATAATGGAGGGATTGAAACTTATGCGCCTAAAACTAAATACACAAGAGATGAAATGATAAGCAAATATGTAACAATTTTTAGTAGGGGGGGGGGTGCTAATTGTTAAGTTCTTTTAATAATGTAATTGTAACGAGCATTGTTTGTGTTGTTCCAGAAAATTATATTGACATTGACGATGAAATAAGATTTTATAAAAATAGCGAAAAATTGGCTAGAAATAAAAAAATTTTAGGTTTAGAAACGAGACATATCGTCCCAAAAGGTGTTTCTGCGATTGATTTATGTGAGTATGCGGCAAAAGTGTTGATAGAGCAAAATGATATAGATATTAAAACAATTGATACGCTTATAGTTGCTTCAATTAACCACGATTACAATGGCAATTCTGATGCCTGCATTATTCAAGGAAATTTAGGTTTATCTGATGAGTGTGCTTGTTTTGATACTTGTGGGTTGGGTTGCACTGATGCTATATATGGCTTATGGCTAGCACATTCTTTAATACAGAGTGGAGCTTCAAAAAAATGTTTATTTTTAGAAGGTTCTTTAAGTAGCCAAATTACTGATATTAGAAATAGAAACTCTAATATGCTTTTCGGTGATGCTGCAAGCGCAGTTTTGTTGGAAAAGACAGAAAAAGAGAACCCCGCATTTTTTCATTTAAAAAGCATAGGTAAAGAGTGGAAAAAAATTGTAACACCTGCTGGTGGTTTCAAATTTCCTATAAGGAAAGACATAATTGATATTGAAATAATAGATGAGGATGGAAATGTTTTGCACTTGTGGGATTCTATGATGCGTGGTGGTGATATTTTTAAATTTGCAATGGATGAAGCTCCAGCAAGTATTGAAAAAATATTGAATTACTCTCGTCTTACAAGAGATGATATAGATTTTTTTGCTATTCATCAAGCTAATGGGCAGATTGTTCGCACTGTTGTTATGCACGCTAATTTACCAAAAGATAAAACTTCCGCACGAACATTTAGTAAATTTGGTAATTGTGGCGGAACCTCTGTGTTGGTAAATTATTGTGATTTAATGTTTGATAAAAAATGTCGCTATATTGCTTTTATTTCTTTTGGTGTTGGTTTATCTGTGGGTAGTGCTGTTATTAATTTTGAAAATACTCATAATCTTGGTATTTTTTATTTAAAAACACCAGATAAAATTATAACAAGGGAGGATTTAATCAATGAATGGACAAACTATATGAAAGGAAAGTCAAAATGACAAATTTAGAGATTTATACGAAAGCCTTTACAGACACTTTTGGCATTTCAAAAGAACAAACACAAGGTTTAAGATATCAAGCTATTGAGGCTTGGGATTCTGTCGGGCATATGGGGCTTGTAGCTGCCATTGAGGATAGTTTTAGCATTATGCTTGAACCTGATGATATTGTCGATTTGAGTTCGTTTGAAAAAGGCATTGACATTCTCAAAAAATACAATGTAACAGTGTAATTAGGTTGGCGGTATGAAACAAAATATCTTGAGAAATTTAGATGCTTGTACGATACAGCGATATCAACAAAATAGATATCCTTGTTTTTTTGTGGATTGTATTGAAGAAGCGATGGTTGGTAAATACGCAAAAGGCTATAAAAATTTTACCTATAATGAGTGGTTTTTTCCCGCTCATTTTGAAGATGAGCCTAATGTTCCAGGATTTATCCAAATAGAAACACTGACACAAGTTTTTTTAATGACTTTTCTAACTATGCCTGAAAATAAGGGTAAAAAAACAGGTTTTGTTTCCATAGACAACGCTAAATTTAAGAAAAAGATTATTCCCGGAAATCGTTTAGATGTCATTGCCGAACTTGATTTTTATAGACGAGGTTTGGCAAAAGGCAAAGTAAATGGTTATGTCGATGGAGAAATGGCAAACTATCTTGAATTAACTGTTTCAATCCCCGATATAATGTTAGCCTTTAAACCAAATCAGCAAGGATAAATGTCAAAATGATTCGCGTAGCTGATTATGTAATGCAAAAACTTGTTGAAATAGGAGTGGATAAGCTTTTTGTCGTAACTGGGCGAGGAATGCTTTATCTATCTGATGCGTTAGCAAAACACAAAGATATCAATGGTGTATTTGTCCATCACGAACAAGCAGGTGCTTATGCGGCTATGGCGTATTCACAAATCAGCCAAAAAATCGGTGCTTGTATGGTTTCTACTGGCTGTGCTTCAACAAATGCTATCACGCCTATCCTATGCGCTTGGCAGGACGATATTCCAATGATTGTTATCTCTGGGCAAAATAAACTTAACGAAACAACTCGATATACTCGATTACCTATCAGAACCTATGGACAACAAGAAGCTGACATTGTTTCTTTGGTTAAACCAATTACTAAATATGCAACAATGATTATAAAAGCCGAAGATATTGTATTTGAAATGGAGAAAGCTTTATATATGGCAATGAATGGAAGAAAAGGTCCTGTATGGATTGACATTCCACTTGATATACAAAGTGCACAAATTGAGTTAAATAAAGTGAAACACTTTGAACCAATAAATAAAAATCTATTTGTATCTCAGACAGATTTGAATGATGTTATAGATAAACTATATAATTCTAAACGCCCATTGATATTATTTGGTAGTGGTATTCGTTCTGCCAATGCGATAGAAGAATTAAAAACACTAATAAGGACCACCGAAATTCCAGCTGTTTATGCAAATTCGGCTGTTGATATTTTAGATAGTCGTCTAGACTTGCTAATCGGTTGTGTTGGTGCTATGGCTGCAAATAGGGCTGCTAATTTTGCTATTCAAAATGCTGATTTGATTATAGTGCTAGGTTGCAGAATGACAACAATGATTACGGGTGAAAATTTGAACCATTTTGCTAGAGAAGCGGATATAATTACCATAGACATTGATGAATTTGAACATAAAAAACTTGGAAATAAAATACAAAAACAGATTATTGTAGATGTTAAGTGTTTTATTCAAATACTACTCGGTCAAAAATTACCAAAGACTAAAAAAGAATGGCAAGAAAAATGTCAACACTATAAGCAAACATTTCCCAAATGTGAGGAACGATTTAAACAAAATGAGCAAGTAGATTTATATCATTTATCAGAAATTTTAGAAACAACACTTGATAATGATGCCATTTGCGTTGTGGACGCTGGGTTAGAAGAACTTATTATCCCTACAACTATCAATTTCAAAGAAAGGCAAAGGTGCATTCACCCTGTTTCACAAGGTGCAATGGGTTATGCTCTACCAGCTGCAATGGGTGCTTTTTTGGCTAGCAATAGACAAGTAGTAGCAATTATTGGCGATGGTTCTATTATGATGAATTTGCAAGAATTGCAAACAATCAATCACAATAACATACCTATAAAAATCCTTGTCATTAATAACAACTGCTATGCAGTTATAAGAAGAAGACAAGAAGAGTTGTTTAGAAGAAGTATTGGGACTGATTTCAAAAATGGTGTTTCTTGTCCAGATTTTGAAAAAGTAGCGTCTTGTTTCGGTTTTGAATATAAAAAAATCAACTCAACTAACGAGCTTGAAACCTTGAAAGATATTTTAAAAATTCCAAAACATTTGATTTGTGAGATTATGGCGAAAGAAGATCAAATTTATATACACTCATCATATAGGCGTGGGGAAAATGGTAAATTTATGCAACCATCCATTGAGGATCAATCGCCGTTTATTGATAGAGTATTATTTAAAAAAGAAATGATAATAAAATCCATCGAGTAAAATGAGGAGTTAGGGTATGAGAGAAGTAAGATTAAAAAATGGACATATAATCGCAGATAATGTAGAGCCATATTTCATAGCAGAAGTGAATTCTAGTCATAGTGGCGATATAAACACAGCCAAAGAAATGTGTTTAAAGGCGAAGGAGTCTGGTTGTAATTGTGTAAAATTTCAATCTTGGTCTCCTGAGTCTTTATATTCAAAATCGTATTATGATAAAAATCCTATTACAAAAAGGATAGTTCAAAAATTTTCTATTACTTCAAAGGATTTAAAAGGCATTGCCTTATATTGTAAATCCATAGGCATTGACTTTTCTTCAACGCCTTATTCAAAAGAAGAAGTTGATTTTCTAGTAGAAGAATGTGAAGTACCTTTTATAAAAATAGCTTCTATGGAAATCAATAATTATGACTTTTTGGCTTATATTGCAAGTAAAGGCATACCTATGATTTTATCGACAGGAATGGCAGATAAAAAAGAAGTTACAAATGCAGTAAATATTATTGAACAAATGGGTAATCAACAATTGATTATTTTACATTGTATTTCTATATATCCAGCACAACCTAAAACCATAAATTTAAAAAATATATCTTGGTTACAAGAAGAATTTCCAAATTATCCAATTGGTTTTTCAGACCATACATTAGGAACTGAGGTTGCTTGTGGTGCAATTGCACTTGGAGCGTGTGTTGTGGAAAAACATTTTACGCTAGATAAATCTAAAATGGGAATGGATAATAATATGGCTATTGAACCAGATGAAATGACAAAATTGATAAAAGATTGCCAAAATGTTTTTGTTGCGTTGGGAACAAAAGAACGCATTGTATTAGACATAGAATATAAACAAAGAGAAAATATGAGACGAAGTGTTGTCGCAGCTACAAATTTATCAAAAGGAATGGTTTTGGCAAAAAATGATTTAACATTAAAACGACCAGGAAATGGGATACCAGCCGATAAAATTGATAGCATTGTTGGTAGAGAATTGCTTAATGATATACAAGCCGATACTTTAATTTTAGAAATGGATTTAAAATAGGCTATGAATATGTATGAATATAATAATTTAACAATCCATAGCTCCATATTTGAATATATCGATTCAAATATGTATGTTATGGTTGAAAAAGATAAAGCGTTGATTATAGACCCACATAAAAATAATGAAGTCTATAATCTCTTGCTTAAAAATAATGTCAAAGATATAACTATGCTTTTGACACACGAGCATTTAGACCATATTTCAGGTATAAAATGGCTTAAAGATAATTTCAACACGCTTTTGATAGCCACAAAGGAAACCGCTGATTATATCTCAAACATAAAAAATATGCGCCCTATTTTGATTAATTTCATTTTAGAAGAGCGAGATAAAATGAATAGGACAAAAATGCTGGAAAAATTCCAAAAAGAATATGAGCCTTTTGTAGCACAAGCTGATATTATCTTTGATGATACATTTGAGCATCAATGGGGCAACTACAATTTAAGATTTAAAGTTATTAAAGGGCATTCACTTGGGAGTTGTTGTATATTTTTGGACGAAAGTATTATTTTTACAGGAGACTCTTTGATGAAAGCGTATCCTATCATAACAAGATTGCCACGAGGAAGTAAAAAAGACTATCAAAATCTAACAGCACCATTTTTTGAATCTTTGCATAAAAATTTAAAAGTTTTTCCCGGACACGGCGAAATTTTTGAGCTAAAAGATGTTTTAAAAGACGGAAAACTCAATGTGGAACTTCGGTAAATTTAAAGATAGCGTAGCCATCATCACAGAACAAGGCGAGAAAATCACCTATGCAAAGTTAAATGAGTATTGTAATAACTTGACAAAGCATATCAAAAGTCGTTGTCTTGTTTTTCATTTATGTTCTAATGAAATCGGCTCATTGGTTGGCTATGTGGGTTTTTTGCAAGCTAGAATCGTTCCGCTTATGTTAAGGGTTGATTTAGATATCGCACTTTTAAAAAATATGATTGATATTTATTTGCCAAAGTATATCAATGTGCCAAATTCTATGGCTGAAAAGTTGCCTTATTTGCAAAAAGTGTATTCAAATTTAAATTATACGCTTTTAAAGACAGATTTTGACAAATCTTACCAACTCCACGATGAACTAGCCCTTTTGCTCACAACTTCTGGTTCGACTGGTAGTCCAAAACTTGTGCGTCAAAGCTATAAAAATCTCACAGAAAATACAAAATCAATTGTCCAATACTTAAAACTTGACGATACAGAACGAGCTATAACAAGTTTGCCGATGAACTATAACTATGGAATTTCTATCATAAATACGCATTTTTGGGTGGGTGCGTCTTTGATATTAACCGATAAATCCGTAATGCAAAAAGAATTTTGGCAACACTTAAAAGACTTTGAAGCCACTTCGTTTGCTGGTGTGCCTTATACTTATGAAATGCTTGATAAGTTAAGATTTTTTAATATGAAGTTGCCAAATTTACGCTATATGACACAGGCTGGCGGAAAATTATTGCCTGATTTACACTATAAATTTGCAAAATGGGCAAAAGACAACAATAAAAAATTCATCGTAATGTATGGAGCTACCGAAGCCACAGCAAGAATGGGCTACTTGCCTGCTGAAAAATCCTTAGAAAAATACGGCTCGATGGGCATAGCTATACCTAATGGCAAATTTTCACTTGTAGATACAAATGGCAATGTTATAACAACGCCACAAAGCGTTGGAGAGCTTGTGTATGAGGGAGATAATGTTTGTCTAGGCTATGCTGAGTGTGGTGAGGATTTATGCAAAGATGATGAATTTGGCGGCAAGCTTTTTACAGGCGATATGGCTGAATTTGATAATGAAGGATTTTACTACATAGTAGGGCGAAAAAAGCGCTTTTTAAAGATTTATGGCAACAGAATCAGCCTTGATGAAACAGAGCGTTTGATAAAGGCTGAATTTCGTAGTTTAGAATGTGCTTGTGCAGGCACAGATGAAATGATGATGATTTACACCACAGATTCAGCCGAAAATGAAAATATCATAGAATTTATAAGCACTAAAACAGGCTTAAACAAAGCTGCTTTTGAGGTAAAAAATGTCAATGAAATTCCAAAAAACGCATCGGGTAAGATTTTATATGATGAATTAAGGGATATTTAATGGATTATAATGAAGTGCTTGAAATTGCTCCATTTTCTTTGGATAAAGTGGCTAAATCAAAGTTGTTTGATTCTTATTTAAAAAATTTATGTTTGATGCACTATGAAAAATGTGAGAATTATAAAAAAATAGTTGATAAATTAGAATGCAATCTTATCGCCATTTCTCATTATGAGAATTTACCATTTTTGCCTGTGAGATTGTTTAAAGAATTTGATTTAAAAAGTATCCCCAAAGAAGATATTTTCAAAATGATAACTTCATCTGGCACTTCTGGACAAGCTGTTTCTAAAATTTATTTAGATAAAACCACAGCAGCTAATCAACAAAAAACCCTAGTTAAAATCGTCTCAAATTTTACGCAAACAAGTCGTTTGCCTATGCTTATTATTGATTGTCCATCAGTGATAAAAGATAGAAATATGTTTTCAGCAAGAGGGGCAGCGATTTTGGGTTTTTCTATCTTTGGTGCGGATAGAACCTACGCGCTTGATGATGATATGAATCTTAATTTAGCAACAATAGAATCATTTTTAGACAAATATAAAAATCAAAAAATTTTATTATTTGGCTTTACCTTTGTGATTTGGCAATTTTTTTACAATAAGTTGAAAGAAATAAACGCAAAACTTGATTTATCAAACGCTATTTTAATCCACGGTGGTGGCTGGAAAAAGCTTATCAATGAAGCCGTATCAAAAGATGAATACAAGCAAGCCTTAAATGAAATTTGCAAAATCAAATCTATACACGATTATTATGGAATGGTTGAGCAAACGGGTTGCATTTATATGGAGTGTGAATTTAGCAACTTGCACGCAAGCGCATTTTCTGACATTATCATAAGAAATCCTAAGGATTTTTCTATCAACAAGATAGGCGAAAAAGGCATAATACAAGTTTGTTCTTTATTACCCGAGTCATACCCCGGACATTCACTTTTAACAGAAGATGAGGGGGTTATTTTAGGTGAAGATGATTGTCCTTGTGGAAGAAAAGGCAAGTATTTTCAAATTTTAGGCAGAATCAAAAATGCAGAGATAAGGGGATGTTCTGATACCTATGAAAAACATTAGTTATATAATCGGTAGCGAAAATATCGACAACGCACCCATAGAACCTTTTTCAAATGAAGCGTGCGAATTTCTCAATGAGCTTTCAAGCCATTTAATGAAATCGCCTATTATTAGGGAATTTACAGATTTATCAGCCCTTGCTTTTTGGTGCAGAAAGGCAAATATCCAAAAACTTAAAGAAGGCTATACAGACAACGACAGACTAGGTAGAGGGTTATGCTTTCATATTGCTCCATCTAATATCCCCATAAATTCGATTTTTTCATTTTTCTTTGGCTTGCTGGCTGGTAATGCAAATATAATCCGCCTTGCAAGCAAAGAATTTCCGCAAGTTGATTATATGTGTGAGTTTATCAAAGGTATTCTTAAAAATTATCCAAAGATTAAAAAAATGACTGCTTTTGTAAAATATGAGCGTTCAAGTGAAATAAGTGCAGAATTTTCAAAAATGGCTGATTGCAGAATGATTTGGGGTGGAGACGAAACGGTAAAAGCATTTAAAGCCTTTGAATGTAAGCCACGCTGTGTGGATATAAGCTTTCCTGATAGATATTCAATCTGTATAATCGATGCCATAAAAATCAAACAAACAAGCGATGAGCTGCTAAAAAGGTTGGCTGAGAGTTTTTACAATGATACTTATTTAATGGACCAAAACGCTTGTTCTTCGCCACAGCTCATTTATTGGCTCAATGACGATAAAAATGCAAGGCAGAAATTTTGGGATTTTGTATATGAATACGCAAGCAAAAAATATGATTTGCAAGATGCGATTTGTGTGGATAAATATACAAAATTTTGCGAAGATGCGATTTTGTTTGATAATGTCGGTAAAACAAGCCACAAAACAAACCTGCTTTACGAGATCGAGATGATTTCACTTAAAAATGTTGAAAATATAAGGGGTAAGGGCGGGTATTTCTACGAATACGCGCTAAAAGATATTGAAGAGCTATACTCTATCATCAGTGATAAATATCAAACTATCACATACTTTGGGATTGATAGCAAGAGATTAAGGCAAGACATCATCACTCATCGTTTAAATGGCGTAGATAGAATAGTGCCGATAGGAAAGGCTATGGATATAAGCATAATTTGGGACGGACACGACTTGATTAGAGAATTATCAAGGAAGATAGCTTTGGGTTAAACAAGCGAGTTGTCAAAACACTAAAAGCCTTACACTAACTCAACATAAACAAACATAACGCAAAATATAATTTTAATACAAAAAATTCACGCCATTTCATTTTGATTAGCTAAATTTCACTATAATTTTCGTTTAAAATTCACAAACAAGCAAATTTTTGCGAAAATGCGAGATGATGAAAGGTAAAAGAGTGAAACTTTTTGGCACAGACGGCGTTAGAGGCAAGGCTGGCGAGTTTTTGGATAGCTTTTTAGCTATGCGGCTTGCTATGGCGGCTGGCGTTTATTTCAAGGATAGCGCGCTTACAAACAACATTTTAGTCGGCAAGGACACGCGTCGCAGCGGTTATATGATAGAAAACGCCATAGTTTCGGGGCTTACAGCCATAGGATACAATGTCATTCAAATAGGACCTATGCCAACGCCCGCGATTGCGTTTTTGACGGAGGATATGCGTTGTGATGCGGGGATTATGATTTCAGCTTCGCACAATCCTTACTTTGACAACGGCATTAAATTTTTTGACGCTCACGGCAACAAGCTGGGCGAAGCAGCCGAAGCGCAGATAGAGCGCATTTACGCTGATGACAAACTCATCGAAAGAGCCAAAAGCAAGGAAAACGCCATAGGACAAAGCAAGCGGATTGACGATGTCATCGGGCGTTACATAGTAAGTATCAAAAACTCTTTCCCTAAAAACCTTACTTTGAAAAGCTTGCGCGTGGTGCTAGATGTGGCAAATGGAGCAGCTTACAAGGTCGCGCCTACTATTTTCAAAGAACTTGGCGCTGAGGTCATCGTGCTAAATGACAAGCCAAACGGGCTTAATATCAACGAAAATTGCGGGGCTTTGCACCCTATGAATTTGGCATTAGAAGTAAAAAGGTTGCGCGCTGATGTCGGTTTTGCCTTTGATGGCGATGCAGATAGGCTTGTGATAGTCGATGAAAAAGGCGAAGTGGCAAATGGAGATAGCGTTTTGGGCGTGCTGGCGGTGTATCTTAAAGAACAAGGCAAGCTAAATTCCGCTGTGGTAGCCACTATAATGAGTAACGGCGCTTTAAAAGAGTTTTTAAACGCCCATAAAATCGAGCTTGCTACCTGCGCTGTGGGCGATAAATTCGTGCTTGAAAAGCTCAAAGAGCTTGGAGGCAACTTTGGCGGCGAGCAAAGCGGGCATATAGTCTTTACAGACTATGCTAAAACGGGCGATGGGCTAATCGCAGCCTTGCAGTTTTCAGCCCTAATGCTCACCAAAAAGCAAAGCGCAAGCAAGATTTTAAGCGTTATCAAGCCTTATCCTCAGCTTTTAACGAATTTAAAAGTAAGCGAAAAAAAGGATTTAAGCAAGCTCAGAGGCTTAAAAGAGCTTGAAAAAAGCCTTAAAGACAAGGGCGTAAATTCGCTTTTCCGCTACTCAGGCACTGAAAATCTCATTCGCTTGCTTTTGGAGGCAAAAGAGGGCAAAAATTTAGAAAGCCAGATGAAAGAAGTGATAAGTTTTTTCAAAAAGGCTTTAAATGATTAGCCCAAATTCAGCACAAAATTCACTTAAAAAGGCTCAAAATGCTTAAAAAAATCGTTGCGTTTGTCTTTGCTTTTACGCTTATTTTTATCATCGACCAAGGCGTCAAATACTACACGCTCCATACTCTGTGCGACAGCAATATCATCAAAGATGGCAAAATTTTAATGCAAGAAGGCGATGAGCTTTTCACCCAAAACAGCTGCGCGGGCAAGAGACAAGGCGAGTATATCAGCCTTGTCGGCACGCTTAACACGGGCGTGGCGTTTTCTATGTTTAGCGGTAAGGAAGAGCTGAAATTCGTGCATTTGGGGCTTTTGGTGTTGCTGCTTTTGTATTTGCTTTGGCAACGCAGGTTTTTCAGCGACCACTTAATCGCCTTTGCCTTGCTTTTTGGGGCGGGTTGTTCGAATTTGTTTGACCGCTTTATTTATGGCGGGGTTGTGGATATGTTTTTTTGGCACAAGTGGTTTGAATTTGCGGTGTTTAATGTCGCCGATGCGACTATAAATTTGAGTGTCGCTCTCATTTTAATCAAAGAATTATTTTTTCGCAAAAAGCGACATTATGAAGAAAATTTTAGCTAAAATTCACTCAAAAGGGGGACAAAATGGACTTTTTAAATAATTATTATCAAATCATCAAAGCCTTGCATTTTTTGGCTTTTGTATCGTGGATGGCGGCACTTTTTTATATGCCACGCCTTTTTGTGTATCACACAGAAAACAAAGACAACGCCGACTTTGTGCGGGTTGTGAAGGTGCAAGAACGCAGGCTTTACAAGGGCATACAAGTGCCTGCTATGCTTGGAGCGGTGATTACAGGCGGTGCTATGCTTTGGGCGCACTGGGAGTTGCTGATGGTTGCGCCATCGCCTTATGTGCCGTTTTTTCACATTAAGCTCGCTTGTGCCTTGCTTTTGCTGGTGTATCATTTCAGCACGGCGCACTATTTAAAGCAGTTGCGCAATGATAAATGCACCAAAAGCGGCGTGTTTTTCCGCGCTTACAACGAAGTGCCGACCTTGCTTTTTATCGGTATCGTGTTTAGCTTTGCGCTGGCAAAGGTGCTTTGATAAGTTGAGTAAATTCGCGCTTTAAGATGAATTTTTGCTCGGTTGAGTAAATTTACGCTTTAAGATGAATTTTTAGCGAATTTGCGCCCTTAAATTTATCGCATTTGATTAGCCCCAAAAAGGGGCTAAATGCTTTCAAAGCTCTGGCTTTGGTGTGTTTTGCGTTGAAGCTGGCAGCTGTGGATAAGTGATAGCAGGCTTTTTGCCGCTTAAAGTCAGCAAAAATTTCTCTATGCTCTTTGCCTCAGCCTCCGAGATTTCAATACTATCAAATCGCCCTTGCAAACCTTTTAAAACAGCATTGCTATCATTTACAAGCTTTTTAAAAAGGCTTCCAAAGCCAAAATTTCATCTCTTGTTAAATTTAGCTTTTTGATGAGCGGGTCGGTTTTTGGCAAAAGCGGGTCGTTTTCCGTGCCTTTTTCCACAGCCACAGGAAAGCCTGCGTTATACATATTTATCACGCCTATGAGATGAGGAAACAGCCCGCCGTGCATATAAGGCGCAGTGCGAGAGACACTCACAAGGCTTGGGGTTTTAAATTTGCCCACATCGGCTGGATTTTTCGTAACTTCATACCGCCCTAAATCCTGCAACTTACGCCCATAAAAAGACAAGCCGATATTATGATATTTATTATCGCTCAACATTGCTCCATAATGGCAGTTCATACACTCGCCCTTGTTGCGAAATATATCAAGCCCCCAAAGCTCTTTATCGCTCAAAAAACGATAATCCCCATTTAAAAAAGCGTTAAAACGGCTATTTTTAGGCACGACAAAACTTCTTTCATAAGTAGCTATGGCTTTGGCTATGTTGTTTATGTTGATGAGTTTTCTTGCAGTTTCAAGCTCTTGGCTTGGAAATTTGGCAACCAAATTCTTGTCGATTTTGATTTCATCTCTTAAAAAACTGCGCAATCTTTTTGTAGCATTTTGCTCAAAAAGTTGTGGAAAATACTTTTTCCAAAGCCCTTGTTTGCTTTCATCGCCAAAGGCTGCTACAAAAAGTGGATAGTATTCTGTGGCGTTTTTTATGGCGTTTTGGGCATTTTCAAGGGTATTTGCCATTTCTTTTGGGTCGGTTATGGGTCCTAGTGCTTGCTCTTCAAGACTTTTTGCCCGTCCGTCCCAAAAAAGCTCGTCAAAAAAGGCTGCCATTTGAATGTTTGGCGCATTTCGCCTCCCTCTTTGTCTGTCGTGTCCGTAAGAAAGTTTCAAGCCGTCAGTAAAGGCTAACTCTTGGTTGTGGCAGTTTTGGCAAGAGATTTGCCCGCTTTTTGAAAGGCGTGGGTCCTTAAAAAGTCGCAAGCCTAAAAACGCCTTAATGTCGCTGTAAGCGTTGTTTGCAGGAAATGGTGGCTCTTTAAATGGCTCAAATTCACGCCACTCTTTTACCACGCTTTCATCAAGCTTTGGTTTGTCCCACTCGCTAACAGGGCGGGCGTAAAGGGCGCGGTATTTGCTTAAATTCTGCTCGCTTTGGTTGCTTGCGGTGTTTGGCTCGTTTTGCCCCATAAATTTAGCCAAAAGCGCCACTATACAAGCTAGCGATAAGCCTAAAAGTATGGCTAGGATTTTGTTTGTTTTCATTTTTGTCCTTTCGTTTTTTAACTTAACATTTGCCCATAATGCTTTATTTTGTCATATTAAGTGTTATTAAAATATCCATAAATCAGCATTTAATAATCCATTCTCCGTTTTGTAGATACTTCGCTACGCTCAGTATGACAAGACAAGTCAGTATGACAATGTTTTTTTAGATTGCCACGCTCATTTCATTCGCTCGCAATGACGCACTCATTCTATTTTCAATACTTATACCCAAATTGTAGCCAAAACTGCCTTCCCACATCATACACAGGGTAAGCCGCACTTGCGCTCAAAATGCTGCCTGTTGCCATATTGCCATTTGCCCCTGAAATAGTCGTTTCGTTCTTTAAATTTAAGACATTGATTATATCGACATTTGTGTAGAAAGTCCCAGCTTTGCCAAGCATAAATTCAACTCCCGCGCGCATATCCCAAGTAAATGCGCCTTTGAAATGGTATTTGCCATATTGCCTCATCTTGTTGCCTATGGTGGTGTTATAATTTGGCGAACGAGTATTTAACAACACCATTCTATCATAGCCTGAGCGGTAGCGAAAGAAATTATTCCACAAAAGCCTTGTAAAACCTAGTTTCATCGTTTGCGTGGTGCTTAGCCTTAAAGTCCAAGGGCGCGCGAAATTTTCAGTAGGTCGCTCGCTGTATTTGATAATCTTGCCATCATAGTAAATGTCAGGGTCATCGATGTAAGTTTCATCAGCTGCGAAAGGATTATAAGCCCTATTTACAGCTGTATAATCAAAGGCAAATAAAAAGTGATGATACACATTAAGCGTTTTGAAAGGCTCGGTGTTTTCTATGCTTGCGGTGATAATGTCGCTTTTTGAGCTGCCCTCGTTGGTGTAGTAGTATCCCTTGCTAGAACTTCCCCTTTGGATTATCTCATCTTTGCCCTGTCTGTTTATGTATTTGGCGTTAAAATTCACAAGCCCTATATCTTGGCTTATCCCTACCATAACTTCATCGCTGTATGGTATGTCAAGCCTGTTAAATTTATACTGTGATTTTGCGCTCACATCACTTTCTACCCAAGGCGAGTTTATATCTGCGCGAGTGAGATTTTTTGTCGCTGCTAAAATGCTGTCATAAAGTCTGTATGAGAAGAGGTTGCGCCCATAATAGCGGTTTGCTCCAAAGCTTAGCCTTGTGTCAAAGCCCCCCCCCCTGCTCCAAGGTGCGATATAAGATAAGCTTAAACGCGGTGCGGCTGTGCCTTTATCCATATAGCTGTCTCCATCGACACGAAGCCCAAGTCTAGCATTCATTTCGCCTATTTTAGCATAATCAAAAAGCCTAATATCTTCCTCGACATAAAAGGCATAAGATAAAACATCAAGTTTGGTAAGGCTTTTTTTGATGACATTTAAGGCTTTTATGTATTGTCCGTTTAATGCAGCAATGTTGTTTGCGGCTGTTGTCGTGGCAGTAGAGCATAAAGGCACACCAAACAAATCCACACCACCGCAAGCTACACCAGCTCCTAATTCTTCAACATATCTGCCCTTTGTCGCTGCGCTGTAAGTGTTGTAATAATAATCATCAAGTATTTCTCTATTGACATACTGATAGTCAAATTCTGCGCCCACTCGTATCTTTAAAAATTCAGCCAAATCAAAATTCATATCACTTTTATAGCTTAGGCTGTGTTGCATTTGCTCTACATTGCTCACGCCACCTTCCATTGAGTAGCCAGATGAAGTTGCCGCCCAATTTTTATCCAAAGCCGAGTGCCTCCAAGTAAGAAAATAATTCTTATCACTTTGGCGTGAATTTTGCAAAAGCGAGTAGCCAAGCTGATTAGTCCAAAGTCCTAATCCTGTCTCCCACAAGCCCTTTAAACCAGCTTGATAACCCCCTGTTTGCATAGTGTAAAACGAGTCTTTTGCAATGCCGTTAAAATAGGTGTTAAACTGCGGCATATAGCCTAAATTTGCCTCCAAGCTAAAATCACTTGTTACATTATAAAACGCTTTTAAATAATAATTATCACTGATTCTTTTTTGCTCTCTTGTATCAAAGGCTTGTGTGGGGTTAAAGTATTGATTTGCCGTAGTGTAGCCATTTAAGGGAATATAAGAGCGAGTGGTGGAAAACGCACCGATAATGCTAAATTTGTCATTTGCCCAGCCTTCAATGCTTGCTTTGACTAAATGCTTGCTGAATTTGGGTTGAAATTTCTCGTCCGTGCTGTTTGCTAAATTTTCTTCAAATTGTTCGCCTATGTGATATTGAGTGAGTTTGTCGCTTGTGTGCTGATAGCTTATGTCAAAATGCCAGCCGTCTCGTCTTGGGTTGCGGACATTTGCCTCGACAACACCGCCTGTAAAGCCTCCATAAGCTGCGCCTATGTTAGAATCAAGCACCACAATGCTTTCAAGCAAGCTTGTATCTATGTTAAAGCCTTGACTTCGTTGCCCGCCACGCAAACCTTGACTAGCCCCACCACTGCTGCCGCTTGCATTGCTTGCGGGGTCTAAATCGTTGTTCATATTAAAGCCATCAAGCTGAAAGTTGTTTTGATAAAAAAGCCCACCGCTTATGCTTATGTTTGCAGGGTCGATTTCGCCCGGCGTATTTGAGCTAAGCTGTGCGTTATCAAACTGCACATTTGGCAAGACTTTAAGCGCACTTGTAATGTCGCCGTTGCCATTTGGGGCTGAATTTAAGGCGTTTTTATCCAAAGAACTGCCTGAAAGATACTTAATCACAGGATTTGGCGCACTTATAACCGTAGCTGGCAACTCATAAGTTGCCGTCAAATCCACGCCACTTTGCGAGCGCGTAGTGTTTTGCTCTGTGTTTGAATTTACGCTTGCGGTGTGTGCGTTTTGAGCCTCATTTGCCTCATCGGCAAAAAGGCTTGTGGCTACAAGCAAGATAAAGGCTTTGGTTTTCATTTTTGTTCCTTTATAAAATGTAAATTTTTACTCTATAAATTTGAGTGCGAATTTTTGCTCTCAAATTTGAATGAGAAAAATTTTGATGAAATAATAATATAAATTTTCAAAATTTAAGCTTAAAAATTTATAAATTTTGAAAATTTTTTTCAAAATTATTTAAAAATTTGCTTAAATATAGATTTTATATAGTTTTAAAAATTTATAAAAATGATAAACTTTATAAAAATATAATTTTCATATAATAATAAGCTATATTATTTTGATAAAGCTAAAAAAATTTTTATTTATTTAAAAGCTCAAAGCGAGCTACCATCAAGATAGCTTGTCACGCTCGTGTGTTTGCTATACTTGCAATGTCAAGCAAACATACTTTGTGCGCCACTTCAACCCGCTTATAATGGCGACATATCAGGCAAAATTCAGCCCAAAGCTAAATTCATCTAAAATTCAGCACAAACACTTGAATTTTAAGCAAATTCAGCGAATTTCATCTCAAATCTCAGCAAAAAATTCAAATTTTTGCCCTTTTCATTTACTTTATGATTAAATTTTTTTCATTACAATGCAAAAAATTCAAATTTTAAGGACAAAAATGCAAAAGCACACCCAAATCAAAGGCTTTGAAAAGTTCAAAATCATCATCATTTTGGCGCTTATGTCATCTATCGCGCCGCTTTCAACCGATATGTATTTGCCAGCACTCCACAAGGTGCAGCAAAGTTTCGCCACTACGCCCTTTCTCACTCAGCTTTCTTTGGCGGCGTTTTTTGTCGCCTTTGCTTTGGGGCAGCTGATTTATGGACCATTAAGCGATATTTTTGGGCGCAAAAAGCCCTTGTATGTGGGGATTGCGCTTTTTATGCTCTCGTCTTTAAGCTGTGTGCTGGTTGATTCTGTGTATGCTTTTATCGCTTTGCGCTTTTTTGAGGCTTTGGGCGGGTGTGCGGGCGTTGTCATCGCCCGTGCCATAGTAAATGACTTGTTTGAGCTTAAAGAAGCCGCAAGCATTTTCGCGCTGATGATGGTAGTAAGCTCGCTCGCGCCTATGCTCTCGCCTGCTTTTGGCTCGGTTTTGCTTGAATTTTTCTCGTGGCAAAGCATTTTTTTCGTGCTGTTTATGCTCGGTATTTTGCTGCTTTTTTTGCTTGTTTTTGCCTTAAAAGAGAGCGCAAAAGGCGTTGGCAGGGTTAAATTCTCACGCGCTGAAATCATAAAAAGCTACAAAGCCGTGCTTTTGGACAAACTTTTCGTGCTTTACGCGCTGGCTGGGGCTTTGGCGATGGGCGCAATGTTTGCTTATATCACGGGTTCGAGCTTTGTTTTCACGGGCTTTTTTGGGCTGAGCGAGCAGCAGTATGGCGTTTTGTTTGGCATAAATGCGATTAGCTTCGTGCTTTTTGCTAACATTAACGCAAGGCTTGTTTTAAAGCACTCTCCTTATGTCATCTTGCCAAAAGCCTTTGTGGCAATGTTTGCGCTCAGCATTGTGCTTGTCGTGTCGGCGTTTTTTGTGGGAAATTTTTGGTTTTTTGAAATCGCTTTGTTTTTCATCATCGGAATGCTGGGCTTTTTAATGCCAAATATCACCACTCTTGCGATGGCGCGCTTTGCAAGCAATCATTCAGGCACGGCGTCTGCGGTGCTTGGCACGACTCAGTTTGCCTTTGCGGGCGTTGTGAGCTTTATCGTGGGCATTTTAAATGCGAATTCGCCCGTGTTTTTAGGCTCTGTGATGGCTGCGTGCTGCTTTGTAGCGGCTTTGTGCTATGCCTTTGTCAAAAGGCGGATTGATTAACGCAACTTTGCTATGATAAGGCTAAATTTTTGAAAGGAAAATGATGAAAAAACTTATTGTAAGCGTGTTTGCGTTTTGTTCTTTGAGCTTTGGCATTAGTGTTGGGGGCTTTGAGTTAAGCCCAGAAGTGGGCGCGGGCGTGCAAAAGGTTAGCACAAACGGCAGCAGTCGCTACGACTGGTCGGCTCACGCGCGCTTGTGGGTAGGTGTTTCAAATTTTATTGTCGCCCCACAATTTAAATACACGAGCATAAATGACGGCTTGCAAAGCCTAAAAAACACGCAAGCGGGCGTTTCAGCGGGCTATAAGCTCGATTTAGTGGTGCTTTCAGCCACGCCTTATGTGGGCTTAAACTACTCAAATTTCGACAAATACTACGATGACACGCTGGCTTTTAATGCAGGCGTTCGGGTAAATCCAGCGATTTTGCCCTTTTCTTTGGGCGTGGAGTATGAGTTTCAAAACCCAAACGATTTTTACGGACGGCGTCAAAAAATGGAGTCCGTGCGTTTTAGCGTGGGATTGAGTTTTTAAGGGCAAGTTTTCGCCTTTAAAAAGCTAAATTTAAGCCTTAAAAGGGCTTAAATTCACGCTTTGCTCTTTTAGCACTCAAATTTCTTGGTAGTTTCATCTTGCCCTTTGTTTTTAAACTCACAAATTCGCTTTTGCTATGCAAAATTCACTCTGCAAACTCGATTCACTCCGCTCTTGGCTGATTTTTGAGCGTTTCATCGTAGTTGATTTCAGCCTTTTTGCCTACAAATCTTTTTCTGTTTGCGTTAAATTCAGCGTTAAAAAGGCTTCTTTGTGGCTCAAAGCCCGAAATTTCAAAGCCCGCTATGTCGATGATGGCGTGGATTAAATCATCTATCATAAAGGGCTTTTTCGTGGCATTTTTAATCCGCGCGTAAATTTCAGGGTGTTTGGCGCGAAATTCATCGCTTACATACACGACAAAGGGGATTTCTAGCATAAAACGCGTGATTTTGCTGTCCGTTCGTAAGGGCGCATTGCCCGTGTCAAAGACATCATCGCCGTGGTCGCTTATATAAAGCACTATGCTATCGCTGTTTGCAAAGCGTTTGATGATTTCGTCCAAAATAAAATCCGTGTATAAAATGGCATTTGCGTTTTGTGCTATGGTTTGCTTGCCCATTGTGCTGTGTATGTCTTGTGCTTTGAAGCGTTCAAATTCCTTTGGGTAGCGGTTAAAATAATGAATGTGATTGCCCATCAAATGCAAACTTATAAAAAGGCTTTTGTTCTTATCTTGCGCGCTCAACACCTCGTCTAAAATCGGCAAAATCGCCCCGTCTGGCTTCATCGTGTCAAGGCTGTTGCCTGCCTTGCTGCTACTCGTCCAGTGCAACTCATCGCTACGGCTAAATATAGTCGTGGTTGCCTTGCTCCAAAGGCTGAACTGCTCTTGGTTTGAGATAACTATGCTTTTGTAGCCGCCAAGTTTCATTGTGTCGATAAGGTTTAAATAACGATACCACGGCGTTTGAATGTCATCTTGGTTCGCAAAGCTAAGCACCTGCGAGAGCGACTCAAATGTCGTTACCTGCGTGGAAATGACATTGTCGAAAATAAAAAGATTGTTTGGTTTTTCAGCACTCAAACGGGCGAAATTTGGCGTGTTGGGAAGATAATAGCCATAAATTTGCATTAAATTGCGTTGTGCTGACTCGCCGATGATGAGAATGATATTTTGAATTTGCTTATCTTTTGGGGCTTTGGTGAAATTTATGTCTTTGATAAATTCGGCGAAATTTGCGTCAAGTTCTTTGTATTCGTTCATCGCCCCGAGTATAAAATCAAGCGAGCCTTTAACCGAGCTTGTGGCGTTGTAGATGACATCGCTTGTTCGCTCATAATGCGGGCGCAAGCGGAAAATATGCACGGCGATTAGGGCGATTAAAAGCGTGAGAAAGACTATCCAAAAAATCTTTAATGCCCCCCCCCCGTGAGTGAGTTTTGCAAAGATGACATTACCATAACGATAAACAAGCGCCAAAACACCAAGCGTTAAAAGTGCTAAAACGCCAAATTTTAAGCTCAAATACTCGCCCAAAAATTCACGCGTTTCATTTGGATCACTTTGCAAAGCCACGCCAACAAGGTGTTCGTTGAGCGTGCCGCCAAAATTCAGCACTAAAAAGAGATTTACGATAAGCAAAAGCACGCTAGCTAGCGTAACGATGAGAACAAAGGCGTTTTTTACGCGCTTAAATGGCACATAATAAATCAAGCAAAACGCCATAAAATAGGTGCAAAAAAGCATAGCCTCTCTGTAAAAAAACGAATACCACCAGTAGCTATCGAAAAGTTTAGGGATATTATAAAACTGCGCCAAAGCGATATAAAGGGAGTTTAGCACGAGCAAAAGGGCGAAATTTTTAGCAAAAAAGCTGTCCTTAAAAAACACCATCATCGATAATCCTTGAATTTTTAGGGCAAATTATAGCGAATTTTGCTAATGTTTTTACAACAAACGCTTTTTGGGCTTGAAAATTCACATTTTTGGGCTTGTTTTTTTGAGAATTCGCACTCTTTTAACGGGCTTTTAAATCCGTAGCATTTTTTATGAATTTAAATTCACGCTTTTTTGAGTTTGTTTTTGCAAATCGTATCATTCTTTATGGCTTGCCTTTTTTAAATCGCACTATTTTTGTGAGCTTTTTAAAATTCACATTAAAAAAGCTCAAAATAACAAGAATTTGTTTGTCATACTGAACTTTGCGTAGCAAAGTGAAGCATCTCAAAATACTTGCCATACTGACTTGTCGTGTTACACTTGTAAATTTTGTCATACTGAGCGCAGCGAAGTATCCACGAATTTAAAGTGTGGATTTTTAGCCTTAAATTTAAAGTGTGTCTTAAATTTCTTTGGATTTTTCGCTACGCTCAAAATGACAAAATTCGTCCGTCATTTTCAAATGGATTTTTCGCTCGTTTCACTCACTCAAAATGACAAGGGTGCGCCGTCTTTGCAAGTGGATTTTTCGCTGCGGCTACGCCTTGCAAGCCACATCAAAAAAGCAAGCGTTGCCGTAATTCAAACCAACTCGCCAAATTTCGCCCTTACATCCACTCCAAAACCTGACTCAACTCTGTGGTTACAAAGCATTTTAGCCCCACTTCTTCAAGCGGTTTAGCAGGGATTATCGCGCTTTTAAATTTCTGCATAGCCGCTTCTTTAAGGCGCACATCAAGGCTAAACACCTCTCTTATCTCGCCATTTAGGCTCAGCTCGCCGATAAACACGCTATCCTTGCTTAATGGGCGGTTCTTAAAGCTCGAAATTATCGCCGCTACCACCGCCAAATCAGCCGCCGTTTCGCTGATTTTCACCCCGCCGCTTACATTCACAAAAACATCATAATGCCCCAAATTTAGCCCCAACTTTCGCTCCAAAAGCGCCAAAAGCATATCAAGGCGGTTTTTTTCATAGCCTGTGGAACTGCGTTTGGGGTAGCCACTTTCGCACACAAGAGCCTGAATTTCAAGCACCAACGCACGCGAACCCTCCATAACCACGCCCAAAGCACTGCCAGCCACAGCCTTGCCCCGCGTGAAAAAGCGGTTTGCTATGTCCTTTGCGCTCACAAGCCCCTTTGCGCTCATCTCAAAAATCCCAACCTCGCTCGTGCCGCCAAAGCGGTTTTTAAAGCCACGCAAAAGCCTGATTTCCTTTGTCGCATCGCCCTCAAAATAAAGCACCACATCAACCATATGCTCCAAAACGCGCGGACCAGCGATGGCGCCGTCTTTTGTGATATGTCCGATGATGAAAATGCTGATATTGCGCGCTTTGCTTACTCTCATCAGCTCAAAAGTAATCTCGCGCACCTGAGTGAGTGAGCCAGCGGCGGAGGCGACTTTGTTAGAATAAAGCGTTTGTATAGAATCCACGATGAGAATTTCAAATTCGCCCTTATGCAGCTCTTCTAAAATGTCCTCCAAACAAAGCTCAGTGAGTAAAAAAAGGTTTTTGTCATTTGCTTCAAGCCTATCAGCTCGCAGTTTGATTTGACTTTTACTTTCCTCACCGCTTACATACAGCACTTTTTTGCCACTTCGCGCTAAATTTGCGGCGATTTTCAGCAAAAGCGTTGATTTACCAACGCCCGGACTTCCGCCTATCAGCACAAGCGAGCCTACAACCAAGCCTCCGCCCAAAACCAAATCAAGCTCAATGTCGCCCGTTGCAAGCCTTTGAAAGTTCTCAATCTCCACTTTTTCAATGCAAACGGCACTGCTGCTGCCCTTGCTTGCCTTTGAAAGCTCTTTTAAAACAGCGATTTGCTCGGCTTTTAGCTCCACAAAGCTATCCCAAGCACCGCATTCTGGGCATTTGCCTACCCATTTGCTTTGCTGATTGCCACAGGCTTGACACTCAAAAATGATAGTTTTTTTCACCATATTTGTCCTTTTTAAGAGTAAATTTTACTCAAATTTGCTTTGTTTTTTGCTTAAATTTTTCAAAGTTTCGCTCGAAATACCCTTTTTTCAAGCTCTTGTTGGATTGCGGGCGTGATGAGTTGTAGCCCATATAGGCGTTTTTTAAGCTCACAAAAATGGGCGTAAATTCAGCCCTTTGCGCCACTTTTCAGTGAGCTTTTAAGCTCGCTTGCTGCCTTTCTTGCTAGCTCATCGCAACGCTCGTTAAATTCGTGTCCATCGTGAGCTTTCACCCAAAAAGCCGTGATTTTATGGGGCTTTGCCGCGTGCAAATACTCTTTCCACAAAGGCACATTTTTTTTGCCCTTAAAGTCCTTTTTCACCCAGCCAGCAAGCCATTCGTTGATACTTTGCACCATTAAATTTGAGTCTGTGTAAAGGGCGATTTCGCAGGGTTCTTTCAGCGCGCGCAAGGCTTCGATGATGGCGCGCAGCTCCATTTGGTTGTTTGTCGTGTCTTTTTGTGCGCCAAAGCCCACCTTTTCGCGCTCCCCATAACGCAAGATATACGCCCAGCCCCCACAGCCCGGGTTGTCAAGGCAAGAGCCGTCCGTGTAAAGCTCAACGCGCTTCATCGTCTCTTACTTCGTAAAGGATTTTGCAGCCGCCAAACTCGTAGCAAATCGGGCAGTGGTAGAAAAAAAGCGGCATTTGGTTTTTGCAATGCGTGCAAACATACGAAAAACTGAGCCTTGCTTTAAAGTCGTTATCATTGAGAATTTCAAGCATTTTAAGTTTTGGGTTTGTAAAGGCGTAGTTTTGGCGTTTAGGGGCGAGCTTCATCGCGCAAAACAGCTCAAAATAAGCATTGTCGTCCAAAAAAATCGCCCTTTTGCCCTTGTAAAGCAAGTCAATCACAAGCTCAAAGTCAGCGTGAATTTCCGCCCCATTTTCGAGCAAAAACCTTTTCACAAGCTCGTTGTTTTCGTAGCTTTTGGGGCTTTGGGTTGAATTTTTGGTGGCTGAATTTAAGTCTTTTGAATTTAAATTTAAAGTTGAATTTGAATTTTCTAAATTTAAATGCAAATCCTTTGAATTTAAATTTGAAGTTTCTAAATTTGAATTTAAATTTTTTAAATTTTTAGCCTTTGAATTTGCGTTTTTTGAATTTAAATCGCTTGAATTTAAATTTGCTGAATTTTCGCTTTTTAAGGCTGAATTTTGAGCGTTTAGGGCTAAATTTTGGCTTCTTTTGTCATCAACGCTTAAATTTTTCTCTCCCAAAGCCCCGCTTTGTGCGCCGTTTTTCAAAGCTATGACATTGATAAACTCGCGTTCTTTGCTCACTTCACAGCCTAGTTCAAAGAGCGCATCAAGGCTTTGCAGCACTTCACCGTATCTTTTAAGGCGCAAATACACTATTTTCAGTAGTTTAAGCGCCTTTTCGTTGCGCGGACGCAGGTTAAGCGCATTTAAAAGCACTTCAACGCTTCTTTGCAAAAAGCCAGCGCGAAAATAAACCTCAGCTAAATCATAAAAAATCGCCTCTTGCTCGCCCTTGTCCTTTATCTTTTCAAGGGCGATGAGATAGATTTGTATGGCTTTTTCAAACTCGCCGCTTTTGGTGAAAATGCCAGCTAAAAAGTGCAGATTTTCAAGGCTAAGAGAGCTTGCGCGCAACAAATCCTTGTGTTCGTCTGCTATGTCAAATTTTTTGATAAAGCCTTCAAGCCCCTTTTTTTGGCTCTTTGATGAGAGTGTGCGCCACGCATAGTGCAGCAAAGCCACTACCAGCACGAGTGCGACAAGCACCAAAAGCCCAAACATAGGGTCTCTGTATTCAACGAAAAAAAAGTCCATTCACAAGCCTAACTTTGCAAAATTTGCGAAATTTTTGTGGCATTATAGCGAAAATTTGTTATAATGCCGAAAAAAAAGGACAGCTTGTGCCACGCCCCACAAACAAAAGCGATTTAATCAAAGCCGCAAATGATGAATTTACCAAGCTTTGCGCGCTTTTAGACAGCACACCAAAAGAGCTTTTAAAAAGCGATTTTAAAAACGCCCTGCCCAAAAATGTGCGCGACAAAAACGCCCGCGACATACTCATACACCTTTATGAGTGGAGTAAAATGCTTGAAAATTTCATCACAAACAACCTTGAATTTAAGGGCGAAAACGCCTTGTCAAAGCCCAAAATCACGCCATTTCTCCCAAGCCCTTATAATTTTAGAACCTATCCTAAACTCAACATTGAGCTGTGGCAAAAGCACCAAAATACGAGCTTTGATGAGGCTTATGCGAGCTTAAAACAAAGCCACGAGCGCGTTTTAAAGCTGATAAATAAGCTCAGCGAAAAAGCCTTATTTACAAAGGCTCATTTTGCTTTCACGCTTACTTCAAGCCTTGCAAGCTATGCGATTTCAAGCACTTCAAGCCATTATGCTTGGGCGATAAAACAGCTTAAAAATGGCTTTAAGGCTAAATGACAAAGTGTTTCATTAACCAAAAATAGCTAGAATTTGCTCTCAATTAAATGGGCGAAAATTCCGCACAAATTCACAAAAAGGACACAAAAATGGAACTCATTTCTACTTCTGCGATTATCGCACTTGTAGTGCTTGCAGTCGTTGTGGCTACGATATTTTCGGGGCTTAAAATAGTCGGGCAAACCGACATTTACATAGTTGAGCGGCTTGGCAAATACCACAAATCCCTTTACGGCGGGCTAAATTTAATCATACCTTACATAGATAGAGTTGTAGCAAAGGTTACGAGCAAAGAACAGCTCATAAATATGGGACAGCAGGCGATTACAAATGACAATGTCAGTATTTTTGTCGATGGCATAGTCTTTGTAACGGTTATGGACGCTAAAATGGCGACTTATGGGGTAACGAACTATCAAATGGCGATTGAAAACCTTGCCGTTACGACACTTCGGGGCGAGCTTGGCAAGATAACGCTTGATGAAGCCTTTTCAAACCGCGACAAGCTCAACGCTGCCTTGCAAGTGGCTTTGGGCGAGGCGGCATTTAACTGGGGCGTGAAAATTATGCGCGTGGAGATTAGTGAAATCTCCGTAGGCAAGGACATACAAGAAAGTATGAACCAGCAAATGAAAGCCGAGCGCGACAAACGCGCCATCGAGTTAAAGGCAGAGGCTGAAAAACAGGCTCAAATTCGCAACGCAGAAGCCTACAAACAAGAACAAGTCTTGCAAGCTGAGGCGATAGAGCGAATGGCTGATGCGCGCAAATACGAACAAATCGCGCTTGCGCAAGGGCAAGCTGACGCCATAAGGCTCATCAATGACGAGATGAAAAAAAGCCCGCTAGCGGCTGAATTTTTACTCACAAAGGACAGAATCAGCGCATTTACCGAGCTTTCAAAAAGCACGAGCAAGGACAAGGTTATCGTGCCTTATGAAACGGCTGAATTCATCGGCTCATTGTCCGTTATCAAGGACTTTTTAAAGGATAAATGATGATAGAAGCCTTGTTATCTAGCGATTTAGCCGTGCAAACTATGTGGCTTTTTATCATCGCTGGGGCGTTGCTGCTGTGTGAGCTTTTTGTGTTTAGCTATTTTTTGCTTTTTATCGGCGTGGGTGTGGCGGCAACGGGCGTTTTGAACGCTTTTGGCGCATTTGGCTCGCTCGCAGCTCAGCTCATAAGCATAGTCGTTTGCTCTTGCCTTGCGCTTGTATCGTTGCGCCCGCTCATCAAACGCTTTTCAAAGCCCAAGGACAACTATGTCGAAAATGCGAATTTAAGGCTTAAAATCGGCGCAAAAGCAAAAGTCATAGAAAATGGTATCATCGAATGCAACGGCACGATGTGGAAAAGCGACACAGGCAAGGCAAAGGTAGGCGACATAGTGCAAATCGTGGATTTTAGGGACAATGTCGCGGTTGTAGAAAGCGTGAGTAAGTAGGCGTAAAGGCTAACGGCTTAATGGAGCGCGAAATTTAAGGCAGAGTTAGCAATGTGGCGTTAAGCAAAAGGTTTGATTTGCTTAAATTTTTGGCAATTTTAGCTAAAAATTTGTCTTTTCTTGCTAGAATTTGCAAGTTTAATGCGCCACGACAAAAGTGGCATTTCAGCAAAATGCGAAAAAATTTAAAAAAGCGGAGAAAAAATGCAAAGACAAATCATCACTTACCCTGACAAAAGGCTGTTTGAGCGTTCTTTAAAGGTGCAAAATTTTGACGCGAATTTGCACGCCCTGCTTGATGATATGTATGAAACGATGATAAATGGCAACGGCATAGGGCTTGCGGCAATTCAAGTGGCTGAGCCTTTGCGGATATTTTTGGCGAATTTGCCCGATGAAAATGATGAGATAAAAAAAGAAAATTTGCTTGAATTTATAAACCCCGAGCTTGAATTTATCGGCACTGAAAAGATACTTTGCAATGAAGGCTGTTTGAGCGTGCCGAATTTTTTTGAAGAAGTTGAGCGTTATAAAAGCGTGCGCGTGCGTTATCAAGACCGCTTTGGCAAGGCGCAAAGCCTTGAAGCAAGCGATTTGCTCGCTGTTGTCTTGCAGCACGAGTTTGAGCATTTGGACGGGCATTTGTTCATCGAGCGGCTTAGCTACTCGCAAAAAAAGCTCTTTGAAAAGGAATTTAAAGCCGCCCAAAAGGCAAAAAAGAGTGGCAAAACGCTAAATTCAGGCGTTGCAAAAGCACAAAGCGCGCCAAAAGCCCCGCTAAAAGATAGAATCCGCCCCAAAGAGAGCAAGTGAAAAAGCTCAAAAGCGTGAGTTTAGGCGATGAGCTGTGTATCATCGATGTAGAAAGCACTTTTACAAGGGGTTTGCCCGGTTTTAGCATAGTAGGACTGCCAAATTCAGCCATCAAAGAAAGCACCGAGCGCATAAAAGCCTGCTTGATGAGCAAAAACTACGCCTTTCCCGCCCAAAAAATCACCATAAATTTAAGCCCATCAGGCATACCAAAAAACGGCTCGCATTTTGATTTAGCAATGGCGATTTTGATTTTGCTGCAAAAGCAAGAAAATTTGGAGCAAATCTTTGTTTTTGGGGAGCTTGGGCTTGACGGGGCTGTTAAAAGCACAAATGAGCTTTTTTCTTTGCTTTTGTTTTTGAGCGCAAAGGTGCAAAAAGCGCGGGTTTTGGTTCCTAAGGCTTTGGCTGAAAAAGCCGCGATGATACCGAATTTAGAAGTGTTTGTCGTGCAGGATTTGGACGAAGCGGTGGAGTTTTTTAGCCAAAATGAGCGCAAAAAATTTCGCGCAAACGCCACGCACCCGCTTTTTGCTAAGCCTTTGATGATAGAAAATGAACTTTTTATCCCAAATACCAGCTTTCCTTACGATTTTAGCGACATTAAGGGGCAAGAAAACGCGAAATTTGCTTGTCTCATCGCCGCACTTGGTATGCACAACATTTTGTTTGAAGGCAGTGCGGGTAGCGGCAAAAGTATGTGTGCTAAGCGTTTGGTGTATATAATGCCACCGCAAAGCCTAAATGAAGTGCTATTAGCAAGTGCGTATCAGTCGCTAAACTCGAAAGATAGTGAGTTTTCAAGCATTAGAGCCTTTCGCAACCCGCACCACACCAGCACAAGGGCGAGCATTTTTGGCGGCGGCACAAAGGGCGCAAAAATCGGTGAAGTGGCGCTTGCAAACGGTGGCGTGCTGTTTTTTGATGAGTTTCCGCACTTTGGCAAGGTTATCATCGAAAGCCTGCGCGAACCGCTTGAAGACAACCAAATCCTCGTCTCGCGCGTGAATTCAAAGGTGAGCTATGAGACGAAATTTCTTTTTGTCGCCGCGCAAAACCCTTGCCCTTGCGGGAATTTGTTTTCGCCAACGCTGAGTTGTCGTTGCAGCGAACTTGAAATCAAACGCTACAAAAACACCATTTCAGCGGCGATTTTAGACCGCATTGACTTGTATGTGGCGATGGAAAAATCAAGCGCTGATGATAAAAGCTCGTTTAGCTCGCGTGAGCTTAGTGAGCGTGTTTTGGCGGGCTTTGTCTTTCAAAAAAAGCGTGGGCAAAAGGAATTTAACGCGAAGCTCAAAGATGAAAATTTAGCGCAAATTTGTGTGATGGACAAAGATGCACAAAGCACGCTGAATTTAGCTGTGGCGCGTTATAATCTCTCGCAAAGAGCGGTAAATAAAACGCTCAAAGTAGCTCGCACCTGCGCTGACTTGGAGCAAAGGGAGATTATCGGCAAGGCTGACATTTTAAAGGCGTTGAGTTTTAGGGTGAAATCAAATCAATGATTTAATCTTGCAGCAAGTCAAGCCTTTGCCTGCACAAATCCTGCCACGGCGAAAGCTCGTTCAACTGCACGCACGAATTTAAACTCTGTCTTTGTGCGCTAAATTCACGCCTGCGCTCGTAAATTTCACTTTGCATATAAAGGGCGCGCGCTCGTTCAGCTGGCGTGAGACGGCTTACTTTCAGCAAATCAGTCAGCACTGCCAAAGCCTCGCTGTCATAGCCGTGCAGGTTGAGCGCTGATAAATAAGCAAATTCAAGCTCGGGCGTATAGACATTGACACCCTTTAAATTTTGATAATCAATCGCTTTTGGTGCATAAGTCAAAATAGTCGTTGTGAGATTGTTATCCACGCAGTAGCCTAAAAATTCGTTGTAAAGTTCTACCATACGATAATCCATAGGAAAGTCGTCAAGGATTTTGAGCGTAGCCATAGCTTCGTTATACTCGCCGTTTCTAAATTGTGCTAAAAATTTATAATAATACGCACGGAATTTTTCGTCCTCACTTTTAAGCGTGCGTGAATTTAAAACAGAATTGCTTAACGCAAGGGCATTTTTATAGTCCTTATCATTTAAATCAAGCAAGGCTTCTTGCAAATCATAGTAAATTTTATCCTCCGCGCGGTTTGCGGCTATGTAAGCGCGGGCTTGCTCGGTGCGAAAGGTGCGCGTAAAGCAAGCAAGCATAGCCTTTTTGTTGATGAACTTTTGGGCTAGCTCGTAGGGCGCATACTCTTCATTTAAAGCCGTTGCGCCCAAGCAATCATCAGCCTTGATGAATTCATCAAGCTTTTTTAAAGCCGAGCGGGCAAGCAAGTCTTTAAGCCCCGCATTGTCAAGCTCTTCGATAGCATTTTTATACCCCATCACCGCAGCGGTGTTGTTTTCATCATAATAAAGCATAACATCGGCTATCAAGGCTTTTGTGGCGATTTCGTTTTCATACTCGCTTTGCAGTTCCTTGTAGCGAGCGTGCAAAAAGCTGGTGTTGCTGTCTGGTAGGTTGAAAAAGACATTGTCCGCAGCCTCTTTGATGAGCGCGATATGCTCTGAATTTTTATAATCCTCCATATACAAGTCCAAATACCGCTTCGCCTTGTCGTAGCTTTTGGTTTTGCTCATCATCAAGGCTAAATTCCGCAGGGTTTGCTCATAAGTCGCATCAACATCTGTCATCGCGTTAAAGGCGAGTTCGTAAATTTCAGCGCTTGTGTCAAATTCGTTTTCCTTTGCCAAAAGTCCCGCTATGTCAAGGGCTGTGGCTTTGTCCTTGCTGAAATACTCTTTGTTAGACCTTAAAACGGTGTTTATAAGCTCCATAGCCTTTGTTTTGTCCTTTTCGTTCAAAGCGAGTTTAGCGGTAGAAAGTGCGGCGCGAGTGGCGATATGCACGGATTTGCTTTTGTAATATAAATCATTAAAGATGATTTTCGCGCCCTTTGTGTCGCGAAGTCGCAGCAAATAATCCGCATAATCAAGCAAGCCAAGCTCGGCAAAATAGTTGCCCTCGTGTTCTGTGCTTAAAATTTGTATGGTATAATCAGCATTTGACTTTTGCTCCAACGCTATATACGCGCACAGGCTTATGTAAAGCACTTCTGGGTAGTTTCTGTCGCTGGCAAAGTTGCGATTCCACACCTTTGCTTCTTCTATCATCGCTTCAAGCTGCTCTTGGTTGCGATAATCAGCACCTTTCGTGTAAAGCTCATTTTGCGCCCGCAAGCGATAGAGCATAAATTCGTTCATAAAAATGCTGCCCTCATAGCGTGAAATGGCGTTTGTAGCATCTGAAATAACTTGTTGGTAGTTTTCTTGCTCGTAGTCGTTTTTTATCCGCAAAAATACATTTATATCGCCACTTTGCGGGATAGTAACGGGGTTTGAGTCCAAATCAAGCGCACCTACGGCTGGGTTTGCGACATTTGGAAAAACAATATCAAAATTTAAGCCCTCTTGTTCTGTTAAATGTGGGATTTCTGCACTAAACACAAAGGTAAAACTCGTGGAGTTTGTATCATCTAAATCGCCCTTTATATCGGCGTCTTTGTAGAGTTCTTGGGAGAGATTGTAACGCTTAACGGGAGCTTTTGGGTAGATAAAAATGCGCGTGTTTGTTTCGTTTTTTTGAAATTTCAAATCAAAAAAAGCAAATTCTTGCTCTTTCAAATCCTTATCCACAACGCCTGCGATAATGCACTCGTAGTAGTTTCGCGCCTTTACGCCTGCATTATGCTCCACACAGGCAAATTCCTGCTCGTGTTTTAGATGAAGCGTGGCAAAAGGCGCGGCGTTTTCTTTGCCCGTGTTTAACACAAGCTCAAAGCCATAAAGCACACCGACACTGCAAACGATAAGGGCAAATTTGGCAAAAATTTTCATAGGGCGATTATAGCGAAAAATTCTTAAAATTTCAAAGTTGCGGGCAAAATTCAGCACAAAACAAAAAGGCTTTTTAAAGCAGCGTAAGAGCAAAATACAAGGCTAAATGCTTTGATTTTGAATTTACAGGCTATTTTTGCCTTATTTAAATAGCTTGTTATTTTGTGAAAATTTTGATTTTAAGTAGCGTGGAGTTTGTTTGAGCTTTGTTTTAAATCTTGCCGCTTTGTCTTTGTCATACTTACAAATTTGTCATACTGCCTTATTTCTTGTCATACTGAGCGAAGCGAAGTATCCACAAATTTAAAGTGCGAATTTGCATTTTAAAATATGGATTTTTCGCTCGTTTCACTCACTCAAAATGACAAGGGTTTATTTGTCATACTGAGCGCAGCGAAGTATCCATAAATTCAAAGCGTGAATTTGTGCCTTTAAGGCGTGGATTTTTCGCTTTGTGCTAACGCACTCCGCTCAAAATGACAAGGGTGCGCCGTCATTGTAAAATGATAAAATGCGTTTTCTTTGTCCGTCATTGCGAGCGAGCAAGGCGAGCGTGGCAATCCACAATGCAAAGGCAACGCTAAATTTATGGATTGCCACGAATTTGCACGCTCACACTTTGCAAATTCTCGCAATGACGAATTCTTGTCATACTGAGCGAAGCGAAGTATCCACAAATTTAAAGTGCGAATTTGCATTTTAAAATATGGATTTTTCGCTCGTTTCACTCACTCAAAATGACAAGGGTTTATTTGTCATACTGAGCGCGACAGAGTATTTATTTTTACATTGTCATACTGAACTTTGCGTAGCAAAGTGAAGTATCCACTTGCAGAGCTTGCTTTGCGATAAGTTGAATCTATTACCGCAAAGCAAAGCCTTGAAAACTCCAAACAACCAAAAACTCAAAAAGCCTTAAACCCCAAAACCCCCAAAAAACCAACCCTAGTATCTATAAGTGCCTTCTACGAAAATGGTGCGTCCTTGTCCTAGCAAATACCGATACTCGCCGATTGAAGCGGCTTTGTTGTTGTTGTAATAATCATAATAAAAAGTATCAAGCACATTTTTCACGCCCGCTGTAAGCACCGCCGCGCCTTTGTTAAAGCCAAAGCTCACGCCCACATCGCTTATCAAATAAGGGTCGATTTTTTCATCTTTCAAGCCGATAACCGCCTGCTTGCCGTAAAAGGAATTTTGCAGCCACAAGCGCACATCGACAAAGCGCCCCACAGGCACTTGGGCGTTTATGCCAAAGGTAGCCTTGTAGTCGTAAGTGTAGGGGATTTGCGACCATTCGCCGTTTGCGTTTTGCGATTGTGCTTTTAAGTAAGTAAAGCTCTCATTCAAGCCCAGCCCGCCGCCGAAAAAGTATTGCTCCAAAGCCACTTCCGCGCCTATCCTGCGTGATTTGTCGTAGGTTTTGTAGCTAAGCCCTGAGTAAGGGTCGCCTTCAAAGTAAAATTCGTTTTTGCTGTCTGTGTAAAAGACATTTGCGCTAAAAAGCAAGGCATCGATTGTTAGGTTAAAGTTGCCTAGATAAATTTGCCTTTGTGCCACATAGTCCTTAAAGCCGATTTCATAGCTGTTGTAGCTCTCATCATTGAGCTGGGTTTCTGTCATAGCAAAGTCTGAGCCTGTAAAAGGGTTAGTTGCTGCGTCTGTGCCTGTGTTGAGCGCAAAGCCACCTGTCCTTTGTAGCATAGCATAGGCTGGCACGGGGCTAAAACCCCTTTCATAACGCCCATACACCACGCCTGTGTCTGAGTAGCGAAAGGCTGGGGTAAATTCAAAGGCGAAATTGTCGTGATTTATCTCTAATGATTTAGATAAAGAACTTATAGTAGGCTTACTTGGTGCTAAACCTTGAACAACCATTTTTGCGTCTATCTCGCCTGAGGCGTCTAGATTAGACTTTGTCATTTGATAACGCACCCCCCCCCGCAAAGAGAAGCTATCTGTCAAATCGTATTTTTCAAGAAAAAACACCGCATTTGTCCATTGAGTAATGTCAAGCGGGGTGTTGATATTAAATTCAAGCCATTGAAAAACCGAATTCGTGTTGCTTGTATCAATCCTACTTGTGCGTAAATGTTGCAAAGGATTTCTTTTTGCCTTTTCAAAAACACTCTCTAATCCCACTAAAAGCTGTCCGTTGTCGTGTTCCCAGTCAATTTGTGCCTTTAAGCCAAATTTTTGCTCATCAAAGCTAGAACCGCTTTGATTGATTTCGTTAGGATTATCACTCGAACCGATAAAATAACGCCCAAGATAACTATAAAGCTGTGTAGATGACTTGTAAGTGTCGTAGTTTCTTTTGTCAAAGGCGAAAAAGCCTGTGAGCGTTGTTTTGAGCTTTTGAGTAACTTCATTTTCATAGCCCAAACTTCCAGCAAATCTTTGATGAGAAATTTCTATTTCCCCAGCCCCTGCGGTTTTTCTGTCATCTTTGCTTGGGATGTATGATGGTAGGGCAAGGATTTTGCCACCGTATTCTTGTTCTAATTGTTGTCTTTGGCTTGTGTCTTGTGTAGCTCCGCGTTTAGTTTGATATTCTTTAAACAAAGCATTGACTTTTTCGCTATCCCAAAACGAATTATAAGGCGTGGTTTTTTCTTTCGCGCTGTAAAAATCCGCGTCCAAAACTATGCTTTGCCCCAAAGCAAAGCTATACGCTGCGCCTAAAACGCCTTCAAAGCCACTACTGCTGTCATCTTCGCGGGGTCCGCCTTTTTGAAAATACCCAGCCCCTACATTTAAATTTAAAGCGCCAAATTTTTCAGCCGCTTGTGCGTAGGCGTTGTAACTCGTGCCTGTCGTGGCTAGCGTGCCAGCATAGCCAGCTCCGACTTGAAAATATGGGCGTTCAAAGCGTTTGGAAGTGATGACATTGATACTGCCGCCCCTTGCGCCAGCGCTTGGATACACAGCCACTTCTTGGATAAGGCTTGGAAGCACTGAATTTATAGGCATAAAGCCATAATAGCTGTCGATAGGGTTGAAAGAAATGCCGTTGATAAGGAATTTTACGCCGTTTGCGCTGAGCCTGCCTTGTCCGCGCAAGTCAAACTGCTGTCCAAAGCCCGCTGTATTGACGATAGTGATAAATGGTATGTAGCGAAGTGCGCTCTCTGTGTCTCTTGCGCCACGAATCGCCTCCGTATCGGCGTGATATACGCTTTGGTTGAGCTTGTTAAGCTCGCTAGGCATTAGCCCGTAGGTTTTTACCTTGCCGCGCGTTTTGTCATCGCTTTTTCTCACAAGCGTGCTTTTGTTTTTCTTTTTCGCGCTTGCTTTTTTGGTGGTTTTTGCCTTTGTGGCGGTGCTTTTAGTGGTGTTTGTCTTGGTGCTTTTTGCTGTTGTAGGGGCTGATAAAGCCACGCTCGCACAAAGACTGATAGCCAAAGCTGGCAGTAAAATCGCTCTCATAAAAAGTCCTTTTCAAGTAAAATTCGCAAAATTCCTTTGCGTGAAAGCTAAAATTGTAGTAAAAAAATGACACAAAGTCAAGGGTAAAAGCTAAAATTCACATTTTTGAGTGAAATTTTGACAAAGAGATGATTTAAATTTGTGCTTAAATTCAGCCTAAATCTTTTTTCAGCCTTAAAGAATTCAGCACCACAGCCAAAGACGAAAAGCACATTGCAAGTGCTGCAAGGTGTGGCGTGAGCGTGAAGTGCGCTAAAATTTGAACTAAACTCGTTTCAGTGGCGATTTTGGGTGCAGTTGCGAAACTCGCCACAAAGCTCGGCACGCCAGCCGCTACGGGTATGCAGCACGCGTTGTAAAAAAACGCCCAAAAAAGATTTTGCTTGATGATGGCAAAGGTTTTTTGTGAGAGCTTGAAAGCATAGGCGATGGCGCGCAAATCGTCCTTTATAAGCACGAAATCCCCAGCACTCTTTGCCAGCGCACTGCCTGAATTCATCGCAAAACTCACATTTGCAAGGCTGAGCGCGGCTGCATCGTTGATGCCGTCCCCTACAAAGACGCAAACACCCTTTTTTTGATACTCTTGCAAGGCTTCAAGTTTATCTTGTGGGCTTAAATTCGCCCTGAATTCATCAATGCCGAGCTTTTGGGCGTTTAGGGCTACGCTTTTTTCGTTGTCCCCGCTTAAAATCACGCTATGAAGCGAATTTTTGCGTAAAAATTCAGCTAAATCCTGCGCCTCGTCCCTTAACTCATTTGTAAGACACAGCACACCTAGACACTCTTTATCCTTTGCAAAATACACGACAATAGGCGCTTGCTCTTTGTGGCTTTTCACAAAATCCTTGTGTGCCTTGCTTACACTCACGCCAAATTCAGCCAAAAGCGTGGCATTGCCCGCTAGATAAGTGTGATTTGTCATTTTGTAGCGAATTCCACGAGCGGGCAGGCTTTCAAACTCGCCTTGCAAGGCAAAATCCGCCACACTTGCGCTTGAAAGGGCTTTTGCTATGGGGTGTGGGCTTAAATTTTCCATAGCACAAAGCAAATCAAAGTCGCTTTGAGTAAGGTTGTGCGCGAAAACGCTGAGAGTTTCCTTGCTCAAAGTGCCTGTTTTATCGAAGATAAAAAATTTTGCCTTGCGTAAAAGCTCTAATGAAGCGGGGTTTTTGATGAGTATGAAGTGCTTTGTGGCGTTGTTTATGGCAAGCACTAAGGCTATGGGCGTGGCAAGTCCCAAAGCACAAGGGCAAGAGATGAGTAAAACCGCACTAGCGTGCAAAAATGCTGAATTTAAGTTAGATTTAACCGCCCAAAATGCGAAAACAACGCCAGCTAAAAGCAAGATAAAGCCCACAAAATACGCTGAAATCTTATCTACAAGTTTTGCGATAGGCATTTTTGCGTTGCCAGCCCTGAAAATCAAGTCTTTGATAAGCTCCAACCTGCTATCCATAGCCTTTTTTGTGGCTTTTATGGTGAGTGTGCCGCTTACAAGCAAGCTGCCAGCTTCTATTTCATCGCCTTTTTGCTTGATGAGCGGCACGAATTCGCCGTTTAAAAAGCTCATATCTACCTCAGCCCTACCATCAACCACTACTCCATCGACACTCACGCTTTCGCCAGCTTTGACAAGCACTATATCGCCAGCCTTTATGAAAGATGATGGCGTTTTTTCAAAATCTCCACTCGCATTTTGCACGAAAGATAGGCTTGTGTCAATGCTTAAAAGCGAATTTTCGCTTTGATGAGCCTTAAATTTAGCATTTTCCTCTAAAAATTTCCCCAAAAGCACGAAAGAAACTATCATACTTGCTTCGCCAAAATACAAATGCGCCTCAAATACCCCAAAATACGCCAAAAATGAGTAAAAAATCGCACAAAAACTGCCAAGAGCGATGAGAGTGTTCATATCAAGGCTAGCGTTTTTCAGCCCTTTGAAAGTGTTTTTGTAGAAACTTCGCCCGCAATAAAACACGCCAAAGCTCCCTAAAATCGCCTGAAAAAGTGCTGAATTTGACACAAAAGCCATTAAAATCATCGTTAAGGCTGAGATAAATGCGCTCAAAGTGAGATTGTAGCGGAGTTTAACTAGCTCTTTTTGCTTAAATTCAGCTAAATTTTCGCTATCTTGCAAAATCTCATAGCCCAAAGATTTGATTTTTTGGGCGATTGCACCTTTTAAATTCGCATTATCTACCAAAAAAACGCCACTTGAATTCACATAAGACACGCTCGCATTTTCAACGCCTGCTAGCTTGCAAGCTACCTTTTCAATGGCATTTGCGCAATTTACGCAAGTCATCTTGCCGATTTTAAGGCGCACTTCTTGCATAATTTTCCTTTTGATGATGATTTAAACTTTGTTTTAGCTTTTTTAGTTTAGGTAAAGGCTTATTTAACAAGGCTTTACTCATTAAAGCTCTTTGATAATGCTGAAATTTAGCTCATCAAGCGCATTTTTAAGGGCTGAAATTCTTGTCTCATCGACATTAAGGCTTAGCACTCGTGGCTGGGCGTTTAAATCAACCTCAACCTCGCCAAATTCATCACGCAAGGCGTTTTTAATCAACTTCGCGCAGTTTTCGCACTTGACATTTTCTACCGCAAATTTTCGCATTTTCGTCCTTTTTCTTAAAATCGCACTTATTTTAGCGAAAAATTCGCAACAAAATTCAGCACAATTAAGAATTTTGTTATATACTAATGTTTCAAAACGACTAAACAAGGACAAACGATGAGTATCAAAGTAGCGATTGTAGGCGCCACAGGTGCGGTTGGCGAGGAGCTTTTAAATGTTTTGAGTGAGCTTGATTTGCCTGTATCGAGCATTTTGCCGCTTGCAAGTGCCAAGAGTGCGGGCAGTGAAGTGGAATTTAAAGGCAAACGCTACCGCGTGCAAGAGCTTACCGAAAGCGTGTTTAAAGAAAACCCCGTAGATATAGCCTTTTTCAGCGCAGGCGGTAGCGTGTCGGCTAAATTTGCGAAGTTTGCCGTAGATGCGGGCGCGCTCGTCATCGACAACACCAGCCATTTTAGAATGGACAAAGATGTCCCGCTTGTCGTGCCAGAGGTTAATCCCCAAGACATTTCGCAGTGGCAAAAAACAGGTATCATCGCTAATCCAAACTGCTCGACTATCCAAATGGTGCATATTTTAAAGCCCCTTGATGATGCTTTCAAGCTCACGCGTGTCGATGTAGCCACTTATCAAGCCGCAAGCGGAGCAGGAAAAGAAGGTATGGAGGAGCTTGTGGCGGGCTTGCAAAGCTTTTTTGCCTTTAAACTCGATGAATTTAAGGCTCAAACCTTTCCGCACACCCTTGCGCTCAATGTTATACCGCATATTGATGTCTTTATGGAGAATGATTACACCAAAGAAGAGATGAAAATGGTGAATGAAACTCAAAAGATTTTACACAAAAGCCTTGAAGTGAGCGCGACTTGCGTGCGTGTAGGCGTTTTGCGAAGTCATAGCGAGGCTTTGACACTGCATTTTGAAAGCGAAGTGAGCGCGAAAAAGGCGCGTGAAATTTTAGCCAAAGCCCCAAGTGTCGTGGTTATCGATGAGCCAAAGGACAAAAAATACCCTATGCCCCTTTACACAAGCGACACAAACGAAACTTATGTCGGGCGCATTCGTGCTGATATTTACCGCAAAAATGTGCTGCATTTGTGGTGCGTGGCTGACCAAATCCGCGTTGGTGCGGCAACAAATGCAGTGCGTATAGCCAAAGAATGGCTGAAAATGCAGGGCAGATAGTGCTTTGCAAGCTGGCTTTTAAGGATACTTTGTCCTTTAAACGCTGAGCTAAATTTAGCATTTTGTGTAAATTTTTAACGCAAAGGCTGAATTTAGCCTTTCATCTTGCTTTTTGTAAGATAAGCTATATAGCAAAAGCCTTATTTGCTTTGTGCCAAGCAAAAAGCCTGCTACAAGCGAAACTTAAATTAAAAAATTTTGAAATTTTTAAGCAAGCTGAAATTTAAAAATCCAAAAATTTCCAAACCAAAGAAAAATCAAAAAATTCCAAACAACGAAAAATTTACAGCTTTTAAAGCCCAAAATCCAAGCAAAAATTTAAGCCCCAAATTCAAGTAGCTTATACAAAGGGCAAAATTTCTCTCTCGTCTTTGAGTGGATTGACACTTGCGCCCACTATGTCGCCGTTTAAATCATAAAATATATCTAATTCTGATTCAAAGTCATCACACATTTTTAATTCTTCCATTTCTAGCTGTTTATCTCTATCATCTTGCGTTGTAACTTCCTCGTTTATTTTGTCTAATTTTGCAAGCATTTCATCGCTAAGGGTTTCTTGTTTCACAAAATAAACGCTTCCTACGACAACTTGTATGTAGGTTGATTTTGTGCCTTTGTTGTCCGTGTAGCGCCCTTGTGATAAGTTTCCATACAAAAGCATTATCGCACTTTTAACAAATTGATTTTTGTGTTCGCTTGCAAATTGAGCAAGTTTGTCTTTGATAACAAAGTTAAGAAAAATCGTCTCTTGATAGATCTTGTTCTCTTGTTTGAATTGAGTGTTTGAGGCTATACAGCCTTTGATGATAATCTTTCCGTCTTTGCGGACAAATTCAGCGTCCTTTGTCAAACGCCCTATGATTTTAATTGAATTCATCTTTTTTCCTTGTTTTGTTTTAAATTTAAGTTCAATTTTAGCATTTTTACTTTAATTTTGTATTTTTCACGCAAAATGCTTAGCAGATTTTACTCTTTTTTTGAATTTCCATTGTTTTTTTGTCTCAAATTTTTATCTTTTGGCTTATCTTCGCTAAAATACACCACAGCTTCATCTAAACCTTTGTATGCTGATTTCCTTGCCAAATTCATCACAAACAAATTTATCCCTAGTATCATAACACAGGTTGCCGATGAAAGAAATGCTTACTTTCATTTTTGTTCCTTTTTGCAACGCATATAACACACTAAAATCAAACAAAAAGCCCCAAGCCACAAGACGAAAGCCATCACTCAGTCCTTTTGAATTTTTGATTCATCTTGTGGGTTTTGAGCATAAATCCAGCCGAATTTTTTGCCCAATTTGCCAACAAGTGCGCCTATACTCAAAAACACAGCACTCACAAGACAAACAACGCCCACAAATAGCACCACATCAAACCAGCTTATGTTTGATTTTATCTCATCAAACAAAGAGTGTCCCGAAAGTTCAGCGATAAGAAAAACAGCCTTTGTCAAGGGTATGGTGATGAGAAAAAAGATGATACACATCAGCACATTTGCCTTGTCTTCATTTGTTTGACGCGCATAGCCTGCAAAAATCAAGCTAAACACGCAAAAGCCTATGCTACAATAACTATAAACCTCATTAGTCGTCATTTTTGTTCCTTTTTTTGAATTTTTTGCTCGTTTTGCGAAATTTTTTGAGCGATTTTGCCTAAAAGTGCGCCCACAGTGCAACAAGAAGCCACAAAAAACCCACTTAACAAAACACCCCAAAGCACTAACTTAAAACTCACTTCATCTATGGGTATGGGTTCTTGTTCAAGTAAAGGTGCAAACGCCTTTACTATGCCAGCTGCGGCAAAACCAGCAACGAGAGTCATCACTTTATCTATGTGTTTAATGATAAAATTTTTCATTTTATTTGCTTTGTCGGAAAAGCCCCTTGCAAATTTGGTAAAAAATTCTTTTTCCATACCTTATCCTTTTTTATAACTCTAAAAAGCCCATTTTGCAGAGCTTTTTAGATGATGAAACTCAGTTTTTACGCAAGAATTTGGGCGAATTTATACTCACCCAAATTTTACCACATTTAAAACGAATAAATGTAGCGCACACCAAAGACATCAGGCTTGCTGTATTCTACATCGATAGAGCGGTAGCCTATACGCACTCCATCACCTACATTAGCAGCAGCCATATCGTGCGTGTAGAAAAGCTCCACGCCGTGATTTGTGTGGATATTTGCACGCACGCCGAGATTTATATTTACCACAGCACCCCATCTTTCACGCAATGGGTCATCAAAGGTTTTCTTTCCTAACCCAAGTCCGCCAAATGCACCGATTTCAATCTCATCGATAGTAATGAAATTAAAAAGTGCATCAACATTGATATGGTAATCCTTCGCACTTACGCCATTGTAGCTTCCTAAATTCAGCACCGCATAATAACGCAAGCCAAATTTCTCGGTAAAGAATTGTTTGTAACCGCCCAAAACGCCAAAGCGAGTGCCATTGAGCGTTGTGCTTGTATTAACAAGGTATTGAGTGCTACGACTTGAATACTCTTTGTATTTAAGCGTAACGCTACCATATCCAAGCGTGCCGCCAACAAACCAAGCACTTTGTTCAGCCACAGCGCAAGTGGCAACTAAAAGTCCCAAAAAGCCATAATTAGCCTTTTCATTTTTACTCCTTGAAAAGTGAATTTTTCGCACAGCAAACGCAGGAATTTAAAGCGCAAATTTAAAAAGCAAACGCCTCAAATCACACGCTACAAGTGCATAACAATGATAAAAATAGATTTTGTCGTTTTAGTGTAGCAAATCAGCAAGCGTAAAACGAGCGTTTTGGCTAATGCTGAGAAAGTTCAGACGGACGAAACCGAATCGAAAAACAACGAGCGCTATTATAACAGCAAAAAGCTTAAATTAAACTTAAACTGCTCGCAAAATTTAAAAAAAGCTGAATTTTTACAAGCAAAATTATTTTATCAACAAAATTTCACAATGCAGGCTTAAAATTTGCCTTTTATTGCTATAATGACACAAATTTTTAGGCTTTAAAGATAAGCCACAACAAAGGCGCGAGATAGCAAAAAGGACAAGATAAATGAATTTGATTAAAGTTTCCCCTTTGCGGCAGGATTTTTTAGAGCAAATGGGCTTTTCGTGGCACACGGACAAGGACGGCAGCTCTTACATAGCCGATGAGCTTGTTTGCGTGAGCGCAAGCGAGGCAAACGCCTACTACAAGGCGGCTAACGAGCTTTATGATATGTATGTCGCAGCGGCGCAAAATGTCATCGACAACGACCGCTTTGCCGAGCTTGGCATACCTTTTAGTCTTGTTGATGCGATAAAAATGAGTTGGGACAATGATGTGCATTGGCACTTGTATGGGCGGTTTGACTTGGCTGGCGGGCTTGATAAAAGGGACATTAAGCTCATTGAATTTAACGCTGACACGCCCACTTCGCTTTTTGAAGCAGCCATTTTGCAGTGGGCTTTGCTTAAACAAAACAATTTTAACGAGCAAGAGCAGTTTAACAGCATTTATGAGAGTTTAATGGACAATTTCAAGCGGCTTATCACGCTTGAAGAAAGCGTTGAGGGCTTTGAGGAGTATTATAAGGGCTGGAAAATCCTTTTTTCAAGCCTTGCAAACGATGAGGACGCCCTTACTACTCGCCTTTTGGAGCATATCGCGCGTGAGGCTGGCTTTGAGACGGCGTTTGCTTATATTGATGAGGTAGAATTCTCCGTTGATGGCGTTTTTAAAGATGGGGTAAATTACGAATACCTTTTCAAGCTCATTCCTTGGGAGAGCATTGCTATCGAAGAGGGCGAGCTGGCGGTGCTTTTGACGCAGGTGATGAAAAACCAAAAAGCTATCATTTTAAACCCCGCTTACACGCTACTTTTTCAAAGCAAGGGCATACTCAAAGTGCTGTGGGAGCTTTATCCAAACCACCCATTACTGCTTGAAACAAGCGATAAACCTTTGCAAGGCAAAAAATGCGTGAAAAAACCGCTCTTTGGCAGAGAGGGCGCAAATGTCGCTATCATCGAGGCTAACGGGCAAGTGAGCTTTGAAACGGCTGGGGATTATGGCAACGAAAAATTCATCTATCAAGAGTTTTGCGAGTTTAACGAGTGCAAAAATGAGCTTTATCAAGCGGGAGTTTTCTTTGCTTATGAGGGCTGTGGGCTTGGCTTTCGCAAGGGCGGGCTGGTGCTTGATAATTACGCTAAATTTGTAGGACACATTATAAAGGAGTAAAGATGAGTAAGCTTAAAATCGTATGTTTGGACGCGGCGACTTTGGGAAATGCTGATTTGAGCGCGTTTAGGGAGTTTGGGGATTTTGTGAGCTATGATTTAACGCCAAAAGACAAGGTGATAGAGCGTTTAAAGGACGCTGATGTAGCTATGGTAAATAAAGTCGTGCTTGATGAAGCCGTCCTAAACGCCACGAATTTAAAGCTCATTTTAGAAACCGCCACAGGCACGAACAACATAGCCGTTGAGTATGCTAAAAGCAAGGGCATAGCAGTGAAAAATGTCGCTGGCTACTCCACGCAAAGCGTTACACAGCATACCTTTGCGCTGCTTTTTGCCTTTTTGAATGAAATCATTTATTATGATGAATTTACTAAAAGTGGCAAATGGTGCAGGAGCAACATTTTCACGGACTTTTCGCGCACGACTTACACGCTTGCGGGCAAGAAATACGGCATCATCGGGCTTGGGGCGATAGGAAAAGAAGTAGCAAAGGTAGCCCAAGCCTTTGGAGCGCAGGTTTTTTACAGCTCAACTTCTGGGGCGAACAACAACGCTGAATTTGCGCGCTTAAATTTAAATGATTTGCTTTCAAGCTGCGATTTTATCAGCATTCACGCGCCTTTAAATGACAAAACCAAAAATCTCATCACCCAAAAAGAAATGGCTTTGTTAAAGGACGGCGCAATACTCATCAATGTAGGGCGTGGGGGCATAGTAAATGAAGAGGATTTAGCCTTAATGCTTGACAAAAAGCCTTTCAAAGCCGCCCTTGATGTGCTTGAAAGCGAGCCGATGAGAGCAAATCACCCACTTTTAAGCATAAAAAACAAGCAAAATCTCATCATCACCCCGCACATAGCCTTTGCGAGCGAGGAGTCGATGAACAAACTCATCAAAATGGTTTTTGAAAATTTAGTCGAATGGAGCAAAAATGGCAAGTGAGCATAGTTTTGACATAAGCGGCGAGGTAAGCGTGCAGGAGCTTAAAAACGCTTTGGAGCAAGCTAAAAAGGAGCTTGAAACGCGCTATGATTTTAAGGGCGTTCAAGCGGAATTTGAGCTGAATGAAAAGAACAGCGTTTTTACGCTCTCATCTTCAAGCGATGGTAAAATCGAGCCTTTAAAGGACATACTCATCTCAAAGCTCATCAAAAGGGGCATTAACCCAGCCGCCATACAGGAGCAAGGCAGAACGAGTGGGGCTTTGACACGCCTAAATTTAAAGGTAAATAACTCCATAGACAGCGAAAACGCCAAAAAAATCAACAAAGCCATCAAGGACAGCAAGCTCAAAGTAAGCTCGCAAATTCGCGGCGATGAAGTGCGTGTGAGCGCAAAGCAAATCGATGATTTGCAAGCCGTGATGAAACTCGTCAAAGAGCTAAATTTAGAGCTAAACATAAGCTTTAAAAATTTAAAATAAAAGGCTTTTTTAAGTTAAATTTTACAAATAATTTTTTAAAACTCGCTTTTGTTTATCTTACTTTGCGGTATGGGCTTGAAAAGGTTTTTTGAGATGATTTAAAAAGTCTTTTTTGATGAAATGGCTTTTAAAAGTGCTGATTTTGGGTATAAATTCTTTATCAAATCATCACCATAAAGGACAAAACGCAAAGATTGCTTTTAACTTGCCTTTGTGTGCAGTTTTTTTCACAAAAAACGGCGTGGCATAACCACAAATTCAAGCAAAAGCGTGAATTTGTCATACTGAGCCTTTGGCGAAGTATCCATACATAAAACGGAAAACGGATTATAGAATTTGAGTGGATTTTTCGCTTTCTATCGAAAGCTCAAAATGACAAAATCCGCCGTCATTGTAAAATGACAAAATGCGTTTTCTTTGTCCGTCATTGCGAGCGAGCAAAGCGAGCGTGGCATTCCATAAATTTAAACGTAAACTTACCTTTGGATTGCCACAAATTTGCACGCTCACGCTTTGCAAATTCTCGCAATGACAAAATCCTTGTCATACTGAGCCTTTGGCGAAGTATCCATAAATTTAAAGTGTGAATTTGCATTTTAAAGTATGGATTTTTCATCTTAAATTCAAAGCGTGCCTTAAATTCTTTGGATTTTTCGCTCGTTTCACTCACTCAAAATGACAATGCCTTGCCGTCTTTGTAAGTCTTGCATTTATAAAACTTTGCTTTGCAATAAAAAACGCGCAACCTATGAAAATCTTTACTTTGCGACAAACAAAAACCCAACCAATGCTTTTGATTTATCAAAAGTGCCCAAATTTCAAATGGTATATGAAAATTTGCTACAAAAACAAAACGCAAAAGCCAAAGTTACGCTTTGACTCGAAAGAAAGTTTGCGAAAGCAAATCAAGTTTCTTTCGTGGGTAATTGCGTTGAAAGAACTTTACAGCTTTGTTTTTGTGAGATTTTAGCCTTTCACAATCTAGCTGAAAAACTTCAAAACCTTTTAAAAACGCTTGAAATTTATGGATACTTCGCTACGCTCAGTATGACAAGGATTTTATCATTTTGAGTGATAGCGAAATGACAAATTTGCAAGTATGACAAGTGGTGCTTTTAAAAAGTCTTTAAAATTTTGAAAATGCTTGGGAATTTTGATTTTTGAATTTTGAAAGCCTTTGAAATTTAAAAGTGTTTGGAATTTTGAAAGTGCTTGAAATTTCTAAAAAATTTAAATTTTTTTAAATTTTCGTCCAAAATTTCACAAATTTTAGGCAAAGATTTTTCACTCTGTCTAAAAAGCAACATAAATTTGCTATAATGCGGAAAAATTTAAGAGAAATTTTATCAAAAACCGCCAAAAATGATAAAAATTCCGCTTAAATTCATCAAGCGAAAGGATAAAAGATGATTAAAAAATACTACGATTCAGACTGCGATTTAAGCTTAATCGCCAAAAAAACCATAGCCATCATAGGCTTTGGCTCGCAAGGACACGCTCACGCGCAAAATCTCAAAGACAGCGGCTGCAAGGTCGTTGTAGGCTTGCGTAAGGACAGCTCACGCGTTAAAGACGCCAAAAAAGCGGGGCTTGAAGTGCTTGAAGTCGCCGCAGCTGCGAAAAAAGCGGATATTGTGATGCTGCTTGTGCCTGATGAGCTTTGTGCGGACATTTACGAACGCGAAATCGCGCCGAATTTAGAGGCTGGAAATGTCCTAGCTTTCGCGCACGGCTTTAACATACACTTTTCGATGATAAAGCCTGCAAAGGACATAGATGTCATAATGATAGCCCCAAAAGGACCAGGACACACCGTGCGAAGTCAATTTGTCGAGGGCAAGGGCGTGCCGAGCTTAATCGCCGTGCAGCAAAACGCTAGCGGTAAGGCAAAAGAGTATGCCCTAGCGTATGCGAGCGGCATAGGTGCAGGGCGTGCGGGGATTTTAGAAACGACTTTCCGCGATGAAACCGAAACGGACTTGTTTGGCGAGCAAGCTGTGCTTTGCGGCGGCGTAACGGAGCTGATGAAAGCGGGCTTTGAAACGCTAGTGGAGGCTGGCTATGAGCCTGAAATGGCGTATTTTGAGTGCATACACGAGATGAAACTCATCGTGGATTTGATTTATGCGGGCGGCTTTGCGGCTATGAGGGACTCTATCTCCAACACCGCCGAGTATGGAGACTACCGAACAGGGCGCAAAATCATCACCGAGCACACGAGAAAGGTTATGCGAGGGGTGCTGCGAGAGATACAAGATGGCACTTTTGCGAGCGAATTTGCGAGTGAGTTTTCAGCGGGCAGAAAGGCTAAATTTTTAGCCACAAGACGCCTTGAAAGCGAGCATTTGCTTGAAAAAACAGGCGCAAATTTACGCAAAATGATGAGCTGGATAAAAAAATAACTCAATTTTCAAGTGGCGAAAAGCCACTTGAAAGGCTTGCTTGGCTTTTATAAATTTAACGCACTTTAATAGGTTTTTAGTGGCTGCTTTGCTTGATACTAAAATTTATTTATCTTTTGATGGGGGTTTGCTTTTTTTGTATAAATTTACATTTTTTGTAAATTTATACTTGACAAAAAATGTAAAATTTGCTATCATTTTAAAAGTTCTAAAAGGAGTGCAAATGACACAAGAAAATTCCGTTTTGCTGTTAAGGGACAAGATGAAAAAGGCGGATTTTAGGCTTGTTGATTTGGCTGAATTTTTGGATATTTCACGCCCCACAGCGTATAAATTCATCGAATTTTACGAGCTGGGGCAAAGGCAAAGGCTTGAAAGCAAGGTTTTAAAGCTATTTGAGTTTATCGACAAGGACGAAGTGCCGAGTAAAACGGAGCTTACAGAGTATATCGCCACGCATATCATCAAGGCAAATTCGTCTAAAAAGCACGAACTCATTGCGAGTTTGCTGAAAAATGACAACGGAAGTAAAGCTGCTTTCATTGAGCTGCTTACAAATAGCACGCTTTATGATGGGCTTTTGCCCTATTTGCTTGCTTGCGCTCAAATTGCTAATAAAGCGAAGATAAGCCAAAAAGAACGCACGCAAGTAGAGCCTTTGCTCGAACTTTACAAGGCTTTAAAGCTTAAATTCAATATAAAGGACAACAAATGAACACACGCGAATTTATCTTTGCGAATTTTCGCAATCTCGGCAAAGCTAACAAAAACACCACTTTGTTTTTGAATGCAGGTTTAGGCACTATGGAGGGGGATTTAATCCTCATCATCGGCGAAAACAACGCTGGCAAAACAAATGCTCTCGCCGCTCTTAACGCCTTTGGTTTAAAAACTATCAAAGAAAGTGATAAGCCAAATTTTTTGCATTATAATGAGGCGCACACGCCAAGTATAAGCCTTGTGTATAAGCACCAGCCAAGCACAAATTTAGACAAAAATCAAGCCAAAACGCCAAATTCCAACACTCAAAGCTCAAAATACTCTATCGAGCTTACTTACACTGAAAATAAAAATGATGAAGCCAGCCAAGAAATCGACAAACAAGCCACTATCAAAGCCCTACAAGATAAATTTCAAGCCATAAAAGAGCTGATAGCAAGAGATAAAGATGGCGATTATATAGACGATGAGCGTTTGGCTAAATTTAACGAGCTTGAAAAAGAGCTAAAACAATTTCATATCGATAAAATAGGCAAAAGCTATATCCCCATAAAATTACAAGAATTTTATGAGGACTTGCAAGACTTTTGTTTTGGCGAAATTGAGTTAAAAAAAAGCGATAGTAGAGGTTTGTATAATCACAACCAAGCTAATATCAGATTGCTTAATGAGAAATTTGAGAAATTTGAGGCGTGTTTTTTGAGTGAAAAAAATCAGTCTAAATTTACAAAACTTAAAAAAGAATGGGAGTTTTTAAAAGAGAAATGGCGTTTTGGTTATAGGCAAGATTTTGAAATGATAGAAAAATTTTACGCAAGTTTGCAAGAACTTCTTTTTCCAAAAGATGAGTTTAAAGAGCAGATTTTGCGCTATGAAAGTTCTAAATGTCCCGTTAAAAGCGCTATTGATAAAGACTTTGAAACGCGTTTTGGCATAAAAGCAAATCCGCAAATCTTTTTTTACAAACCAACGAGGCTTAAAGATAGCGATTTATCCACGACTCCAAATGAGCTTGAAAATTCAGTATTTTTCAAAAGCCTTTGTGCTGCTTTGCAAGATGACAAATGGCAACACGCACTCATCAAACACTACAAAGAAAATAAATCCGCTCAAAGAGGGCAGCTTGAAAAGGAAATCAACCAACGCATTCAAGAGATTATCTCCAAGCGTTTTAACAAGCTTTATGGCAAAGGTGAAGCTTACAGCTTTAATCTGCGTTTAGAGGAAAACAAGCTTGAATTTTTACTCCACAAAAACGGCGAAGCATTAAGGCTAAACGAACAATCATCAGTCTTTGAGTGGTTTTTTAACTTTTTCTTTAACTTTTTGCACGCCCAAACTCTTAACAAAGGCGATTTGGTGCTGATAGATGAGCTTGAAACGCATTTTAGCGTGCCAGCACAAAGGGATTTGAGAGCATTTTTAAAAGCTTATGCTAAGAAAAACGGCATTACTTTCATAGCCACTACACATTCGCCGTTTTTAGCAGATATTGAGCATTTAGATGAGCTGCGAATCATCGAGCAGCAAGATGATGGCGGGGCGGATATTATCAAAGATTTTTCGTTATTTAGTAAAGATAAAACAAGGGTTGATGCTTTAAAAGACATTAAAAAAGCCTTTGGCGTGCAAGGTTTGGTGTCTAAACGAGTGATTTTTGTGGAGGGTATAACTGATTATAACTATCTCACAAAATTTAAACAGCTTTATCAGCAAGAAAAGAAAGAAACACTCAACCTTGCCTTTTTACCTGTGGGTGGGCTTGGAGACCCAGAGAATTCAAATGATGAAAAGGCAAAACACCTCATAAAAGAACTACCAAAACTCACTGACCGCCACGCTATTTTACTTGTGGATAATGACGACAAAGGCAAATCATTTCAAAAACAAGCTGAAAAATGCAAGGATTTAACCGTTGTGAGGATTGATGAGGCTTTTGAGGATAGTCAAGCAAAATCAACGATAAAAGAAATAGAAACTTTGTTTAGTCAAGCAGACAGAAAAAGGCACAAAGAAATTTTACAGGCAAAAAGCAAGCCAATTGAAAGCGGTTCAGTGGCAAGCAGACTTTTTAAAAATGGCGATTTTAAGCCTGAAGAGCAAACGAAAGAAAATTTTTTCACTTTGCTTGAATACCTCTATAAATTTGAAATTTGTTTATAAAGTCAGTGTAAAAAGCGATAAAAAGCGAAAAAACATTATAAAATATAAAACAAAGTAAAAAGTATTTAAAGTGCAAAAAAGCATTAAAGCACAAAACAAAAAGCGCAAGGTGCTTTCAAAGCACCTTAACGCTACAAGGTTAGGCTGTAAAGCTCGTCAAATCACTTTTCAAGTGGGTTTTTGACGATGAAAACCTTGTCTTTACCGCCCTCGCGGGAGAGTATGTAAAGCTCTTTGCCTTTGATGGCTATATCGCTGGCATCTGCTACACTTGGCAGGGTGTAAGCCCCTGTGATAGCTTTGCTGGCTAAATCAATCACAAGCAAAGCATTGTAGTTTTTGGAGATAGCAAGCATTTTGCCATTTGCTATGTCCGCACCCGTGATATAAAAGCTATTTACTTTCGCGCCTTCTTTGAGCTGCAAGCCCTTGTCAAAGGTCAAAATCGTCTCTTCGCTGATGGTGTTGTCTTTGGTGTCAAATTTCAGCAAGATGACATTTGGAGCTTTTTTCGCTGGAACGGTCAGCATATACGCATAGCGAGAATCAGGGTCTTTGGCAAGGCTCAAAATGTAGTTTTTCTTCGCCCTTGTCGTGCCTATGCGCGCTCTATCGCCCTTAAATGCGGGCATTATGTCGCCTTTATGCTCACGAAAAAACACCCAACGCACTTTTTCATCGACTTTATCGGCACTCACTTTTTCCACGCCCCAAATCGTTTTGTTGTAAGCTGTGACGACAAGTTTGCCAGCATCAAAAAAGGTTGCATCAACGCTGAGCGGTATGTCTGAGCCATTGACTTGGTCGAGAGTGGCGAATTCTTTGAATTCAGCGAAATTTTCATCGGTAAAATACGCCGCCGCACCCGTGCCGATGATGGCAAATTCATTGTTTATCCTATCATAAGCTATGCCGCCCGCATTGCCCTTGCCATAAGTGCTTAATGCCTTAAAGCCTATGTCTTTACTGCCGATGAGTTCAAGCGGGGTTTGGTTTTGGCTTACAATAGGCGAATTTGTGGGATTTGTGTCAAATGGATAGTTTTTATCTTCTTTTTCATTAACTCCCGCTATCCAAGGCTTTGGTCCTTGATTGCCTCCAAGTAAGCTCCATTTGTTTGGTCTAAAATTCTCGTGCCAATGCTTGTTGTCCCAATACTGAGAACTTTGAGCGATATTTGGAGTAAAGCGCACAGGGTCGCCACTACCGCCAAATGGTGGTGGTCCGTTTGTGATGAGAAACTGCAAGACATTTGCAAAGATGATGAGCGTAGAAAGTGCCACAACGCCTTTTGCGTAGCCACTGAATTCTTTGATTTTCACACTTGGTTCGAGCAAGTCTTTGCCTAAGACATTGTCTTTGCGGATAAAGAAAAGCATCAAAGCCATAGCCAAAATCACGCACCAATACACGACAAAAGCCCAAGTATAAGTGTGTAAGCCAAACATAGCCTCGCCAAAGCCTTGTCCTATGTCTCTTTGTGCGTGGTTACCCACATGGCGCAAGCCCTCAAACAAGAACCAAAAGCCACACAAAAAGACTAGTGCGACATATTTGATTTTCACGCCGTATCTCACCATAAACAAGCCTAAAACGCCCACAGCAACCATACCAAAGCGTTCGTGTCCGCAGAGCAAGCAAGGACTTTCGCCCTTAATGAAGCCCAAATAAACGCAAGCCATACCCACAGGCACGATTAAGATAATCGCCACAGCCGTGCTCATCACGAGGTTGAAATTTTTCTCAGTAAGAAGAGAAGCAAAAAAATCTTTCATCATCTACTCCTTACAGCGTGATGCCCGGCACCCAAGAAGATGCGCTCGCCACCATCCAAAGCACGAAGTCAAGTGCGATAGCACCGACTATCAAGCCAAAAGCCAAGCCTTCTTTTTGCGGCTTAAACCAAAGTAAAAGCACCGCTAAGAACGCCAACAGGTATTCTAAAAACTCCATTGAGTCTCCTTTGAGTGATATTGCAAAAATTTCTTTTTGCTGAGAGAAATTATATCTTAAATTTTGCGAAATTTTCATAAAATTATTATGAAAAAGTTATTTTTAGTTTAAATTTACTCAAAATTTACCAAAATTTCGCTTTTTTTCTTGCGTTAAATGCTGAATTTTAGCCTTAAAGGCGTTTTTGAATTTAAATTTATTTATGATTAGGAAAAATTTACACAAGATGAGAAAACATTTAAAAAACTATGCTACAATGGCGAAATTTTTTTGTGAAAAAGGTGGTGCGTGATGATTTCTCGGACTTGGGGCGTGATAAAGCAGTATTATTTTCTTGTCATTGCTGTTTTGGTTATCTATGCTTTGGCGACTCACAAGCAAATAGGCGAGCTGTGTGCTGGTGTAGCCATACTTCTTTTTGGTATGTTCTTTTTGGGAGACGGCTTTAAGTCCTTTTCGGGCGGGTTTTTGGAGCGCATTTTAGCCCGCTACACCAAAACGCCTTTGAAAAGTATCGTTTTTGGCACGCTTGCCACTATGATAATGCAAAGTTCTACGCTCGTGTCTGTGCTGGCGATTTCCTTTGCAAGCGCGTCTTTAATCACGCTCACGCAAGGCATAGGCGTAATGTTTGGGGCGAATTTAGGCAACACAGCAGGCTCGTGGCTCATCGCTGGGGCTTCATCGATAAACATTTCTTCGCTCGCACTGCCCTTGATAGCGGGCGGTGTGCTTTTAACCTTTCATTCAAGCAAGATTTACAAGGGCATAGGCAAGGTTTTAGCTGGGCTTGGGTTCTTTTTCTTGGGCGTTTTTTACATAAAGGCTGGATTTGAGAGCTTTCAAGGCGTAATGGACTTATCACAATACAAATTTGAGGGCTACAAAGCGGTTTTTGCCTTTTTGCTGCTCGGTGCAGCCATAACTGCCATAATCCAAAGCTCACACGCTACCCTTGCTATCATCATCACGGCATTTTTAGAGCATCAAATCAGCTATGACGCCGCACTTGCAGCCGCACTTGGCACGAGCGTGGGTGGCGTGGTAACGGCTCTTATAGCAAGCCTAAGCGCAAATGCCGAAGGGCGCAGGCTGGCGTTGGCGAATTGTATCTTTAACTTCACCACGGTTTTTTTAGTCGTGGCGTTTTTCCCGCTTTTTAAATTTGTAAATGATTTTTTAGCGGATTTAATACACCTGCAAAGCGACTCCATACTGCGTTTATCACTCTTTCACACGCTTTTTAATCTCTTTGGCATAGTGCTTTTAACGGCTTTTATCCCCGCTTTGGCAAGATTTTTAAGCAAGATTTTCAAGCAAGCTGCAAAGAGCGAAAGCACGCCACTTTTCATCAACGACACGCTTTTGCCTTTCCACGACACAGCGGTTAAGGCTTTGGGTAATGAAGTCTATCACCTGTATGACAATGCTTTTACCATCATCGCTCACACCATAGGCTTGCACCGCACGGACATTCGCGGCGATGAAAATTTAGAAGAAGTCGTCAAAAACACGGATTGGCTCAAAAAAGAAGTCAATGTCGATGAGCTTTATAAAAAGAAAATTAAATCTTTGTTTAACAATATAATGGATTTTTCAACCAAACTTCAAATTTCAGCAAATGACACCCAGCACGCACAGCGCATCGTAGCACTTCAAATCGCTTCACGCAAAATCGCCGAAGCGACAAAAAACATAGGGCTTTTACAAGAAAATATGCGTAAATTTTCAACAGGCAAAAACACCTCTCTCAAACAAGAGTATGATGAAATGCGCGTGGATTTAGGCAAACTTTTGCGTTTAATCGAGCAGATGAAAAATGTGCCTAAAAAAGGGCTTAAAAACACCAAAGGAATGCTGAAAAAGCAAAAGAAATTTTTTGAGCGCGAGGACAAGGACGCCTTTGAAGTAGTCGAAAATTTGATAAAGAAAAAGGCTATCACCACAGCAAATGGCACTTCGCTTTTAAATGATTTGTCATTTATTAACAATGTCGCCAAAGAGTTAATCGCCGCGATAAATCACCTTTATGGGCTGAGCAAAAATGTCTCTGTGGATTCTAAAATACACAAGGACAAAAAAGAATTCAAACAAGGCAAGCACAAAAAGCATAAAGGACAGCACAATGGCTACGAGCGAGAGCTTTAAAGACTTTGTTTTGGAAAATTTAGAGCGCGCAAATGCTGAATTTAGCTTGAATTTCACATTTAGCGCGCGAGAAATGTTTGGAGAATACTGCATTTATGTCAATGACAAGGGCGTTTTAAAGCCACTTTGCTTGCTGTGCGATGAGAGTGTTTTTGTGAAAAAGCTCGCAGAACTTGCTGAATTTGTGGCACAAAATGCTGAGTGCTTTGAGACGGGCTATCCTTATGATGGGGCAAAAGAGCATTTCATCATCGACACTGAAAACGCTGAATTTTTAGGGGCTTTGCTTGAAATTTTAGTGCCGCTTTTGCCTACGCCAAAACCCAAAAAGCCCAAAAATAAGTGAGAATTTAAGTTTTTCAAACAAGGCTTTGAAACGACTTAAAATTCAGCAAAAATTCAGCTCTTTTTTCTTTTAAATTCAGCCTAAATTTTTTATAATACTCATAAAAATTCAAGGAAAAATTATGAGTCAAAACGCGCAAATACCGCAAAATCCGCCTTTACAATTCACACACTTGCATTTACACACGGAGTATTCTTTGCTGGACGGGGCAAACAAGCTCAAAGAGCTTGCTAAAACGCTCAAAGAGCAGGGTGCGACAAGCGTGGCGATGACAGACCACGGCAATATGTTTGGGGCGATTGATTTTTACAAAACGATGAAAGCAGAAGGCTTAAAGCCTATCATCGGCATAGAAGCTTACCTACACAACGGCGAAGAGCTAAATGACAAGACAACCAAACAGCGATTTCACCTTTGTTTGTATGCGAAAAATCAAACAGGCTATGAAAATTTAATGTATCTTAGCTCACAAAGCTACATACAAGGCTTTTACTACTATCCGCGCATTAACAAAAACCTACTCAAAGCCCACAGCGAAGGGCTTATTTGTAGTTCGGCTTGCTTGCAAGGCGAGATAAATTGGCATTTAAACACAAACAATGAACGCAATGTCCGCTTTGGCGCAAAGGGCTATGAAATCGCCCGTGAGAGCGCACTTTGGTATAAAGAAGTTTTTGGCGATGATTTTTATTTGGAGCTTATGAGACACGGCATAAACGACCAGCTTTTCATCGATGAGCAAGTGGTAAGGCTTGCCAAAGAGCTAGATATTAAGCTCATCGCCACAAACGACACGCACTACACCTTTAAAGACAGAGCCAAAGCGCAAGAAGCACTAATGTGTATCAATATGGGCGTGAAATTAAGCGACAAGGATAGGCTCAAACACAGCGTGAGCGAATTTTATGTCAAAACCGCCGCTCAAATGAATGAGCTTTTTGCGGACTTGCCAGAAGCCATTTTAAACACGCAAGAAGTGGCTCAAAAATGCGATTTAGAGCTTAAACTTGGCGACCCAACGCCGCCAAATTTTAAATTCGCAAGAGAGTATGCGAAAGATTATGATTTAGCCTTGCCCGAGCCTGAAAGGGAATTTAGCTTTGCCAACGATGATATGGTTTTTGAGTATTTGTGCCGCAAAGGACTTGACGAGCGGCTTAAATTCATCGATGAGAGTAAGCACGGCGAGTATAAAGAAAGATTAGAGCGAGAGATAAGTATCATCGAAAAGATGAAGTTTTCAGGCTATATGCTCATCGTGCAAAATTTCATCGCTATGGCAAAGAGCAAGGACATAGCAGTAGGACCTGGGCGGGGTTCAGCCGCTGGCAGCCTTGTATCTTACGCGCTTAAAATCACGGATTTAGACCCTTTGCCTTACAACTTGCTTTTTGAGCGTTTTTTAAACCCAGAGCGCGTTTCAATGCCTGATATAGACATTGACTTTTGCCAAAACAAGCGCGATGAAGTGATTGATTATGTCATCGAAAAATACGGCTTTGACAAGGTAGCACAAGTTATCACTTTCAACAAACTTCTTGCCAAAGGCGTGATTCGCGATGTGGCGCGAATTTTTGATATGCCTTTAAATGAAGCTGATGAATTTGCTAAACTTATCCCTGATGAACTTAAAATCACGCTTGAAGATGCCTACAACAAAGAACCAAAAATCGCTGAATTTATCCAAACGCACCAAAACGCGCAAGAAATTTGGGATTATGCCCTTGCCTTAGAGGGACTAAACCGCAACGCAGGCGTGCACGCGGCTGGGCTTGTCATCTCAAATGAAAGCTTGTGGAAAAAAACGCCCTTGTTTCGCCCTACTAAAAATGACGAAAAACACCTTGTAACGCAGTATGCAAAGGACTTTTTAGAAGATGTGGATTTAATCAAATTCGACTTTTTGGGCTTAAAAACCCTTGATGTCATCGACAACGCCGTAAAACTTGTCAAACGCAGGTATGAAAAGGATTTGATTTGGGAGCAAATTGACTTAAACGATGCCAAAGTTTATGAAACTATACAAAGTGGCAACACGCTTGGTATCTTTCAAATCGAATCAAGCGGTATGCAAGCACTTAACGCCCGCTTGAAGCCTGATTGCTTTGAGGATTTAATCGCCGTGCTAGCCCTTTACCGCCCAGGTCCGCTTGATAGCGGAATGGTTGATGATTACATAGACATTAAGCACGGGCGCAAAAAGGTAAGCTACGCTTTTAAGGAACTTGAACCCATTTTAAAAGACACTTATGGGGTTATCGTGTATCAAGAACAAGTTATGCAAATCGTGCAAACTATCGGCGGTTTCACGCTTGGCGGGGCTGATATGGTGCGCCGTGCTATGGGAAAGAAAAAGCGCGAAATTTTAGACAAACTCAAAAGCGAGTATTTACAGGGTGCGAAAAAACAAGGTTTTGACACAAAAAAGGCTGATGATTTGTTCGAGCTTATCTTAAAATTCGCAGCATACGGCTTTAACAAATCTCACGCCGCCGCTTACGCTCTTGTCGCCTTTCAAACAGCGTATTTAAAGACTTATTATCCTAGTGAATTTATGGCTGCCTTGCTTACAAGCGAGCAAAACAAAGTAGAAAAAGTGGCGCAGTATATCGAGGAAATCAAAAGAATGAATATCAAACTCTTGCCGCCAGATATTAACAAAGCCGTTGGAGAATTCAGCTCTATCAGGCTTGATGATGGTAGCGAAGCCATACTTTACGGGCTTGGAGCGATAAAAAGCGTGGGCGCGCCCGCTGTAACAAATCTCATCAAAGCACGCCCAAAAGAGGGTTTTGCTAGCATTGATGAATTTATGGCGAAAATCGACCCTGCTAAAATCAACAAACGCACTATGGAAAGCCTTATCAAAACGGGAGCTTTTGATGAGTATGGCTTTACGCGCAAATGCTTAATCGAAAATTTACCCGCACTTTGCGAAAATTCACGCAAAATCGCCGAACTCAAACGCAGTGCTGACAACTCACTTTTTGGGCTTGATGAGGTTGTAAGCACGATAAAAACGACAATTGTGCCTATCAAGGAAGAGTATGGTTTGAAAGAAAAGTTGGATTATGAAAAAGAAATTTTAGGCTTTTATCTTTCAGCGCACCCTTTGGACGAATTCAGCGAGCAAATCAACAAGCTTGATTATTTTAAAAGCCTAAATTTCGAGCAGCTTAACGGCAGCGGGCAGGTGCTTTGTATCGGCAAAATCGAGGATTTCAAGGCTTTGATGAGTAAAAGCGGCAAGCGATATGCCAAAATGCAAGTGATGGACTTTTACTCGTCCTTTCCTGTCGTGGTTTTTGAAAGAAATGTCGAAGAGCTTGAAGAGCTTTTTAAGGACGAGCAAAAACGGGCGTTAGCTTACGCCTTTCGGCTGAATTTCAAGCGAGATGACGGGGAATTTAGCCTTATGCTGAACGAAGTGATGGAGCTTGACAAGGTAGAACATAGCGGCGTGAAAGCAAAGACAGGGTTTAGAGCAAGGGCAAGTGAGAAAAAAGAATTCACGCCCGAACCGCAAGAATTTGAACGCTCCATCATCGAGTTAAATCTCAGCAGGCTTGATAAAGAGCGCGTTTATGAGATTTATGAAATCGCCCGCACTTCGCACAACCCAAATTTAAAAGGCGGCAAAAAGCTTGTGCTGAAAGTGGCTTGCGTGGATTCTTGCTTATTTTACGATACGCCCTTTGTCATCAGCGAGCAGGTAAAAGAGCAAATCGAGCGCAAATTTGTAAGCTGAATTTGCGCTTTTTGTTTGGTTTTGTCAAAATGTTTAATCAAATTTGAGATAAAATACGCTTTTAAATTCACAAAAAAGCCTTTGGCGATATTTTAAGGATAAATGATGAAAACCTTACTCAAAGCCCTTGAAAATGACGAACGCATAAGCGAGCAAGATGCTTATAAACTTTATGATTTAGACCTTTTTAGCTTGGCGAAATTTGCTCAAAAAAAGCGCGAAAAACTGCACGGCAAAAAGGTGTATTTTAACATAAATCGCCACATAAACCCCACAAACATTTGCGCTGATACTTGTAAATTTTGCGCCTTTTCAGCGCACCGCAAGAACCCAAACCCCTATATGATGAGCTATGAAGAGATTATGAGCGTGGTTGATGCAAGCGTGAGTCGTGGTATTAAGGAAGTGCATATCGTTTCAGCGCACAACAAGGACAGCTCGTGGCAGTGGTATTTGGAGATTTTTAAGATGATAAAAAGCAAGTATCCACAGCTACACATTAAGGCGATGACGGCGGCGGAGATTGACTTTTTAAAGCGGCGTTGGGGGCTTTCGTATGAAGAAAGCATAGAAAAAATGATAGAATACGGCGTGGATTCTATGCCGGGCGGGGGTGCTGAGATTTTTGATGAGCAAATTCGCGCTCAAATTTGCAAGGGCAAGGTAAGCAGTCAAAATTGGCTCAAAATCCACGAGCTGTGGCACAAAAAAGGACGACAAAGCAACGCCACAATGCTTTTTGGGCATATTGAAACGCCAGCTCACAGAGTGGAGCATATCTTGCGGCTTAGGGCTTTGCAGGATATAACAGGCGGTTTTAACGCCTTTATACCGCTTGTTTGGCAAAAGGACAATAGCTTTTTGCCTGTAAAACAGCAAGTTGATAGCGAAGAAATCCTTAAAACCATAGCTATATCGCGCTTGGTGCTTGATAATGTGCCGCATATCAAGGCGTATTGGGCGACTATGGGCTTAAATTTAGCAATGGTAGCGCAAGAATTCGGCGCAAATGATTTAGACGGCACGATAGAAAAGGAAAGCATACAAAGTGCAGGCGGCGCAAAAAGCGCAAACGGCACAGCTTTAAACACCTTTATCGAAATGATACAAAGTTCAAATTTAATCCCTGTGGAAAGAGATAGCTTGTATAATGAGCTTAAAACCTATGTTTAGGGCTTTGGCGTGAATTTAGCTGGCGATTTAATGAGTGCTGGGCATTGCATTTGAAACAAATTTAAGGTAAAATGCCGTTTTGATGAAAGGGACAAGCGATGGCGAGTTTTAGCAAAGATGAAATTTACACCGCCACAGAAGTGGTGCGCAATTTCAGCGCGATACTTGGCAAGGTGGCACAAAGCAAAAAAATAGTCATCTTAAAAAACAACAAATTTGAAGCAGTAATGCTGAATTTCAAAGAATACGAGCGACTTTCAAACGCTGTGGAGTTGCTTGAAAACATTTACAAAAACCAAAAGGCGTAAATATGGCTTTGGCTGAGCTTGTTTGTGATGAAACGCCTTATGATTTGAGCTATGAGCTTTTGCACCCTGAAAAAAGTGCTTGTGTGCTTATCTTGCACGGCTGGGGAGCGAACAAAGAGCTGATGAAAAGGGCTTTTGCGGGCGAGTTTGCGGACTTTTGTCATATTTATTTGGATTTGTGCGGCTTTGGCAAATCAAGCATTAGCAAGCCTTTAAACAGCTTTGAGTATGCAAAAATCATCAGCGAATTTTTAAGACAAAAAGAATTTACCCCGCAAATCATCATCGGACATAGTTTTGGCGGCAAAATCGCCACGCTTTTAAGCAAGGAATTTGCGCCCAAAATCCTTGTCCTGCTCTCATCAGCTGGCATTTGCTGGCAAAAAAGCCTTAAAGTGCGCGCTAAAATCGCCCTTTTTAAAGCCTTTAAAAGGCTTGGTTTTTCGCGCTTTGGCTCATTTTTTGCGAGCAAAGACACCAAAGGTATGAGTCAAACTATGTATGAAACCTTTAAAAATGTCGTTGATGAGGATTTTAGCGAGATTTTTAGCAGTGTAAAGTCTCAAACACTCATCTTTTGGGGGCAAACAGATAGTGCCACGCCCCTAAAAAGCGGCGAAAAAATCCACTCACTCATCACAAACAGCGATTTTTACGCTTTAAATGGCGAGCATTTTTTCTTTTTAGACAATGCGCCACTCATCGCAAAAAGCGTTTTAAACGCACTTTCAAAGGCAAAAGATGAGTGAAATTTATAGGAAAAATTTAGCGCATTTGCACGGCGCAAGTTTTTATCTATGCAAATTTTTTGTTTGCTTTTTCACGCAAGGGCAAATTTTTGCGTTTTATCGCGCTCAAAGGGCGATTTTGGCGCAAATTCAAGCACAAAAAGGACGAGTAAATGAGCTTTGATAATCCCACAAATTTAGCCCTTATCAACGATTTTATCAGCGTTTTGGTGCTGAATTTCGCGCTTGGCTTTTATCTTATCACTGCTTTGCAATGGTTTTCTTACAAACTTTCGCGCGTAGCCTTTCATTTCACGCGCTTTTCGTGGCATATTTTTTTCATCTTTTTGCCGTGGTTTGTTTATATCGGGCTTGACAGGTTTTTTCTCATTTATGCGTTCGTGTTTTGGTTGCCTATTTTGTGGCTTTGGCACAAAAAACTTGACAAAAAACTTGTTTTTACGACGAAAATAAAGGCATTTTTTGCCTTTTTGGGCTTTTTTACCCTTCTTTTTGCCGCACTTGGTTTTGTGTATGGGGTGCGAAGCAACCTTGCAGGGCTTGTTTTTGCGCTCATTTTTCTTAAAATCTTTGAAATTTGGCAAAATCACAAATTCACAAAACTCGCCCAGCAAAAACTCGCCCAAATGAGCGATTTAAAGATAATTCTCATCACCGCAAGCTATGGCAAAACCAGCATTAAAAACTTTTTATCCCAAATTTTAGCCAGCACTTTTAGCACCTACCACAGCCCGCGCAGTGTCAATACCCTGCTTGGCATAGTAGCAGATATCAACCAAAATTTAAGCGCAAACACCCAAATTTACATAGCCGAAGCAGGCGCGCGCCAAAAGGGCGACATTTTAGCCATAACTCGCCTTTTAAATCCCCAAATTTGCATTATCGGCGAGATAGGAAATGCGCATTTGGAGTATTTTAAAAGCGTTGAAAATATCCGCTCAACAAAGCTTGAAGCCTTGCAAAGCAAGCGTTTGCAAAAAGCCTTTTGCCACAGCTCCACCTTGCAAAATGAAAATAAACAATGCGTTATTTATGATAAAGCCTTAAAAAGCGTAAATTCCACGCTTGACGGGCTTGAATTTGAGCTTAAATTTAAGGACAAAAACGAAGGCTTTCAAGCGAATTTACTTGGTAGTTTTAACGGCGAAAATTTAAGCGCTTGCATAATGTGCGCTGAATTTTTGGGCGTAAATTTAGAACGCATAAGGGCAAGCGTGGCGAGTTTAAAGGGCGTTGAGCATCGTTTGCAAATCATTTCTAAAACGCCAAAATTCATCATAGATGATGGCTTTAATGGCAATTTTAAAGGAATGAGCGAGAGTTATTTGCTTTGCAAAAGCTACGCTGGGCGGCGCGTGCTGGTAACGCCGGGCATCGTTGAAGTAAATGCTGAGCAAAACAAAGCCCTTTGCGAAACGATAAATTCGTGCTTTGACCTTGTCATCATCATCGGCGAAGTGAATTCAAGGACTTTGAGCGAAAATGTGAGCGTGCCAAAAATCGTGCTGAAAGACAAAGCCGCGCTCGTTCAAACCCTCGCCACACAGACAAAAAACGGGGATTTAATCCTCTTTTCAAACGACACGCCGAGTTTTATGTGAATTTATCGCCAAAATGCCCACAAAATTTCGTTAAAAAGTAGCGTTTTTGGGCTTGCATTTAAAAAAATCACGCAAAACTTTGATGAGAGTATAAAAAAACCTTAATTTTGGACGAATTTGTCTGTTGGCACTTCATCGCAAAGAATTTGCGAAATCAAGCCAAAAGGACTTTTATGAGAGCGATTTTATCTTTGCTTGGGCTTTTGAGCCTTTGTGTGGGAGCTGCTTTTGCTGGACTTATCGACTCGCAACGCAGTATTGATACACATTCTAAACGCGCCTTTGAACTCATCGACAGGTCGATACAAAGGGCTGATGAGGTTACTTACAGGCACACGGATATTTCTCGCAAGGACACAAACAGAATGATGAAAGCCTCACGCAAGGATTTAGGCAGGGCAGCTAAACGCAGCAAAAAGGCGATTTATTGACAAAGGGCGTGAATTTGTTTTTATGCTCTAAAATGAGTAAAATTCTTAAATTTTTTAAATTTCGTTGCCTCAAAAATCATATAATTATGTCATTTTAAACTTTTGGAGAGCTAAATGAAAGCCATAGGTTCAAATTTAACGCCGATTTTAAGCATAGCTGGGAGTGATTGTAGTGGCGGGGCTGGAATTCAGGCGGATTTAAAGACATTTAGCGCGCACAAGCTCTTTGGAATGAGCGTTATCGTAAGTGTAGTGGCTGAAAACACCGCACGCGTCATTTCTTGCTTTGACATATCAGCGCAAAGTGTCGATGAACAAATGCTTGCCGTCTTTGAGGACATAGTGCCAAAGGCTACCAAAATAGGAATGCTCCCTTCAAAAGAGCTTATGGCGTGCATTGCGCAGAATTTAAGGCGTTTTAAGCCCGAAAATGTCGTCATCGACCCTGTAATGTTTGCCAAAAACGGCTACGCGCTAATGCCTCCGCAAAATTGCGAATTCTTTGCTCAAACTATGCTTGAATTTGCCGACATTCTCACGCCAAATATCCCTGAGGCTGAGTTTTTGTGCGGTTTTGAGATAAAAGATGAAAACGCGATGATAAAGGCGGCAAAAGCCCTTTGCCAAAAGGGCGCAAAAGCCGTGCTGCTTAAAGGCGGACACCGCAAGGATAACGCAAATGACATTTTTTTTGACGGACAAGAGATACATTTGCTCGAAGGCAAGCGCATAGACACCAAAAATACGCACGGCACGGGCTGCACGCTAAGCTCTGCCATCGCTTCAAACCTAGCACTTGGCAAGGACAAACTGGGCGCAGTTAAAGCCGCAAAAGAGTATGTATTTGGGGCGATTTTGCACTCTTTGAGTCTTGGCAAGGGCTGTGGTCCTACAAATCACTTTTATAAATTCCTAGAAAATGATTGATTTAAGCCTTTATCTTGTCGCAAGTCGTGGAAATTTAGACGATGAGAGCTTTTTAAATCTCATCAAATCCGCCATAAAAGGCGGTGTGAGCGTGGTGCAACTGCGCGAAAAAGCCTTAAATTCACGCGAATTTTACGCTTTGGCTTTAAGGCTCAAAGGCTTGTGCGATGAGTTTCAAACGCCCTTAATCATCAACGACAGAATGGACATCGCCCTAGCTATAAACGCAGCGGGCGTGCATTTGGGGCAAGATGATTTGCCTGTAAGCGTGGTTAGAGCGCTTTTGGGCGAAGATAAAATCATAGGTTTGAGCGCAAAAACGCTTTCTCAGCTTGAAAACACAAGCGGGGCGGATTATGTAGGCTGTGGAGCGGTGTTTAAAAGCCCTACAAAAGATAGCTCTATCATCGGCGTGGCTGGACTTAACGCACTTTGCGAGAAAAGCAAACTGCCTGTGGTAGCCATAGGCGGCATTTGCGCTGCTAACATTGCCTTGCTAAAATCCTGCAAAATCGCTGGTGTAGCGGTGTCAAGTACTATCTTAAACGCGCCAAATCCTTATCAAGCAAGCCTTACTCTCAAACAAGCCTTGCCAAATGCTTTGCATAAAGGCGCAATATGATATATCTCATCGCTAAGGGACGCTTTCGCGGAATGAAAAGCATAGTGCTGAATTCACTTGAATTTAAGCCTTTTTGCGTGAATTTAAACGACTTTGACGCACTTTTAATCAGCTCTAAAAATGCCTTAAATGCACTTGCGCAAAGCAAAAGTAAGCTGAATTTAGCCATAAGCGTGTATGCTGTGGGCGATGAGAGTGCAAAATGTGCCAAAAAAATGGGCTTTACGAGCGTAAAAACTCCGCCAAAGGCTTATGGCAAGGACTTAGCAAAGGCTTACAAAGCTGAGCTTAAAGGCAAAAAGTGCTTGTATTTAAGGGCTGAAAAAATCGCTTCAAACCTGCCCCAAATGCTGATAAATTCGGGCGTTGATTTATGTCAAATCATCGCTTATCAAAATGTCTTTACCCCGCCAAAAAAGCCTGCAAAGCTTGAAAAACCCGCTATTTTTATCTTTGTTTCCCCATCAAGTGTGCGAAATTTCTTGCAAATTTACACCCTTGATGAGAATGATAAATGCGTGGCTATCGGAGAAACCACAGCGGCGGCTTTACCGCACAATCAAAGCGTTTTTATCCCCGAAAAACAAAGCATTAAGGCTTGTGTGGAGCTGGCAAGGCAGCTAGAAAAGGCGTTTTAGCTTTCCTTAAAAAGTTTTGACACTAGCTTTAAGGCTCTGCCTTCTTCATCGCCCTTTTTTTCTTTTTTAGCGATTTGATTGACATATTCTTCAAGCTTTTCTTGTGAATTCACAGCCCTTGCGCGTGGGGCTTTGCCGACTCTTTCATACTCGCCGTCATTTTTGAGATTGTAGGCTAGTTCGTTGTCGCTAAGCTGCATTTTCAAAATCCGCAAAAGTTTCGCTTTGAGCTTTTCATCATAAATAGGCGTCATCAGTTCAAGCCTGCGTTCTAAATTTCGCGGCATCCAGTCCGCACTTGATATGAAATAATGCGGTGCAGAGTGCTTGAAATAAAAAATTCTTGCGTGTTCTAGGTATTTGCCGACTATGCTTCGCACGCGGATATTTGCGCTGTAAGGCTCGTTGGGCTTTAAACAACAAATGCCGCGAATGATTAAATCCACTTGCACGCCCGCTTGGGAGGCTTCATACAAGGCGTTGATGACATCGCTATCCACAAGCGAATTCATTTTAGCGATGATGACGCCATCATTTTTCATCGCTGTTTCAGTCGCTATCATCTTTAAAATGTTTTCTTTGATTTGCTTTGGACTCATCGAAAGCACTTCTAAACGGCGTTTTTTGTTAAAGCCCGTGAGTATGTGAAAAAATGTCGTTACATCGTCCGCAAAGTCCGCTCGGCTCGTAAAATAACTCACATCGGTGTAAATTCGCGCCGTGCCTGCGTTGTAGTTGCCCGTGCCTAAATGCACATAGAATTTAAGGGCGTTTTGCTCTTTGCGTATGATTTGGCACACTTTGGCGTGCACCTTAAAGCCCGTGATACCATAAATCACATGCGCGCCTGCACTTTCAAGTGCCTTTGCCCAGTGTAGGTTGTTTTCCTCATCAAAACGCGCTTTCAGCTCGACCATTACGGTTACTTGCTTGCCGTCATTTGCCGCATCAATCAAAGCCCCAACTATGTTTGAATTCTTTGCCACGCGGTAAAGTGTCATTCTAATGGAGATGACGCTCGGGTCGGCGCTGGCTTCTTTGATAAAGCTATACACAGGGTCAAAGCTCTCATAAGGGTGAAAAAGCAAAATGTCTTCTTTGGCGATATGCTCGAACATTGAAGTGTTTTCTACCACTGAAAAGGGCGGCAAAAGCTTTGGCATATAGGCTGGATAAAGCAAGCGCGTAAAGGCTTTGTTGCCCACAATCTGCCACAAGGATGGCAAATTCAGCAAAGTGCCATACTCATAAATGTCATCGGGGTGAATTTTCATATGTGAATTTAAAAATTCCAAAATCTGCTTGTCTATGCCTTTTTGGATTTGCAATCGCACGAGCGCGCCTTTTTTCCGTAGCTGCAAGCCCTGCTCTAACATTATCATAAAGTCATCAGCCTCTTCTTCTTCTATGCTTAAATCCGCATTTCTCGTTACGCGAAAGGGTGCGGAGGCAAGCAGCTTATAACCGGGAAAAATTTCTTCTATATGGTGATGGAGTATGCTTTCTATGGGAACATAGGTGTTTGAGCTTACTTCAAAAAAGCGCGGCAAAACGCTTGGGATTTTAATCATACCAAATTTCACAAGCTCGGCGTTTGTGGCTTCGCACAGCTTCACCGCAAGCGAAAAGCTTAAATTTACAAGGTGCGGAAAGGGGTGAGTGCTATCAACAGCGATAGGAACGATGAGTGCAAGTATGTTTGAGTGAAAATACGCATCACATTTTTTTTGCAAACTCGCGCTTAAATCTTGGTAATTTTTAATAAAAAGCCGTTCTTTTTCAAGCTCGCTGATGGTTTGAGCAAAATACTTTTCAAGCATCAAACGCTCTTTGTGTAAGTAAGCGCGGATTTGCTCTAACTGCTCCAAAGGACTCAGCTCATCGCCGCCACTGCCCACGCCCGCAGCAAAAAGCTGTTTAAGCCCCGCCACTCGCACCATATAAAACTCGTCCAAATTCGTGCAGTAAATGGCGATGAATTTGAGCTTTTCAAGCAAGGGCAAATCCTTGCTGCACTGGTCTAGCACGCGTGTGTTGAAACGAAGCCAGCTCAGCTCGCGGTTAAAAAATCTCGCCGTAGCCATAAGTGTCCTTTCAAGTGAATTTATCAGCTAAATTCTAGCATTTATTTTAAATTTTGCAAAGAGTTTTGATGAATTTTCAACATTTTTTAAACGCTTTGCTACCTTTTGGCTAGGCTCGGTTCTATGGTGCAGTGTCCAATGTCGAATTTTTCATACAAAAGATGAGAAATTTGCTTTGAAAGTGCTTCAAATTCGCTAATGGAATTTTCGCTTACTTGCAAGTGCATAGTCGCCACGAACATTTTGTTTGTAATCTGCGAAATATGCAAGTCCTCAATCCTAACAACAGCCTTATGGCTTGAAATTTCAGCCTTTACCTGCGCTATGTCAATGGGAGAGCTTTCAAGCAAGATATTTACGCTTTGTTTGATGAGTATAAACGCCCAACGCAAGAGCAAAAGAGCGATTAAAAGCCCCAAAATAGTGTCTATATAATAAATCTGCGTAAAATAAACCACTACACCGCCTATGATAACGGCAACAGAGCTTAACAAATCGCTCATAAGGTGCAAAAATGCGGACTTTATGTTGATATTTTCTAAATTTCCGCCCTTAAACATTAAAAATCCCGTAAAGGCATTGACACAAAGCCCGATAATAGCGACTACAATCATAGTTTGAGCGTCAATTTCACTCGGTTTTATGAGCTTTTCAATGGCTTCATAGCTCACAAATCCCGCCGCAAGCAGTATGGTAAGCCCGTTGATAAAGGCTACAAGGATTTCAAGGCGAAAGTAACCAAAGGTTTTTTGTTCGCTGTGCCATTTTTGTGTGGCTAAAATAGCCAAAAAGCTCAGCGCCAGCGCAAAGGCATCAGAAAACATATGCAAGGTATCGCTTAAAAGTGCCAAAGAATTCGTCCGCAAGGCGTAGATAAATTGTATAATCATCATCGCACTCGTCATCACAAGGGCGATGAGCAGGACTTTTTTGTCAGCCTTTCTTGCATCAAAATGACTATGCTCGTGCGAATGGCTGTGTGAGTGTTCGTGGTGTGAATGCTTGTCGCAAGAGTGAGAGGCTTTGTGGCTAGCATTTTTGTTTGCTAGTGGCTCGTGAAATAAAAATTTTTGCGAATTCATAAAAATTTTACCTTTCTTTAAGCTAAATTTAATTTAAAATACGATACTATACCCTATTATATCTTAAAAAACGCTTAAAGGAAGGACAATGGCAAAAAAAGAAGAAACTTCTACACCAGAAGTCAAGGTAAAGAAAAAGCGCGGACGCCCAAGGCTCAACAAAGAACCTGTCGTCAAAGAGCCTAAAAGACGCGGACGCCCGCCTCTGAACGCCCCAAAGGTAAAGAAAGAAAGCTATCTCACAGCTGACACACCGCCAGACAAACGCAAGCTACTCGTGCGTGCGGCGAAAATTCGCGGGCAAATCAACGGCTTGGAGCGGGTTATCTTTGAGGAAAAGAGTTGCGAGGCTATATTTAACCAAGCCACAGCCATCAAAGGCGGCGTAGATGCTTTGATGAAGATGATTTTGGACGAGCATTTAAAGAAAAGTTTCGTTCTAGCCGAGACAAAGGCGCAAAGAGAAGAGCAAACCGCCCATCTCATCAGCATTTTGAAAAGCTATTTTAAGCAAATGTAGCTTGATTTAGCCTGCATTAAGGGCTTGAAAAAAGCGACTTTGTTCGTCTTAATTGTCTTTTTTGTGCTAAAATGCCGTTTTTAAAAAGAGATTAAGGAACGATGATGAAAGTGGAGATTTCACAAAGTGCGAATTTACCGAGTCGCTTGGGCGAATTTAAGCTACAAGTCTTTAAAGAGGGCGAAAAAGAGCATTTGTGTATAACAAAGGGCGAGATTAAGGACATTTTAAATGTGCGAATTCACTCAGAGTGCCTTACAGGCGATGCCTTGCACTCTATGAAGTGCGATTGTGGCGAGCAGCTGGACTTTGCCCTGCGTTACATACAAGCAAATGGCGGTATGGTGATTTATCTGCGCCAAGAGGGGCGCGGCATAGGGCTTTTAAACAAAATCAACGCCTACGCTCTCCAAGACACAGGGCTTGACACGGTTGAAGCAAACTTAAAGCTCGGTTTTAAGGACGATGAAAGGGACTACAAGATAGTTGAATTCATCTTTAAGCACTATGGCATCAGCAAAATCAACCTGCTGACAAACAACCCAAGCAAGCTTGAAAGCCTAAAATTTGTGCAAGTGATGAGCCGCGTGCCTATCATCATCGAGGCAAACAGCTTTAACAAAGACTACTTGCAAGTAAAGCACGAAAAAATGGGGCATTTGTTTTGAATTTTGAGCTTTTGTGTGAGAATTTAGACTTTTTGCGCGAATTTGATGAGACAAATTTAAAGGCGCTCAAAGCTAAGCTAAACGCCTATGAGAGCCTTTTTTACAGCTTTGGCAAGGTGCATAATATCAGCCATTTTAAAGCCCTTGAAAAAGAGCTTGTTGATAGCCTTAAAATTTTGGATTTTAAGGATTTAAGTGGCTTTAAAAACGCCGTTGATATAGGCTCTGGGGCGGGTTTTCCTGCGCTTTTTTTAGCCCTTATTTTAAAGACAAATTTCACTCTCTTTGAGCCAAATGCAAAAAAAGCAGCCTTTTTAATGCTCGTAAAAAGCAAGCTAGGGCTTGAAAATGTGAGCGTTGTCAAAGAAAAAATAGAGCGTTACGAGCTAAAATTTAAAGCCCAGCTCATCACTTCAAGAGCTTTAATGAGCGCGCCCGAGCTTGTGGGGCTTTGTGATGGTTTTTTTGATGAAAACACGCTTTTTTTGCTTTACAAAGGTTCAAAGGTTTATGATGAACTAAAAGGCTTTGCAAAGTATGAAATCACCGAGTTTGACAAGAGAAAATATGTGCTGATAAAAGCGAAAAATTTAAGCAAAAAAGCCATTTAAACGAAAATGCTTAATGACTTTTCAAGTGCGATTTTACAAGCAAATTTCGCTAAATCGTTTTTATAAACAAAGCGCAAAACAAAACCTTGCCCGTCATTGCGATAGCTGATAAGCTCGTGGCAATCCAAAAAAACGCTAAATTTCAAAGTCTCTAAATGAAATTTGTAAATTTTTTAAAATTTTTTCTCAAAATTTGATAAAAATTCAGCTTAAAAAGGCTATAATTTACAAATCAGTTTTTTAAAGAATTCAAAATTTAGTTATTACGAGAACATTTTAAAAATTCGAGCAAGATGATGAATTTTAAGCTTCCAATAAAGGACAAACAAAGGCAACACAGGTTTTAAATTTCGCTGATTATGAGCGAACGGATTACGAAAATATGGCTAATGAACTAGCTGATATGGAAATGCTATCGCAAGAACAAGCGTTAAGAGTGCAGATTGATAGCGATTTGGAAAATGCTCTAAAAGAGCTTGAAAGCTTACAAACGCAGTTACCAAAGGAACAATCTCAAAAACTTTTTGAGCAATGCGCTCAAAACGCACTTGATGCGGTGATAGGGCATTTTGGACTTGCCGCTGCGGTGCTTGATAGCAAGGATGGGGGCAATGTCAATACTACACACAATGTCCGTCAAGGCATTTACGCAAGCGAAAAGGAAAGGCAAGCTTATGAAAACCGTGGCGAGTATGATTCGGCGCATTATCACACAGATGAAAATTACAAAGCGATAAACAAAGCACAAGGTGAGCTAAAAGAGCAAGGACAGCTAAAAGATTATATGACGGGTGAAAAACTTGCACCAAATGCAAAGACGGACTTAGACCACAAAGTTTCAGCCAAAGAAATACACGATGATAGAGCGAGAGTTTTGGCAGAAGTTGATGGGCAAATACTAGGGACAATCTCGCAATGACTGATGCAACGCTTAATCGCTCTAAAAAGGCAATGACTGCTGATAAATTTATAGCGCATAAGGAGCGAAGTTTAGCCGAGCTAAATAAAATTTCACAAACAAGAGCTTTGACGGATAAAGAAAAAGAGCGCAAGGCAAAATTTGAATCTATCAATGATGACAAATTGCGAGCAGATTACGCCAAAAGCAAGAAAAATATCGATAAACAAATCGATAAAGCCTACTACACAAGCACTAAGCCCTACAAAGAAGCTGTCATCACAGGCGCAAAGGATGCGGGAAAATGGCGATTCACTCCGCTATCGGTGTGATTTTAAAAGAGTTTATCGAGGGGATGAGTATCGAGCTAAAAATTCTCTTTAAAGAATTTGGCAATGAAAGTTTAAAAGAGATTTTTAAACGCTTTGCGGAGAGATTAAAGAAAATTTGGGTGAATTTAAGGGAAAAATGGAAAGATATTATCGCTGGTTCTTTTGAAGCGGGGGTTGTAGCGTTTTTCTCAAATTTAGTTGTCTTTGTGATAAATATCGTTTTTACTACCTTGAAAAAAGTCGTGCAGATTATCCGTGCTGGTTTTGCATCACTTTGTCAAGCAGTAAAAGTGCTTTTTGATAAAAATATCCCGCAAGATGAACGAATGAGTGCAGCGGCAAAGGTTTTTATCACAGGTATTATAGGGGCTTTTGCTATGCTTTCAAGTGAATTTATCACAAAGTGGCTTTACACAATCCCCGGCTTAAATGCTTTGCTTGTCCTGCCTTTGCCGTTTTTAAACGAAACCATAGGCGAAGCATTAGGGCTTTGCATAAGTGCGGCTTTGGGTGCTGTGCTTTCTACCATAGCTGTTTATTGTATGGATAAATTCACAAGCAAAAATAAAGAGAATAAATTACAAGTGCGGATAATGACAAAGTCTGGCGAAGTCGCAAATCTTGAAATTATGCAAACTTGGTTTGCATTTAGTGATGGTTTTGAATATATTGCGCAAGAAGCCGATAGTTTTGGACGCTCTATCGCACAAACTCGGCAAGAAATAGCTAAAAGCGGAAAAAGTGTCGATAAAGATTGAGTTCGTGGGAAGAAAGCCTAAACGAATTAGAAAATCTAATGAAAGGAAAATAAAATGAGTAATTTAGTGCAAAGCATACGAGATAAAGGTATAGAAGCTTTTATCGAAGCAGAAGACTCTTTGCCACAAAGTATGGACGAGATTAAAGCGGTGGCAAAACAAGCGACAAATGCGATTTGTCAGCGTTTTGAAAATTTAGCTCAAATGCAAGAACAAATGCAAGCATTGAGTAGAGAAGCAGCAAATGCAGAATCTGATTGGTATCACTTTGTGCCATTTATTGGTAGAAATAAGCGAGAAAAGCAAATTGATATACTCGTGGAAAAAAACGCATTGCAAGATATTCATAATGCAGAGTTGTTAAATTTGCAGCAAGCAAGTATTGCCCTTAGTTTATTATCTACAAAATTAAGTTCGGCAATGATAAATGAAATACGAGCTTGTGTTAAAAAAGGCTTTGAGAATACGGATGGGCGTATCAAAAGGCTCAGTCAAAATAGCCAAAGACAAGCTAAACTAATGATACAATCCATAAAAAAAGAAAGTAGTAGTAAATGGGGTTTTGTTATAAAAGCACTTATTATTTTTGCGGCTGTTGCTTGTGGAGCGTATTGTGCGGTTAAATTTGCCTTATAATTTTTCTTTGAAAGCGCAAATTTACCATAGTTTGATAAATTTGCGCTTATCAATCTGTTAAAATTTAGTTCTTTAACTGAAAGGATTGATTTGCTTGCTATGAAAAGTGTGAAAAAAGGCTGAAATTTAGCGTTTAAAATCAAAGTAAAAATGGATTTTTAAGGATAAATTCTCGCTCATTTTTTTAAATACAAAATAACTTTGAATTTAAATAGGATTTTATAGTATTTGCTCTATAACATTGATAAATTGATAATTTTATTTATAAGCACGCTTAATTTCGCAATGCTCAAATTTATAAATTTTCTTGCAAAAACTCACTCCACCCAAAAGCTTATTTCATCGCTTTGTCCGCTTTGGCTGATGATGAAAAGCTCGTATTTGCCAGCTTTTAAGTCAAATTCCTTGCTCTTATCCTTGCCCTCATAGACAAGAGAGTTGTTAAGATACCAAAACAAATTTTCATCTTTTAAATTCGCCACCCTCACAATGAGTGCATTTTTAGCGTGCAAGTCCCTTGTAGCCACGATATGCAAGTTTTTTGTGGGGTATAAAATTTTCACGCTTTTGCTCTTTTCAAATTTCACGCCCGATTCTTTTAAAAACGCCAAAGCGTGCAGTGGCAAGTCTAGTTTGATTTTAGGCGTGGCGTTTTTGAAATTTAAATGACGAGAATCCACCTCCACCCCCTCAAATTCAAACACTTTTTTTAGGTAAGGCGACACGCGCAAGGCTTTTGCGTCTTTTGGATAAGGCGCAAAGCTAAATTTCACGGGCAAATCATAACGGTAACCCGTTGCGCTGTCGATTTTTAGCGTCATTAAATCATCGCTTGCCACAAATTCCTCGCTCACGCCATCAAGCAAATTCAAAAGCTCAAAAAAAAGCTCCCCAGCCACGCTCACGCCGTATAAATTCGCATTTGCCTCGCCTGTGAAATTCCCCGCCCAAACGCCCAAAGTATAACGCGGAGTTGCGCCCAAAGCCCAAGCGTCCTTGCGCCCGTAACTCGTGCCTGTTTTCCAAGAGATGATTTTGTCCCTTTGGTTAAACTGCTCCACGCCCACGCGTTTAAGTTCTTTCATCGTGTCAAGTGTGAGATACGCGCTGCCCTTTGAAAACATTCGCCTTTTTAAATTCGCCTTTTTTGCTAAATTTGTGCCTAAATTTTCATCTTGCAAGTATGAAATTTCAGCTAACTCGCCGTAATTTGCCAGCCCCAAATAAAGCCTAACAAGCTCTTCAAGGCTCATTTCCTTTGTGCCAAGTATGAAAGATAAGCCGTATTTGTTAAAATCCTCATCATCAAAGCCCACAAAATCCTTCATCTCGTAAAAAAATCGCTCATAACCATAGCTTTGCAGCAAGCTCACAAAAGGCACATTTAAGGACTTTTGCAAGGCTTCTTGCGCGCGGATTAGCCCATAATACTTTTTGTTCGCATTTTGGGGGTTAAAATTTGAAAAAAAAGTTGGCACATCAAGCAAAAGCGACTCGGTGCAAATAAGCCCCTCATCGATAGCCAGCGCAAACAAAATAGGCTTTAAGGTTGAACCCACGCTGCGTTTAGCCACTATGCCATTTACTTGTCCTAAATTTTCGCTATCATAAAAATCCTGCGAACCCACATAAGCAAGCACTTTGCGCGTTTTGGTGTCAGCAAGCAAGACGGCTACATTTTTTATGCCCTGTCTTGCTAAATTTATGCTAAATTCCTTTGTTTTTTGCTCAAATTTCATTTGCAAATTCTTATCAATGCTCGAAAAAGCCTGCTTTTGCTTGTCGTTTAAAAGGCGCAAGGCAAGGTGCGGGGCTAGATTTTTGCGTGGTTTAAAGCTAGGCAAAGGCTCAGCCAGAGCAAGCCTTAAAATGTCCTTGTCAAAATGCCCCTTTTCGCAAAGTTTATGCAAAAGGGCGTTTCTTTTGGCTTTGAGTTTGATTTTATTTTTTTCTAAATTCATCAGCCCCGGCGCATTTGGCAGCACGGCTAAAAGTGCCGCCTCGCTCCACGACAAGTCCTCAGGCTTTTTGTCAAAATAAAACAAAATCGCCGATGAAAAGCCTACGAGATTGCCTCCATAAGGGGCGTTGTTAAGATAAAGGCTTAAAATTTCATCTTTTTTAAGTGAGCGTTCAAGCCTCAAAGCCTTGATGATTTCGCTAAATTTGTTAAGATAAGTGCGCTCATTTCTTTCGTAGAGCTTAATCACCTGCATAGAAATAGTGCTTGCACCGCTTCTTTTGTCCTTGCTTAAATTTTTTACAAAGGCGCGAAAAAGTGCGCTAAAATCCACGCCAAAATGCGAGTAAAAGCGTTTGTCCTCATACTCAATAGCCGCTATTTTAAGGCGTTTGGGGATAGAATTTGCCTTTAAGTGCCACTGCTCTTCTTCGTTGATAAAAGCGCTTAAAATTTGCTCATCTTTGTCAAAAAGCACCTTGCTGTATCTTTGTTCAAAGCCTTGTTGCAAGGCGTTTGGGCTGAAATTTAAAAAGATAAAAAGCACGCTGAAAAAAAGCATTAAAAGCGTTAAAACGGCTGTAAATTTAAGAGCTTTTTTTACAGAAAAAGGGCAAAAAAGGCGCGAAAAAAAGGCGCGAAAAGTTCTGTTTAAAAAAGCGTAAAATTTTATAAATTTTACGCTTAAATTTAAGTGATTTTTAAAGAATTTATTGCCCCACAATGACGGATTTTCCCTCGCCTAATGCGCCAAAATTATCATCATACATAGCCTCCACAAAAGCACCTGAAAGGTTGTATTTGCCCGGGGTTATGGCGTTAAGTTTGATGAAAAATGTCTTTGTGGCGTTTTTGCTTGCCCCGCTTTCAAGCGAGAAAAACCACATAATTTTATCATCTCTAATGTCGATAAAATCATAGTTTGAGTTCCATTCCTTAAACTGCGCATCCACCTTGCTTTGCCCCGCTAAAAGCGTGTTCGCAACCTCCCAGCCGCTTGGCAAAACCTGCGTTAAAGCGACATTGCGCAGTGTGCCAAAATCGCCCTTTTGCGACACGCTGATGCCCATATAAAAGGTTTTGGAGCTTTTTATCTCATCTTCGCTGATTTCCTTGCCCTTATCGTCAAAAAATTTGCGTTTGAGTTCAAGGTTTTTCTCAAAAGGCTTTGCGTTATCAAGCCTTATGCCCTCCACGCCAAAGCTAGCAAACAAGTCTTTTTGCGTGCTGACACTTGCTTTGCCATCGCTAAATTCAAAGCTCTGCGTGCTTTTTTCGCTCAGCTTGTGGCTTTTGCCGTTTATGTTAAGCATAGCGTTCATCGGCTCACCTTGCTTTTTCTCGTCTAAATTTAGCCCCAAAGCAAGCGCGTAAAGCGCATAGCCAGCACTTTGCGTAGAAAGATACTCATTGCTTTGTAAGCTCGCTCCAAGCTCTTGCAAAAGCTCGCTGTGGTTTTTGCCGTAGATGATTTTATAGGCGTTTGCGATGATGGCTTTATCGCGCGTTACCGAGCCATAGTTATATTCATAATCAGCCTTGTTTAAATTTGGCTCTATGCTTGCACCTTGCGCGATTTTAAGGGCTATGTCATCAAGCCCAGCGAGCTTGTAAGCCGCGGCAAGCTGCCAAAGGCTTGCTGTATCAAGCCTAGCTCTTTGCTCATAAAGCACATTCATCATCGATACATTTGGTTCTTTTGCAAGGGCGAGCAAAAAGAGTGAGTTGGTGCGGTAAATTAGGTTTTCGTCCTTGATGATACCGCGTTTGACAACGCTTTTTTCATAATTTAGCCAGCGATTATAAAGGCTTTGCGGCACGAAATACCCAGCTTCTTTTGCGGCAAGCAAAAACATACCAGCGTAGTTGCTGCCCCAAATATCGCTTTTGCGCCCGCCTTGCCAGTAGGCAAAGCCTCCATCGGCGGTTTGAAAATGCTCAAAGCGCGCAATGGCGGCGTTTATGTTGTTGATGATTTTTTGCTTGTCGGCTTTGTAGCTGAATTTATCAAGGTAAAGTTGTGGCAAAACCGCGCTAGTAGTTTGTTCTATGCAGCCATAAGGATAGCGAAGCAAGAAATTCAGGCGTTTGTCTAAATTTAAAATCGGCGTTGGGCTGAGTTTAAGCACGGCATTTGTGCTTCCTTTCACATAGCCGCTTGCTATGCTAAATTCTTTACTTTCGCCCGCTTTGATGATGAAATTTTCGCTCTCAAAAGTATAGGTGTTTTTTGCCTTTATGTCGATTTCCGTTTGGCTTGTGTATGCGTATTTGCCAGCTTCAAGTTTAAATTCAAGCTCTTCAACGCCGATTTGCTCGGCATTTACTTTAACATTAAAATACACACTTTGCGTGTCGCCCTTGCTAAAATCCACCTTAATTTGGCTTTTGTCAAAGCTCACAAGATGATTTTTGTTTTTTAGGCTTATGGTAGCGGTTTTGACATCTTTATCGACCTTAAACACCTGCACCAAAAGTTTAAATTCATCATTTATCCTTAAACTTCGCGGCAAAGTTTCAAGCATCACCACAGGGGCTGAAACAAGCACATTTTTTTCAGCCGCCCCAAAAGCCTTGTCATTTGCTCCCACTGCCATAACGCGCACTGAACCCATATACGGCGGCATTGTGAGCCTTACTTTGGCGTAGCCTTTTTTGTCCGTTTTCACAGGGGCTTGATAAAGCACCACAGGCTTAAATCTGTCCGCTTGCTCATCTAACTTGCTCTTTTTCGTCCGCTGCATCGCCGATGAGCTAAGCATAGCGTCTCCGCCCGTTGTAAGCACCTTTGCCACTTCGCCAAAGGTTTTAGCGATGATTTTGTCATAAGTGTCAAAGATTTTGAGCTTAAAGCCCACTTTGGCGTAAAAATATCCCCAAATGTCTGGCGTTTTGAAGTTTGTAAGGCTTAAAAGCCCCTCATCAACCACAGCAAGCGTGTAGGTAAAAGGCTTTTTCTCACTGCTTTGAATTTCTACTTCAAATTCGCTTTGCGGCAAAATTTTATCGGGTGCTTTAAGGCTTAAATTCAGCTTACTTTGCTCATCATTTACCCTTAAAGGGATAACGCCAAAAAGTCGCAAGGCTCTATCATTTTGCCAGCTTTCATACTCTTGCACTAGGCTTACGCTCGCGTAGATATTTGGCGCGTAAGCCTTTTCAAGCGGCACTTCAAAACTTGTGAGCCTGTCCTTTGTGTCTAAAACAAAGCGTTTGATAACGCCTTCGTTGTTGCTTAAAGTGATGAGAGCCACACCGCCTTTTACGCTTTCAAATTCGATTTTTGCCTTTTCGCCTACCTTGTAGATTTCTTTGTCGCTTTTGATTTTAAGCGCGCTTTGTATGTTAGCCGTGTTTGGCGCGCCCCAAGAACTCACATAAAAATTTTGTCCCGTGCTTACGCCACTTTGTTTGTCGATGATTTCGATAAACATATCGCCGTATTTGTCCTTGCTCTCAAAGTCCAAATTCACAGGCTCGCTGCCACTTACTAGCTCGCCACTTGCGATAACTTGTGAGTTTTTGTCCTTTTTTATGGAGCGCAAATACTCGCTGTAATTATCATAATCCCACCACCACGAAGTGCGACTTTGATAAATTTTGTATTCTAATTTTTTGCCTTTTAAGAGTTTGTTTTGCAAATCACTCACTATAACGCTAAATGTGATTTTGTCCCCAGAGCTTATGTAGTCGTTTTCAAGCCTTTTTATCCCCACAAAATACTCGTATTTTCTAAGCTCTAAATTTAGGGCATTTTTCGTGCTGCGCCCGCCTTGCTCGTAAATTTCCGTGCTTAAAAAGGCGTTGAAATTTGTCCCTTGCGAATTTAGCGTGCGCTCGCTTAGCTCAAAGGCTGATTTTAAAACGCCTTGTTCGTTTAAAACTCCATCTTCATCGTAATAATCCCTGCTTATGTAAAGGCTTGGGTTTTCAAAAATGTAGTTTTTGTAAAGTTTGTTTGTAAAACTTTTTTTGCTGATTTGCATTGTGGTTCTTGCCTTTAAGCCGCTTGCTGGTGCGCCAAAAAGATATTTGCTTGTGATTTTAAAATCCACTTTTTTGCTTTTGTTTATGTTGATAAACTCATCAGCCTTTAAATCCACTTCTATGCGGTTTGGAGTGGTGGTTTGCACTAAAATTTTTTGATAAAATTTTTCCGCCCCTATGTCAAGCGTGGCTTCATAAACGCCTGTGGGAGCGTCTTTGTCAAGGGCGATTTCCTCATAAAACATTCCATCATTTAAGACTTCAAGTTTTTTCTTGTCATAATTTGCCAAAACCTTGCCTTGTGGGTCTTTGAGTGTTAAATTTATGGGGTGAGTGAGCGCGCCCTTGTCGTTTTTTGCCACGACATTAAAATGAATGCTGTCCCCAGGGCGATACACACCGCGTTCTGTATAGATAAAGGCTTTGATTTTGCCCGCATTCATCAGCCCATCAGTGTCAAAGCCGTCCGTTGAAAGTGGGTTTGAAAGCCGCAAAATGCTCGCATCATCACCCTTGCTTGCAAGCAAAAACAACGCCTTGCTCTCTTCTACTTGCAAGCTCGCTTCGCCGTTTGCGTTGGTGTTTGCGCTGGCTAAAATTTGATTTTTCTTGCTGATAGCTTCGATTTTTACCCCGCTTGCTGGTTTCATCGTGGTAAAATCCCGCACGCTGACGAAAATTTCATCATTTATCAACTCTGCACTCAAAGCTAAATTTGAAAAAATGATATGCTTGCTCACCTCAGCGCGGTTTCTAAAAAAATCATACTTTTGCCAGCTTTCAAGCTCGCTAAAATCATAGCTCGTGCCTTTTTCATCAAAACTTAACGAAACGACAAAAACCCCGCTTAAATTTTTGAGAGAATTTAGGGCGATTTCATTTTGCTCCCATTTGTTTTTGGCTGAATTCAGCTCAAATTCACGCTCTAAAATCAAATCCCCCGTGTATTCAAGGGCTTCGCCGTCCCAGCCTATAATATCGCTTTGGTTTGAGCTTAATTTTTTCTTGCTTTGAAAGTTGCGAAAGCGCAAATACTCGGCGATATTGTTCGCATAAATTTGATACACTCTGAGCTTTACTTTATCGACATTTAGGCTTTTAAAGGCGATTTTTTGTTTTGCACTGCTTGGTAAAAACACACCATCGCTCGCAAAGGCAAGGCTTGGCTCTAAATCCGCAAGGCTCACTTTGGCTGAAAACTGCCTGTTTGTTTTCGTGCCGCTTCTAGCTTGCAAGCCCTGTGAAATGGTGATTTCATACTCTTGCCCTATGTCAAAAGCCCCGATGAGCTTTATAGTGCTGCCGCTGATAACGGCGTTATAGTTTAAATTTGGGCTTATGCGGATAAAATCCTTTGCATTTTGTGTCGTGTCAAGCTCGGTGTTGAAAGTGAGTTCAATGTTTCTTGCCTTAACAAGCGCACTTTGCAAGGCTAACTCGCCTTTGGCGTTGGAGATAAACTCATAGGCTAAATCCTTATCAAGCCCTAAAATACGCTTTTTGAACGCTAAATTTAATTTTTGATTTTTTTGAGTGAGTGGAAATTTCACGCTTGTGAGAGTATAATCCTTTGAATTTTCGTTTTTCGTAAGGCTAAATTCAAGTTTTTCGCCGTTTTTTTCTAGCAAAATGCCCTTTGTATCATCATCACTTATCTCAAAAGAGCTGTTAAAACTCGCTACAAACACGCTTTCATCATCGCTTTGCTCGAAATTCGCGCCCGCAAAGTTGATTTTAAGGGGCGCGGTTTTAAACTCTAACTTCACGCTTGTCTCATAAAGTTTAAATTCCACTTTGTAAGAGCTGTTTGCCTTTAAGGGCAAATCAAGCCGCAAAGTCTGTGCTTTCACGCTTGCAGGGATTTGCATCTCTTTGCCATTTACCTTTGCGTTCAGCTCGCCATTTGTCAAAGCCGCCTTTAAATCGTATTTTTGCGTAAATTTCTCATCAAATTCAACAAAAAGTTCTCTTTGATAATCTATCACGCCCTCGCTTTGAGCGCGTATATCCTTGCTTTTGCTCTCTCCGCACGCAACGAAAAACAAAGCCATTGTGGCAAACAAAAGCGCAGCAAATGCCTTAAAAATGTGAATTTTTCGGGGGTAAAACATAGTGTTTCCTTATTTGTGAAAATTTAAAATCAAAATTATAACAAAAAAGAGTTAATTAAAAGCTGAATTTAAACATTAAAATTCACATTTAGCCATAAATTTTTAAATTTTTCAGCGCAAAAAATTTAGCTTTGGCGTGGCAAAAGGGCGAATTTGTGATGATTGCGCCCTTGCAAAATGCCTTAATGCCTTGCCAGATAGTTGGTGTCATAAGCGTTGTTGATGAAATCAGGGTTTTCCATCATATTAAGATGAAAATCGCGCGTGGTTTTGATACCGCCCACGATGAGTTCGTTTAAGGCTACTTTCATCTTGGCAATGGCGCGGTTTCTGTCCTCCGCCCACACGACAAGTTTGCCTATCATCGAGTCGTAGTAGGGTGGCACGCTGTATCCTTGATAACAGTGGCTTTCCATTCTCACATTGCGCCCTGCTGGTGGTATGTAAGTGGCGAGTTTGCCGGGGCTTGGCACGAAACTTTTTGGGTCCTCAGCCGTGATACGGCACTCTATGCTGTGTCCGCGTAGCTTAATGCTTTCTTGCGCGGGCAAGGCGTAGCCCTCAGCCACTTTTATCATCTGCTCGATAATGTCTATACCGCTTACCATTTCGCTCACGCAGTGTTCTACCTGCAAACGCGTGTTCATTTCGATGAAATAAAAATCCAAATTTTTATCCACTAAAAATTCAAAGGTCCCAGCACCCTCATAACCTATGGCACGAGCAGCTTTTATGGCGGTTTCGTGGAGCTTTTTGCGGGTTTTATCATCAAGCAAAATCGCAGGGCTTTCCTCGATGAGCTTTTGATGACGGCGCTGCATAGAGCAATCCCTCTCGCCGATATGCACTATGTTGCCAAAGCTATCGCCGATGATTTGCACTTCTATGTGGCGGGGGTTTTGAATGTATTTTTCCATATACATTGTGCCGTCTCCAAAAGCCGTCATCGCCTCGCTTTCAGCCGACCAGTAGGCTTTTTCTAGCTCGCTTTCTTTTTCCACCACGCGCATACCGCGCCCGCCACCGCCTGCTGCGGCTTTGAGTATGACAGGATAGCCCATTTTGCTCGCTAGCTTTTTCGCTTCCTCCACGCCTTTTATCGCTCCATCACTGCCCGGTATCACAGGCACGCCAGCCCTTTGCATCATTTGCTTTGCCTTGCTTTTATCAGACATCAAAGTCATCGCTTCTACTGAGGGACCGATGAATTTAATGTTATGCTTGGCGCAAATTTCGACAAAATTTTGGTTCTCGCTCAAAAAGCCATAGCCCGGAAAAATCGCATCAGCCTCTGCTATCTCGGCGGCTGAGATGATATTTGGGATATTTAAGTAGCTTTCACTACTTCTAGCGTTGCCTATGCAAATGCTTGCGTCCGCATACTTTAAGTAAAGTGCGTCTTTGTCGGCGGTAGAATACACACAAATGGCTTTCTTGCCCATCTCTTTGATGGTTCGCAGGGCGCGAAGTGCTATTTCTCCGCGATTTGCGATTAAAACTCTTTTGATTTCCATTAAATTTTCTCCACCACAAACAAAGGCATATCGAACTCCACAGGCTGCCCGTCCGCCACAAGCACTTCGACAATGCGGCAGTTGTATTCGGCTTGAATTTCGTTCATAATCTTCATCGCCTCGATGATACCTATGGTGTCGCCTTTTTTCACGGTGCTTCCAGCCTTGACAAAGGGCGCAGCACCGGGACTTGGGGCTTGGTAATAAGTGCCGACCATAGGGCTGTTAAGCGTTGGTTTGTTGTGTTTGCTAGGACTCGCCTCGCTTACAACATTGACATTTATGGGTTGGGGAGCTGGTGCAGCAGGGGCTGGCGGCTGTGGTAGCTCGCAGCACATATCTCGTTCAAGCTCTATCTCAAAGCCGTCTTTTTCTTTAATCTTAATCTTGCTTACATTTGCCTCAGCAAACATAGCGATAAGCTCTTTAATTTCAGCTTTTGTCATAAAATCTCCTAAAATTTTTTATGCTTACGGCGTTAATTTTAGCACAAAATTTCAAATTTAACTTTAAACGAGAAAAAAATTTACAAATTTTAGGCAAAAATTTAGCTATAATGTCAATTTCACTTTAAATTTACCTTAAAAAAGGACGGCAAATGGGCTTAAAAGCGGACAATTGGATAAGACAAATGGCACAAAAACACCAAATGATAGAGCCATTTTGCGAAGCAAATATCGGCAAGGGCGTAGTGAGCTATGGTTTGTCAAGTTATGGCTATGATATACGCGTGGATAGGGAGTTTAAGATTTTCACAAATGTAAATTCCACAGTGATTGACCCCAAAGACTTTTCTCCGCAAAATGTGGTTGATTTTGTGGGCGATGTGTGCATAGTGCCTGCAAATTCCTTTGCGCTGGCTCGCACGGTGGAGTATTTTAAAATGCCAGATGATGTTCTAGCCATTTGTTTGGGCAAAAGCACTTACGCAAGGTGCGGTATCATCGTCAATGTAACGCCCTTTGAACCGGGCTTTGAAGGGCATATCACCATAGAAATCTCAAACACAACGCCTTTGCCAGCTAAAATTTACGCTAATGAAGGCATAGCGCAGGTGCTGTTTTTGCAAGGTGATACGGCGTGTGATACCACTTATGCGGACAAAAAGGGCAAGTATCAAAAGCAAAGGGGCATCACACTGCCAAGGATTTTGAAGTGAGAGTTGGGTTTAAACACAAAGGCGTTTTTACTGCCGCGAAATTTGGTGTGTGATATAGACACGATGCAGGATTTAGAATTTGCAAAAATTTTATTTGACATAAAGCAAAACGCCAAAATGACGATATTTAGCCAAAAGGAAAGCAAATGAAAGTTTTATTTAGAGCCGATAGCTCCACGAGGATAGGACACGGGCATATCAGGCGGGATTTGGTGCTGGCAAAAAGCTACGATGATGTGAGCTTTGCTTGCCGTGATGGACTTGAAGGCTCTATCATCGATGAAATCCCTTATGAGGTGTTTTTGCTCGATAGTATGGACATCAGCGAGCTTGTGTCTCTCGTGCAGGATGAAAAATTCGAGCTTGTGGTGCTTGACCATTATGATATAAGCTATCAAGATGAGCAGTATTTGAAGCGAAGCACGGGGGCGAAAATCCTTTGCTTTGATGATGAAGTAAAGCCCCATTACTGCGACATTTTGCTCAATGTCAATCCCTACGCAAAGCCAAGTTTATACGATAAACTCGTGCCCGATTTTTGCGAGCTGCGCTGTGGCTTTACTTACGCGCTTATACGCGATGAATTTTACGAAGAATCCAAAATAAAAAGAGCGAAAATTTATGATATTTTCATCTGTCTTGGCGGCACTGACAACCGCAACTTGTCCGCTAAAATCGCCCTTGAACTTGATAAAAACAAAAAAATTTTCATCGCCACTACGAGCAAAAACGCGAATTTACAAATGCTTCAAGTTGTCGCCAACAAAAGCGACAATATCACGCTAGGCGTGGATATAAAGGACTTTGCGCAAAAGATGAACGAAAGCAAAAAGCTCATCATCTCAGCCAGCTCGCTCGTCAATGAAGCACTGCTTTTAAAGGCTGATTTTAAGGCGATTTGCACGAATCAAAATCAATACAAAATCGCCCAGTGGCTCAAAGCAAGCGGCAGAGAAGTGGATATTTACGACTCAAAGGGCGGTTTCTTGTGATTTGCTTTAAGGAATTCAGCACCGCGACTAAAATTCAGCGAGCCTTTAAAAATGAGTGATTTGGAGTGAAAGCAAGGCACAAGTGCATTTTAAAATGCCGTTTTCAGTTAAATTTAGCTTTATGACAAAAAAGCAAACACTATTTTAAGCAAAAATTCGCCTTTACCGCTAAAAAGCCTTTTTCACAACCCTTTAAGCCCTTAAATCCCATTCAATAGGGCTTTTGCCAAGTTTTTTTAAGATTTCATTGCTCTTTGAAAAGTGCTTGCAGCCCAAAAAGCCCGTGCGAGCAAGTGGCGATGGGTGCGCTGCTTCTAGCACAAAATGCCTTTGCGTGTCGATGAGTGCTTTTTTAGCGCGGGCAAAGTTGCCCCAAAGCAAGAAAACAAGCCCATCTTTTTCGGCATTGAGCCTTGAAATAACCGCGTCCGTGAAAGTCTGCCAGCCAAAATTCGCGTGGCTTGCGGGCTTGTTCGCCTCCACGCTCAACACTGAATTTAAAAGCAAAACGCCTTGCCTTGCCCATTTGCTCAAATCCCCGCTCACACTTGGGGCTATGCCTAAATTAGCGTTTAGTTCCTTGAAAATGTTTCGCAAGCTCGGTGGCAAAGGCACGCCAACAGGCACAGAAAAGCTAAGCCCCATAGCTTGATTTGGCTGATGATAAGGGTCCTGCCCTAAAAGCACGATTTTAAGGGCGTTTAAGGGCGTGAGATTAAAGGCGTTGAAAGTGAGCTTTGCGCTTGGGTAAATCACAGCCCCAGCTTGCAAAGCCCTTGTGTAATGCGCTTTGATAGCGGCAAAATAAGGCTTTTCAAACTCAGCTTGCAAAAATTCTTTCCACTCATCATTCATCAAAATGCGGTTTTTGTCAATGCTTGCTAAATTTTCACTCAAAATTTATCCTTTAAATTCGCTTAAATTTTGATATTTGTTTTAAAAATACACCAAATCATCTTGCGAAACAAAACTTAAAATTTCACACCTGCGAAAGTATCTCCGCCCTGCCCCTTACCACCGCTATGCAATGCTCAAAATGCGCTGTATTAAGCCCGTCAGCACTTGCGGCGTTCCATCTGTCGCTGTTAAGATGCACGGGCGTGCCGTCCTTTTGGCAAATCATCGGCTCTATGCAAAAGACCATTCCGCTTTTGATTTTGTCCCCTTCTTTTGGGCTTTGCCCGGGTTCTAGGTAGTTGGGGATTTCAGGTTCAGCGTGCGGGCGCGTGCCGATGCCGTGTCCGCAGTAGTTGAGCAGTGGCACAAAGCCCCTAGCCCTGATAAATTCATCAAGTTTTTGTGAAAGTGCCTTAAAACGCAAGCCCTCGCGGATAATGCTCACCGCATAATCCAGCGCATCTTTGGCACACGCTATGAGCTTGGCATCTTTGTCAGAAATCTTGCCGATAGCTATGGTGCGAGCGGCATCTCCGTAAAATCCGTCCTTGCAAGTGCCTATGTCAAGCCCCAAAATGTCGCCCTCTTTAAGCTTCGTCTCATCGGGCGTGCCGTGTATGCAAACGCGGTTTAAGCTCGTGCAAATAGCACCCTCAAAGCCATAAAGCCCCTTAAATGACGGCGTTGCGCCCTTTGCGAGTATAAATTCCTCCGCCATTTGGCTGATGGCTTTCAGGCTCATTCCTACGCGGATTTGACTCTCCAAAAAATCAAGCGTTTGCGCGACTATGCGGTTTGCCTCGCGCAGTTTTTCTATCTCGGCTGGTTTTCTAAGCTCTATCATCATTTACCTTTGAATTTTTTGAAATTATACAACAAAAATTTGACACAATCGCTCAAAATTTTGTGAATTTTCGGCTAAAATTCATCAAAATTTGAAAAAATTTTTGTAAAATTTAACATTTTTAAGCCTAAAATAAACGGAGCAAAGATGAACATTTTTGAAAACGATTTTCTTTTTATCGAGCGTGAAAACGCGCAAATTCCTTGGCTCAAAATCTTCACCAAAGAGCCATTTGTAGAGCTTACAGACTGCCCGAGTAGCTTGCAAAATGAGCTTTGGCGTGTGGTGCTGCTGTGCGAGCGAGCTTTAAGAGAGTTTTACAAGCCTGACAAAATCAACATTGCGTCCTTTGCTAACTATGTCCCACGCGTGCATTTTCACATAATGGCGCGTTTTAAGGACGATGAATTTTTCCCCGAATGTATGTGGGGCAAGCCGCAAAGAAAGCGTGTAAAGCTGAATTTAGCAAACTTTGATGAATTTGTGGAATTTTTGCGCAAAAGGCTTGCTTAATTTTAATAATCGCACTCATTTTGATGAGCAAATCGCATTAAGACACTTTGGGTAAATTTTGCTAAAAATGAGTTTATTTTGCTATAATCATCTTTTTAAAAAAAGCGATGAATTTGATGAAGTGAGCAAACGCGCTGGCGAAATTAAATTTTTAAGGAAAAGCGATGATGCCTTTTAGTGATGATGAGCTTGTAGAGCCTGTAAAAGCGGTGCTTGGCAAGCAACTTTACATTTTAGAGCAAGACGGCGGGGGCTTGGAATTTTTAGGCGTGAAAAACGGCGTGGTTTTCGTGCATTTAACGGGGGCTTGCAAGGGCTGCGCGGCAAGTGGCACGACCCTAAAATACGCCCTTGAACGACAACTTAAAATCGACATTCACCCCGAAATCACCCTTGTGAATTTAAGTGGCGGGGCTGATGAGTTTGCTAAAATGTAAAAATTTACAAAATTTAAGTGTTTTGCTAATCCCAAAAAGTGCCGATTTGCAAGTATTGTGAGTAAAATTTATTTAATCATCATTGTAAGCAAATTTTACGAGCGTAGTGTAACCATAAATTTAGAGTTTGCCTTTGTTTGTGCCACGCCTTGCTTTTGCAAGAGGCACGATGACAAAAAGGCATTTTGTCTTTTTAATGAGAAATTCAAGGCTTTTCAAAGCCTTGAATTTTAAGCACTTCTTTGCAAAAAGCGTGAGTTAGGTTTCAAAGCAAAAGCACCGCTTTATTTCACCGCTTGTATCAGTTTCCAAGTGCCGTCAATGTTGATGGTGTAAAAGATTTTATCGACAAACTGCCCGTTCTTGCCCTTGCACTCGATTTGTAGCTCCCTTATCGTCTCGCTGATTTGGGTGTTTTTGACGATTTTGAATTCTTCCACGCCGCCTATGTTTTCAAGCTCTTTTTGTAGCTCATCAAAGTCCTGCTGGACTTTTGCGTCAATGTCCTTTGCGCTAATATAGCTTCTCGTGCTTGTTGGCACATAGATGTAGGCTTTGGCACGCCTAAAATCCTTTTCTTCAAGGGCTTTGATATAGTCCTCGCTTATGTATTTTGGGCTGTTTTTCATCGCACAACCCGCAAAAAGCAAGCACACAAGGCTTACAAAGATGATTTTTTTCATTTTCTCTCCTCATTATCGATAAGCTGGCAAAGGCTGTGTATGCTCAAAATGTGCATTTCTTGGATACGCGCGGTGTCATCGCTTGGCACGACTAAATTTATCTCGCACAGCTCATTCATCGCGCCGCCGCCCTTGCCGCTAAGCCCTATACAGTGCATTTTAAGCTCCTTTGCCTTTTTAAAGGCGTTTAGGACATTTGGGCTTTTGCCACTTGTAGAAATGCCTATGAGCGTGTCATTTGCTCGCCCCAAAGCCTCAACCTGCCTTGAAAACACAAATTCAAAGCCATAATCATTGCCTATTGCTGTAAGTGCCGAAGTGTCAGTGCTTAAAGCCACACCAGCAAGCGCGCCTCGCTCTTTTTTGTAACGCCCGCTAAGTTCTGCTGCAAAGTGCTGGGCATCAGCTGCGCTGCCGCCGTTGCCACAGATGAGAATTTTGCCGCCATTTTTTAGGCATTTGTTTAAAATTTCAGCGATTTTAGCGATTTTTTCAGGCAAAATTTTGCAACTTTCTTGCCACACCGCCAAATGCTCGCTAAATTCGTTTTCAACAACCTTTGTCATCTTTTATCCTTTCTATGATTTTACTCGTGCTAAATCCGTCCTCAAAGTCGATGAGTTGCACTTCTCGCACGATATTTGCGCCCACAACTTCCTTGCCCTCATAGTCCTTGCCCTTTACCAAAATGTCGGGTTTTAGGGCTTTGATGAGTTCAAGGGGCGTGTCTTCATCAAAAATCACCACAAAATCCACAAAATAAAGGCTTGCAAGCAAGCAAGCGCGCTCATAAGCCTTGTTTATAGGGCGTGAGCTTCCTTTAAGTCTTTTTACACTCTCATCGCTGTTGAGTCCAACCACGAGCAAATCGCCTAAATTTCGCGCTTTTTCAAGGTATTTGATATGCCCAAAATGCAAAATATCAAAGCAACCATTCGTAAAAACGACTTTCTTTTGGGATTTTTCAAGCGCGTTGGCGAGTTCAGCGCGGCTTTTTATCTTAAATTCAAAGCCATTTTTTTCAAGGCTTTTTATCTCATCAAAGCTCACCGAAACGCTGCCTATCTTGCTTACTACCACAGCTGCTGCTTTGTTGGCTAGCTCACAAGCCTGCAAAATAGGCACTTTCAAGGCTAGACAAAAGGCAAGCACTGAAATCACGCTATCTCCCGCCCCTGTTACATCAAAAACCTCCCTTGCCTGCGCGGGTGCTATGTGTAAGCTCTCATCATATAACGCTATACCAGCTTCTGAAAGCGTGATGAGCGAATACCTTAAATCAAAATCCTTTTTCAGCCTTTCTATGCCGATTTTTAAATTCTGTCCGTCTAAATTTGGCACTTTCAAGGCTTCAATGGCTTCTTTTTTGTTTGGCGTTAAAAGCGTTGCGCCCCTGTATTTGCTGTAATCACTGCCCTTTGGGTCGATAAGCACGGGAATTTTAAGTGAATTTGCCTTTTTGATGACAGCTTGACACACCTTTGGCGTCAAAACGCCCTTGCCGTAGTCGCTCAAAACGATAGCCTCGTAATCTTTTGCTATTTTGTCAAATTCGCTCAAAAGCTCATCTTCTAGGCTAATTTCCTCAACGCTTTCATCATCAAGGCGCAACACCTGCTGACTTTGCGAGATAATGCGGTTTTTCAAAGAGCTTATGCGCCCCTTTTGCACCAGCAACTTGCCTTGCAAACGCTCTTGCAAAAACTTGCCAGCCTCATCATCGCCCACAACGCTTAACGCATAAGCCTTTGCACCAAGGCTTTGCAAATTCGCATACACATTTGCCGCACCGCCAAGCCTTTTGTCGTTGCGTTTAGCGTTCATCACAAGCACGGGAGCCTCAGGGCTTACGCGCTTGCAATCACACCAAATGTAATTATCTACCATCAAATCGCCTATGATTAGGATTTTGGGCTTTTTATCGGCTAAAAAATCAAGCATTTACTTCCTTTTCAAAAATGCGTTTTATCTCAGGGACATAGGACTTTATGCCACTTTCAAGACTGAATTTTGGCGCGTAAGAAAAGCATTTTTCATCGTTTTTGCCCGCTTGCGTGTGAAACTGATAGGCTTTGACAAAGGGATTTGGGATAAATTCATACTCAAACTTCGTTTGAAGCTCTTTTTGAAGTATATCTACTATGTCAGTAAAGCTTCTAGCCTCGAAAGAACCGACATTATAAACGCCACATTTTGCTTCAAGTGCGACTAAATTTGCGCTCACTATGTCCTTAACATAAACAAAGTCCCTACAAATCTTATCACTACCCACGAAAAGTCTTGGGCGTTGCCCGCTAAGCATTTGTAAGCCAAATTGCAGCACCATTGAAGCGGTTTTATCCTTGAAAAACTCGCCCTCTCCATAGACATTAAAATAGCGAAGTCCTACTATATGGGCTTTATCGTAGAATTTGCGTGCTAATTTATCCATCATCAGTTTTGAAAAGGCGTAAGGATTTTTAGGGGCTTCAAAGCCCACTTTTTGCGGGCTTGGCGCGTCTCCATAAACAGCAGCAGAGCTTGCGTAGATGAGCTTTGCGTTTAATTCAACCGCCAAAGCGATGAAATCATAAAAAGAATTTAAATTTGTTTGCAAAACCGCGTTTTGATTTGGTGCTGTGGTGTCTGAAATCGCCGCTTGATGAAAGATGACTTGGGGCTTAAATTTACGCACTTTATCAAGGGTAGTGCTGTCGCAAATGTCGCCCACATATAGCTCGCCCTTAAAATCAAGCAAATTCTTAAAATGCCCAAAACTTTGCAAGTTGCCGTTGCTAAACCGCTCTTCACTTCGCATTTTATCCACAACTAAAACCTCGTGTTCATCTTGCAAAGATAAAGCCAAACGCGAGCCGATAAAGCCCGCTCCACCCGTAATCACCACTCTCATAGCCTGTCCTTAAAAAAATCTTTTATCTCGTCTAAATTCGCAAATTCAGTGTAAAATTCGCTCGTTTTGTTTAAATTTTCGCTCAATTTTTCGCCTTTTTTAAATTTTTCGTCCTTAAATTCACTTGTTTGCTCGCAAGCTTTTTTCACAAGGCAAAGCCCCTTTATACCAGCGTTTTGCCCAGCTTGCATATCGGTAAAATTGTCGCCTATTAAAATGGAATTTGCCAAATCTATGTCAAATTCAGCCTGTGCCTTTAAAATCATACCGGGCTTTGGTTTGCGACACTCGCACCCTTGCAAATGCGGGCAGTGATAAACCTTGCTTATGCTGATGCCCTTTTTTGCGAACTCGCCAAGCATAAATTCGCTTAATTTTTCAAAGTCTTTTTCGCTGTAAAAACCCCGCTCAATGCCTGATTGATTCGTAATCACAAAGATTTTAAAGCCTTTTTGTGAAAAAAATTCACAAAGCTCAAAAATCCCAGCGCAAAATTCAAAGTCTTGCACTTTATAAACATAGCTTTTATCGACATTTATCACGCCGTCTCTATCTAAAAATAAGGCTTTTGCTTTCATAGCAAGCATTATAATACAAAATTTTGAATTCTTAATGAATGGTTAAAAAAAATTGTATATAATTAAGGCGAAATTTCACAAGAAAGGAGAAGTTATGAAAAAACTTCTTATGATTGCGGCACTTGCTTGTGTAGGCGTGTCTGCTTATGCTGCTGATGCGGCTACGCTTTACAAAAAATGCGCGGTTTGCCACGGCGCAAAGGCTGAGAAGGTTTATCTCAATAAGGTTCCTGCTCTTAAAACCATCTCAAAGGCTGAAAGACTCAAATATATGAAAGAGTATGCAGCTGGCACGAGAAACGCTTATGGACAAGGCGCTATAATGAAGCTCAACCTTAAAGGCTTGACAGAAGCTGACTTTGTAGCTATCGAGGACTATATCGATACCTTGAAATAGTCTTTTTTCGGGCTTTTGCTAGCTTTTGCAAAGCCCATTTCGAGCTGGCTCATTGCTGGCTCGTTTTCTCTCATCACTTGGGCGTAAATTTAACCAAAACACAAGCCATTTTGAGCGTTTTTTGTCTTTGATGATAAAAAATGCAAAAAAATTTAAATTTTTTTAAATTTTTAACCTTTTCTTATACATTTTAAGCTATTATTTTTTTGTTGGTTTGGCAAAATTTCCTTGCTGAATCGCATTAAAATGATAAAAATTTGCAAAATTGAGCCTAAATTTAAGTTTAAATTCGCTCAAAAAAGAAAGGTGTAAAATGCGTATCAAAGCCCAGCATATCCCATATATCAGCAACAAAATCGTCCTAGACATAGCAAATTCAAGCTTTGTTGATGTCAAAGATACCCTTGAAAAGCTCAACCAAACAGCCACGCAAGTGCTAGAAAATGACGCCTTAAAAGAAAGAAAACTCGATGAAAAAGTCAAAGAAATTTTAGAAGAGCAAGAAGAGGAAATGCACTTTTATCAAGCCGACAGAAAGAGTATGTTTTGGCTTGTCAAAAAAAAGTTAGCGCCCGAATTTGAAGTGATTTTTAACAGCGAGGACAGGCACAACCAGCTTGCACACCTTATCTTGCAAGAGTTTGTCGAAAATGATTTAATCAACTTTGGCGTGAGCGAAAACCGCGTGAAAAACCTTATCTTTGCGGCGATTGATGATTATCTTAAAAGCTATGAAAAAATCGAGGACATAGTCTTTGAAAAGATAGACAAAATGCAAGAAAACCGCAGCAAAAAACTTGTAGTCGGCTCAGAAGAATACGAGCTGATTTTTGATAAGCTTTACCAAGAAGAGCTAAGAAAAAAAGGTATGCTGTGAAAGCCTTTGTGTATTTGGAAAATGGCGTTTTTTTCAGCGCAAAGGCTTATGGGGCAAACGGCACTTATGATGGGGAGCTAGTTTTTAACACTTCTTTAACAGGCTACCAAGAAATCATCTCAGACCCAAGTTATGCGGGGCAGTTTATCGTTTTTTCTATGCCAGAAATAGGCATTGTAGGGACAAACAAGGCTGATGATGAGTGCGAAGAAGTCTTTGCTAGCGGGATTTTCGTGCATCATTTTGAGGAAAATTTTTCAAATTTTAGAGCAGAAAAAAGCCTTGATGAGTATCTTAAAAGCAAAGGCAAAATCGCTATTTGCGGCGTGGATACTCGGGCTTTGGTAAAGCTGGTGCGTGATTGTGGCAACATTCGCGCCATAGTTTCAACGCAAATTTGCGATAAAAGCGAGCTTCAAGCCGAGCTTGCCAAACGCCCTAAAATCGATGAGATAAATTTAGTCGCCAAGGTAAGTGCGAAAAAGCCTTACAAACACGCACAAGGTGCTTGGGACAAGGCAAGTTTAGGCTATAAAAGCCCTAAAAATTTAGCTAAAAAAGTGGCGGTTATGGATTATGGCGTGAAAAAAAATATCCTTAACGAGCTGGTTGAAGCTGGCTTGCAAGTAGAAGTTTTTCCTTATGACACTAAGGCTGACACGCTCATAAAGCTCTTTGAAAAGGGCGAAATTCAGGGCGTTTTTCTTTCAAACGGACCGGGCGAGCCAAAGATTTTAAAGGCTGAAATCGATGAGATTAAAAAGCTCATAAAGGCTAAAATTCCTATGCTTGGCATTTGTCTGGGACATCAGCTTTTAAGCAACGCCTTTGGATATGAAACCTACAAGATGAAATTTGGGCAACACGGCGCAAATCACCCCGTGCTGCACCAGCAAAGCAAGGTGGTTGAAATCACCGCGCAAAATCACAACTACAATGTGCCTGAAAGCATTTGCGAAGTAGCAACCATCACGCACCGCAACCTTTTTGGCGACAATGTCGAAGGCGTTGTGTATAAGGACTATCCTATCATCTCCGTGCAGCATCACCCTGAAAGTTCGAGCGGACCGCACGAGAGTAAATATATCTTCGCTGAGTTTGCGAAACTGCTGTGAATTTTGACATTTTAGCGACTATGAGTGTGGCGGTGCTGTCGAGTTTTTCTCATTGTTATGCAATGTGCGGTGGCTTTAACCTAGCCTTTTTACGCTTAAATTCAGCCACAAACATAAATTCACCCTTAAATTTAGCCCCAAAAAATTTCGAGCAAAATCCAAACCTAAATTCAGCAAAAACCGCTCAAATTTCGCCCTTAAATTTAGCACAAAACGCAAAAAACCGCTCAAATTTCACGCGTAATTTAGCTCAAAATTCAGCCCCCTTTGCCCTAATCCTTACTTACCACAGCTTTCGCATCATCGCTTACACACTTTTGGGCGTGATTTTTGGGGCGTTTGGCAATGTTTTAGCCTTTTTAAACAAGGGCGTTTTGTTTTTTGCTTTGGGCGTTTTTATGGTGCTTTTAGCCCTAGCGCTCAACTACAAGGGCAAATTTTTAGCCTTTTTTGAAAATCCATTTTTTTTCAACGCCTTTGCTAAGAAAGTATGGCAAAAAGTGAAATTCAAAGGCTACAAAAGTGCCGTTGTTTTGGGCTTTTGCAACGGCTTTGTGCCTTGTGGGCTAGTGTATTTTTTCCTTGCCCTTGCGATGAGTCAAGAAAATTTATACCAAAGTGCGTTCATAATGCTACTTTTTGGGCTTTGCACCCTGCCTGCCTTACTTTTTTTTAGCGAAGTGGCGCGTTTTTTAGAACGCCGTTTGGGAAGTAAATTTCAAAATTTATGGACAAAAATTTCGTATTTGATTATAATGCTTTATGGAATTTATCTTGCGTATTTGGGGCTAGGACTGACACGATGAAAATGGACTTAAACGCCTATATCAAGGGCATTGAAAAGATGATGATTTACTCGCAAACCGATGAAAACGGCGTTATCACAAATGTCAATCGCCATTTTTGTCGAGTGAGCGGATACAGCAAAAAAGAACTCATCGGCAAGAAACACGGCATTTTAAAGCACCCTGACATTTCAAAATGCGCTTTTCGCAAGCTCCGCAAAAAAATGGGCGACACAAAGCCTTATAAAATCATCTTTCAAAACCTAAGCAAAGACGGCAAAACGCTATATTTAGACACTCTCATCATACCCATACTCAACGAAAAGGCTGAAATTTGCGCTTATGCGAGCCTGTCTTATGACATAAGCAAGTTTTTTGAGCTAAATGGCGAGCTTTTAAACGCTAAAAACGAGCTGCGCCAGATGAATGAAAACTTTGAAGAAGTGATGATAAACTACCACAAGAGCTTTTACGAGCAAAGGCAAAGCGTGGAGGAAGAGCTGCGCTCAAATTTCATCAACAACGAAGCCGAACTGCGACAAATTCATCAAAAAAGCGTGGATATATCCGTCCAGCAAACCCTTGTGAATTTGGCTCATCAGTGGCGTCAGCCCTTAAATGAGCTTGGTATCGCGCTTTTTGAGCTAAAAAACAACGCCCACAACTCAAACGCACTGCAAGCAAACTACGACAAATGCAAGGATTTAATCCAAAAAATGTCATCAAGTATCGATAGTTTCACAAACTCTTTAAGCAAACAACGCCTGTCTTGCTTTTGGCTCAAAAACGCCCTTAAAGAAGTGCTTGACATTAACTTTGAAGCCTTTGAAAACGCGGGGGCGAACATAGAAATTCAAAGCAAAGAGAGTGATTATCTCGTCTTTGGGGCAAAAGATGAGCTTGTGCGCGTGTTTTATCATCTTTTTATGAACGCCATTGAAGCCTACGGCAAGAAAAAAAATAAAAATATATTTGTAACTTTAAGTAAATTCAACAAAAACTATGTTAAAATTAGCGTCAAAGATAAGGCGGGGGGAATTTTGTTTTTGGATAAGGTTTTTCAGCCATTTTGGACGACAAAGTATCCTGTGCAGGGAGCTGGGCTGGATTTGTATTTTTGCAAACAGATTGTAGAGAGTATGCAGGGGCAAATCGTTGCTAGCAACGACAAAAAGGGCGCTTGCTTTAACATTTATCTTAAAGAATGCAGGGAAAATCAATGAAAGACTTGAATTTGATGATAGTTGAGGACGAGGACAAGCTGCGAGATGGCTTGCAAAGGGCGTTGAGTGGCTTTTTTGCCAAGCTTATCACCGCTAAAAACGGCGATGAGGGGCTTAAAAAATTCAAAAAATACAACCCAGACCTTGTCATCACGGACATTTTAATGCCTATTGTCGATGGGCTTGATATGGCAAAAGGCATTAAAGAAATCTCCCCAGACACGCCCGTCATCGTGCTTTCGGCTTACTCTGAAAAAGAGCGGCTTTTGCGAGCTATCGACATAGGCATAGACAAATATCTCATCAAACCTGTCGATATAGACGAGCTTTTGCGCATCATCGAGCGTATCAAAGAGAGCAAAATAGGCACTAACGCGACTATCCGCATCAACGCACACTATGAATTTGACCGCGTAAAAAAGGTTTTGGTGCGAGACGGCATACAAATCGCCCTTACGAAAAAAGAGCTTGCCTTCGTGTCCTTGCTCATCAAGCAATCAGGCGCGCTTGTGCTGCACGAGGACATAAAACGCCACATTTGGACGAGCGAGAGCGTAACGGACACGGCTATACGCACTTTTATCAAGCGCGTGCGCGACAAGGTAGGCGATGAGCTTATCAAAAATGTCCCCGGACTTGGGTATAAAATCAACATATAAAAATTTAGACTATTTCTCAAAAAAAGTTGATTTTGCATATCTTTTAAGTTCATTTTAAATGGTAAAACCATTATCATTTTAAGCAAGCGCAGCAAATGAAAATCCACAGCTTGATTTCGTGGATACTTCACTTGCTCACTCGTGATGACGGACAAGGTGTAAAATGCGTTTAAGAAAAACTAAATTTAATTTTGCTAATATCAGCCTCGTTTAAATCATAAGGCGTTTTAGTGTGAAAATCAGCATAAAATAAATGGTGCTGAATGCTTTTTTTGATGATGGGTTTGGAGGAAATTTTGGGACTTGGGTTTTTTGTGGGGTTAAATTTGATTATTAGCGATAGTAGAATTTGATACTTTATTTTCATCGCCCATTGTAATGCTGTTGTCAGTATGATTATCTTGTATAATAACATTTATAACATTATGAATTTCTTGCCTTTGTGCCTCATTTTTATCATCTATGCTAATATCCAAATCATCAAGGCAGCCAAATTCTTTTTCAAGCTCAGTCAAAATATCAATGACTTTTAACCTAACTTTTTCTATAATCTTACTCAAATAAATTCTATCATACACTTTTTTTGCACTTAATACCTGTATATTAGTGCCATATTCAAAAATTTGAAAATTTTCAGGGCTTATTGATTCTGCAACTTCTTCTTTGTTTTTTATAATTTGTTCTAGCATTTCCATCGGGATTTCAATATATTTGTGTAAAAATTTTTCCTTTTCTTTTTGTGGCACTTTATCTAAAATTATAGTTGGCAATGGGGCATTCTTGGCTCTAGTTAAACCCACATCATAAGTTCCTATGCAATAAATGGGAATTTTTCGATATTCTGGGATAGTATCGTTTTTTTCATATCCTTGAATTTCATTTCTTATCCATTGCTCCAAATTTCTATCTTTAATATCTTTTGCTAATATAAGCATTCTTTCTAATGCTTGTTTTGTGGTGATTTCATTATTAACAAGCTGTTTGATAATTTTGCTTTTTGCCATAGTTACCCCTTAAACCACGCTATTGTGGTAACAAAAAAATTTGTTAATTTTTGAAAAATGGATTTTTCTTTTGGATTTTTTATATTGATATTATTGCCTATATTTGAATTTGATATTTTATTTTCGCTTCCTAGTTGTATATTATTGATGATTGGTGAATTTGTGCATATTTGTTTGATATTATATTCATCAGCCCATTGAGCGAGCTTGAATTCCATTTGCGTAATCAAACATTTAAGTTTTTTCAAATTTTCACTCGTTTCATAAATTGTATTTCCAAATTTATCGTATGTTGGTCTTATTCCAAAATCCATATCTTCATTATAATAAGCCTGTCCTATTATTTCAATTTGTTCTGCGGCTATTCGTGGATTATTTTCTGCCAAAATACTTTTGCATTCGTCTATATGTTTTCTTAATTGCTCGACTTTTGTGCTTTCCATACTTAAACCCTTTCTATGATTTTGATATCATTAGGACTTAAATTATACAACTTATAAATAAGATTGTCAATGTCTTTTTCGAGTTTGTTTGTATCAGCACTTGAATTTTCAGCTTTTAAGGCTAAAATTTGATTTACCAACTTCACAAGCTCATCAACTAAATTTTGGTTTTCTTTTGTGATTTTTGGGATAGGTAATTTTTCCAAAGCGTGTTTGTTGTATTGATATGCGTTGTTGCCTAAAATACACCCACCACAAAAATTTTTAAAATAAAATGTAATCAAAGTGCTACTTAACAAACCAAGTAAAAATTTTGTATTTATCTTTTTGCTGATAATTATAAATGAAGTTTTTTCTAAAAACATATTTGCACTATCATACATAAAATAAGCCCCTTGCGAAGTCTCTGGATACACAATCTTTTCTTTCTCAAAGTCCTCTAAATACGCACAATTTCGCAAATTATAAGGCGTTTTGCCTTTGTCGGCTCGTTTTTCTAGCTTTGGATAAAAGCTGTCCAAATGCTTTTTCAAGGCTGGATAATCGTTTATGTCAATGGCTGGTATTTGCTCGCCATTTTGCGAAGTGTAGCCGTTGTGCGTGTTGATGAGCCACAAGCCCGCCCATTCATAGCTGTATCTTTTTATGTCTCGTCCGCGTAAAATCGACTTGATGAGCTTTTCGGTGCGCTCACGCTCGGTAAGCATAACAATGTTGCAAGCTGATTTGCCAGCGTGGCAATCTGCTTTGTCATTTTGAGCTTTCGTAGAAAGCGAAGAATCCACGCCTTTATTTTTAGATACTTCGCTACGCTCAGTATGACAAGGATAAGGTTTGCGTGATTTGTCGCTATCATCACAAGCCTTTAAAATCATTTCTTTTGTCTGTGTGTCGATGATAAAGGCTTCGTTATAGCCTGTTAAAACGCCACGATAAATAGCTATGTCCCATTCTTTCAAAGGCGTGCCGACTTGCTCGATTTTGCTTTTTAGCTCAAAAAGGGCATCATCACCAAAGATGAAAGCCTCTTTGCTGAGTTTGCTTTGTGGGATTAAATTTTCGTGCAAATTTTCTATAAATTCAAGGCTTTGCAGTTTGCCTGCGGGGTGTTTTTTGTAGGAAAATTCAGTATTTTATTTGGCTTTTGCTTTTGGCAGCTTATGATGAGAGTATCCACAGTAACGCCGTCAAAGGCTGTAACGCCATTTAAATCAAGTATGTGCAAAAGCCTTGAATTTTCAAGTAAAAATTCACGCAAATTCGCCCCATAGCCTGCACGAGCGAATTTGTTTGAAACGATAAGGCTTAAAATACCACCCTCTTTAAGCACTGAAATGCCTTTGGGAAAGAAGTAGGTTAAGATGTCGGCTGTGGAGTTTGCAAAGGATTTGCCACTTTTGAGTTTAAGGCTTTCAAAGGCTTTTAGAATCCGCTCTTTGTTTGGTATATCCTCTTGTCTAATGTAGGGCGGGTTGCCTATGATTAAATCAAAGCCGATGAAGTCGCCGAAATTGTCTTTGTCTATGTTTGATAAATTGAGAATTTCAGGGAATTCATAACGCCATTCTATGCTTTCGTCTTTGGCTTTTTGTAAGTCTTGATATAATTTGTGAATTTTGTTGATTTGAGCCTTGCTTGGCTTTTTGCTAAAAAGGGCGTATTGTTTCCATTCAGAACGCTTGTCTGTTTCTTTGTAGATTTCAACTAAATCCTGCAAGGGCTTGTTTAAATCCTGCGTGCCGTAGTTTTCGACAAAGATTTTTAACTCGTTGTCTAGTTTATCTTGCGTGGGTTTGGTGTAAAGCATTTTCTTTAAGCTGTCTTTGATTTGCTGTATTTGCTCTCTTAAATCATCTTTTTTGCCTACCTTGTCTTTATACTCTTGCACTAGGGCGTTATACCTTTGAATGTGTGCTTTAAAAGTGTTTGAGAACTCAGTGTTGTGGTCTTTGTGCCATTTTACTGAATTTTCAATGTCTTTGCCATCTTGTGTGGCGATGAGATTTAAGAGTGAGTTGCCGCATTTAATGTTTATATCGATATTTGGCAGGGTTTGAAGCTGATGGCATTCGTCATTTAAATTCTCATCAAAGCCCTCATCGCCCTTTTGTAAATAATAAGAATTTTTCAAAAGCTCTATCCAAAGGCGGAGTTTGCAGATTTGGCTTGAATTTTTGTTTATATCTACGCCAAAAAGGTTGTTTTCTATGATTTGGCGTTTGAGTTCAAAAAGGGCTTTTTGGATTTTATGCCTTTCATCGCTTTGAATTTTGGGTCTTTGATACTCGAAAACTTTTCCGTCTCTTGTTTTAAGGACGATTTCATCGTTTTGCAATTTCAATTCGCAAGCGTTTAAACCCTCCGCTAGTCCTAATGCGTGGTAGATTGCTATCATTTCATTAAGGGCGGAGACAAGAAAATGCCCACTGCCAACTGCGGGGTCGCAAATTTTAACGCTTTGCAAAAGAGAAATAAATTCAGCTTCGTTTTTGAAATTTCTATCGATTTGCTTTTTTAAATCCTGTAAATTCTCGCAATCCCATTTGAATTTTTCGTTGAATTTATCTACAACCACCTTTTCAATGGCGTTTTTACACATATAGCTTGTAACGGCACTTTTGGTAAAGACTGAGCCGTCTTTGTAGCCGTTGAGGCGTTCAAAGATTTTGCCCAAAATGCTGGCGTTTATGATGTTTTCTGCCCTTGCGTTTTCATCGCCACTACTAAAATCGTATTCGTTTAGGAAGTCAAGCAGGGCTATCAAGGGCTTTTTGTCAAGCTCGCTAATGTGGCATAGTCTGTTTTCGCACTCGCTTGGCTCAAACAAAGATGAATTCAAGTAAGGAAGCTTAAATTGGGGCGATTTGGTGTCGTCTCTTTGGGCAAAGTCTTTGGCAAAGACATTGAAGAAAAGGTTGCTTAAATCGTAGCTGGATTTGATTTTGTCGCTTGTGAGAAAGGCTTGTCTGTCTTTTTCACTTTTATTAAAGCGTTTTAAATTCGCCTCGACTAGCTTTATGAATAAAATGCGATTTAGCCACGAAATGATAAGCTCCATAATGTCCTCAAAGCTGTCTTTGGTGAGCTTGTTTTTGTTGTTTAGTGTCGTTTTTATGGCATAATAAAGAGTGTCTTTTTCGCCGCTTTCTTTTATAACTATCTTTTTGTCCCCTTTGTTTTCTTTGTCCTCGCTTTGCCTAACTGCTTTTAAACCTAGTATTTTAAGCAAGTTTAAATAGAATTTTTCGTTGATTTCGTTAGCATCTTTGGAACTAAAAAGGCTGAACAAAAAGTCTTTGTGAAAGAGTTTAAAAGCCGTGTGAGGTGTGCTTTCATCGATGTTGTTTGAACTTAAATCCAAGTAAAAGCCTTTAAGCTCGTTGTTTAAGGTGCTTATGATTTCCTTTGCTTTGTCATAAAATAGCGGTGTGTTGAATTTGTATTTGTCAAAGGCGTTTTTGATTTTTGAATTTGTTTTGAAAAGCCTGTCAAATTCCTTGTAATCAAAAATGTAAAAATGATAAAAATCAGTGATAATGATGAATTTAAGCTTTAAATTTTGCTTGATTTTATCCTCTCTCAAATAGTATAAAATCGCTTCGTGCAAGGCTTTGCAATTTGTGTTTGTGGGTGAGAACATATCATCTTTTTTGTCGCTTGGCTTTTTAGTTTCAATAAGAATTTGTGGCAAATCCTCGTAAAATAGGGCTAAATCGGTAGTGGAATTTTCTCCACCGCCATTATCTACATCTTGCTGGGTTTCATAATTTAGCTGCTCAAAAAAGCTTAAAAGAATGCCTTTATGGTTGTTTTCGCTACCCTTGCCGTCTCGCTTTTTGAGATAAAGTTGCAAGGCTTTTTTAAAGTCCTCAATCTCGTTTTGCAAATCTTGCTTTTTAAGGTAATTTGGCTCGAAAAACCTTTCTTTGTCAATGGGCGTGAAGTTTAGCATTTTTGTCCTTTTTGAGTGGCAAATGTGTGCTTAAAATCCTCAAATTCGCCCTGCAAAATGGGCTTTTTCTCATACAAGGGGCTGAAAAAGTCGTTTAAAGCCAAAAATTTAAGCATTGTTTTCTCCATATCTTTCAATCACCTTTCGCAGCACAAGGCTAGCAAGTGCCAAGCCAAAGGCGCCCGTTACGCCCATAAACGAGCCAAGCTCTTTGCAAATGGGCTTTTCATCGCTAAAAACCACTTCAAAGTCCGATTTTAAGCCAGCTTTTTTAAGCTCATAGCGAAATTTTTTCGCTAGGGCGTCTCCGTGCGTTTTGCAAAGTGGCGCAATGGCGATTTTAGTGGCATCAAGCTTTCTCGCACCGCCTGTGGCTGAGACGAAAATTTGTTTTTGAGTATCCACAAGCCCTACAATAGCAACTTTTGCGGGTATATCATCTATGGCATCTACGATAATGTCAAACTCTTGCAAGCTAAATTCACGCAAAAACGCACTATCCACGCGTTTTACTATACCCTTGCCCCCGTAAATTTGCGAAAAAACCTCAGCCTTTGCCCGCCCGATATGCTCGCTATGCAGCTGGCGGTTTAAATTTGTAGCCTCAAAGCTGTCCTCATCGATGAAAGTAAAATCCTTAAAGCCCGTGCGATAAAGCGCATCAACGCAAAAGCCGCCCACGCCGCCAAGCCCAAAAACAAGGACTTTAAGCGTGGTGATTTTGTCAAAAAGCTCTTCGCCGATAAGCCATTTCACGCGTGTAAAGCGGGTTTTAGATAGCTCGTTATCAGCTTTAAATTCAGCATTTTTGTCATCTAAATTCATATTTTTGCCCATTTTTTTAGCGTTTCAAGCTTATTGTAAGCGGTTAAATCAAGCATTATCGGCGTCATCACCGCATAGCCTTGCAAAAGCAAATCAATGTCCGAATTTGCCTGCCTTTCATACTCCAAACCAGCCGCAGCTAACCAAAAATACTCCACTCCGCGTGGATTTTTGTTCGCATAAGCCTTGTAATTATACACTCTCTTGCCCGTGTGAGCGACTTTAAGCCCCTTAAATTCATCTTTTGCGGACGGGAAATTTATGTTGATGAATTCTTTTTTGTCAAGCGGAAAGCCGTTTTTTAAGATTTTTGCCACGATTTGACGCGTGATTTCAAGGGCATTTGTGAAATCAAGTCTTTTTGAATTCTCGCTTTTTCGGTAAAATTGCGAAAGTGCGATTGCAGGAATGCCCTGCAAAACAGCCTCCATAGCACCAGCACAAGTGCCAGAGTATGTTATATCCTCGCTTATGTTCGCTCCGTGATTGATACCGCTTATGACTAAATCGGGCAAACGCGTTTTGTAAAGGGCGTGAAGTGCTAAATACACGCAATCAGCAGGCGTGCCATCATCAAGCTTGTAAAAACGCTTGCCGACTTTGACGAAACGAAGCGGACGCGTGAGTGTTATGGAGTGAGATGAGCCTGATTTTTCAGTGGCTGGAGCGACTACGGTTACTTTGGCGTTAAATTCACGCCGCAACATTTTTACAAGTTTTTTCAAACCCTTGCTCTCAAAGCCATCATCGTTTGTGATTAAAATTTCTTTCATTTTTTGTCCTTGAATTTGATTGTAGCATAAATTTTTTATGGTATAACTAAAATCGCATTTTTTTGTGAAATTTAAGCGCGTTTTGGTTGCCAAAATGCTGTTTTGCTAGCATACGAACTAGCGTAATTTGTGCCTTGCTGATTTTTTGAATGATAAGGATTTTAAGCGTAAAATTTGTTTTTTAAAAATAAAAATAATAAAACAAGCGCGGAAAAGGACACAATTATATTTCATCAAACAAAACTTAAATTTTTACGCATTTTCTGTTAAAATTTAAGGCAAAAATTCACAAATTTTAGGCAAAATTCAAAAATAAATCACAAATCTAAAACAAAGGCAAAAAGCAAGGAAAGGGCGGATTTATGGTAACAATCGAATTTTTAGGACCCATTGAAAAAGCAAGCATTGAGCTTGACATTTGCTCTTTGAGTGAGCTAAAAGCGCACTTGCAAAAGGACGAGACTTTGAAAGAGTGGCTTGGGCTGTGCGCTGTGGCTGTCAATGATGAAATCGTTTCTAGCGTGGATACGCCCTTAAAAGATGGCGATAAAATCACGCTTTTGCCGCCTGTGAGCGGAGGTTAAGCTATGTTTGAGCTGTATAATGGAGCTTTGAGCGTTACTCAAATTCACAAAGCGTGGTTTGAACGCTACAAAAGCGAAAATTTAGGCGCGATGATTACTTTTTGTGGGATTGTGCGTGATGAAAATGGCGTTGAAGCTTTGTATTTTGAGATTTACGAGAAATTGCTTAAAGCCTGGTTTGATAAATGGTGCGAAAAAGTGGCGCAAGATAAGGTAGTGCTGTGCTTTGCACACGCCAAAGGGGAGGTTAAAATTCATCAAAGTAGCTATTTTGTGGCGGTTATCAGCAAGCAAAGAAAGCTAGGGCTTGCGCTCATCAATGAATTTGTCGAGGATTTTAAAGCAAATGCGCCTATTTGGAAGTTTGATGTGAAAAATGGCGTGAAAACTTACGCCTTTGAGCGTTCATCAAAGCTCAAACACGCTGGAATTTTGGGGTAAAAATGAGCTTAATGTCTTATGAAAAAGGGCTTGAAACCTTGCTTGCAAGCGTTTTGCCCTACGAAAAAGTCGAAAAAATCGCCCTTACAGAGTGTTTAGGGCGCATTTTAGCCTGCGACATAAGCGCGAGTGATGATTATCCAGCCTTTGCCACAGCGTCAATGGACGGCTACGCCGTTCGCTTTGCCGAGCAAGAAAACGCCCTTAAAATCATCGGTTCAGTGCCTGCTGGGACCTTTCCAAAATACTCACCCAAAGAAAATGAATGCGTCAAAACCTTTACAGGCTCGCTAATGAGCGCAAATTTAGACACGCTCGTGCCTGTGGAAAATGTAAGCGTTGAAAATGACACGCTCAAAATAAATCAAAAAGTGCCGCTAGGCTTTGCGGTGCGTGGCGTTGGAGAGAGTTACAAAAAGGGCGAAATTTTGCTCAAAAAAGGCACAAAGCTCGGTTTTAGTGAGCTTGCGCTTTTAGCTGAACTTGGTTTTTTTCACATAAGCGTCTTTATAAAGCCTGTAATAGGCGTTTTAAGCAGTGGCGATGAGCTGAAAGATTTGGGCGAAAGTTTGGATAATCCTGCTCAAATTCGCTCATCAAATCACATAGCCATAGCGAGTTTAGCGCGAAGTTTTGGCGCAAGGGCTATTATTTTTCCATTGCTTAAAGACGAGCAGCACTCTGTAAAGTCTGCCATTGCGAACGCCCTTGAAAGTTGCGATATACTCATCACCACAGGCGGCGTGTCTATGGGGGATTTTGACTTTTTAAAAGCCGCTGTGCGTGAGTATGAGCTTATCATCGACAAGCTTGACATAAAGCCGGGCAGGCATATCAAGGTAGCAAAAAGCGGCAAGAAGTTTATTTTAGCCTTTGCGGGCTTTCCTTACTCATCGATGGTCGCCTTTCACTTAACAGCTAGGCAAATCCTAAATTCGTGGCTTTGCCAGAAAAATGACTTTGTCATCAAGGCTTTTTTAAAGGGCGCATACAGCAAAAAATCGCCCTTTTTTGAATTTGTCGCTTGCAATGTGGAGTTTGAAAACGGCAAGGTTTGCGTGAATTTAAAGGACAAAAAGCAAGGAAGTAGCGCGATTATTAGCAATTTAAATCAAAATTCAGCCCTAATGCTCGTGTCAAAAGAGTGTCAAAGGCTAGAAAATGGCGATTTAGTAAGCATTATGCTGCTTTCATAAAGGACAAAGCGTGATAATAGAAGCGAAAAGCATAGAAGACTTACGCCAAAGAGCCGATATAGTAAGCGTTATAGAGCATTATGTGGAGGTAAAAAAGAGCGGCTCGGCGTTTGTGTGCGTTTGCCCTTTTCACGATGACAAAAACCCAAGTATGAGCATCAACGCTCAAAAGGGCTTTTACCACTGCTTTGCGTGCAAGGCGGGCGGCGATGTGTTTAAATTCGTGCAAGATTATGAGCGCGTGGGCTTTGGCGAGGCGGTTGAGCGCGTGGCGAGCCTGTGTAACTTTACGCTTAATTACACCAGCCAAAAGCAAGAAATCAACAAGGCAATTTATGAAATTTTGCCCCTTTTAAACGCCTTTTACAAGCAGAATTTAAGCAAACACAAAGAAGCCTTGCAATACCTTTACAACAGGGCTTTGAGCGATGATGATGTGCGAAAATTTGAGCTTGGTTATGCCCCAAGTTCAGCTGAGACTTTAAGGTTACTTAAAAACGAAAAAATCGAGCTTAAAAACGCCGCTGAATGCGGTGCGGTGAAATTTAGCGAAGAGCAAAAGGATTATTATGCAAGTTTTATTAACCGCATAAGTTTTCCTATATACGACCACAAGGGCTTGCTCGTGGGCTTTGGCGGGCGCACTTTGGATAGTGAAAATAAGGCAAAATATGTAAATTCTCCGCAATGCCGTCTTTTTGACAAATCGCGCGTTTTTTACGCCTTTCATCTAGCAAAAGAGGCAATCGCAAAGCAAAAAGAAATGATAGTTTGCGAGGGCTATATGGACGCGATTGCCTTTCACAAAGCTGGGCTAAACAACGCTGTGGCAGTGCTTGGCACGGCACTAACCGAGCAGCATTTGCCCCTAATCAAACGCTACGAAGCGCGGGTGATTTTGTGCTTTGATAGCGACACGGCGGGCTTTAACGCCGCTATGCGTTCGGCTTTTCTTTTAAGCACGCACAAAATCGGTGGCAAGGTTGTGAATTTGCAAGGTGGCAAGGACGCAGCCGAGCTGGTGGCAAACGGACAGAGCAAAATGCTTTATAATGCGCTGGATAAGGGCGTAGAGCTTGGTGAGTTTTACATAAGGGGCGTTGTGGCGGGCTTTGACTTGCAAACTCCGCTTGACAAGCAAAAGGCACTTGAAGCGGTGCAAAAATACACCTTTGCGCTTGAACCCTTAATAGCACAGTCCTACACGAATTTAGTGGCGCAGCTTTTGGGCGTGAGTGTTGATTTGGTAGGGCTTTCGCCAAAGGCAGGTTTTAAGAAAGGCTTTGAAAAAAACTTAAACGCGCCAGCAAAGCAAGCAAACACTGATTTAGCTGAACTTCAAGCCTTGATTTTTTTGTATGAAAATCCTCAATTTCAAGCGCTTTTTTTAGAACTTTGCGATGAGCGTTTTTTTAAGGACAAAGAGAGTTTGCAGGCTATCTTGCAAGGGCAAGGCATAGAAAATGCGCTCGTGCGCGAACTGCTTGAATTTCAAAGCATAAAAAAGCTTAAAAAATTCCAAAGCGTTGATGAATTTTTGCTTTCTTTAAGCAAGATAATGCTTGGCTTTTTTAACCGCTCAAAGTGTGCTGATATAGTGTTTTCGCTCAAAAAACAGCTTTTGAGTCTTGTGGATAAAAATGTCTTTAAATTGCAAAAACAGCTTTCAAATGCTGAATTTCAAAGGCTTTTGAGCGAGATTTTAAAGGATTTAAAGCAAAATGACGATGAAAACGCCCTTATGCAACGGCTTAAAAACTTCCAAAAAAACCGCTTTGATTTGAGCGCGGAAATCTTTTGAATTTAACCCTTAAATTTAATCAAAAATTTGAAACTGCTTGATTTTATCCACATATCTGTCAAGGCTGTCGGCAAAAAGGGTAACGATGACTTTATTTTGCACTTTTTGAGCGATTTTAAGGGCAGCTGCGACACAAGCTCCTGATGAAATGCCAGCTAAAATGCCTTCTTTTTGCGCTAAAAGCCTCACACCTGCAAAGGCTTCATCATCGCTGATTTTAATCACCTCATCAACAAGCGATATATCCATAGTTTGTGGCACAAAGTGGTTGCCTATGCCCTCTATATTTGCCTCTCCGCACTCCCCACCACCGATGATAGAGCCTACGGGGTCGCACAATACGCATTTTGTGTGCGGATTTTTTTCCTTTAAAAAGCATGAAATTCCGCTAAAACTGCCCCCGCTTCCAGCCCCGCACACGAAAAAGTCGATTTTACCCTCTAAATCAGCATAAATTTCGCGTGCGGTGCTTTCATAGTGGGCTTTTGGGTTGAATTCATTTGTGAATTGGTCAAAATAATAAGCGTTTGGCGTTTGCGTTGCAAGGGCTTTTGCTCGCTCTATACTGCCGTCAATGCCTTGATTTTTGGGCGTGTGAATGATTTGCGCTCCAAGTGCTTTCATTAGGGCTTGTTTTTCGGGCGAAAATTTTTCAGCCACAACCAAAATCACCTTTAAATTTAGCTCCACGCCAGCAAGGGCAAGGGCAAGTCCTGTGTTGCCAGCTGTGGCACAAATGATACTTGTTTTATCGCCGATAACTCCACTTTCTTTGAGCTTTTTGAGCGAGTAAAGGGCGATTCTATCTTTTATCCCGCCTGCTGGGTTTTGGAATTCGCATTTCGCGTAAAGTTCGTTGCCATTTTGCGCGCCTATTTTACTTAACTTTAAAAGTGGTGTGTTGCCGATAAGCCCTGCAATGCTTGTGTGTATCATTTACTAGCCTTTGAGATAGCCTTTTGTAAGTCTTTGATTAAGTCATCTGCGCTTTCAATGCCTACTGAAAGGCGGATTAACTCATCTTTTATCCCTAGTTTTGAGCGAATTTTAGACGGTATAGAAGCGTGAGTCATCGATGCAGGGTGGCACAAAAGGCTTTCAACCCCGCCTAAACTCTCAGCAAGTGCGATAATTTCAGTGCTTTTAAAGAATTTCTTATAATCAAGCCCCTTTTTTAGCTCAAAACTTATCATTCCGCCCCCGCTTTTTGCTTGTCTTTTGTGTGTTTCATAATATGAACTTTGCTTTAAGGCTGGATAATACACCTTTTCAACGCTTTTGTGGCTTTGCAAAAACTCAGCGATTTCAAGCGCGTTTTGGCTGTGCTTATCCATACGAAGCGCCAAAGTTTTAAGCCCACGAACCAGCAAAAAGCTGTCAAAAGGCGCAAGCACCGCACCGATAGCATTTTGCAAAAAGCCAAGCCGCTCGCCAAGTTCCTTGTCGTTTGTAACTACCAAGCCACCGATAACATCGCTGTGTCCGCCTATATATTTAGTCGCTGAATGCACCACTATATCGATACCAAATTCAAGCGGGCGTTGCAAATAAGGCGTCATAAAGGTGTTGTCTATGATAGAGATGATGCCTTTTTGCTGAGCGATTTTTGCAATTTTTTCTATACTCACCACGCTTAAAAGCGGATTTGCAGGCGTTTCAAACAAAATCGCCCTTGTTTTTTTGCCTATGAGTTTTTGTAAATCATCGTAATTTTCGCCCTCAAAGATAGTATAATTTATCTCAAAGTTCCTAAAAACCTTATCCAAAAGCCTAAAAGTGCCGCCATACACCTGCGCTAAGATGATTATCTCATCGCCGCTTTTAAAAAGGCTGAGCACATTTGCCAAAGCCGCAAGCCCAGAAGCGTAAGCAAAGCCGTATTTGCCACCTTCTAGCTCAGCGATAAGGCTTTCAATGCCGTCTCTTGTGGGGTTTTTCGTGCGTGAGTATTCATAGCCCAAATTCTCGCCAAGCGCGTTTTGCTTGTAGGTTGAGGTTTGATAAATAGGCACATTGACAGCCCCTGTGCGAGGGCAAGTGGTAAGTCCTGCGTGGATTAAAGCCGTTTCAAATGAAAAATTTCGCATTTTTTGTCCTTTTTTCGTGCTTTTTTGCTTTTTTTTTAATTTATGATAAAATTCTTTAAATTCTTTAAATTTTTGTTTCAATTTATGCAAATTCTTGTGAATTTCTTAAATTTTTACCCCAAATTCACGCAAGATTTTACAAAAATCGCCCAAAATTTAAATTTTGCAAAAATTTGCTTTGTAATTCTAACTAAAATTCTCTTAATTAACACTAAAAAGCTAAAAATTTACCCAAAAATTTCGCCACATTTACCCAAAAAAGCTACAATTTGCAAAAAAATTAAGGTTTGGCTTTTGAGAACTTTGATGAAAAAACGCAGAAAAAAGATAAACAATATCATTATTTTAGCTCTCATTGTAGTGGCTGTTGGCTTAGGCATTCAGTTGCAAGTTTTTGAGCGAAGTGCGCCTGTGATTTACATACAAGATACGATTTATACAAATTTGCAAGAACCCTTGCCCGTGCGTATAACCGATGAGATTTCAGGTATCAAAAAAGTGAAAATCACACTCAAAAAAGACGCCAAAGATGCGGGCGTGATTTTATACGATGAAAAGATAGACAAGCAAAAAGAACTCGTCCTTGAAGTCAAACTGCCCCAAATCATTAAAAGCACGGACACTTACACCCTTGAAATTTCAGCCAAAGACAGCTCTTTGTGGAATTTTTTTCAAGGCAATGAAGCCCTAAAAAACATTCCCATAGTCGTAGATACGCAAAAGCCAGCGGTAAATATCCTAGCAAATTCCTATCAAATCGAGCAAGGCGGAGCGGCGGCTGTGGTTTTTGAGGCAAGAGATGAGTATTTGCAAGACTTGCATATCGAGGACAACAAGGGACGCAGGTTTGCGGTGTCGCCTTATCTTAAAGACAACCATTACGCCGCACTTGTAGCGTGGAACGCCAAAGAGCAGGACTTTCGCGCCTTTGTCATCGCTAAGGACAAGGCGGGCAATGTAACCAAAGAGCGCATTCGCTACTATCTCATCAACCGCAAGTATCGCAACTCAAACATAGCCCTAAAAGACGGCTTTTTGGACGGTAAGATAGAGGATTTAGCCCAGCAATACGCGCAAAACAAAAATTTAGCCCGCCTTGAAAAGTTTAAATTCGTCAATGAAACCTTGCGTTTAGGCAACGAAGAGCGCATTCACAAGGTGAGCGCACAGGCGAAAAAAGATTATAACGGCTTGCAATTTACTCGTTTTGTGCCACTTAAAAACGCGATGAAAGTGGGCGATTTTGCCGACCATCGTTTTTACTCTTATAATGGCGAGTTTGTGAGTGAGTCGTATCATCTTGGTATCGATTTAGCAAGCGTTGCAAGGGACAACATTTACGCAAGCCTTGATGGCAAGGTGATTTTCGCTGAGGAAAATGGAATTTATGGCATAAATATTATCATCGACCACGGCTTTGGGCTTTACAGCCTTTATGGGCATTGCAGCTCTAAACTCGTGGCTGAGGGCGATGAGATAAAAGCGGGCGAGATTATCGCTAAAACAGGCACAAGCGGGCTGGCACTTGGAGACCACTTGCATTTTGGGATTTTGGTGCAAGGCGTGGAGGTGCGACCTGAGCAGTTTCAAGATGCGAAATGGCTACAAAGCTACATAATTTCGGTGCTTGAAGAGGGACGAAAAATCATACTGAAAGAGAGAAAATGAAACAAATCACACTTGCAAAAAGCGTCAAAGGCGTAGGCATAGGACTACATAAGGGCGAGCCTATCGAGCTTTGTTTAGAGCCTTTGGAGGCAAACAGCGGCATAGTTTTTTTTAGAAGCGATTTAAATGTGAGTTTTAAGGCTGAGCCTGCAAATGTCATCAACACAAAGCTAGCCACAGTTATAGGCAACGAAAAAGCCTATATATCAACGATAGAGCATTTGTTAAGTGCGATAAACGCCTATGGCATAGACAATGTCCGCATAGTGCTAAATGCAAACGAACCGCCTGTAATGGACGGCAGCTCCATAAGTTTTTGTATGATGCTTGATGAAGCGGGTTTGCGCGAGCTTGATGAGCCAAAGAAAATTTTAGTGATAAAAAAGACTATTGAGGTAAAAGACGGCGATAAATTCGTGCGTATCACGCCCACAAATGAGCCACGCATCAATTATACCATTAAATTTGACAATGCTTTAATCGGCGAACAGCATTATAGCTTTGAATTCAGCAAGAAAAACTACATAGAAGAAATAGCCCGTGCGCGCACCTTTGGCTTTTTAAAAGATGTCGAAACCTTGCGAGCGATGAATTTAGCACTTGGGGGCAGTCTTGAAAACACGGTAGTTTTAGATGATAACCGCATTTTAAACCCTGAGGGCTTGCGCTTTCGCGATGAATTTGTGCGACATAAAATTTTAGACGCCATAGGGGATTTAACCCTGCTTGGATATAGAGTTTTTGGGGATTATGTCTCTTATGCGGGCAGCCATCACTTAAATCACTTGCTGACAAAAGCCGTGCTGGCTGATACAAGTGCCTATGAAATCATAAGCCTTGAAAAAGAAAAAGAACAAGCCTACGAAAAGGTGTTTGCCTAGCGATGACTTTACTCTTAAACGCCCTTGCAAGTCCCATTCAGTTGGGGCTTTATAAAGATGATATGCTTGTGAAATGCTATGAAAGCGATGAAAAGGCGAGCGAGTTTTTGCCCGTGATTTTGGAGCAAATTTTGGCTGAATTTAGCCTAAAAAGGCTCATTTATGCAAATGGACCGGGTTCTTTTATGGGGATAAAAATCAGCTTTGTAAGTCTTAAAACATTAAGCATAGTGCTGAATTTACCACTCTTTGCGGTGAGTGCCTTTGAGCTAAATGATTACGCGCCCATTAGGGCAAACAACTCCTTGTGCTTTGTTTATGATAAGGGACAAATAGCCTTGCAAAAGGCAGTAGCGGGCGAGTTTGCTTTGCCAAAAACTTTAAAAGGGCTGAATTTATCAAGCGATAATGCGCCTTTTTATTTTTTGGATGCGGTGTAAAGGGCATTTGCCACAAAAAAAGGACAAATTTGAAGATAAAAATTCCAGCCACAAGTGCAAATTTAGGACCGGGCTTTGACAGCTTGGGGCTAGCTTTGAGTTTATACAACGAAGTGCGGATAAAAAAGGTGCAAATTTCAAGTATGAGCGTCAAGGGCGAGGGCGAAACGAACATTTTTGTAAAGAAAAACAACCCGTTTTTGCGGATATTTGATGAAATTTATAGCTTTTTAACCACTGAAAAATCAAACTTTCGCTTTGAATTTTTTAACGCTATCCCCTTTTCACGCGGGCTTGGTAGCTCATCGGCTGTCATCGTTGGTGCTGTGGCAAGTGCTTATGCGATGGCGGGCAAGAAAATAGACAGGCAAAGTATCTTAAATACAGCTTTGCGTTATGAAAAGCACCCTGACAATATCGCCCCAGCGACATTTGGTGGCTTTGTGTGTAGCGTGGTGCAAAATTCGCAGGTTTTTTCGCTCAAACAAAGCATTGATGATGATTTGCGCGCCGTTGTGGCTGTGCCAAGCGTGGCGATGAGCACGAAAAAATCCCGCAAAAGCCTGCCCAAAAGCGTGAGTTTAAAGGACGCTGTGTTTAATCTTTCTCACGCAAGTTTGCTTACAGCGTGTTTTATGCAAAAAAATTACGATTTGTTGCGCGTGGCAAGCCTTGATAACTTGCACCAAAATATGCGTATGAAAACCCTGCCCCAGCTTTTTAAAATCCAAAAACTCGCCCTTGAAAACGGTGCTTTAATGAGCGTGCTTTCAGGCTCTGGAAGCTCGTTTTTAAGCCTTATTTACAAAGATGAAGCTTTAAATTTAGCGCAAAAAATGCAGGCGAAATTTAAGGGCGTTTTGATAAAAACGCTTGAATTTGACAACAAAGGCTTTGAAATTTGCTAAAATTTGATGAAAAAAAGGGTATAATGCACGCACCCATTAGAATGTGCGTGGTGTGCAGGGAAAAAGCGGCGCAAAAAAGCCTTTTGCGCTTGCAAGTAAAGTCTGGCAAAGCAGTGAAATTCACGGGCTTTGGGCGCAGTTTTTATCTGTGTGAGCTTTGTGCGAAAAAAGACGAAAAAACCTTGCAAAAAGCGTTTTCTAAAAGCAACAAAGGCTTTGTAGAGCCGAATTTAAGGGAGATTTTGTAAATGGCAAAGATTAAGATTATGGATATAGCCGCTGAAATGGGCTATTCTAACAGCGAAGTGATGAAAAAAGCCAACGAATTAGGGCTAAATGTCAAGGTCGCCAACAGCTCAGTGAGCGAAGAAGAAGCCGCTGGAATTTACGAGTATATAAGCTCGGGCATCGTGCCTGAAATGTTTAAGGCGAAGTTAGAAGCCAAAAAGGGCGCTAAAAAAGCCGCGCCCAAAAAAGAAGCCACAAAGCCCGAAAAAGAGAGCAAGCCAAGCCAAAAAGAGCCTAAAAAACCAGCCGCCAAAAAAGAAACGCCAAAAGAACTTAAAGCCGAGCCAAAGCCCAAAAGCGAAGAAAAAGCTCCCAAAACAGAGCCAAAAGCCAAAATTCAAACCAAACCACAAGAAAAGCCCCAAACTCCGCCAACAAGCGAGATTGAAAAAGAGCCTAAAAAGCCCCAAACCAAGCCCGCACAAGAAAGCAAGCCACAAGAAAAGCCCAAAAATGAGCCTGAAATAAACCTTACTAAACGGCGTGGGCTTGTTATTGTTAAGAAAAAAAGAGAGCAAAATGCGAATTTACAAAGCTCTTCGCAAAAAAGTGGCGAGAATTTAAAGCCAAGCGAACGCATAGATTTAAAAGATATATTTTCAAGCACGCAAAATTTAGACAAAAAGCCCAAAAAATCCAAAGCAAAGTCCCAGCCTGTCAGCAAAAAAGACAGCACGACAAAGATGGATTTGCTCGCTAGCAATGATTTTAGCGACATTTCGCTTGATGATGAGAATATCATCGTTTTGCCAGACTTTACGCAAAATGCCATACAGCCAAAGCCAGAGCCTGTTAGCACCAAAAAACAACCAAGCGTTTTAAGGCAAAGTTTTAATCAATTCACAGAAGGCGGCATTCAAAGAAGAAGTCGCAAAAAACCGCCAAAAAGAGTGGAGAAAAAAGAACGCGCCGAAGTGAAAAGCGTGCAAATTCCAAAAGAAATTCGCCTTTATGAATTTGCTGATAAAATCGGCAAAAACACAAGCGAGCTTATCTCAAAGCTCTTTATGCTCGGGCTTATGACGACTAAAAATGACTTTTTAGACGAAGATGCCATAGAAATTTTAGCTGATGAATTTGGGATTGAAGTGAGCATCATCGATGAGGCTGTGGAATTTGACTATGTCAAAGAATATGAAAGCGCACAAGATGAAAGCAGCAGCGAGGCGCGCGCGCCTGTTATCACCATAATGGGGCATGTAGACCACGGCAAAACTTCACTGCTTGATTACATACGCAAATCACGCGTGGCAAACGCTGAGGCTGGCGGTATCACACAACATGTGGGTGCTTATATGGTAGAAAAAAATGGGCGCAAAATCACCTTTATCGACACTCCCGGACACGAGGCTTTTACGGCTATGCGTGCGCGTGGAGCGAGCATAACGGATATTGTTATCATCGTAGTCGCTGCTGATGATGGGGTAAAGCCCCAAACCAAAGAAGCCATAAACCACGCCAAAAGTGCGGGCGTGCCGCTCATCATCGCTATAAACAAAATCGACAAAGAGGGCGCAAATGTCGATATGGTAAAGACTCAGCTTGCCGAGCTTGAAATCACGCCTGTGGAATGGGGCGGCTCGTATGAATTTGTGCCTATTTCGGCTAAAAACGGCACAGGGGTTGATGATTTGCTTGAAATCGTGCTTTTGCAGGCTGACATTTTAGAGCTAAAAGCCAACCCAAAAGCCTTTGCAAAGGCAAGTGTAGTAGAAAGCTCGGTGCAAAAGGGGCGCGGGGCAGTGGCTACCATCATCGTGCAAAACGGCACGCTCAAAGTGGGCGATACCATAGTCGCTGGCGTGGCTTATGGCAAGGTGCGAGCGATGAGCGATGACACGGGCAAGGCTTTAAAAGAGATAAAGCCGGGCGAATGTGGCGTTATCGTGGGACTTAGCGAAGTGGCTGAGGCTGGGGAGGTGCTTATTAGCGTAAAAAGCGACAAAGAAGCGCGTGAGTATGCCGCAAAACGCTTTGAACACAACCGACAAAAAGAGTTGAGCAAATCCACAAAGGTAAGCATTGACGAGCTTGGCGCAAAAATCAAAGAGGGCAACCTAAAATCCTTGCCTATCATCTTAAAAGCCGATGTGCAAGGCTCTTTGGAGGCTTTAAAAACCAGCCTTGAAAAGCTCAAAAACGATGAGATTAAAATCGACATTATCCATTCAGGTGTCGGCGGTATCACGCAAAGCGACATTGAGCTAGCTTCGGCAAGCGAAAATTCCATAGTTTTGGGCTTTAATATCCGCCCAACAGGCGATATAAAAGAAAAGGCAAAGGACAGAGGCGTAGAAATCAAAACCTACAATGTCATCTACAACCTAATCGATGATGTTAAGGCACTTTTAAGCGGGTTGATGAGTCCTATCATCAGCGAGGAACAACTCGGACAAGCTAAAATCCTACAAGTCATCTCCGTGCCAAAAATAGGGCAAATCGCAGGCTGTATGGTAAGCGATGGCGTCATCAACCGCGGAGCGAAAATAAGGCTCATAAGAGAAGGCGTTGTCGTCTTTGAGGGCAATGTAAGCTCACTCAAACGCTTTAAAGACGATGTTAAAGAAGTCGCCAAAGGCTATGAATGTGGTGTTGGGATTGAGGGGTGTAATGATATGCGCGAGGGAGATTATATAGAAAGCTACAAAGAAGTAGCACAAAGAGCGGAGATATAGGCTTGTAATGGGATTTTGTGCTTGTCAAAAATTTTGAATTTAAGATGATAAGGCGAAAGATTTTGAGCTATTTTTGGGCTGTGAAATCAAAAGCGATTTAGCCGTTTTGGGTTGAGCTTTTGATAAACTCTACAAAAAGAGCCAAGCCATTAAGAAAGGAAATTTTAAATGAAAGGCATAATTCTAGCAGGGGGCAGTGGCACGAGGCTTTACCCCATCACAAAAGGCATCAGTAAGCAACTTTTGCCCGTCTTTGACAAACCGATGATTTACTATCCGCTTTCTGTGCTTATGCTTGCAGGCATTCGCGACATTCTCGTCATCACCACGCCCCAAGACAGCGCAAATTTCAAGGCACTTTTGGGAGACGGGGCGGACTTTGGCGTGAATTTAAGCTACTGTGAGCAGCCAAGCCCTGACGGACTAGCGCAGGCATTTATTTTGGGCGAGGAATTTTTAGGGCAAAGCCCTGCTTGCCTTGTTTTAGGGGATAACATTTTTTACGGCGGCGGCTTAACTCCGCTTTTAAAAAACGGCGTAGAAAGCGCAAATAAAGGCTTTGCGACAATCTTTGGCTACAAGGTGCGCGACCCGCAAAGGTATGGCATAGCTGAATTTAACGCAAAAGGCGAGGTTATAGGGCTTGAAGAAAAACCAGCCGTGCCAAAGAGCGATTACGCCGTAACGGGGCTTTATTTTTACCCAAGCGGAGTGAGCGCGCTTGCAAAACAAATCCGCCCAAGTGCGCGCGGCGAGCTTGAAATCACTTCGCTTAACGAGCTTTATTTAGCGCAAAAGCGGCTAAAATGCGAGCTTATGGGGCGAGGTTTCGCGTGGCTTGACACAGGCACGCACGACTCGCTTTTAGAAGCAAGCAGCTTTATCCAAACCCTGCAAAAACGGCAAAATCTCAAAATCGCTTGTTTGGAGGAAATCGCCTTTTTAAACGGCTGGATTGATGAGAGCAAGTTGCGCGAACTTGGCGAAAAACTCGATAAAAACGATTATGGAGCATATCTTATCTCACTTGCAAACGCAAAGCCTACTCAACATTTTTTAACACAAACAAAAACCTAAACTATTTTGTTTTACGCAAAGTGCCTATACACAGCACTTTGTAAGCTCACTTAGCGCATTTAGGCTTAAATTTTCAAATTTAAATTCGCAAAAACGCTCTTTTTAAACTCGCAAAATGCCCTTATAGTCGCAATTTACCAAGCACATTAAAAGTAAAAAAGGCAAAACGCTCCACAATGTTTCAAAGTGCGCTTTAAAGACAAGGCAAAACGCTCCGCAATGCTTCAAAGTGCGCTTAAAGATAAGGCAAAAGCTCCGCAACGCCTTATCAAGCACACCTTAAAGGCAAATCACGCATAAAAAGCAAAGGAATTGAATTTATCCTTTTCTTCTTCGGCATTTGTTTTTTGTGGCGCAAATTCTTGCGTTTGTTGCAGCATTTGCTGTCGCAAGCGGGCAAGCACTTCTTCGATGAGCTTTTTGCTGTCTTCAAGCATTTTGGCATTTTGCGTGCTGTCGTTGCTTTGGTTTTGTTTGAGCAGCTGGTCGAATTTGCTCACAAGGCTGTCCATAGTCGCATTGAGCTTGTTTTCATCGCTTGGCGTTGGTAAAATGTCAGCCATTTGCATAGCACTTTGGATAAAGTCTCTTGGGTTCAGCTCGCTCACTTTTGAGTTTTGCAAAAAGTCGTTGATTAAAGGCTCGACATTTTTCATCGCGTCTTTTATCTCGGCTATATCGGTTTGCGTGAGCTTTGAGCCTTCAAAAGTAAAGGAAAATCCATACTCTCTGCGCAAGCTCAAACTCGCACTCCCGTTTTCTTTGCTATAACTCGCACTTTGGTTGTCAAACATTGACAAAGAAAGGCTCTTGCCACTGCTCGTGGTGTAGGAAAAGCCTATGTTTTGGTTGTTGGTAGCTTCTATTTGCATTTTAACGCTCCGTTAAAAGATTTGCACTTATATCGACAAATTTGAATTTTTCTTAAATTTATTGCTATAATTTTGCTTATGGATACCAAAATAAAAGATTTTTTAAGCCAAAACAAGCTTTTGTGCTGGGCTATGCAAGATGACGGCGGAGTGTGGTGCGCGAACGCTTTTTATGCCTTTGATGAGCTAAATTTAAGCCTTATCATCGCTTCGCATACGGACACAAGGCACATCAAGCTAGCTCAAAAAAACCCGCTTGTAAGCGTAAATGTCGCTAAATTCAGCGCCATAGCGTTTTTAAAAGGCGTGCAAATCAAAGCCCTGTGCGAAAAGGCGAGCAAGGCGCAAGAAAAACTCTACTACGCGCGCTTTCCCTTTGCCAAAGTGATGAAAGGGCAGTGCTTTGCGCTCAATATACGCTACGCTAAATTCACAGACAACGCCTTAGGCAAAAAGCTTGAATTTAAGGCAGCTCAAAGCGATGAGTGAAATTTCGCGCCATTAAAAAATTTGAGCTAACATTTTAAGAAAATTAAGGGGCAGATGATGAAAACAAATGTCTTGCAAATCGCAAAAGAAGTTTTTGCCATAGAAGCGCGCACGATTAGCGATTTGGGCGCAAAACTCAATGCGGACTTTGAAAAGAGCATAGAGCTGATACTGCGCACCAAAGGGCGTTTGGTAGTAAGCGGTATGGGAAAAAGCGGGCATATCGGGGCTAAAATCGCCGCTACGCTTGCAAGCACAGGCACGCCGAGCTTTTTTATGCACCCAGCGGAGGCTTTGCACGGGGATTTGGGAATGCTGACAAATGATGACACGCTTTTGGCGATTTCAAATTCAGGCGAGAGCGAAGAAATTTTAAAAATCATTCCAGCCATTAAAAAAAGAGGCATTAAGCTCATCGCAATGAGCGGAAATTTAAACTCTACCCTAGCAAAGCAGGCGGATTTCGTGCTTGATATTTCGGTGCAAAAAGAAGCTTGCCCCTTGCAGCTAGCCCCGATGAGTTCGACTACGGCGACTTTGGCGATGGGCGATGCGATAGCCGCTTGCTTAATGAAAGAGCGAAATTTCAAACCAGAAAATTTTGCGCTTTTTCACCCGGGGGGTAGCTTGGGTAAAAAACTTTTGACAAAGGTGAGCGATGTGATGGTAAGTGCCTTGCCAAAAGTGGCGGAGGATACAGGGTTTAAAGAGCTTATTGATGTGATGACAAGCGGCAAACTCGGGCTTTGCCTTGTGATGAGTGGCGAAAAACTCGTGGGCGTCATAACTGATGGAGATTTGCGTAGGGTTTTAAAGGCGAGCGACAAGCCGAGTTTTGATTTCATCGCCAGCCAGATAATGAGTAAAAATCCCAAAGTCATTAGTGCTGATGCTATGGCTACACAGGCTGAGGAACTGATGATAAAGCACAAAATCAAAGAACTGCCCGTTGCACGAGCTGGCAAAATCGTAGGCATAGTGCAGCTTTACGACATAGGACGCATTTAGTAAGGCTTTCAAACACCTAAAATTCAGCGTTTTGAAAAGTTGGAACGAAATTTGCTTTCAATCTCGTAGATTGATTGAAAGAAGGTTTTACGATGAAAACTATGGACGCTGCTTCTTTAAAGAGGCTCAACGAAACAATCGCTTGTCTAAGACAAACGAGCAAGGGACGCTTAAACGCCAACCTTTACCAAAAAATCGTCTTTTTGGTGGAGCTTAACCATTTTAGGGCGCACCAAAATCTTTTCATAGGCTTGGAATTTCAAAGCCTTAAATACGGACCATTTAGCGTGGAGCTTGCTAGGGCTATGGATGCGCCCGATGAGAGTATGCAAATCTCGCTTGAAGTGCAAAATGCTGTGGAAGAAGTCCTGCAAGAATACGCATTAGAGGACTTTACAGATGAGGCTATGCGCTCAGCTTATGCTAAAATGGCATCTTACATAAGCTCGCTTTATATTTACAACATAACGCCTTATGAATTTGCCTTTGATTTTGAAAAATACAACTTCGAGGACTTGTTTGAAACTGTGGCTTACTCACAAGTTAGCGGCGAGCAGCTTGAAAGAGAAAAGATTGCCGTGCCTTTGAGTCGCCAAAGAGCCAAAGAATACGAGCATTTTTTTGCTTGATAGCTTAAAGATTTTGTGTTTTAGCAGTGAGAGAATCTTACCTTTGACTTGCCTTTGCGTTGCTTGTAGCAAGGTGCAAGCAAAGGGGCGAAAAAGCGGAGTGCTTAAATTTAGCTTGATTTATCTTAAATTCGCTCCCACAGCTTCGCTTATGTGTAAAAAGCCGTCCTTTTTAAGCAACTGCAAAAGCCCTTTGTTTATGTCTCTTACAAGCGTTGGTCCTTTGAAAACTAGCCCTGTATAAACTTGGACTAAATTCGCGCCACATTTTATGCGCTCATAAGCTATTTCAGCACTATCTATCCCGCCACTTGCTATCAGCAAAGCCTTGCCAAAAAGCTCTTTTGACAAAGCCTTGAAAAACGCCCCGCTTTTTTGCTCTACCAAACGCCCGCTTATGCCTCCAAAGGTGCGGTTGTTATCAAGCAGGCTGTAATCCACGCTTGTGTTTGCGATGATAAAGCCCACAATGCCTAAATTTAACGCTTCTTCGCAAAGATTAAGCGCGTCTTTTTCGCTCATATCGGGCGAAATTTTAAGCAAAATGGGCTTTTGGGCGAGTTTTTTAGCTTCTTTCATCAGCTCTACAATGAATTTTTTGCTTTGTAAATCGCGCAAACCTTTGGTATTTGGCGATGAAATGTTGATGATAAAAAAATCACAAAGCGGGTTAAAGTCTCTAATAAGCATAATATAGTCATTTATCGCGTATTCATTTTTTGTAAGCTTGTTTTTGCCGATATTTGCTCCAAGTGGCAGCACAAAAGGATACACCTTGCGGACATTTTGGGCGATTTTGTCCTTGCCTGCGTTGTTAAAACCCATAGCGTTTTGAATGCTCTCCTGCTCCACAAGCCGAAACAAACGCGGTTTGTCGTTGCCCTTTTGCGCCTTTGGCGTGAGCGTGCCAAATTCCAAAAAGCCAAAGCCTAGCGCGCTCAAAGGGCGAATCATCGTGGCATTTTTGTCAAAGCCCCCAGCAAGCCCAACAGGGTTTGCAAAATAAAGCCCCAAAAGCTCTTGGTGCAAGCTCTCATCATCGATTATGCACTCTCTTGCGAGTAAATTTAAGCTGCTTGGCAAAATGCAATTTGCTGTGCGCAAAGTCCATTCCACAAGGGCGTGAGCGTGTTCTGGGTTGAGTTTAAAAAGCAATGGTTTTAACGATTCATAATTCATTTTTGTCCTTTAAAAGCCTTCAAATAAGCTAAATGCGTGGCTTAAATCGCCTTTGCAACTTTGATTTGACAAAGACATTCTAGCAAATTTTACTTGAATTTAAGCGAAAATAAAAGCAAAATTCACAAAATTTACGCTCAAATCGCCTCGTGGTGCGCTGTTTTTTGCTTGAATTTTTGATAAAGCTCGCAAGTTTGCATCAGCTCTTTATCTGTGCCTATGTCAAGCACTTCGCCCTTGTTAATCACTACTATTTTATCGGCATTTTCGATGGTTGTTAAGCGGTGAGCGATGATTAAAATGAGATGATTTTTTTTCAAACTCTCAATAGTCGCCATCACGAGCTTTTCGCTTTCATTATCAAGCGCAGAAGTCGCCTCATCAAAAATCAAAAAATTTGGCTCTTTGTAAAGGGCGCGGGCTATGGCTATGCGTTGCTTTTGTCCGCCGCTTAAATTCTTGCCGTGTTCGCTGATTTGTGCGTAAATTCCGCCTAAATCCTGCACGAATTCATAAGCGTTTGCCTTTTTAAGGGCATTGATGACGCGCTCTTCGTCAAACTCTTCGCTGTAAGCGATATTTTCAGCCACGCTGTCGTTGAAAAGGTAGATATTTTGGGTAACAAGGGCGATTTTTGAACGCAGTTGTTCTATGTCATACTCGCTTATGTCGCTGTCGTTGATGAGAATTTTGCCCGAATTTTTATCATAAAAACGCACCAAAAGGTTGATGATAGAACTTTTACCGCCCCCACTTGGTCCAGCAAGTGCGACAATCTTGCCCTTTTGCAAGTCAAAGCTCACATTTTTCAGCACTTCCTTGCCCTCTTCATAGCTAAAATTCACCTTTTTGAGCGAAATTTTTTCAATTTTTTCTAAATTTTTCTCGCCAGATTGAATTTGCGGGAGCAAATCAAGCAAGAAAAAGGTTCTCTCACAAGCAGCCACCGCGCCTTGAATGCCACCATAAAGGCTTGCGAGCCTTTTTATCGGGTCATACGCCATAAACAAAGCCGCGATAAAGCTAGAAAAAGCGCCCGGGGTTAGATTGCCAGCGATAACTTCGCGCCCGCCGATGACGATGACAGCCGCAACGCCCACAGCTCCAAACATTTCCATTAAAGGCGTTACCAAAGAGCCTATCCTAGCACCTTTCAAGCCGATTTTTGCCAAAGTGTGATTGTCTATGTTAAATTTAGCGATTTCCTTTGCTTCGGTGTTGTCAGCCTTGATGAGTTCGATATTTTGGTAGATTTCATTTAAACGCGAATTCATATCAGCGCCCTTTTCCTGCCCCCTGCGCCCAAGAGTTTTGAGCTTTTTAGCAAAGATATTGAGCGGATACACCGCACAAGGCACGACTATGAGCGCGATGAAAGCGAGTTTTGGGCTTTGATAGATGACAACGCTTAAAAGCCCGATGAGCTGTATCACTTGCTTTAAAAAATCAGGCACAGTGCCTACGACTATGCTTTGAATCGCCCCTATGTCGCCTGTGGTGCGCGACATAAGCTCGCCCGCGCGGTAGCGGTTAAAAAACGCCATATCCAGCCGCAAAAGATGACTGAGCATCATTTCGCGCAACTTTGTAATCATATCTATGCCGATATAAGCAAGATAATAGCCTTGCAAATACGCCCCCAAATCTTTCATAAAATAAAACAAAATCACGCCAGCGGGCAAGATATAGAGCATTGTGAGATTTTTAGCGATGAAAATCTCATCTATCACGGGCTTTAAAAGCCACGCTGAAAGCGCAGTGCCTGCTGCACCGATAATCATACCAAAGGCAACTATGGCAAAATACTTCGCATAGTGCTTGTAATAATGCTTGAATTTTTTCAGCACCTGCCAAATCGTCATATCCTTGTGCTGCTTGTCTTTAAGCTCCGATTTGTAAATGTCTTCTTTTGTTTTTTTAGGCATTTTTGTCCTTTCTTGCTGGCTTTAAATTTGCTTTGCGTTTTTTGCTCGTAAATTTTACTGCTTTAACTTTCACTACTTTTCTCCCAAACCGTGCCATTTGGTGTGTCTTGTAAAATTATGCCTTTTTTTGCTAAATTTGTGCGAATTTCATCGGCTAATGCAAAATTTTTCTCCGCTTTTGCTTCGTTTCGTGCTAGAATTTGTGCTTTAATTTGCGCCTTAAATTCATCATCTACGCCAAATTGAAAATACTCACTCGTTTGCATAAAACCCACGCCAAAAATCAGCGCACACTCTTTTAACCCCTGCGTTAAATTTTCTTTCAAAGCCTTATCTTTTGGGCTTTCATCAAGTTTAGCGTTTGAATTTATGATAAATTCATCAAAAACCGACAAAGCCAAAGATATGTTTAAATCATCGCTCAAAGCGTTTAAAATCTGCTTTGAAAGCTCGCTTTGAAAGCCCTTTGAATTTGATTTTAAATTCAGCTCATAGTCCGTAAATTCAAGCACGCCAAGCCTTTTTTTAAGGCGATAAAATTTATCAAGCCTTTTTTTAGCGCTTTCTAAATCGCTCACAGCATAGTTAAAATCGCCCCTATAATGCGTTTGCAAAAGATAAAAACGCAAGGCTTCGGCGCAAAACTCTTTTAAGGCGTCTTTCACAAAAAAGCTATTGTTTAGGCTTTTGCTCATCTTTTCGCCGTCAATCTTCACAAAGCCATTATGCAGCCAAATTTGAGCCAACTCGCCCCCATAAGCGCAGCGACACTGAGCGGCTTCATTTTCGTGGTGCGGAAAGAGCAAATCCGCTCCGCCACAATGAATGATGAGTTTGTCATCAAACAAAGCCCTTATCATCGCCACGCACTCGCTATGCCAGCCCGGTCGTCCCTTGCCAAAAGGCGCATCATAAAAACTCTCATCAAATTTCCAAAGCACAAAATCGCTTTCATTTTTCTTTGCCACTTCATTTTCTAAGCGGCTTTGATTGTCGTTTAAATTCCTGTGCGAAAGGCTAAAATACGCTTTATCTTTTGAGCTGTCAAAATAAACCCCGTCTTTTAAAGTATAAGTAAAGCCCCTTTTTTCAAGGCTTTCAATCAACTCTATCATTTGAGCGATATATTCAGTAGCCTTTGGCATAAAATTTGGCTTTAAAACATTTAAGGCGTTCATATCCGCTTCATAGCTTTGTATATAGTGCGTTGTAAGCTCTTTTAGGCTTAAATTTTTCTCTTTCATTTTAGCTAAAATTTTATCATCTATGTCCGTGTAATTTCTGGCAAATTGCACCTTAAAGCCAAGTGCTAAAAGCGTGCGGCGCAGTAAATCAAAGCACACCGAGCTTCGTGCGTGTCCTAAATGCGCATCATCATAAACCGTTGCCCCGCAAAGATAAATGTTTAAAGGCTCGTTTTTATAGGCGTTTAAATCTTTTTTTACCTTGCTTTTGTTGTCAAATAATCTCATCATTTTCCTTTAACCCATAACAAGTGGCATAATTTTAGCCTTAAATTCTAACAAAACAAAGCCCAAAAATGCAAGAAAAAGCAAGCCAAAAAGCGTTTTTTTGACATTTATGAGCGAAAAAAAGGCTTTGTAGCCAAATTCTTTGATATTTGCTCCAAGCAAGTAAAAAGCACTCAAAGAGCTTGCCAAAGCTATGCCGATAGCCTTAAATTCAGCATTTTCTATAAGCAAGATAAAAATAATAGAAAAACTTGCCGAAATGCCAAGTGCCTTAAAAGCGATGATAGCGGCGATTTTTTGCTTGAATTTCGCATAAAGCCACAAGGATAAAAGTTTTTGCAAGCCAAAGGGCAAGAGTCCTAGCAAGTAAGCCATCAAAACAAAAGCCGTAACCTGCGTATCTTGCGAGCCAAAATTGCCCCGCTCAAACAAAAGAGTGGTGATTTCAGGCGCAAAAACTATGCCCACAAGGCTTGAAAGAATGAGTAAAAAACTTAAAGCACCCAAAGCCTTTTGCATAAAATTTAAGGCTAAATTTTCTTCGCCGCTTTTAAGGTGTTTAAGGATTTTAGGAAAGGAAACCTGACTTAAAGCTATGGCAAAAAGGGCAAGTGGGAGCTGAAAAACGCGGTTAGCATAGTATAAATAAGAAATGCTGCCCGTTATGAGAAAGCTAGCTATGGTAGTATCAAGCAATGAGCTAAGCTGAGTGGCTGATGAGCCTAGCACGCCGTGAAAAAAGTTGCTATAAAAATTTTCAAGGCTTGTTTTAGCACGCTTTAAACGCACACTTAACCACATAGCTTTAAGCGTAATGTTGTTTTTAAGGGCGATTAAATGCAAGATGAGTTGCGCAACACCGCTTAAAACGATAGCGTAAGAAAAATAATAAAGATTTTGCAAAGGCTCGTTAATATCGACAAAAAACACGCAAATGACTATGCAAAGGTTAAAAAGCGAGGCTGAAAAGGAAGTGATGAAAAATTTATGTTCATAATTTAAAATCGCCCCAAAAAGCGTGGTGAGAAAGATGAAAAAAAGATACCAAAAATTTATGGCAACAAGCGGCGAGGCAAGGGCTATGGTTTCAGCATTAAAGCCAAAGGCAAAAATTTTAGTAAAAAAGCTGGCAAAAAAATTCACCAAAATGCAGAGCAAAAACACAGCCGAACCAAAGCGAACAAGCACCGCTACGCAAAATGCGCCCTTTTGCTTTGACCTTGTGAAATTTGGCAAAAAACTTTGCCCAAAAGCTCCCTCAGCAAAAATACGGCGGAAAAAGGCTGGTAGCTTTATCGCCACAAAAAAGACATCACTATAAAGCCCAGCTCCCAAATACAAAGCAAGGATAATATCGCGCAAAAGCCCTAAAATGCGTGAAAAAAGTATGCCAAGCGCATTGATGATAAAGTTGTGAAAAATGAGATTTTTAGCTTTTTTCATTAAATTTTTGCAAACCTTTGTGCGAAATAAAATCATATTTTAGCTAAATTTTCATTAAATTAAAGTATAATTATGCAAACTAAAAAGAGAGAAAGATGCAAACACAAAAAGCTGAATTTTTGAGCGACCCTTACAATGAGCTTTTGCAAGAAAGCGTGCGTTTGAGCGTAGGCGTAGAAAGGCTTGACTTTCATCTGCTTGGCTTTAAAACCGAATACAGCCTTGACGCACCGCCCAAACCGCCCCAAACGCCCGAGCAAAAGGACGGCGCAAAAAAGCAAGAAAGCCCAAACGCCCAAGCAAAAAGCGAAGAAGAAAAGCCCAAAGAGCCTGAATTTAAGCCGAATTTTAAGGCATTGAGCGAAAAGGAACTCGTGCTTTTTGATGATGATAAGGTGTTTTTGGACGAAAATTTAAAGATAAGACAAAGCTATAAAATCCAAATTTACCAAACTAGCGCCTTGCAAAAAACGCACAAAAGCCCTAAAATAAGGCTGATTGAAAACAAGGATTTAAGCAAGCTCATCGCTGAGATAGATTTTAGCGGGGTGAGTTTTTACGCAAATATCGCTATGGAAGTGCTGCAAGACATTTACAAAAAGATGATTAAGGAAGGATTTTTCATAGGCATTCGCATATTTGACTTTAAAAAAACGCTTGTTGAAGTGCTGAACCGCTTTAAAAACAAAACGCTCAAACACCCAAAAGTGCTTATAGAAATCGCCAAAGGCACGCACCCTATATCGCCAGAAAGCGAAAAGCTCATCATCTGCTACAAGGACAAAGCCCCACAAAATAATGATGGCATACAAAAGGTAAGTATCATCGGCATTAACAAGGGGGATTTGATTTTGCGCTACATACAGCCCGGCACAGCGCGAAAGGGGCGGAATTTAAAGCTTGCATTTATGGAACCGCACATACCGCCTGAAAATAAAATCGAATTTTCTTGCTCTGAAAATTTAGAGCCAAAAGAAATTTGCAGGCTACCAGAACGCGTGCATTGCGTGGAGTATTACGCAAAGAAAAAAGGCTTTGTAACCCGCACGCCTGATGGTAAATTTGACATAGAAAATGAGCTGAATTTAGCCTCAGCCACCTTGAAAGAAACGGGGGCGATTTTAGGCGGGCTTGATAACAACATAACCGTAAATATCAAAAGCAACTCAGACTTAGAAGATGCCGTTGGCTCGGGCGTTAGGATAGAGTGCGAAAATATAATCGTCAATGGCAATGTCGGTTCTAACACGATTTTACGCGCAAGAAGCGTGAAAATCTATGGCAACACCAACAACAGCGCGAAAATTTACGCCGATGATGTCTATGTATCCACGCATAAGGGGTATTTAAAGGCTGAAAAAGCCGACATAGACACGCTTGAAAATGGCATTATCGAAGCAAAGGTAGTCAAAATCAAAAAAGGAATGGGCGGCAAAATCTCCACGCAAAGAATGCTACTCTCATCGCTTGGCAGCAACAACACCATTGATTTTAGTCAAATGGTTATCATCGAGCAATGCTCAGGCACAAACAACAAATTCACCGCCCAACTCTTTGGAGAAAACGAAGCACTTGAAACACTCAAAAATATCGAAGCAAAGCAAAGAGAGCTGCCAAAGCTCATCGCTCATTTAGAACACGCCATAAATTCAAGCAAAAGCGGCGTAGAAACGCTGATGAAAAAGATGAAAGCCTTGCAAGCGCAGAAAATGCCCGTGCCGAGCAATTTTACGCAAATGGTTAATGATTATAAGGGCTATGTGAGCGAGCTAAACAGGCTTAACGCCCAAGAAAGCGAGCTTAAAATCCAAAAAGAAGAGCTTATCAAAAAGTTAAGAACCCAAGAAGAAGAGCTTTTCAACGCTAAAATCATCAACAAGGGCAAATCGTGGCAAGATATGAATGTGATAAAATGGAAATTTCGCAACGGCGAAAGCACCTACACGCCCAAAAGAGACGAAGAAGCGGCGGTTTTTTTCGCTAAACATTTGTTTGACAAGGGCGGCAAGGCTGCCATCGATGTGAGCCAAGAAATCGAAGAAAGGGATTTAGAATGGCTCAAACAACGATAAATTTCGCTTTTATGCGCTTGAATTTAAGCAAAAATTTAAATTTTGCGCTGAATTTTTGGGTAAATTCAAGCGTCAAAGCGAAATTTAGGGCAAATTCTAGCGCAAAGTTAGGGGCAAAAGTTAAGCTGCTAAAACAAAGGAAAATTCAATGATACAAGCACTTGAAGGCGTTGTAAGCACCAAAGAACCAACTTTCATCATTATCAAAACAAACGGCGGTGTGAGTTATGGCGTAACCGTGTCGCTTTTTTGCTCCCCGCACCTTGAAAAAGGGCAAAGGGCTGAGCTACACACAACGATGATTGTGAAAGAAGACTCGCACAGGCTTTATGGCTTTTTGGACAAAAATGAGCAAAAAATGTTTGAGCTTTTGTTAAAGGTAAATGGCATAGGCGCGACAACGGCGATGGCGGTGTGTTCGAGCTTGGATACAAATTCTTTTTACAAAGCCTTAACGCTTGGCGATGAAAACGCCTTTAAACAAGTGCCGGGCATTGGTCCAAAAAGCGCAAAACGCATTATAGTCGAGCTTGGGGACGCTAAAATCGCTCTTGAAAGCGGTGATGAAAAGCAAAAACAAGCCTTGCAAGCCCTTGTTTCGCTTGGCTTTAAGCAAGATAGAGCCTTAAAGGCGTTGAGCGAGTGCAAAGCACAAGAAACAGGCGAGCTTGTAAAAGAAGCATTGAAAAAACTATCTTAAAAAGGACATTTGTGAGATACGGAGTGATTTTTGGGGGCAATTCTTACGAACACGAGATAAGCATAGTAAGCGCCATAGTGCTGAAAAAAGTCTTTCGCGGCGATATGAGCTTTATTTTTTGCGATGAAAAACGGCGTTTTTGGCTGATTGAGCCAGAAAAAATGAACGCTAAAACATTCAGCAGTGGGGATTTTGTCAAAGGAAAACAGCTTTTTTTGGGGCAAAATGGCTTTTATGAAAGAGGCTTTTTAAGTCAAAAACGACAAAATATCGACATTTTCATCAATCTTATACACGGCAAGGACGGAGAGGACGGCAAGATAGCGAGTTTGTGCGAATTTTACGGCTTAAACTACATAGGACCGCGCATTGAAGCAAGTGTGCTTTCTTTTAACAAAGAGCTTACCAAACTTTACGCTCAAAAAGTTGGCGCAAAAACCTTGCCTTACATACTTTTAAAACGCTATGATGAAAGCTCTTTGCAACAAAAGCTTGAATTTCCTTGCATTTTAAAGCCCGCAAGACTTGGCAGCAGCATAGGCATAAGCGTGGTGCATAACCAAAAAGAGCTATCCTACGCCCTTGACATAGCCTTTGAGTTTGATGAAGAAGTGCTTGTCGAGCCTTTTGTGAAAAACATAAAAGAATTCAACCTAGCAGGTTGCAAAATCAAAGATGAATTCATCTTTTCGCTCATCGAAGAGCCAAAGAAAAAAGAGCTTTTGGACTTTGAGCAAAAATACCTTAGCTTTTCAGGGCATAGCGAAGTGAAAGAAGCCGACATTAGCGAGACTTTAAAGGGCAAGTTAAAAGAAAATTTCGCTAAAATTTACGAGCCGCTTTTTAGGGGCGCGCTTATTCGTTGCGATTTTTTTGTGATTGATGATGAAGTTTTCATCAACGAAATCAACCCAAACCCCGGCTCAATGGCAAACTACCTTTTTGATGATTTTAGCGTGGTGCTTGAAAGGCTGGCTTTAAGCGTGCAAAACGAAAAAAGGGTAAAAATCGACTACGCCTTTTTGCACTCTATCGGCGGACAAAAGGGGAAATTGTAAGGCAAAATTTACGCTTTTTGCTGAATTTTTGATGAAATCAAAGCTAAAATTTGGCGAAAATTTAGCGTTTTGGGGCGGAATTTAGCCCGAATTTAAAGGCTAAATTTAAGATAAAAGGCTTTTTGCAAAAAGAGCAAACACAAAGGTTTAAACTATGTTGCGAGTGATAAAACACAATTTGGGTGCGTATTTTATGGTGCTAGCTTGCCTTGACTTTGCGCTTATTGGAGTTTGCGCGAAGCTACTTAGCAAGGACTTGCCAGCCATTGAAGTGGTGTTTTTTAGAAATTTCATCGCCGCCCTTTACCTGCTCTACCTTTACCAAAAATCCACGCTTAAACCACGCGAGGGCGGGCATTTGGGCTTGCTTGTTTTTCGTGGGGTTGCGGGCGTGCTTTCGCTTTATTTGCTCTTTTACAATATCGAGCATATCACGCTTGGCGGAGCTTATGCCTTTCAAAAAACCGCACCTATCTTTACTACGCTTTTGTCGTTTTTTATCTTTAAAGAAAGCGTGGGGCTTCGCGGTTGGGGCGGCATTTTTGTGGGCTTTTGTGGCGTGCTTTTTATCGCTCAGCCTTGGGCGGAGGCTCAATTTCACACAGGCTTTGACATAAAAAACTCACTTTTGGGCGTGCTGTGCGGGTTTTTTTCAGCTGTTTCAGTAACGAGCGCTAGGCAGCTGCGCCACTACTACACTACTGAAAAAATCGCCCTTGCCTTTATGATAGTAGGCTCACTCGTGCCACTTTGCTCGATGATAGTGGGCGAATTTTACGCTCCAAAGGGGCTTGATTTCTTGCTTTGTGAGTTTAAGATGCCAGATTTAAAGGCTTGGGCTATCATCGCTGTGATGGGCATTTTGGGCGCGGTGTATCAAATCCACCTTACAAAAAGCTACGGCATAGCTAAAAAAGCAGGCGTTGTGGCAGGGGTGAGCTACCTTGATGTCATCTTTTCGCTGATTTTGGGGCTGTTTTTAGGGGACGCTTTTCCTAGTGCTATGGTGTTTGCGGGCATTTTGGGTATCATTTTTGGCGGACTTATTTTAGTGCTTGATAAAGCCAAAACATAAAGCAAAGCCCATAAATTCAGCTTAAAATCGTAAATTCTTGCAAAGGGGCTAATCCACAAATTTAAGCAAATCGTGGCGAGAAGATGAGAGAATCGAACTCCCCAAAGCATAGCCAGCTATGCTTTCATCTGATTTGAAGTCAGTGGCACTCACCAGAGCACTCATCTTCCAAATTTCGCGTTATTATAGCACATTTTAACCAAATTTTACGCCCTATTTTCGCAAATTTATTTTTTGTGTGTAAGGCTATCCACAAGGTAAATTATGTTTTGAAATTTGGTGTTACCATAAGCGTTAAGCCCTATTTCGCAAGTGCTGCTCGTGCTTACGCCGATGAAGTTTTCGTTTGTTTCAGCGTTGAGATTTTTCGTGCTGCTTTGATTAAGCTCGGGCGTGAAAAAGCCCTTTTTACCAGCAAAGCCACAGCACTCAAAGCTTTGTATCAGCCTTACTTCATCGCTACAAAGCCTTGCAAGCTCATAAAGTGCGCCGTCTTTGCCTAGTTTTTTAAGCAAACAAAGTTTATGCACCAGCAGGGTTTTTTCGCTCTTTTGCCACGCGAGTTTATCGGCGATTGAAAGCAAAAATTCGCTAATGTCAAGGATTTTAAATTTATCTTTAAAGTCCTTTAAAAGCGAGTAAAAACAGCTTGAATGCTCTATCACAACGGCGTATTTACCGCCCTTTGTCGCAGAATTTAGCTCATTTTCCAAAAAGGCTAAATTTTGCGCCCTTATGCTCTCATAATCCTCAAACATTTTGCCGCAGCACATTTTAGAGATTTTTTCTGGGTAAATCACGCCCACGCTAGCCTTAGCGCAAATGCTTTCAAACGCTTCTTGCACGGCTCTTTTGTCGTCTTGCTTTTTGGACGGAGCAAAAACGCGGTTCATACAAGCGGTAAAATACACCACTTTTTCCTCCAAATCCTCGCCCTTGTTTGTGAGTTTATAGCCATTTGCGCTTGGCATAAAGGGCGGTGTGAAAGGCAAATTTGAATTTAAGCCGTGCAAAAACGAAGTGATTTTGCTGACATTTTTTTCGCCCAAAAGCGCGCTTGAAAAGGCGTAGAATTTAAGTCCGCCTTTGGCAAGGCTTAAAGTTTTTTCAAAATTATCATAAATTTTTTGCGCCATTTTTTGTGAATTTGCGCTTATTTTTTGGCGAAGCTCGCTCGCTACCTTTGCCGTGTCTATGCCCAAAGGACAGAGCCTAAAACAGCCCGAACACCCAGCACAGGTTTCATCTCCTGCATACTCATACTCTTTTAAAAGCTCATTTGCCTTGCTTTTTTCGCCGTTTTCAAGCAGCCTTGTTACTTCTCGCAAAACGGCTATTCTTTGTCTTGGCGTGAGCGTTAAGTCTTTTGAAGGGCAAAATTTCTCGCAAAATCCACACTCCATACAGGTGTTTATCATCTCGTCATTTTCGGGCAAACTGAGCAAATTTTTAGGCGCGCTTTTGAGATTTTTCTTGTAAATGTCCTTGTCCTTAGTGATGATGACATCAGGGTTTAACAAGCCTTGCGGGTCGAAAATTTCTTTGATTTTAAGGTTGATTTGGTAAGCCTTTTTGCCCCATTCAAGCTCGACAAAGGGCGCGACCATTCGCCCTGTGCCGTGTTCTGCCTTTGCGCTGCCGCCCATTAGAGCTACTTTTTGGCTCATTTCCTCGACCAAAGCGGCGAAATTTGCAAACTGCGTTTTATCTTGCAAATCTGGCGTGATGATAAAGTGCAAATTTCCCGCAAGTGCGTGTCCAAAAATCACCCCTTCAAAGCCGTATTTTTTGAAAAGCTCTTGCAAAAAGCTAACGCCGTCTGTGAATTTGTCTATCTCAAAGCACACATCTTCTGTGATGACGGTTGTGCCTTTTGGGCGGTTGCCCGCAGTAAAGGGCAGCAAGCCTTTGCGGATTTTCCACCACGCATCATACTCGCTTGCCTTACTCGAATAAAGCGGCTCAAACGCCATTTTAAGCGGCTTTAAACTCGCCTTGATTTGTGCTAAATTCGAATTTAACTCGCCCTCATCATCGCTTTCGCTTTGAAACAAAATGCAAGAATACCCCTCTTTGCACACACTCACCACGCTTGGCACGCCCTCAATGTCCTTTACCGCCATCAAACAAGCATAGTCCATCATCTCAGCACTCACAACCTTTTGCCGTCCTAGCTTTGAAAGGGCGACTATGGCTTTGCTCGCCTCGTTTAAATCCTCAAAAAAGAGCAAGCCACAAGCCTTAAATTTGGCGTCTTTAACCGCCTTGTAACGAACCTTGCTCACAAAAGCCAAAGTGCCTTCACTGCCTATGAAAAGGTGATTTAAAATGTCCTTTATCTCGCCAAAGTCCGCTAGTGCGTTTATGGAGTAGCCTGTGGTGTTTTTGATTTTGTATTTTTTAGCGATTAACGCCTTTAACTCCTCATCGTTTTGAATTTGCGCGTGCAGGGCTTTAAGCTCTTTACACATTTGCGGGTGAGAGTTTTCAAAGGCTTTTACGCTTTCATTGTCGGCTGTGTCGATGATAGTGCCATCAAGCAGCACCGCACGCACGGAGTGAATGGTGTTGTAGCTGTTTTGCTCCACGCCACAGCACATTCCGCTAGAATTGTTGTTGAAAATTCCCCCGATGAGAGCTGAATTTATAGTCGCTGGGTCTGGTCCTATCTTTTTGCCAAACTTTGCTAAGGCTGCATTTGCCTCACAGCCTATCACACCGCATTCACACTCTATCACTTCGCCATTTTGCCCGAGCTTAATGCCCTTAAAGCCATCATTTGCGATGATTAAAACGCTATCGCTACTGCTTTGTCCGCTCAAACTCGTCCCTGCGGCGCGAAAGGTAACGGGCGTTTGGCAAGTTTTAGCAAGTTTTAGCAAGGCTATGACTTCGCTTTCATCATTTGCGCGAATGGCAACTCGTGGCGTGTAGCTGTAACAACTCGCATCTGTGCCAAGTGCGTAACGCATAAGATAGCTTGTATAAACGCGCCCCTTGCAAAGGCTTTTTGCCTTGTTTATAAAGCTGGTGTAGTCGAGTTTGAGTTTCATTTCGCGTCCTTTTTTGCGTGAAATTTAGGATTTTTGTTTATTGTAACGAAAAAAATTTATTTTAAACTTAAATTTATGAGATTTGAAACCCTTTCAAAGACTAGCGAGTAAATTTTTAAGCAAATCATCGCTTGTGGCTTTTTGTGAGCTTTGAGCGTGGTTTTGAGCCTGTGCGTTTTGGGCTTCATTTTGTGTGTTTAAAATTTGAGCCTTTGGGCTTTGGGCGCTTTCGTCTAAAACAGAACTTTGTGTCTTTGTGTTTTGGGCTAGAATTTGTGCTTGCGTGCTTTGAATGATTTTTTGCCTTACGCTTTCTTTGACTTTTTCTTGCAACAAATCAAGCGTCTTTTCTTGCCGTAGCCCATCATCTTGCTCTTTGCGCCCTTGAAGCTCGACTTTGTGTCTTTTGTGCCGTTTTTGTGCGATTTCTTGTGCCTCTTCAAAAAGTTGTCGCAAGGGCGTGTCGTAAAGATTAGTTTTTTGTCCTGCATTTGCGCTTAAATCAAGCCTTGTGTTTATCATCGCAGCCCCTTTTTTTGAATTTTATCTTAAAAAAGCAAAAAACATTCCAAAAAATTTCAATCTTTACGCAGATTTGCTATAATGCTTTGAATTTTTAGCAAAGGACACTATGAAAACCCTAACTATCATCGATACTTTTGGCTTTTTTTTTAGGCTTTTTTACGCTTTAAAGGGCTTTACGACAAGCACTGGCAAGCCTAGCGGTATGGTTGCTGGCTTTGCGAACTTTATTTACAGCCTAAAAAACGAGTTTAGCAGTGATTATCTCATCTTTGCGCTTGATAGCAAGGGCAAAACCTTTCGCAGCGAGATAGATACAAGCTACAAAGCCAACCGCCAAGCCGCGCCTGATAAGCTTTTGGAGCAAATTCCTATTTGCATTGAGATGATTAAAAAAATGGGCTTTTGCGCCTACTCACAAGAGGGCTATGAAGCCGATGATATCATCGCTTCTGTGGTGAAATTTTGCGAGGACAAGGACATTTTCGTGCGTATCATCACGCAGGATAAGGACTTGTATCAGCTCATAAAAGACGGCAAGGTAAGCATTTACAGCCCTATTTCAAAAAACGACTACAACGAGGCTGGTTGCTTGGAAAAATACGGCGTGAAACCCACTCAAATCAAAGATTTTCTAGCACTTTGCGGCGACACGGCTGACAATATACCCGGTGTAAAGGGCATAGGCGCAAAGGGAGCTAAAACTCTACTTGATGAATTCGGCTCTTTGGAGGGCATTTATGAGAATTTGCCCCTTGTTCGCAACGAACGCACGAAAAATTTACTCATCGAGAGCAAAGATAACGCCTTTTTGAGCAAAAAACTCACTTCTCTTTACGATGAATTAGACATTTCCTTTCTTTTCACGCAAGCAAACTACGATAAAGCCGAGCCTTTGCTTGAAGTGCTTGACATTTTGCAAGAGTATGAGCTGAATTTGTTGCTTAAAAAGCTCAAATCCGCCCCGCAAAATATGGATAAAAATTTAGGCTTTAAAGCCACGCTTATCACCGATGAAAACGAGCTTTTTGAGCTTTTAAAAGGACTTGATGAGAGTAAAATCATCGCCTTTGACACAGAAACGACAGGACTTGAAAAAAACGCCGATATAGTGGGATTTAGCTTTGCATTAAACGAGCAAGAAGCCTACTATGTGCCTTTGGCGCACAGCTATCTTGGCGCGCCACAGCAGCTTTCAAAAGAGAGCGCAAAACGCGCTATAAAGATGATTTATGATGGTTTTGTTGTGGGGCATAATCTTAAATTTGACTTTAAAATCATCGAAAACAACTTTGACTTAAAAGCACCCGCAAACTACGCTGACACGATGATTTTAGCGTGGCTTTATGAGCCGAGCAAGCGCGTAAATATGGACGATTTAGCCAAAAGGCTTTTTGAGTATGAAACCATAAAATTCGAGCAAGTCGTGCCAAAGGGGGCAAATTTCTCCGCACTATCCCTTGAAAATGCCGCTAAATACGCCGCTGAGGACGCTTATATCACTTTGAGATTTTATTTGTATTTTCTTAAAAATTTAGACTCAAACTTGCTTGAACTTGCCAAAAGGCTTGAATTTCCTTTTATAAAGGTGATTATGAGTATGGAAAATGGGGGCATTCATTTAGATACTCAGCGTTTAAGCGCACTTATGCAAGAGTTTTCAAAGGACATAAAGGCTTTAAGTGATGAAATTTACGCCCTTACAGCTGAGAAATTCAACCTAAATTCGCCCAAACAAGTGGGCGAAGTGCTGTTTGTAAAACTTGGTTTGCCAAGTGGCAAAAAGGGCAAAAGTGGCGTGTTTTCTACCGATGAAAAGGTGCTAAAAGAGCTTGTAGATAAGCACCCTGTGGCGCAAAAACTGCTTGATTATAGAGAGCTTGCAAAGCTTTATTCTACTTACTGCGAGCCGCTTTTAAAGCTTGCTCAAAATGATGAAAATTCACGCATTTACTCAAATTTTATGCAAACAGGCACGGCAACGGGTAGATTAGCCAGCAAAGACCCAAATTTGCAAAATATCCCAGCTCACGGACAATACGCCAAAGCCTACAAATCCTGCTTTACAGCCCGCCAAGGACATAGCTTTTTAAGCCTTGATTACTCGCAGATTGAGCTGAGAATGCTTGCTCATTTTAGCGAAGATGAAAAGCTGCTGCAAGCCTTTGCTGATGATGAGGACATTCACGCGCGCACGGCTGTGATGATATTTGGAGAAAGCAACTATGAAACGCGCAGCATAGCCAAAAGCATAAATTTCGGGCTGATTTACGGAATGGGCTATAAAACTTTAAGCCAAAATTTAAAAATAGAAGCAAATTTAGCCAAAAGCTACATAGAGCGGTATTTTGCGAATTTTACGAGTATTAAGGAGTATTTTGAGCGCGTGAAAGAAAGTGCAAGGCAAAATGGCTTTATCAGCACGCTTTTGGGGCGAAAGCGATACTTTGACTTTAACACCGCAAGCCCTATGATAAAGGCAAGCTATGAAAGAGAAAGCGTAAATAGCATTTTGCAAGGCTCAGCAGCTGACATTATAAAGCTTGCTATGCTTGAAATTTACCCGCATTTAGATGAGGGGCAAAAACTCATCTTGCAAATCCACGATGAGTTAATTTTTGAAATAAAAGATGAAAAACTTGAAAAATTTGCTACAATTACGCAGGATATTATGCAAAATGTAGTAAAATTAAAAGTAAATTTAAAAACTAGCTCAGCAGTAGCGAAAAATTGGGGCGAGTTAAAATAAAGGAAAAAAATGGACTTAACCACGATACTTGGTATCATCTTAGCAACGGCGAGTATTTCTATCGGCGACATTTTGGAGGGCGGAAACCCCTTGCATGTTATCCATTTAAGCTCCGTGCTTATCGTTATCCCCACAGCTGCATTCAGCGCGATGACTGCTAGCCACAAAAAAGCCGTCAAAGCTGCTTACAAAGAACTTAAAATCGCCTTTACGGGCGCAAAGATAAATTTGCCAGAACGCATTGCCCAAATCATTGAATTTTCTGTCATCGCTAGGCGAGACGGGCTTTTAGCACTTGAAGGAAAGACGGTTGAGATAGAAAACGAGTTTTTGCGTAACTCAGTGATGATGCTTGTCGATGGTAAGAATTGGGACGAGATAAGAGATACTATGGAAATTCAAATCGAAGAACGCGAAGAGTATTATAAAGAAGCGGCTGAGTATTGGATACGCTTTGGGGAGACTTGCCCTACCTTTGGGCTTGTGGGCGCGGTTATGGGACTTATGCTTGCGTTGCAGCTGCTTGATGACCCAAGAGCGATGGCGATGGGTATTTCAGGCGCATTTACCGCGACGGTTACGGGGATTTTCGGCTCTTATGCGCTTTTTGGACCCTTTGGAGCAAAGCTCAAAGCTAACTCAATGGACTTGATAAAAGAGCAACGCGTGATAATGGAAGGCGTTAAAAGCATAGCTGAGGGTATGAACCCACGCGATTTGGAGCAAAAACTCTTTAATTTCTTAGGCGCGAACGAGCTTAGAATTTCACAATTTGAAAAATGATTTGAAAGGATAGAATTTGGCAAAACACAAGTGTCCTGAATGCCCAGCTGGCGAAAGGTGGGCTGTGCCTTATGCGGACTTTTTGTCGCTTTTGCTTGCCCTTTTTATCGCACTTTGGGCGATAAGTGAGGGCAACCCAGCAAAGGCAGAGGCTCTAAAAACCGAATTCATCAAAATTTTTGACTTCACTCCAAGCCAAACTGTCGAGCAAGAAAACCCTAACCAAAGGCAGCACAGAGGCGCATCGCAAAGACGCCAAGATGAAATAGGCGCGCTCAAAGCCCTCACAGCCTCACAAGAAGAGCTGATACAACAACTCCGTCAAGCACTTGACCAAAGCGAAAACCAAATCGCCCTCAAACTGCCCGCCCGCGTGGAATTTGAACGAGGTAGCGCACAAATCATCTCAAAGGATATGCAGGATTTCTTAAAATATATGGTAGAATTTTCCTTGACACTGCCACAAAGCGTGCAAATAGAAATTCGTGGCTACACAGACAACAGCGACACAGCCGTAAATAGCTTTAATTTGGGCTATGAACGCGCTAAAAATGTCGCCGAATACTTCCTAAACGGCGGCGTGGGCGTGAAAAATGTCAGCATAAAGAGCTTTGGGCTGAATTCTCCGCTTGAAAACAATGACGCCAGCTCGCTCAAAAACAATAGGGCTGAGATTTACTACAAAGTAGAACTTGCCGATGAAAAGGCACAGCAATCAGTCCTTGAAAGCATAGAGCAAGAATTCGGCAACGCACAAGGCGAGTAAGGCGTAATCAAGCAAAATTTTACCTTATGTTGCCACACCTTAACGCCATTTTGCTCGCAATGGCAAACATTTTTTATCATACTGACTTTTTTGTTGTCATACTGAGCGTAACAGAGTATTCACTTTCATTGTCATACTGAGCTTTCGCAAGAAAGCGAAGTATCCATAAATCTAAAAAGCGTATCTTAAATTTTGTGGATTTTTCGCTCGTTTTACTCGCTCAAAATGACAAAATCCGCCGTCATTGCGAGCTATTTTTCACAAAAACGGCACGATGACAACTTTTTCAAGCAGCGTGATGAAAACTCTTTCTAAATAGCGTTACGGCTACTCTTTCAAACGGCTTGCGAATTTTTTGCGGTTTGAGGTATAAACGAAGCTTAGCACCTCAGCCACAGCCATAAAAAGCTCTCTTGGGATAAGCTGTCCCACATCGCATTTAGCGTAAAGTTCGCGCGCAAGGCTTGGGTTTTCGACAATGGCTACTTGGTGTTCAAGTGCCACTTCCTTGATACGCAAGGCTAAAAAATCCACGCCCTTTGCCAGCACCTTTGGAGCGGCTTCTTTGGTGTTATCATAACGCAAAGCCACAGCATAATGCGTAGGGTTGGTGATGACGACATCAGCAGCAGCGACATCTTGGACCATTCTGCGGCGTGCGGCTTCTTGCTGCAAGCGGCGAATGCGAGCCTTTACCTGCGGGTCGCCTTCCATTTGTTTCCACTCATCGCGCACTTCTTGTTTGCTCATTCGCAAGGATTTAAAGTATTGAAAACGCACGATTAAAATGTCGATGATACCGATGAAAATAAAGGCGATGATAACCACAGCCGCTAAAATGATAGCCTTTTCTTTAAACCACGCAAGCTGGTCGCCTATGCCGAAAAGCTCAACTCTTGGCAGCTCTTTCATAAAGCCGAGCAAGAAAAAAAGCGCTATGCCAAAGACTATGCTTACTTTAAGGATTATTTTAAAGGCTTCGACAAGTTTTTTGAGCGAAAAAAGATTCGCTAGCCCTTTGATGGGGTTGATTTTGTTTATGTCTGGCGTGATGGGCTTAGTGGTAAAGATAAAGCCAAACTGCATTAAATTTCCCAAAACGCCCGCTATCATAATGCTTACAACGATGGGCAAAAGCATTATCACTAGCTCAATCATCGTTTTTATGGCTATGGCGTGCAGCATTTTTAAGTCAAGCTCCACGCCGATGAAGTTTTGATAGTAGCGATAAAGGTTGCTTATGCGCTCACTCACAAAGCCTATGGTAAAAAGCACCACGATAAAGGCAACGATGAGCGTTACCACAGCCGCAGCGTCTTGGGATTTGGGGACATTGCCGTCCTTGCGGGCATCTTCTATCTTTTTACTCGTGGGTTCTTCGGTTTTTTCTTGGTCCTCAGCCGCCATTACACGCTCCACACCTTAAATTTACACGCCATTATATCTAAAAAACACTAAAATTTAGCATATAAAAAAATTTTTGGAACGCATTTTGCTTAAAGGCTTTTAAGCAATACTTTTGAAAAGGAACCACTATGGGTTTAAGGATAAATACAAATATCGGCGCATTGCGTGCGCACAACAACCTCTACAACAACTCCGCAGCACTTGACACCTCGCTAGAAAGGCTCTCATCAGGCTTGCGGATAAATTGGGCAAAAGACAACGCCTCAGGGCTTGCCATAGCCGACCAGCTTAGGACACAAGCTTCTTCACTCAAACAAGCCATAGATAATGGCAACGAAGCGATGAGCGTTTTAACTGTCGCGGACAAGGCTATCGAAGAGCAAGTCAATATCCTTGATAGTATCAAGCAAAAGGCTATCAGCGCGGCACAAGACGGGCAAAGCACCAAAACGCGAAATATGCTCCAAGCAGACATAAATCGCCTTATGGAAGAGCTTGACAACATAGCCAACTCCACAAGCTTTAACGGCAAGCAGCTTTTAAGTGGCGGCTATATCAACCAAGAGTATCAAATCGGCGACCGCTCCAACACCACGGTAAAAACGAGCATAGGACCGACTATGAGTTCTAAAATCGGCGTTACGCGCTTTGAAACGGGCGCAAATGTTACCGCCTCTGGTCTTGTAAATATGGTCATCAAAAACTACAACGGCGTGGAGGATTTTAAATTTGCCGAAGTTACCATATCTTACAGCGTAGGCACAGGCTTGGGCGCTTTGACAGAAGAAATCAACCGCGTAAGCGACCGCACAGGCGTGCGCGCCACTCACACCGTGCAAACTTATGGAGTGTATGAGATAAAACGAGGCACGACAAGCAAAGATTTTTCGATAAATGGCGTGATTATCGGGCAGATTGAGTATCAAGATGCGGACAAAAACGGACAATTAGTCCAAGCCATAAACGCCGTCAAAGACACCACAGGCGTAGAGGCTGCAAGGGATGCTAACGGCAAACTCATCTTAAATTCAGCCGATGGGCGTGGCATAGTTATCGGAGGCGACCCAGGTGTAGGCTCTGGCATAGTGGCTAAACAAAGAACAAATTTTGGACGCTTGCATTTAGTGCGAAACAACGGACAAGATGTCCCCATTTCAGGCACAGGCAATTTTGGCTTTATAAGCCCAGCCTTTGTTTCTCAACAATCCTTATCATTAAGAGACACCAAAGGCAGGATAGAGGGCAACAACGCCGATGCTTTGGGCTTTTTTGCTTACCCCGGTGGAAGTAAATACATAGTAACTATGGCAGCAGGTGCTGCTGGAACTCTATCAAACTGGATGAGCCAAGCTGGAAGTGGCTTTTCAGCTGGTAGCGGATACAGCATAGGCACAACACACGGATACTCCGTGCATTTAGCGGATAAATTTGTGTTTATTAGCCAAGGCGGGTGGTCAAAAGCTTATGATGTCCAAGCTGGCTCTGGATTTAGTAATGGCTCTGGTAAATCACAATTTGCCCCGATGAAAACGAGTGCAGACGCGCTTTTTGTCATCGACAGAACCTCAGGCGTAACCACACTCAAAGGCGCGATGGCGGTAATGGATGTGAGCGAAACGGCGATTTTGAATTTAGACCAAACAAGAGCAGACATAGGCTCAGCCCAACAGCAAATCCAAAGCACGCTCAACAACATAACCGTAACCCAAGTCAATGTCAAATCTGCCGAAAGTATCATAAGAGATGTGGATTTTGCTGAGGAAAGCGCGAATTTCTCAAAATACAACATTTTAGCCCAAAGTGGCTCTTACGCGATGGCGCAGGCAAACACCAGCCAGCAGTATGTAATGCAGCTCTTGCAGTAGGCTTTTGAGTGGGCTTTTTTAGGCGAACTTTTTTGAGAGAGTTTTGTTGATTGAGTGAGCTTTTTTAAGCAAACTTTTGCGGGAAATTTGCTCTCATTTTGCGAGAGTTGTTTGAGAATTTTATGAAAATTTTGCGGAAATTTTATGATAAATTTTTAAATATGGCGCTGAATTTAAAGGGCTGATTGAACCAACTCTTGCGTAAAGCGTTAAATTCAAAGCGTGAGTTTAAACCTTGCAAACTTGCTCTTTCTATGTCAAAACGCCATTGTGTCAAAAATTTAGCAAATTTCAAACCCTAAAATCCACGATTTTAACGCCTTTTACTTGAATTTGCGCGCGTAAATCCTCGCTTAATGAGCTAGCTAGCGAATGCAAATTTTCAAGGGCTTCGAGCTTGTTTTGGCTTTGGCTTGACAAAAGGCTTTTGTTTGTCGTTTCATTTAGCACGCTCAAAAGCTCGTTGATTTGGCGTAAATCCTTTGTCAAAGGCTTGTTTTGGCTCGTAAATTGAGTGTTTTGGTTTGTAGCGTTCTCGCCTTTAAATTCAGCATTTTCACTTTGAAATTCAGCGTTCTCGCTACTTATTTTGTTTATTTTTTCATCAAAATTCTTTACGCCATTTTGCCCAGATAAAGCCGCATTTTGCCCATTTTTAAGCCTTTCATAATCCAGCGGATTTTGACTTTTTAAAAGCTCTAACTCCATACTATTTAAGGCTTGCAAGCCCTGTGTAGCGGCTTTTTCTTTGAGTTTGTCCGCGCTTTTTAAGCCCTTTTGCAACTTTTGCTGCAACTCTTCAAGTAATTTTTTAAGCTCTTCAAGCATAAGTTCAAAGGGATTACAGCCGCCTGCATCTGAGCAACTGCCGTTAAGTTCCATTTCTACGCTACCAAGCGCCATCATCTTGCTGCCAAAATGCTCCACAAAGGTGATTTTGCCGTCCATATTTTTGTCCTCATCAAGTAGCGCATTTAACGAGCCATCAATCACCCGCTCGATTTGCACGCCACGCAAATCGCTTTCATCATAAGCGATTTTAGCACCACCCGTAAGCGTGTAAATGCTGACATCTTTTTTGGTATTGCCATACACATAAGGACTCTCGTAAAAAAAGGTGTTTGCCAGCTCATCGCCAGAGATAAGCCCGTTTTTATCAGCATCTGCGCCGAGCAAATTCATCTCATAAGCTACCTTGTCGAACCAGCCTGAGACAAAGTTTTGCGCATCGCCGTTAAGCCTTATCACGCCGTCATTTCGCACGAAAAAGTTATTTTCGCCGCCAAAATGCGAGATGAGCCTGAGTAAATTGTGGGTGCTTAAATTCACGCTCACAAGCTGTTTGCTGCGCTCATCCTCAAAGGCAACTTTGACGAAATCGCCTATATATGAAGCGGAGTAATTGTCGTTTGGAGTCGTTTTTATGGCACTTTGAATGGGTTTTTGACTCTCTTCAAGCAAGGCGGCTTTGTCTTTGGTAGCGATATTTGCTCGCTTTGAGTCTAATAAAGTGCTGTAAAGCCCAGCTAAACTTACGCCTGATGAGAGTTTGTCCATCGCTATCCTTGTTTTGTGGCATTTTGCTTGCCTTTGAGTAAATTCGCAAATTTTACAAAACGCCTAAATTACACTAAAATCGTCCTTTTTGCTAAAAAGTTAAGCCTTTAACCCAAAATTTGCTTTAAAAAAGTAGAATTTTTGCATAAATTTACAAAGCAAAATGAGTAAAATGAAAGCAAAAATGATGAATGATAGCGAAAAAAGCGTGCTTGGGCGCATTGAAAGCCTCCAAAAGCGTGTAAAAAAGGGCGATTTGAGCCTAAATGATAGCGTTGAAATAGCTTGTGAGCGTGAATTTGATGATGAAATTTATCAAATCGCCCTAAATTTAAAGCCTTGGCGCAAGGGACCCTTTCGCATAAATGAGCTTTTTATCGATAGCGAGTGGCAAAGTTTTGTGAAATTTAACCTTTTAAAGCCACATTTAAGCGAGCTTTGCGGCAAGGTAGTAGCTGATGTGGGCTGTAATAACGGGTATTATCTGTTTAAAATGCTTGAATTTGCCCCAAAAAAGCTTGTTGGCTTTGACCCAAGCGTGCGGACTTTTTTGCAGTTTCGCCTTATCAACGCCCTTGCTAAAACAAGTGTGAAGTATGAACTTTTGGGCGTTGAGAGCCTGCCAAACTATGAACATAAATTTGACATTATTTTTTGTTTGGGCGTGATTTATCACCGTAGCGACCCGCTGAAAATGCTTAAAGAGCTAAAAGCAAGTTTAAACAAAGGCGGAGTGGTGTTTTTAGACACGCTTTATATCGCTGATGAGCGAGAAATAGCCCTTGTGCCACGCCAAACCTACTCTAAAATCGCCAACATTCACTTTGTGCCAAGCATTCCTGCGCTGCGAAATTGGTGCGAACGAGCGGGCTTTAAGGGCTTTAAAGTGCTTGCTACAAGGGCAACTGACAGCTTTGAGCAAAGAAAAACGGCGTGGAGCGAGGGCTTTTCTTTGAGTGATTTTTTAGACAAGGACGATGAGAGGCTTACCTGCGAGGGCTATCCTGCGCCACAAAGGGTGTATGTGAGGCTTGAACTTTGACTTTGTAAGGCGTTTGCCTTTTTGGCGACAAAATTTTTGCAAAATGCCTTTTGAATTTTGACAAGAAAGCAAGAATTTTTCGCTTCAATAAGGCATTAAGAGCCTTTGAGAGTAAGAAATTCAAGGCTTTTGTCGTTGGTAGAAGGCTTCAAGGCTTGCAAGTTCGCTTTCTTTAAAGCCAGCTTGCAAGCGAGCGGTTTTGTTAAGAACCTTTCCTGCGAGGTTAAACTGCTCGTAAGCCTTGCAAAGTGCGATGAAATCGTCCTTTTCGTCTTTGGCAAAACGCCACCATTTATCGCCTTTTTGCACATGGGTTATTTCATCGCGCAAAATGATAGCTAGAATTTCGCGTAAAAAAGGCTTTATGGCGTGCTTTGTGCTGTCTAGTTTAGCTACTACAAAGGGATTTGCGTCAAGTCCTCTTGCCTCTAAACCCCTATGAACCACGCCCATTCTTAATTTCAAAGAATGCGCTGTCGCTTGTAAGGCGTTTTCAAGGTTGATATGCACTTCAAAGTCGCCATATTCAAAGCCTAGCTCGTTTAAGGCTTGTTTGAGTAGGCTAAAATGCTTGATTTCCTCATCTGCTACTTCAAGCCAATCCTCATAATAGCACCTTTCAAGCCCACGAAAGCGGTAAGTGCTGTCTAAGGCAAGGTTGATGGCGCAAAATTCTATGTGAGCGATGGAATGCAGCATTTTAGCAAGGGCTTCGTTTGAGCTAAGCGTGCGCACTCTTCGTATTTTAAGCGCTTCTTTAATGCGTAAATTTGGGCGCAAAGTGCTTTTAAGCAAGGCTTTTTGCTCAAAATCAAAGTCAAATTTAAACGCCTTAAAATCCTCGTAAAAGTGCTTAAATTCAGCAAATTTGCGCCTTTCATCTGTCTCATACAAAATCTTTTCAAGCTGGCTAAAAAACTCTTTTTTCATCACAAACCTTTGCAAGATTATAGCAAAAGTGTTTAAATTTAGGCTTTTTTGGGCGAAATTTAGCCTTTGTTGATAAATTTAAATTTTGGGCGCAAATTTAAGCAAAAAGTCTTTTTTCAAGGCGTAAATTTAAAGCAAGAGTGCTAAAATGCACTCTTTGCTTAGGCTTTAAAGCCAAAAGAAATACGCCAAAGTAGCGATGATAATGGCGCAGAAAATGTTGAGCCAAATGCCGACCTTTATCATCTGGCTTTGTTTAATGTAGCCTGTGCCGAAAACTATGGCGTTTGGCGGGGTTGCCACAGGAAGCATAAAGGCGCAGCTCGCCCCTATGGCGATGATGAGCGCAAGTCCAAGTGGTGGCGCACCCAAAGAATCAGCTATGGAGATGAAAAGTGGCACTAAAAGTGCGGCTGATGCGGTATTGGAGGTAAATTCAGTTAAGAAAACGATGAAAAACGCTACCACAAGCCCGATTAAGAACAAATGTCCGCCTTGAATCAGCGATATAACAGCATCTGCCATTACTTTGCTTGCCCCTGAGTCCTTTAAAAGCACGCTTAAAGTGATACCGCCGCCAAAGAGCATTAAAACGCCCCAGTCGGTATTGTCTTGGAGTTTTTTCCAGCTCACCACGCCAAAAACACAAACCAAAACGGCTGCAAATATGGCTATGACGCTATCAAAGGACGCCATTTTCTTTTCAAGTCCTAAAAATTGAGAAAAAATCGGATTGAGTTGAGCGCTAAATATCCAGCACAAGGCGATGAAAGCGAAAATTCCCAAAGTAAGCCACTTTTGACGGGTCATTGCGATTTTATCGTCTATGTTAATGCTTACTTTATAGCTTAAATTCGGCTTTAAGACAAAGAAAAGCACGGCTATCATCAGTGGCATAAAGATGATGACGATAGGAATGCCGTATTTAAGCCACTCGGCGAAGGTAATGTGTAAATTTGCGGCGAGTATGGCGTTAGGCGGAGTGCCTACAAGTGTGCCTATGCCTCCTATACTCGCGCTAAATGCTATGCCAAGTAGCACGAAAGCGTAAGTAGTAGGGCTTTCTTTAAAGCTGATTTGTGAGAGCATACCGATAGCAAGGGGCAGCATCATCGCCGCTGTGGAAGTGTTGCTCATCCACATCGACAAAAAGGCGGTTATGGAAAAGATATAAAGCACCGCTAGCTTAAAATTGCCCTTTGCGAAAAGCAAAATGCGTTGAGCGATGATTTTATCAAGCTCTTGATGGTGCATAGCAGCAGCAAGTGCGAAACCACCGAAAAACAAAAAGATAGTCGGGTCTGAAAAGCCGTGTAGAGCGGTTTTGGTGCTCATTAGCCCTGTGGCTACGGCTAAAACGGGGATTAAAATCGCTGTAACGGTCGTATGTAAGGCTTCTGTGAGCCACAAAACAGCGATAAAGACAAGTATAGCCAAGCCTTGATTTGCCTTTGTTTCAAAAGGTAGCACATAAAGCAGGGCGATAAACAGCACGATATCCACCAGCACAATGGCAGTTTTGGTAGAATTTGACATTGAAACTCCTTGAAAGAAATTGTCCTTTGTAAGAACTTGTAAAATTATAGCAACAAGAGCGAGAAAATTTAAATTTTGCTTTGAATTTATACTCTTTTTGGGCTGAATTTGTTACCAAAATACACAAAAAATTTATCGCAAAAAAAGTGTGAGAAAAAATTGTATTTTTAACTTTCTCTTATAAATTTATGGTTATAATTAGACAAAAAATTCAAGGACAAACGATGATACGCAAAATTTTTCTCATTGCTTTTGCGCTTTTTTTGGTAGCGTGCGGAAGCAAAAGCGACACCACTATCAAGCAGGTAAATGACACGGCAAACAAACAAGCTTGCTATCCTTGCGATGACCCAAAGGCTTTTGAAGCTAAAATTCGTGGGCTGCTTTACATAAGCGATGTGGGCATTCGTTGCTGTGCTGATAAAAGGACTTTGGACAAGAGTGTGGGCGTGAAAAAGATTTATATACACGCCATTAGCGATTTAGCGGAGGAACAAAAGATTTTTTACGCTAAGGGAAAAAGCTATATCATCAATGAAAAATTCAACGCTGTGTTTTTTAACTTTTTAAAGCAAGAACTGCAAGCGCGCGGAATGAAAATAGTAAAAGGCATAAACAACTCGCCCTATGTGCTGCGGCTTGATTTAGACTTTTTGACTTTTTCGGCAAACCTTGATGCCACAGGGCTTCATTCAAATGTTTCAGGCAGGCTTACTTTAAAAGATATCAACCACGACAAAGATATAGTTGTGCGCACAAAGCAAGATATAATGGGATTTAGCAACACAAATGAGATTTCATTTTACACTTATTTGCTTTTAAGGCAGCTGGCAAATAAGACGGCAAATATCATTTCAGCGCTTTGAGATGCTGTAATTGTGGCTCTTTTTCACTGCTCACCTTTTGTGAGCATTGTGAAATGGAGCTTGGAGAGTTTTCTTTGGGCGTAAGGCAGTTAGATAGGGATTTTAAGGTGTATTCTTTTTACAAATATAGCGAGATAAAGCATTTGCTCTTTGCGAAGCATAAATTTTATGGGTATTTCGTCTTTAACGCCTTAGCAAGGCTTTCATTTGCTAAATTTAAGGACTTTTTCGCCCCGCAAACTGCTTTAAACGCCATTCCGCTTGATGATAGAGTGCAAAATGCGCTTTACTCGCATTCAGCGATTTTAGCCCGTCATCTTAAAACGGCGTTTGTAAAACCTTTGTATAATGCCTTGCAAGCAAGTTCGAGCGTGAAATACTCGGGCAAAAGCGTGTCCTTTCGCCAAAGGCACAAGAGAAATTACAAGCTTTTGAAAAAGCCCGAATTTCCCGTGATTTTGGTTGATGACATTATCACAACAGGTTCGTCTTTGCTCGAAGCAAGGGGCGTTTTAGAAAAAAATAAAATTTCTGTGCTTTTTGCACTCGTTTTAGCTGATGCAAAGGATTAAATATGGTAAAATTACATTTTGAATTTGATAAGGAACTCTATGGAAAGTATGTTTGACAAAGATATAGAAGTCGTGGATATAGAAAATTCCATTAAAACAAGCTATTTGGATTACTCGATGAGCGTTATCATCGGGCGTGCCTTGCCTGATGCAAGAGACGGCTTAAAGCCCGTGCATAGACGAATTTTATACGCTATGCAAAATGACGAGTCCAAATCGCGCACAAATTTCGTAAAATCCGCCCGCATTGTGGGTGCTGTTATCGGGCGTTATCACCCGCACGGCGATACAGCTGTGTATGACGCGCTTGTGCGTATGGCGCAAGACTTTTCTATGCGCGTGCCGAGCATTACAGGGCAAGGCAACTTTGGCAGCATAGACGGAGACGGCGCGGCGGCTATGCGCTACACCGAAGCAAAGATGAGTAGCCTTTCTCACGAGCTTTTGCGCGACATAGAAAAAGAAACGGTGGATTTTATCCCAAACTATGACGGCAGCGAGCGCGAGCCTGATGTGCTGCCAAGCCGCGTGCCGAATTTACTTTTAAATGGAAGCAGCGGTATCGCCGTAGGTATGGCGACAAACATACCGCCACACAGCCTAAACGAGCTTGTTGATGGGCTTTTGTATCTGCTTGACAACAAAGAAGCAAGTTTAGACGAGCTTATGGGCTTTATCAAGGGACCAGACTTTCCAACAGGCGGTATCATTTACGGCAAAAAGGGCATTATAGAAGCCTATCGCACGGGGCGCGGGCGGATTAAAATTCGCGCAAAAACCCACATAGAAAAAAAAGCTAACAAAGACATTATCGTCATTGATGAACTGCCTTATCAAACCAACAAAGCACGGCTTGTCGAGCAAATCGCTGAGCTTGTTAAAGAAAAGCAGATTGATGGCATTAGCGAAGTGCGCGATGAAAGCGATATGGAGGGCATTCGTGTCGTCATCGAGCTGAAACGAGACGCGATGAGCGACATAGTGCTTAACAACCTTTTCAAATCCACCACTATGGAAAGCACCTTTGGCGTGATAATGCTTGCCATTAACAACAAAGAGCCTAAAATTTTCTCTCTCATCGAGCTTTTAACACTCTTTTTAAATCACCGCAAAACCGTCATCATTCGCCGCACTCTCTTTGAGCTACAAAAGGCAAGGGCAAGGGCGCACATTTTAGAGGGGCTTAAAATCGCCCTTGACAACATAGATGCGGTTATCGCGCTCATTAAGGCAAGTGCTGACAATGTCATCGCAAAAGAGGGCTTAATGCGTGAATTTAAGCTCAGCGAGGCTCAGGCAAATGCGATTTTAGAGATGAGGCTAGGACGGCTTACAGGCTTGGAGCGTGAAAAAATCGAAAACGAGCTAAAAGAACTTTTAGCTGAAATTCAAAGGCTTGAAGCCTTGCTTAAAAGCGAGGAATTGCTTGAAAATTTAATCCGCGAAGAGCTTAAAGAGATTAAAAGCAAATTCAATGTCCCACGCATTACTCAAATCGAAGATGATTACGAAGACATTGACATAGAGGACTTAATCCCAAATGAAAATATGGTTGTAACTATAACGCACAGAGGCTACATAAAACGCGTGCCGAGCAAGACTTATGAAAAGCAAAAGCGCGGCGGCAAGGGCAAGGTAGCCATAACAACCTATGAAGATGACTTTATAGAGAGCTTTTTCACGGCAAACACCCACGACACGCTTATGTTTGTAACTGACCGCGGGCAGCTTTATTGGCTCAAAGTTTATAAAATCCCCGAGGGCAGCCGCACCGCTAAGGGCAAGGCTGTGGTGAATTTAATCAACCTGCAAGCTGATGAAAAGATAATGGCGATTATCCCAACAAGCGACTTTGACAAGAGTAAATCGCTGTGCTTTTTCACCAAAAACGGACTCATCAAGCGCACAAATTTAAGCGAGTATCAAAACATAAGAACCGTCGGCGTTAAGGCTATAAATTTGGACGAAAATGACGAGCTTGTAACAGCCATCGTTGTAGAAAGAGATGAAAACGAAGCTCAAATTTTAGCTCAAAATGAACAAATGAGTGAAAATTCAGCCGATGAAAGCGAAAATTTAGCGGAAAATGACGAAAATTCGCCAAATAATGAGCTAAATAACGAAAAATATGGTAAAATGCTCTTTGTTGTTACAAAAAAAGGAATGTGCATAAAGTTCCATTTAGCCAGCGTTAGAGAGATTGGACGCGTAAGTAGAGGCGTAACAGCTATTAAGTTTAAAGAGAAAAATGACGAAGTAGTAGGTGCGGTTTTCATTGAAAACAACGAGCAAGAGATACTGAGTATCAGCGCCAAAGGCATAGGCAAACGCACAAATGCTGGCGAGTATCGCTTGACAAGGCGCGGCGGCAAGGGCGTCATTTGTATGAAGCTCACCGACAAAACGCAGGATTTAATCAGCGTTGTGATAGTCGATGAGGCTATGGATTTGATGGCACTTACAAGTAGCGGCAAGATGATACGCGTGGATATGCAAAGCATACGCAAGGCTGGGCGTGCCACGAGTGGCGTGATTGTCGTCAATGTCGAAAATGACGAGGTAGTGAGCATTGCAAAATGCCCTAAACAAGAGGATTTAAACGATGAAGAAGGTGAAAATGAACTTGAATGACTTGAATTTAAAACTACATTTTAAGGTTGAACAATGAAAAATTTGCTTTTAACATTACTCGCGGCACTCACGGTTACAGCGTGCGGTGGTGGCTTAGGTGGTGCAGGCGGTGGTGGCACTGGCACGGGTGGGGACTCGCTCACAGGTGCGCCAGTCGATGACTTTGCAAACCAAGATTTAGTGGTGCAAAAAGTCGATAAAGACGATGTTAGAGACATTATCCAGCAAGAAAAAATGCTGGCTTATGACAACTCGGACAACGAGATGATATTTGGCGCAGTTGGCGAGGGCATAGCTCCGCTTAACACCGTTTCAGCAGCCCAAGCCCTAGCCTTAGCTAAGCGCGCAGCCCTTGCCGATGCTTACAGACAGCTTGCAGGCAAGCTTTTTGGAGTCAAGGTAAATGGCAAGGACACCGTCAAGGACGCTATGCTGACAAGCTCAACTATCACCGCACAGGTAAATGGGCTGATTAAAAACGCTAGCGTTGTGGAGGAAAGCTTTTCACAAGGGCTTTACCGCGTGAATGTAGAGCTGAAAATAGATGCGCAAAAGTGGAAAGAATTGTTTGCTTACTAGCTCTTACGGCGCTAAGTGTCTTCGCCCAAGAATTCATCTTTTGGGCGGAGTTTAACAGCAAGGACTTCATCTTAACCTACCAAAACGACTATATCTCGCCCGCGATGACGACAAGCCAAAGGGCAGCAGAGCAGTATGTGTGCGACCTTGTTTATACAGATGAGGACTTGCAAACGCTTGGTAAAACTGCATTAGGCGGCATAGACGATGAAATGCCACGCCAAATCAAACTCAACTTCTTAAACGCCCACAAGGACGAGCTTGCCTTGTGCTTTTCGCGTGCTGACATTAAGGTGCGAGACTTTGTCAAAAGCCATAAATTTCAAGCACAAAGCCAAACCTTTATCACCCTACTGCCACTGCGCTTTCGCGTGAATTTCGCTAGGGACAAAGCTGTGATTTTTAGACTTGTAAAAGATGAGTAGGGCTTGACTTGATAGAATAATTTGAGATTTTATGTGATTTAATTTTTTCGCACAGGTGATGAAAATTTAAGGATTGAATTTGAGAATTTACAATGCAAGAGCTTTGAAAAGCCAAAAATCAGCACTTAAAATTCAAAAGCGAGTGAAAAAGCAAATGACACTCAAATTTCAAAGGCTGAAAACGCTTAAAATTCAAAAGATAAAACAAAGGCTCGAAGCGTTAAAACCTTATCATTTTATCTTGGTGCTTTTAGCCCTTTTTGTGTCAAATTTAAGGGCTTTGACGAGCTTTGAGCTACACAACATTGACAAAGCGCACGCACAAGGCTACACGGGCAAGGGCGTGAATATAGGCATTGTAGATAGCATTTTCAACCCAAACCACGAGCTACTTTTTGGTAAATTCCTTGAACCGCCGATAAACAACACCTACAAAGAACCCACAAACAATCACGGCAACCATATCGCTGGCATAGCCGCTGCGGTAAGGACGGACGGCGCAAATTACGGCGTGGCTTATAACTCCAAAATCGTGGCTTATGGAAATTTAGGAATGAGCAACTACTACACAGGCTTTGGCGCAATGCTTACCCACAATGTCAGAGTCATCAACAACTCTCACACCGCCTTTTATCCGCAGTTTGTCGAATTTGCCCGTCAAAACAACAGCATTTTAATCGTCTATGCAAGCGGCAATGACGGCGCACTCACGCCCACGCTCGCTGCTAAACACGGCACGGGCAGCGCAAAAAGTGGTGTCAGTGATGCGAGTTTTCCCGACACTTACTACAATCTTGGTGCTTGGCTTACGGTTGGCAATATCGATTCAAACTCTGTTAAACGCAAAGATGACGGCTCGCTTGAAGTTCTTGCAAGGGCAGTTGGCGGCAAATCCGCTTCTACAAACCTATGTCAAGGCGCAAGGGCTTACTGCGTAATGGCAGCTGGCACGGACATACTCTCAGCTGGCTATGCAAACGGCTCGCTTTATCAAGGCACAGGCACTTCACAAGCCGCACCAGCCGTAAGTGGAGTAGCCGCACTTTTGGCTGAAAAATTTCCCTTTTTAAACGGCAAACAGCTTGCTGATTTTATCTTAACCACTGCAAACAAAGACTTTACCGCACCCAAAGTAATCTATAAATACAACACAAACACAGGTTTATATGACATTATTTACATTGACAGCGAAATTCCAAAAATCGGCAGCACAAACGATAAGGCGCAAATTTTAAAGGATTTGCGAGCCGCTTATGTAATTTTTACCGAAGATAACTACAAAAACGCAAATGTCATCAAAATGAGCAAAGATGAAGTTTTCGGGCAAGGAATTGTCGATGCGCTGGCTGCTTTGCGTGGGCTTGCTGTGATAGATATAAATCGCTTGAGCGAAAACGACATAAAGACTTTTAACGGCACGCAAGCAGCCTTTTACACGCTTGACACCAAAGGACACAACGCGCTTTTTGAAAACGACATTTCGCAAAGAACTTGGGACGCAAAATACCAAAATTCAAGCGTTCAAGCACAACTTGGCGCAAAGATGAAAAATTTAAACGCTGGCTTGATAAAAACAGGCGCTGGCACTTTGAGTATAAGCGGAAATTTAAATTATTTTGGCGATACCATCGTGGAAAATGGCGAGTTAAGGTTGCTTGGCAAGGGCGCGACAAAGGCGAGAGTGATGAGCGAAAATTCAGCGCAAATTTCAAGTCAAAATTTAAGTCAAAGCATAAATTTAAACGCAAATTTAGAGCAAAATTTAGCTAAAAATTCAAACCAAAACGCACAAATAAATTTCAACTCAATCACAGGGCAGATTTTTAATGAGCTTTCAAATCCAAATTCAGCCAAAATTTCAAGCCAAAATTTAGCGCAAAATGTAAATCCCCCCCCCCCAGCTAGTTTCTTTTCATCAGCACCAAATTCGCCCCAAATTTCACGCCAAAATTCAAACGCTTTAAGCGTGGCAGGCAGCGTGCTAGTGCAAAAACAAGGCATTTTAAGCACGAGCGAAAATGTAAGTATAGCTAAAAATTTAGACAATGAAGGCGTTGTAAATGTCGGCTTAAACGCGCCAAGCCTTTTAAGCGTGGGCGGCAAATACAGCCAAAAGCAAAACGCCACGCTCAAACTCAGCTTTTTCGCCGACACGGGCGAAAATTCAGCCCTAAAAGCCACGACTTACGACATAAAAGGCGGCGCGCTCATCTACAAGCCGCTGAGCGCGAGCATAGCCGAGCGCACTCTTGTGCTGAATTTGCAAGGGCTTGAAAAGCAACTAGCAAATTTCACAACAATCACGCTTGATAACAGCGGATATGCCCTAAAATACGAGCTTTTGGGCGACAACAAAACCCTACGCATCAGCGGCAAGCCAAACGCTTATGCGGATTTTGACGGCGCAAATGAAAGTCTAGCAAGCGTTTTAAGGGCGATGAGCGGAGCAAACATAAATGACGCTTATCAAAACTTTTTTAGGACTTTAAACGATATGAATTTTAACAACTACAAAACAACCTTGCAAAGCCTTGATGACAAGGCGCATTTAGAACAAAACGAGCAAATTTTGCTCTCACAAAGCAAAAACACGCTTGAAAATGTGCTTGAATTGCAAAATGCAAGCACGCAATGGCTTTTAAAACCCCATTTTAGCGTGATAAAATCAAAAGATATGAACGCAAACCGCATAGGCACAAGCATTTATGCAAACAAAATCAACCCGCTTTCGACTTTTTCAGCCTTTTTGCACTATGACACGCTTTCAAGCAAGGCGAATCAAAAGGTAAATTCGCAAAGTTTGAGCTTGGGTGTAGGCACAAAGCAAGCTATGCAGGGCTTTGGGCTTTTTGGCGGAGCAAGCGTAGGCGGGACTTTAAACAGCGTGAAAACGGAGTCAAACCTAAGATACAACGCCCTTTTTGCCAACGCTTGGGCTGGGGCTGATACGAAGTTTGCACTTTATGGCGCAAAGCTTGTGCCTACGGCTTTTGTGAGCTATCATCTCTTTCATCAAGGCAAAATCGATGAAAGCCAAGTGCTTTTCGCAAGGCAGATTGCGCCGACAAATTCGCATTTTGTATCGGCAAATGCGGGCGTGAATGTAAGGCAAAATTTAAACAAGGCTTTAAACGCAAGTGCTTATGGCTTTTACGAGCGGCGAATTTTCGGCAAAGAATTTCAAAATGAAGCTGAATTTAAGGATTTTTCGGGCAAATTTACGCAAAAAAGGGCTTTGGGCGTGAATTTTGCGCGCGTGGGGCTAAAATTAAATTACGAGCAAAAGCAAAGGCGCGTGGCAAGAGTGCCAAAAATGCGCAGAGTAGGCAAAATACGCCATCTCACATACAGCACGCAAACGACTTATCGCACGCGATATTTCCTGTCTTTGGGCTTTGAGAGCGAATTTAGCTTAAATGATGATGAGTATAAAGGCTTTGGAGCGAGTTTAAAAGCTGGGTTGAATTTTTGAAAGGGCGTAAATCCATAGGTAAATCACTTTAAAGTGCAAAAACAAAGCTTTAAAGCTCTTTGCTAAGATTATCCACGAGCGAAATTTGATTTGTTTTCGCAAATCTTTCGCTTTTGCGCTTTGGTTTATGACAAGCTTTCTCACGAACCTTTTGAAAATTTCAAGGCTTTACGCCTTGAAATTTAGGCACTTTTTAAAATTAAAAGAGTAGGTTGGTTTTTATTTATTGCAAAGCAAAGCTTTGAAACAAATTCCTATGTATTAACTATGCCACATTTATGACGACTTCGCGTGGGACAAAGCGGGCTATAAAAAGCCCTAAATCCAGCCAAAAGCTCATTTAGCCTTGCTTCTTAGCCACGCTGTGAGCATTAGGGCTAAATTTAAAACCATCAGCACAAAGACGCTCAAAGGCACGCCGTTGCTCTCGCCTGTGGCGTAAGAGTGCTTGCCGCTTAAAAAATAATTCACGCCAAAATAAGTCATCAGCATTACAAAAAAGCCCACGCAAGCCCCGCAAAAAAGCGCAAAAGGCGAGTTTAGGCGTGGCAAGAAACGCGCGTGCAACACAAGCATATACACCACAGCTAAAATCAAGCTCCAAGTTTCCTTTGGGTCCCAGCCCCAGTAACGCCCCCAGCTCTCATTTGCCCAAATGCCGCCCAAAAATGTGCCTATCACAAGCAGCACCAAGCCCAAAGTCAGCACGATTTCCGTTAAAACCGCTAAATTTGGCACGCTTTTAGCACGGCAAACAAGCCCGACAAGCCCCGCAAGGCTCGATAAATACGCCATCACAAAAAAGGCATAGCTTGCTGTAATCGTGCTTACGTGGATATTGAGCCAGTAGCTTTGCAGCACGGGCATTAGTGGCGTGATTTGCGGGTCCATAAAGCCCAAATTCGCCACGCACAAAATCACGCCCACGCCAAAAGCACCAAGTGCTAAAAAGAGTAAATTTCGGCTTAAAACAAGGGTTAAAAGTGCTAAAACTACGCCGATAAGCAGCATTGACTCATAAGCATTGCTCCAAACAGCGTGCGTGCCGATAAACCAGCGCAAACCAAAGGCAAGCACAAAGAGCGCAAAGCTCGCGTAAAAAACGCCCCGCACACCAAGCTTAAATTTCGCGCTCAGCTCGCGCCCACGAGCCGTTAAAACAAGCACACAAAGCAAGAGCAGCACCCCAAAAGTGGCGTAAAATTTACCCAAATTCGCAAAAGCGTCCAAATCAAGCAGCAAGTTTTCAGCCCAAAGCGTAAAGGCATTTGGCATTAAAAACGCTCCCTTATCAAGCTGATAGTCTTTCAGCTCGCTCAAAGCCGCATTTGCCTTGCTAAAATCTCCGCTTTGAATGGCGTTTGCTAATGCGTTAAAATAGCTTTCCAGCAAGCCTTGCACCTCGCCAGCCCCGCTTATGTCAAGGTTTTGTATAGCTTCACTTGGCGAAAGCCACTCACTGCGCGTTTTGTCGGCAAAGATTCTCAGCACTTCCCCACGAGAAGTAGCGATGAGCAAATTCACAGCCTCATCGACACTGAGCACATCTTTTTGGTAAGGGCTTTTTTGCCCAGCGTGGTTTTGCGCGTTTGCCACTTCATCTTTGAGCTTATAAACGCCGTTTTTATAGACATCTTCAACGCAAATGTAGTCTTTATCCGTGCCGATAAGGGCTTTTAAGCGTTCATCACGCACGCGAATGAGCGGAATTTGCATAAATTCATCATAATACAGCATAGCTCCCAGCACGAGTTCTTTGTGCGAAAGCCCATACAATGAGCTTTTGTGGCTGATTTTGTTGATTAAGTCCAAAGTGAGCGCGCCAAAGGGCTTGACACGCCCCTCGTAGCTCAAAACGGGGATTTTAGCGAAATTTGTCGCGTGGTTTTTAAAGGCAGAAGTGCGAAGTTGAGCTAAAATTTCATCGCTAATGCTTGAATTTTGAGCGTTTTGAGCGCTTGAATTTAAAGCGTTTGCGTTTAAATTTAAGTTGCTTTCGTTTGAAGTGGCGTTTGTGCTTAAATTTAAGGCATTTTCATTTAAATTTGTAGCGTTTTCACTTAAATTTAAGGCGTTTTTATCACTTAAATTTGCTGAATTTGCGTTGTTTTCGCTTGGGCTTAAAGTTGTAGAATTTGTCTCTAACTCCGCTTGCAAAGGCAAGGCGTAAAAGACGAGTGTAAGGGCAAAAACAAAGCTCAATCTCTTGCAAAGCATTACAAAACGCCCATTTCGCGCAAAAAGAGACAGGATAAGCCCCGCAAAAAGCACAAAATAGCCCACATAAGTGATGAGTTTGCCAGGGTCCTTATTTATCGTGAAAAACGCGCCGTTTTTGTCCTCATCAAGCGAGCTTAAAAAGAGCCGATAGCCGTTAAAATCGGTGATTTTGCTCATCGACAGCGTGGCTTCTTGGCTTGTGTTGTTTTCAAGCAGCAAAATGCTTGCCGTGTGGCTTGACGGGTTTGTGGAGCCAGGGTAGTTTTGCACCTTTAAGGACTCTAAAAACACGGCAAAAGGCAGCTTGATGAAACGCGCGCCCCAGCTCAGCAAGATAGCGTTGTCGCCAAAGTTAAATTCAGTCAGGCTTTCGTCAAAGAAATTTTGCGCTAAGGGCTTGCTGATGGTTTCGTTGCCCTCGCTCACTGAAAGTTTTATCATCGGAAAATGCGTAACAGGGGGCATTGCGGGCTTAAATTCATCGAATTTTATGCTGATTTCATCGCCGTTTAGCGTGAGCTTTTGCGGCGCAAAGCCCTGCGTGATGTCTCCAAAAACAAAGCCTAACGGCTTAGCGATAAAGGCTGGCAGGTAGTTTTCAAACAGCTCGGCGTAGTTTTTGAGCGGGCTGATGAAAATGGGAAAGTGGCTTTGCTCCACTGAGCCGTTTTTGTCGCTGATGATGATGATATGCTGGTCTTGGCTAATGGCTAGCGATGAAAGCTGCTCGTTTTGGATATGCAAAGACGCTTCAAGCCCCCAAAAGCGCGTGATAGCAGCGCCTGCGATGATGAGTAAAATCGCGCTGTGAAAGGCAAAGCTGGCTGGCTTTTTCCACATACGAAAGCGCACGATAAGTCCTGCTAAATTCACAAAGATAAGCGCGTGCAAGGCGTTGAAAAACGCGGTGTTGTAGATGAGAATCTTAGCGTCCCAAACCCCAAAGTCATTTTCCACGAAAGTGCCGAGCGCACAAGTGCTTGCGTAGATGACAAGCAAGATAAATGTAATGTAAAAGTTGAAAAAAAACTTCATCATAACCCCTTTAAATTTGGTTTTCTAGCATTTTTTTAAGCAAATTTTGCAAAAATTCAAGGCTGATAAGCCCGTCTCGTGCCAGCACGACAGCCCCGTTTTTATCGGCGATGATGGTGTATGGCGTGCCGACAATGCCGCCTAATGCGGTGTCTAAAATGATATTTGGCGTGCCGATGCTGATTTTGTAATTAACCCCAAAATCTTTTTTGTAGGCTTTAATGTCTTTTTCGGCTAAATCCTCCATCAAAACGCCGATGATAGCGACTTTTCCTTTAAATTCATCGTTTAAAACGCTTAAAAGCTGGGCTTCTACCTTACACGCTTCGCACCAAGAAGTGAAAAATGTATAGATGACGGGCTTTTTTAAATCCGAGTAAATGGCGTTTTTGCTCACTTGAATTTGCGTTTTTCCGCCCTCAAAAAATGTGAGCGCAAAGGGCTGTGTGGTGTCGATTTGCCCTATGTCAAATGCCTTTTCATCGCTACACGCCACGCCTACAAACGCTAAAAACAACGCTAAAACACACTTTGCAAATGTTTTCATAAACTCTCATTTGGCTAAAATTTCGCTACATTATAGCAAATTTTTTATAGATTTTTACAAAGAAACATAAAATTTTACAACATTGAGATAGTTGATGTTTATGATAAATTTTTACGCAACAAATTACAAAGTTTAGAGGACAAAGGAGCTTTTACAAAATTTCAGCACAGGTTTTGAGGGACGAGGATATAGTGGATACTCTATGAGTAATAACGCGGTTGCGGCTTATGAGAACGGACACAAACCGATTTCAAAATTCACAAAAGAGGATGCCGATGAATTAAGCGATTTGTTTGCTGAAAAATGGAGTGTAAAAGAGATAAAAGATTTGGTAAAAAATTATGGCGAAGTGGGTTATCATCACACAAGCAAATTTTATAATAAAACAAATTTTTACTCTATCGCAGAAGCTATAAAATACAGCGATAGTAACATTTTTAGCGATGAGATTTTGAAAAAATTTAACTTTAAAGATGAAGCTAAATTTAAAGCAATCTTTGAGAAACAAAAAACAATCCTTGAAAAACAAAAAGATATTGATTTTAACTTGTCTGTGGTAAGACATTATTTAAGTGTTTTAGAAAATGATTTAAGTGTTGATTATGAAAGACTTTTGAAACTCGAAAGATATAAGGACGAGTTAGAAAAATTAGGCGCAACAAACTATAAAGAATACAAACAATTAAGCAAAATGCAAGATGATGGGCTTTTTGACAAGGCAAAAGCAGAAAATGAGCGACAAATCAAAAAAGAACAAAATGCAGCACAAAAGCTTAATGATAAAGTCAATGAATTTTTTGAAAAACACCTAAAATTAAGAGATAGTTATGATAGTTTTATTTATAAAAAAACTGACGATGACATACTTAAATCATTTGAGAGCAATGTATATAAGGTAACTCGTGGCGATTATGAAGTAAATGAGTTATCTTTTGGTGATAAGATACTTTTAAAAAATTTAGAGGAAACTTTAAAATTAAGAAATTATTTTAATAAAAAATTTGACGACAAAATAGATAAAAAAGAGCTTGAAAATATGATTTTTTCTTATTATGAGAAAATGAGCGAGCAAAAAATAAAAGATAATGCTAATAGATATTCTGCTAAACAAGGATTAAACTTTTTAGAAAAATACAAGGATTTTAAAGAGTATATTAGATACTATGACAACATATATAAAACATATAAAGAAAATGATTATGCCGCTGATATTTATAATATAAAAAGTATTATAAAAGATTTAAGACGCACATTAAACAAAAAAGGAATAGACACAAAGGATTTACATATAGAAAATTTAATGCCAAAACAAACTATACAACAATTCAAAGATAAAGATGGAAAAATCACAAAAACAACACTTCAAACTTATGCTGTGCCTGTGCCTAAACTACGATTTAACAATATAGAACAATTTAAAAAAAATGTTTCAAAATGTTTTTAGTGATGATACTAATAAAAGCTGGGCTTTTTTAGCAACGCCTTATAAGCCTGTGAAAATTGATTTAGCTTATGCTTACAAACATTTTTTCAAAAATACAAATGATAAAAATAGAAATTTTTACAAGGAAGCTTTTTTTGATACCTTTGATGACCCGCTTTTCATCGCTAAAAATAGCGCAAAAGGTAGGGATAGCGTGTATTTTTATAAGCCTTTTTATAAAATAGTAAAAGATAAAAATGGCAACGATAAAGAAGTATTTTTAAATCTCTTTGGCATAGGCGTTGATAGTAATGGAAAAGTGGATTTTAAAACATTTTATGATGATACGGGTAGCAGAATGAACGAAATTTTAAATTTAAGTGATGAAAATATCGTATATATCAAAGCGTAGTTCTCCCTGTGCTTACCATAGCCACTACACTGATAAACACGCTTGGAGGCTAAACACCATAAGTGGAGTAGGCTTTTGTTTAGTCTCAGTATGAGAAAACTACACGCACATTCTAGCTTGTTTTTGTAAATTTGTCAAGCAATGTCATAAATTAGAATTAAACTCCGCGCAAAACACAAGACATAAACATAAAAGACACGATTTTGTATTTTGGTGATGAAAAGGCGATAAGCGTGGATAAAGGTAAATTAAAGAATTTGGGTATAATGTCGAGCAAAAACGAAAAGGAAGCAAAAATGCTCTCAAATGTCGTAAGCGATGATAAAATCAATTATGCTCATTTAAAAAACATAGCCCAAGAGCTTAAAGAAGTAAAAGATGAAACCGAATTTTACGCGCTTTTTGGCTTTAAAAATGGAAAAACGAGAGGCAATGTCAAAACGCCGATTAAAGAAGTGGAAATTGACTTGCAAGAAGCGTGGCAACACTTGCAAGATAACTCTAAAAAGGAAAATAGACTGAAACTTGCTGGGGGCATTTTGCCGACTTTGCAAACGCCAAATGTCGTAAGTGTCGATAAAAACGGGACTTACTTTTTTTACAAAGCCTTTAAAGACGAAAAGGGAGTGCTGAATTTAGTGAGCGTTGAGTTGCCAAAATCAAACAGGCTACAATACAAAACAAGCTACATAGCAAGCAAACAAAGGCTTTTAAAGATTTTTAACGAATATGAAGTGATTTATGAAAAATTATAAAGGCAAGACCGCCAACAGCTTAGGGCGGAGTGGATACCGCACTTATAAAGCGTATCTTACGGCAACCTAGCCTTGCCTATGCGGAATTCTACCACAAAAAAATTTCAATGTCAAATTTTTAACATTTTATTTTTTGGAACTATTTTTGCTTGTGATTTTTTAAAAACGGGTTAGATTATGGAAACTAGCACTTTGATGACTATCATCGGCGTTTGTGTCGCTATTATTACGGGCATAGCCACTATTTTGGCACTATTTATTGGTATCTATGCCATAATTTTGCAAAAATCTTTAATAAAAAGAAACAAACACGAATTGCAAGAGTATTTAGAAAAATTACTCAAATCTACAACAGATGACCCAATAATTTTTAATAAATTTATTGATAGTATTATTAACAAAGATGAATTTAAAAACAAATTCTTAACACTTATAGAAACGGAAATAGAAAATATGTTAGAAACTAGGGAAACATTTACTCAAAAAGGCGATAATACAATTAGAGATAAATTTTTAAAAAAGCAAGAGGAGCAAGGCAATGGGTAATATTGAAATTTTACGCTCAAAACTTGAAAATAAAACCCCTATTAACATATTAAACAATTTTGATATTAAAGAAGTGCCTATTGATATAAGAACTATCATTACAAGGTATTTAGACATAGATATAGACGAAACACTTAATTGGGATAAATTGGCACTTGATGGCTCGGTTTATTTAAAAAATGGATATCCTGAAATTTGGATAAATAAAACAATGCCTGAAACAAGGCAAAATTTCACACTCGCGCACGAGCTGGGACATATTGTCAATGACATTTTACCCAACATTGAAAAATACGATATGCCTATCAATGATAATTATGAAACGCTATATCGTGGAAAAATATCTAACACTATGGAAATCAAAGCCAATAATTTTGCCGCACAAATTTTAATGCCAAGTATTTTTATAAATAAAGAAGCTAAAAAACTAATTCAAGCAGACGATTTTAATGAACTTACAATAAAACAAGTCATTCAAAGAATGGCTGATAGATTTAGAGTATCTTATGATGCAATGAAATGGAGATTGATTAACTTAGGGTATGCTCGATAGTATAAAAATCATTTACATAAAAGAGTAAATCGCCCCGCGTTACCATAACCACTACACTGATAACGAATTCGAGCTGATAGCCACCATAAGTGGAGTAGGCTTAAAGGCTAGGCTCGCTATGAGCGATTACGCACGAATTCTACCACAAAAAGAATTTAATGTCAAATTTAAAAACAAAAATTTTTTAATCCTTTTTTGTAAAAAGTGTTTTTGGGATAATGCTGGGTAAGATTAAAAAGGGAAAAAGATGAGTGCGATTTGCTTTAACAATGTGCTGAAAACAAAGCCAAAAGAGCAGTTAGAAAACGCCGCTACAAAGGCAAAAGATGAGCTAGCCAAAGCGCAAAAGGTGCTTGATGAGTATAAAAACAAGGATTTAAGCG